>Ga0193953_1000366_pt1 | contig 25155 bp, 23 predicted proteins | sample BB_4_MG_FD_140325 | JGI IMG/M metagenome (GOLD analysis project Ga0193953, IMG submission 140325) | Microbial mat bacterial communities from the Broadkill River, Lewes, Delaware, United States - BB_4_MG | ecosystem: Environmental > Aquatic > Freshwater > River > Microbial mats | place: USA...
ATGAAAGTATGGAATCCTCTGTTGGCTTTAAGGGGCGGGATCTGATCTATAAGGCCCGTTTGCAATACATGATTGCTCACACACTTTATCGTAATAAGAAATTTAAGTCAGCCTTGAAGTATTTGCAATATTTACGTGATAGTTTTAAACACCTGAATCGGGTGGAGTATACGCGTTTGTTACCGCGATTTTCATTGTTGTATTGTGCCATACGTTTTTTCACCAATCATATGGATGAAGCGATTCGGATTGCAGATGCGGCTTTTATGGAAAAATTGAAAATGAAACCGGAGGATGTGTTGAATTTGCGACTTAATCAGGCCATTTATCATTTTTTTCGTAAGGATTTTAAAGAAGCAAATACTGTGTTACAATCCATTGGACATACCAATGCCTGGTGTGGGCGCACGGCTGGATGGGAGTGGGTGTTTAAGAAAGACTTGCTGGAAGTATTGGTTCAGTTTGAGTTATCTAATTTTGATATTGCTACCAACCGAATCCGGGCCCTGTTGCGACAAGATGAGCTCTTGAAAAGTCACCCCAAATTTGAGCGGGCCAAAACTTTTGTAGCTTTAGTAAAAGAGGTTGTTGATGACCCGGAGGTGCCCACCCAACCCACTTTCCATGACAAGGTAGAGGCCACTTTTGATTGGATTCCCATTGAGCAGGAAGATTTGCATGCTACAGTCTTTTACGCCTGGTTGAAAGCCAGGATGTTCAATCGGGATCCTTATGCAGTACTTCTCGATTTGATTACTGTTTATGACGAATAATTAAAGTGAACTGAATAAAAGGATGGACGTTACTCTATAAATGCATTAACTTAAGTAGAATTGATAGGAGGGGATAGTGACGTGTTATCTGTTAAGACATATAAGTGTTCGATAACCTTTATTCTTCTGATAGGGCTGTGGTTTTGGGCTTCTGATTGGAAGGGGAAAACAGGTTCAGCTGTTGGCAAGAACAATGCCTTGGTTGCCTCTGAGATTAAATTGTGTCTGGAAGAAGAAAGATTACCTTGGCCCTATTTGGAGCAAGATGTGAACCTGCTTTATCAACACAGAAACTATGCTCCGGTTTGGTACAGCAATGGAATATTAAGAGAGGAAGCTGCCCGTTTATTGCAACAATTTGACCAGGTACAAAGCATCGGTCTTACTAAACAAGCGTTTCCAATAGCCCGGATAAGAGCTGATATAACGAACTTTGATAGGCCATGTTCACCAGACCATGCTCATCAGGCTCGAACGGATGTGCGTTTGTCGGCTGCCGCATTGATTTATTTATCACAGGTAAAATACGGAATAGTTCGTAGCCATCAGATCTGGACAGCTGCCGATGATTCCACTGCCAGAAAACAATTGCTTAATGAATTTTTAAACTTATGTTGCGCCTTTGAGCAAACACTTCAGGTGTATAAGCCTCAGTGTATCCAGTATTTATGGTTTGAGCAGTACATTACTCATTGGTGGAAGTTGTGGAGGCAGTTTGAAGGTAAATGTGCCGAGTACTCTAATGATTTGTCTTTTGTTGTTTCCGATCCAGTTTTGGAAGAGCTGGTATCTCAATTACTGCGCTGGACAGGTTTTTATTGGAATGATGAACGGGACATCACGGTTTATTTAGATGAATTGCTACCCGCCTATTTTGCTTCCAAACAAGTTGATGAGATGAGTCTGTATCAACTTAAATGGTACTTGTATCAGGATTTTGAGGCAACTATGGCAAAAATTCAACTTAATCTGGATCGTTTGAAAACATCGGCTCCTGTTGGAAAAGACTATATCTGGATCAATATTCCAGCTTCCGAATTAATTGTTTTTGATAATGATTTTCCTATTCGGAGACATTTTATAGTGGTTGGAGCGCCTCGTACACCAACACCTGTCATTTCTGGCCCCATGGCGGAAGTAATCTCTTTTCCCCGATGGAATATTCCCAAAAGTATCGTGATTAATGAAATAACCCCTGCTATGAGACGAAATCCCGGTTATCTGGCAAAGAAAGGATATGAATTAGTGGATTGGTATGGAAACCCACTGGAGCCGGATGATGTGGATTGGGATGAGATAAATAAGGACTATGTGCCGTTCAGAGTGATACAGGAACCAGGTTATATGAATGCTTTAGGTGTAATGAAATTTAATTTCATTAATAAGTATAGTATATACTTACACGACACCAATGCTAAAAGCTATTTTAAACGGGAAAACCGTGCGTTGTCGCACGGTTGTATCCGTGTGGAAAATCCACTTGAGTTGGCTAAGTATTTATTATCAGAGTACTCTTATAAATCCTTTCGGGAACAGTTGATTGATCAAACAACCGGACATTATCGGGTTGATAAAAAGTTACAGGTTTATCTTCGATACCTCACGTGCACTGCAAATGCTGACGGAGAAGCTGTTTTTTATAAAGATATCTATCGAAAAGATGAAGCAGATTTAAGAAAGCTTTGGGCCTGTTTACCTAAATGGTAGCTAATAATTTATCCTGATCTAATTCCGGGTGATAAAGGAACAGGCAGCTTTCATTTTTAATGGTATTGATAATAGGCGTACTTACTTCGTAACTCAATGCCGGGCAACCAAAACTGCGACCTAAACGACCGTGTATTTTAGCAAATGATTCACTTACATAGTTAGCACCATGAATGACAATGGCGCGTTGACGGGCTTTATCATTCATGCCTTTTACAACACCATCCAAACGAAGTGAGTAACCATGCTTGCCATGATATGTTTCGGCTGTCAGGTACATGCCCAAGCTGCTTTGTAGAGAATGGGCTATATTGGAAAAGTTTTTCGCAAATAGCATGCCTGTATTTTTTCCATGAGCAACTAACTCTTTGTGTAATATCTTTTTATTCTTCACATCAATCACAAAAAAGCGTTTTTCGTTGCTTGGTTTTGAGAAATCAACGATGGTTAAGATGCTATCATTTTTTACCTTGCGTTTTGAAAGTAAAACTTTATGCGCCTCCATTCCAGCTTGAAAGGCAGGATAGCTTAGCTCCTGACAGCTTAATTTAGAAAATAATTGTTCTGAGACTGGTCGAATATCTGGTAACGGTTCTGTAGTAGGGTTGCTGTCGGAATGAATGGGTGAAATAGTGCTAATACTAAATAGAAAAATCAAAGTTAATTTGGCGATGATGCCTATGTTAATTTTTGTAGTTAATTGCTCGCTCTTTCTCATATCCCTCTTTTATATTTGCAATTGTAGTAGTTTTAGTTCTCAATACGGGACTATTTTTAAAAAGGTTCCGTTTATCAATTAAAAATGGTCATTCGTCAAAACAATATTGACATTTAAATACTAGTTTAAATATAGTTGTAAAGCTTGCTGTGTAAAGGTTTGTGCAAATTAAAGGAAAAAGTAGGAATTTTTTATATGGAACAGATTATAAACGTTCATCTAAATGTAACTAATCGAGTAGAGGAGGTTGAGTTGGCTCAATCCTATTCAAAAATTGAGTTGGAAGTATCCCGATCCAATTGCAAGGATGTATTACTGGAGCTCATTGATGATGATGGAAATGCTAAAGGTAAACCCTTATGCAAATATGGATTGGAGATAAAAGGAAAGCATGTGCACAAATTACGGTTTACGATGAACGATTTCAGTACACAACCTGTTACTGTATCAATAAAAGGTAAGTAGTCCGATGAGTCAATTTGCAAGAAAGTACATTTGGGTGGTTTTAATAGGTACTCTCGTGGGATGTATACCTAAACAGTCAACTATGGAAATCAAAACAGGTGATATTCTTTTCAGGGGAAGTTTAGAAAGTGAATTGTCAAAAGCCATTAATGAAGTTACACAAACTAACATGTCCACACAATACACGCATATGGGCATTGCTGATGTGGTTGATTCTGTGGTATGGGTGTATCATGCGGCTCCGGGTAAAGGGGTGTGTCGGGAATTGCTGGCTGAATTTCAAGATCCTGATGAAAACGAATCTACCGTTGTTGGTGTTTATCGGATGAATGACCGATTTCAGGATAAAATTCCGGATGCTATCCATCGTGCTAAACAATTGATTGGACAATCTTACAACAACACCTATATTTTAGATGATGACGGCTATTATTGTTCCGAGTACATTTATCACATTTGGTCCGGTGATTCCGTTTTTCAATTGGAACCCATGACGTTTAAGAAGCCCGGCACTGATCTTTTTCATGAAGGCTGGATCACTCATTACAATAAATTAGGGATTGATATCCCTGAAGGTTTGCCAGGTTGTAATCCAAATGGTATGTCTGCTTCAGAGAATCTGATTTTTGTAATGTTTCTGCAATAAAGCTTTCTTTAAAGTACCTAAAATCAGTCATTACTCAATAGAAAAACGATGTTTGTGTAAAAAAGACGCAAAGACTCTTGGCAGTTTGGATATTTAGTGCGTATCTTTGTGTAAAATCAACACAAAGATAAAATGTCAAAAGCAAACAATTATTGTTACGAGTATCCCCGGCCTATGGTGACAACTGATTGTGTCATTTTCGGATTTGACGGATCAGCGCTAAAAGTCTTGTTGATTGAGCGTGGTATTGAACCTTGTAAAGGTCAATGGGCTTTACCCGGCGGATTCATGAATATGGAGGAGGATGCAGAGCAGTGTGCGCGTCGGGAGTTATTTGAGGAAACAGGTGTTCGGGATATGTTTATCGAACAGTTGTATACCTACAGTGATGTTAATCGTGATCCGCGTGGCAGAGTCGTCTCCATCGCTTATTTTGCTCTGGTAAAAATTTCGGATTATGAACTTTTAGCAGGAGATGATGCTAAAAATGCCAATTGGTTTTCTATGAGTGAGATTCCTTCGTTGGCGTTTGATCATGATCGTATTTTACGAATGGCTATTCAACGACTCAAAGGAAAAGTTCGCTATCAACCCATAGGCTTTGAGTTACTGGAAGAAAAGTTTACCATGCGCGATTTACAAAATCTCTATGAGGCCATTTTAGAGCTGCAAATAGATCGCCGTAACTTCCATCGAAAAATCATGAAGATGGATATTTTAATTCAACTGGATGAGAAGGAGGCTAATACGCCACATCGCGCAGGTCGTTACTTTCAGTTTGATCGAAAAAAATACCAGGAGCTGACAACTAAAGGATTTAATTTTGAATTATAGAATTGATCCAATTTCGGCTTATTCATAATTGAAAAATGGATGCTAACATTACTAATACCATTTTACCATGAAGAGACAAGGAAACCTGTTATTAATCATCGATGCGCAAAATGATTTCTGTCATCCTAAAGGTGCATTGTCTGTGCCGGGCGCGGATCGGGATATGTTTCGTTTGGCACGGTTTATAGAAAAAAAGGGAAATAAAATAGATGAAGTCATCCTTACGCAGGATCATCACCATGTATTGGATATTGCCCATCCGGGATTTTGGCGCAATCAACGAGGCGAAACACCCAACCCTTTTACTACTATTTCACTGGAGATGGTGGAACGTGAAGAGTGGTTGCCAATTTTTCAAATCGAAAAGGTCAAAAATTATCTGTATGAGTTAAAGCAACAAGATGTCTTTCCACATGTTATTTGGCCCGAGCATTGCCTGATTGGTTCATGGGGTGCAGCTGTATATGATGAAGTATTTCAGGCGGTTCGCCAGTGGACCTACTTTGGAAAGTATTATCAATTGATTCCCAAAGGGCAGAATCCCTTAACCGAACATTTTGGTGCTTTACGAGCTAATATTCCCATTGCCAGTGATGTTAGCACCTGCTTAAATGCTGAATTGGCCAGTCGTTTAAAACGCGCCAGTCGAGTATTAGTGGCTGGCGAGGCCAAAAGTCATTGTGTGGCTTCTACAGTGAAGCAAATTTTAGATCTTAAGGGCTTTAAATCAGAACTTATTCTGTTAACCGATTGCATGTCAGCGGTACCAGGTTTTGAGGAACAAGGGAAAGAAATATTTTTACAGGCATCTGCCTATGGCGCAAAATTAATGCCTTCAAGTGAAGTACTATAAACTATTAATTTGGATTTGAAAACGATACAATTATGCATAATACCATCATATCTCATTTTACCGATAACGACCTTTATAAATTTACAACGATGAATGCGGTTCAAAAGCTCTATCCGCATGCCAGGGTTAAATATCGTTTTTTTGATCGCAACGCTACTCAATTTCCCGCTGGTTTCGGTGAAGCCTTGAAAACCGAAGTAGCCACAATGGCGAGTCTTTCATTGACTTCTGAGGAAGAGTGTTTTATTCGCCAACGTTGTTATTATTTCGATCCGGTTTTTATTGATTTACTAAAGGGTTATCGGTATGATCCCTCCGAAGTATCCATCCAACAACGTGGGGGTGAATTAGATATCGAAATTGAAGGTTTGTGGTATCGCACAGTGCTTTGGGAAGTACCTTTAATGGCCATGATTTCAGAACTATATTTTAGAATGACGGGCCAGCAGGCTGAAGAGGTGGAAAGCACTGCTTTTGAAAAAGGCTTACGCTTTAAAGCGTTGGCTGCTAATTATTCTGATTTTGGAACGCGTCGCAGGTTTTCATTTGAGGTACATGATAAAGTAATTCAGAACTTGAAGGAAGCATCAGGTAGCAATTTACGAGGATCCAGCAACGTTTATTTGGCGATGAAGCATCACTTAGCACCCATTGGCACGCACCCACACGAATGGTTCATGTACCATGGCGCCCATTATGGATACCGCATGGCAAACGCTAAGGGATTGGAATCCTGGACAAAAGTGTATCGTGGTGATTTAGGTATCGCCTTGACAGATACGTATACAACGGATAATTTTTACGAAAATTTCACAACAGAATATGCCAAGCTGTTTGATGGCGTTCGCTGGGATAGTGGTGACCCCATTGAGTTTACAGAGAAAACACTCGCTTTTTATCGTACCAGGCGTATTCGGCCAGAAACTAAAACTGTGGTTTACAGTGATGCTCTTAATTTGGATAAAGTGGCTCAGATTCGGAAGTTTGTGGAGGGACAGTTGCTTGATGTTTATGGCATCGGAACCTACCTGACCAATGATGTGGGGGTAACTCCTCTCAACATGGTCATTAAAATGACCCATGCTAAGCGAAACGGTGAGCAAAATTATGTAGAAACCGTGAAATTATCGGATGTAAAGGGCAAACACACCGGTGCGTTACGTGAAATAGAGTTTTGTAAGGCATCCTTAGGTATTGATTGATACAACAATTTGGATTTTCATCAGCTCAGAAACTGATAATTCAAAAGCTATCACTTTCTTTGTATGCTGAATTGTAAGAATGTAGGATTTAAATATTATACAGTTTGATAATGGATAAATTGAAAATGAAAACCGGCGTTGAAAACATTCGTCGTCAATTGAAGGAATATATTGAGAAAAATGGGCTTAAAGCCCTCGTATTAGGACTTTCCGGAGGAATTGATTCAGCCATATGTGCCGCCTTGGCTGCGCCGGTATGTAATGAATTAGGAGTTGAACTAATTGGGAGAAGCATCACGATTGAAACCAACAAGGCAGATGAGATTGAGCGGGGAGAAATGATAGGTAAGGCATTTTGTACCAGTTTTAAGCCCATTGATCTGACGCACCTCTATCAAACAAGTCTGCACGATATTCTGGAAGAGGAGAAGACCGGTGAAACGGATCGGGAACGTAGAGTGAGGTTGGGTAATATTAAAGCCCGGTTACGCATGATTTATTTGTATAATCTGGCGCAACAGCACAAAGGATTAGTCTTGTCGACGGATAATTATACTGAGTATTTATTAGGTTTCTGGACTTTACATGGTGATGTGGGTGATTACGGTATGATTCAGGAACTTTGGAAAGAAGAAGTGTATGATATGTCGCAATACCTGGTTAATGAGGTGTTGGAGTCTTCAATTGAAAAAGGTGCATTGCAGGCTTGTATTGATGCGGTTCCAACCGATGGTTTAGGGATTACCGGAAGTGATCTGGAGCAGTTGGGTGTGGATACGTATGCCCAGGTTGATGCAGAATTAAAACAGTATACACAGGAACCGGATTCAAACAATCACTTAAAGGATTCGCCGGTTATTCAACGGCATATCAGATCCGGATATAAGCGAATGAATCCTTTGAATTTGACGCGCGAACAAGTGTTTGGAAAGTAATACACTAATATGAATAGTTGAAACGAAAGGTACTGGTACTTAACCGGTACCTTTTTGTATTGTCTAAGTTGTTGTTTCTTAAAGGGTGATGGCTGTCATATCTCATAATAATCTGATTGTATACCTTTATCAGGTAAAACATTAACATTAGTATTATGAGATACCTTTTTTTGCTTATTGTTCTGGTCTTCATCACACCTTTGATGGCTCAGAATGAAGCTGACATACTGAAACACTTTCATTCCATAACTTCAGAAGAGGTGTTTGGATACGCCAAAACACTTTCTGACCCCCCATTTGATGGGCGCTTAGCCGGTAGTCCTGGTTATATCAAAGCCGCGGAATGGGTTGTTGACCATTTAGAACAATGGGGAATTATACCTGGCTATGAGAGTAAATTCTACTATAACTATTTTCCAATTGATTATACGGATGTTAAATCGGTGGGTACCTTGTCTGCTCAATTGATGGGCAAAAAAGGTCACACCATTTCAAAGAACTATCAATTTCCGGAGCATTACTATCCAGGATCAAATTCTGCTAACGGAAAGGTTGAAGGTGAATTGGTTTATGTGGGGTATGGCATTACTGCAGAAGAATTCGGTTATGATGATTATAAAGGGATGGATGTAAGCGGAAAGGTGGTGTTGATTGAAACGGGCAATCCAAAGTTGGAAGAAGTTTCCGGATGGCAACAGTGGGCGCCTTATGCCGGCTCTTCTGCTAAATTGAGGAATGCGCAAAAGCATGGAGCAGTAGCTGTCCTGTATATTTCTAAAATTGCGAGTCCGGGTATTAAATACTTAGAAAACATGGTCTATGCGCATGTTGATAAAACAGTGGCTGAGGAGTTCTTCTTTGCCCGCGATCAGGACTATAAAAGGGTAAAAGAGGCATTAAAAGATAAGAAGAAACCACAAAGCCTGAAGCTGGGCCATATCGTCACCATTACAGCGGAAACAGAATACCATGCAAAGAGTAACTATTGCAATGTGATTGGGGTGATTCCGGGTAGTGATCCTCACTTGAAAGACGAAGTGATCATGGTAGGTGCTCATTTGGATGGACAAGGAAATCCGGGTCATCTGTTTCCAGGTGCTTTGGATAATGCGTCTGGAGTAGCTGATATTATGGCAGCTGCCAGGGCTTTGGCACAGCTACCAGCTCCCAAGCGAACCATTGCCTTCTTTTTTATTGGGGCAGAAGAAAAAGGTTTGCTGGGAGCTTTAGAGTATGCCCAGGCACCGCTATTTTCAAAAGAGAAAACTGTGTGTTACATTAATCTGGATATGGTCGGTAATGGTAATGGACTTTACTTTGGGGGTGGTGAATCCTTTCCTGGTATTTACAAACATTTTGAATCAGCTAATGACGCTTATTTACACCGATCGTTGAAAGTGAGTTTTCTGAATAAAAACTATAAAGGCCGGCCACGAACTGATGGCATGGCTTTATCACAAAATGGTTTTCGGGCTTTGAGTGTGCATTGTACCGATCGGGTAAAGAAATTATACTACCATAATCCGGCAGATACGCCAGAAACATTGGTGCCTGAAATTATGGAGGATGTCAGTAAATGGCTTTATTTAGGATTGTATTCATTGGCCAATGATGAAAGCCTGGATTTGACGGAGAAAGAGAAACCAATCGAATAGAATTTTCTGAACTACCTACACAAATAACTTGCCTATTTTGTTTGCTGGTTATCTGTGTGAAGATAAGATTACTAACAATAAAGAAAAAGACATCTTTTAATCAAATTTAACGCAAAATGTCTTTCCGATAATGTGTTATGGTTGTAAATTACTGTTTTGTTATCAACTCTTATTAGAATAAGGGTTATTGTTTCATTTAAATTTTTTATTATGAATCGGGAAGAAGTTTACCAGGAAATCAAAGGAATGTTTGGCCTTGTCCCGACATTCATGACCAAAATTCCGGATAATACCCTAGAGTTAGAATGGAAATTATTTCGGAAAATTGTAGCAGAAGAAACCGTTATTCCTAATAAGTATAAGGAATTAATTGGAATAGGTGTTTCTGCTGCGACCAAATGTCAGTATTGTGCCTTATTTCACACGCAATTAGCGATATTATTTGGTGCCACTTCAGAAGAAATTGAAGAAGCCGTACATTATGCAAAGAATTCTGCCGGCTGGAGTACCTACTTAAATGGGCTGCAAATTGATTTTGATCAATTTAAAAATGAAGTACAGGAAATGTGTGCATTTGTAAAAGAAATGCATTCTGCTGAGCACGTGTGATTAGTTTGTATAGCTGTAACTGTTGAAGACCGAATGACTAACTGTAGTGATTCGGTTTTTATTTTATAAGCGTGTAACTATTTTTGTATTTAGTCGTCCTCTTAAAATACATTAATTATGAAAATATAATTAGTGCTATTTCAATTAATTATATTTTGTATTTTTGGTAGTAATAAGTTTTGTTACAACTAACATCCCTTAAATCTTATGAAGAAAAAGAGTTTGTTTTTATTAATGCTTCTATTTCCTGCTATTGCAATATTTGCGAGGGAAATACCTGAGGCGCTTAAGTTGAAATCTTATCAACTTAAAAATGGCTTAACCGTTTACTTGAATGAAGATCACAGTTCATCTTCTGTCATGGGTATGATCGCAGTAAAAGGCGGAAGCAAGCGTGATCCTAAAGATGCCACCGGCATTGCACATTACTTCGAGCACATCATGTTTAAAGGTTCCGAGAAATTAGGAACAGTTGATTTTGAAGCTGAGAAGGTTTACCTGGACAGTATAGCTACACAGTATGAGTTATTGGGAAATACAGAAGACAAAGCACAACGGGAGGCCATCCAATTAAAAATCAATGGTCTTTCACTGAACGCTGCGGAGTATGCCATTCCCAATGAGTTTGACCGAATTATTACGCAAATGGGTGGAACGGGCTTGAATGCGTTTACCTCCTATGAGTTTATTGGTTATTTGAATTCATTTCCGGCCAATCAAATGGAAAAATGGTTGGAAGTGTACAGCGATCGTTTCGAAAACCCGGTGTTTCGAATGTTTCAGTCGGAGTTGGAAACGGTATATGAAGAGAAGAACATGTCGGCAGATGACATGAGTACACCATTTTTTGAAGGGTTCATGAAAGAGTTATTCAAAGGGACACCTTATGGAGAACAGACCGTACTGGGCTCTGCCGATCATTTGAAAAATCCATCGTTGGCCAAAATGAGGGATTATTTCGAGACCTATTATGTGCCAAATAATATGGCGTTGATTCTGACCGGTGATTTCGATGCGGAAATGGTAATGCCGTTAATAGAGGAAAAATTTGGTCACTTTCAATCTAAACCTTTACCCGTGCACGACAAAATGGAGTTAACACCTTTTGCCGGACGTCATTTCGTTAAAAAGCGCTTAATGCCCATCAAGGTTGGTGTTTTAGGATATCATACAGTGCCACAGGGTCATCCTGATCAGTTGGCATTAAAGGTCTGCACCCGTGTCATGTCTAATTATTCAAGCACCGGTCTTTTGGATGAGTTGGTAAATGATAATCAACTCATGGAAGCCAGTATGGAAGATTTAGCCTTTGGTGAAGTCGGGAGTCATTTGGTTGTAATGGTTCCTAAGATCATTGGTCAATCTCTGAATAAAACGGAAGAACTTGTTTTAGGCCAAATGACCAGGCTTAAGAAAGGTGATTTTGAGCAATCCTTATTGGATGGGGTGAAGCTGGAGATGATCAAAGAAAATGAAGAGAATATAGAGAATGCCAAATGGCGTGCTTATTCCTTTATGGAGACATTTATTCATGATCAGAAATGGGCGGATGTATTGAGTTATTCAGACCGAATTAATGCCCTAACTAAAGAAGATATAGTCGCAGTTGCCAATACCTATTTTGGAGAGGATTACCTGGCTTTTTATTCGAAAATGGGATTTCCCAAAAAAGATAAAGTTGACAAACCCGCATTTAAACCAATTGCACCTCAAAATACCGAAGCCAAATCCGAATACTTTAAAGTGTTATCTGATCAGCAGGTTTCCAGTGTGGATCCGCGGTTTATTGAAGAAGGTACCGATTACACAGAAGGGCAATTGGCTGATAATGCCCGTTACTTTTATGTGAAAAATCCAATTAACCAGGTCTTTTCTCTGGATATGAAATTTAAAATGGGTACGGTGGAGGCCCATGATACTGAGTTGGCTGCCGATGTATTGGGATATTGCGGAACGAAGGAATTGCCGTATGCCGATTTTTTAAAGGAATTACAAAAGTTAGGTGCTGAGTTTTACACGTATGCTAACAGTAATTATTTAACAGTTCATGTGTCAGGTATTGAAAGCAATTTGGATGCGACACTGAAACTTATGAATGATTTGCTTTCAGATCCTCAAATGGCCGATAAAGAGAAAGTGAAGATGGTTCGTGAATTGAAGTTTGAGAAAAAGTGGAATCAAAAAGATGTGTCCGTTAAATCGGATGCTTTATTGGATTATGCACTTTATAAAGCGAATTCGGAATATTTGTTATCTCCCAATGCCAAAGAATTAAAAAGGATCGAGATCGAATCAATGCTGAAGCCTCTTCATATAGCTCTGAAAAGAAGTGTAGATCTGCATTATGTGGGGGCAATCGGCAGTCAACAATTTGCTGATGTGGCCAATCAAAATCTGACATTTATGACAGATCTTGTCCCTCAGGATAAATGGTATGTTAAACCTCAGCAGGAATATGCCAAGAATGTGATCTATTTTGTACACGATAAAAAGGCTGTACAGACACAGATACGTATTGTTGTTCAGGGGGATGATAACCGGGAGACAGATCAATTCAAGTGTCGCGTGTTTAATGAGTATTTCAGTGGAGATATGTCTTCTATTGTTTTCCAGGAAATCAGGGAGTTTCGTTCATTGGCTTATATGGCCTATGGTTATTACAAGTTGCCCTATGATCGTGAAGCACCCGGGTATTTTTTAGGTCATATGACCACGCAAGCGGATAAAACCATTGAAGCATTAGAAACTTATACCTGTCTCATTAATGATATGCCAGCTAAACCGGAACGGATGGATATTATTAAAACCAGTTTAAAGCAGTCCATCAATTCAAAGCGACCTTCTTTCAGGAGTCTATCCTCGGGCGTGCCTATGTGGAAATATCAAGGATTTGAGGAAGATCCGAATAAAGTGTGGTATCCTGAGTTTAATTCGATTAACTTCGATCAGGTGGATGAATTTTACAATGCCTATATGACGGATAAACCAATGGTGATTACTTTGGTGGGAGATAAATCACGCATAGATATGGATGAACTTAAGAAGTTTGGTGAAATTGTGGAAGTAAAGACTTCTGATATTTTTAATTAGCAAGAAAATTCGTTTTACTGGAAGTGGTCATAGTCAAACTGTGACCACTTTTTTGTTACTAAAAATCCATTATCTTGCAAAATGAACCTAAATCTATGAAAATGAAGTATTATTATTGGTTGGTGTTTTTGAGTGTTTTGGTAATGGCATGTCAAGACCGTTCTAAAGACACATCTCTCCTGAAAAATGTCACTGGTGATTACCTGGGGCAACCATTGCCAGACTCCATTCCTCAAATTTTTGCACCGGGGATTATTAATACCGGGAAGTTTACCCGTGATATAACTATGACCCCTGATGGAAACGAAATATGGTTTAGTATTTGTGGACATTCCTTCAGTTTTAGTACGGTTTTAGGGTGCAAACGCACGGCTGATGGCTGGACAAAACCCCAAGTGGCGCCCTTTGTTAATGGCGCTAACTACAAGTATATTGAGCCATTTATTTCGCCAGATGGAAAGTATCTGTATTTCGCATCTGATCAGCCACTCACTCCTGGCGAACCCTCCAAAGACTTTGATATCTGGCGTTGTCCGCGTATCAATGGTGGCTGGGGGGCAGCTGAAAATGTGGGAGCACCCGTTAATACCGTTGGTGATGAGTTTTTTCCTTCCGTTACAAAATCCGGAACCATCTATTATACCAGTGAAACGAAAGGGGCGGAAGGGGTTATCTTAAAGGCGCTGGCTACGGAACATGGGTTTGCTCAGCCTGATACCCTGCCACGCACAGTGAATTGTGGACGCGCACGGTTTAACGCTTTTATTTCCCCTGATGAACGCTTTTTAATTCAAGGTGTATTTGGGTTGCCTGACACCTATGGTGCAACGGATCATTATATCTTCTTCCGGAATGAGGAAGGACAATGGTCTAATGCCATTAACATGGGGGATAAGGTGAATTCGGCAGCTCGCAGTGAATATGCTGCAACCTTATCACCGGATGGACAATATCTGTTTTTTATGAGTGATCGTGTTCAAAAAGAGATTCCCGTAGCGACTCCCATGACCACGGAATTAATTGATGAACTTTATCAGTCCGGAGGGCAAGGATTGACTTCTGTATATTGGATGAAAAGTGATTTTATTGAAGATCTGCAACAAAAAGCTCAGTGGTAGAAGAATAATATAGTTGGAGAAAGGAAGGAGTTTTCACATAAACTCCGTTCCTTCCCATACATTTTCGGTACTGGTAGTATCAATCAGTCTTGGTGTTTTTTCAATTATCTGAATGGATGGCGTCTTTTTGTGCTGATATTGCTTTACTGCAAAGCAGATGATGAGGATACAAGCAGCAATTACATATCCATAGCTTAATAATTGATGTAATTGTTCTTTCTTCATTTTGGTAAGATGGCTTTATGAATAGCAATGAGTGTATTGAATATTTCTCCAACTGGACAGAGATAGCGACACCACGGACGATGCAGGAATATAGAAGTCATCATGGTTATGGCTAATAGAATGAAAATGAAGTCGCCAGCGGTAAAATCAAACAGCGCACTGAAAATGGTATAGTCCGTGAGCTCGGGAGAGCGAAATAAAAAGGCAATGGCTAATGCCAGCCAGGTAAACAGTTTGGGTATCCAGGTGAGTTGATGAATCATCTTTTTGTTCGCATTGGTCAGGGAACTGATGGCATTCTGTGCCCCGCCAAAGGGACAAGCCCATTGGCAATAGAAATTTTCTTTTTTCCAAAGAATGATGACAAGGGTACTTCCCAATAATAAATAAAAAGCCAGGTTAATTGCCAGAGGCGGCAACCAGCCGGACAACATACCCACCAGGCGAGATAAACCAATGGATTGATTAAAGACAAACCCTAACAGGATTAGGCTTATTAAGGTAGCAAATTGTTGCATTCTTTTTTGGGGAACCTTGCGGATAACCCGCACTAAAAAGTAGACCAGCAGTAAGGCAATTGCTGTTACCTCAGCTAAACCAAATTGGTACATTATTGTGGGCTTAAATTGGCCAGCTTCCTGCTGCAGTACTTCTACATTATATTCTTCAGCAGCTAAAAGGACTGCATTTTTTATGGCTGTAGAGGAAGTGGTGGCCCCTGAAATAGCATTGACTGATCCAAAATAATTTGGATCGGTAATGGGTAAGTTTTCAAATTGCTCCAGGTACTTTTTATTGATTAATTTGTTAAGGTAGGAAGGCGTTTCATTGTGTTCTCCCAGAATCACTCTATCAATTATTCCCGCTGTATTGGTTTTTATGATGACTTGAATGATTCCACCATACCCCTTGGCTTCAGTTGCCAATAGATGGTATGAACTTGCCTGGTCATTAATGGAATAGATGTTAGCTGTGACCGATTCGAATGTTAAATTATCCCCATTCATGTATGGTTCGAGACGTTGTTCCTGTGAGCTTTTATTCAAGTAATAGCCAACAAGCCAACAAAAACAAAGGCCTATCAATGCCAGACCTTTGGTCAATTTATGAGTAAACAATTGGTTCATTATTTATTGACTGGCTTAATCGGTTTTTTAATAAATGTCCAAAGTGCTGCCCCTCCAATGAGCAGGCCAATGCCGAAAAATGCCAAAAAGTAGGTGCCTGCCCTGGATTCGTTTTCGCCAATTAGCGTAAATGCGGCGGCTACCGTAATATTTGTTGTCAGCCACCAGCCAGCTACCAAACTCCATCTAAACCATGAGAGTTGAAGTCCTTTATCTTTAAAGAAAAGTCGCAATCCAACGAAGAAGGCGAGTTGAATAATGCCCAGCAGCATCCAAAACAGCGGGCCCATTATTGTTGATTGTAGTAGCATAAACAGTCTTTTTTATTCCCAGTTAGTATTAAAATCACACCACTCTTCTGTTTTTAACCATTCAGGTCCATCGTGATAGGTGGCATCCGAGCCATCGGGCTGGGGTAGAAACTCCTGCGCATCCGGATATTCAAAGAAGTTTTTTTGCATGGCCAGCATGGCGGTCGCGACAGCACCGGTTGGGTCACGAGGATCCATTTCTCGGGCCAGCGTGTGAATCCAGTTGTTTTTTCGTGAATAAGGGCAAACTGCCAGACAAACCCGACATCCCCGTGGGTGACTGGTGGCTACAGTGTTCCAAACAGTCAGGCATTTATCCTGATTCACATACCATTTTTTATAGCCACGACTAACATAAGAAGGTTTGTCATCAAAGCTGATGGCTCCACTGGGGCATGTGTCCGCACAAATTTTACATTTATTACAGAATTCACGGATGCCAACGTGGATGGGTTTATCTGGTTCTAAATCCATATTGGTAGTAATGGCTGCGATGCGGGTATTGGCACCCAACTCTGGTGTGATCACGATGCCGTTACGTCCTAATTCACCCAGACCCGCATCAATTGCCAGGGGTGGAATAATGATTTCATAAGATGTGGGAGGTACATGAGGACGCGCGGCATAACCAATGTGACGGATGAATGCATCTAATTTTCCACCGATCCATCGAAGCTTGGAATAGGCATCGTAGGAGGTGCCATAGGTCGGGTTGGCGTACATAGCTTCCCACTCATGAGGGATGGCAAAAACGATGGCATATTTCCAGTGTTTGGGTACCTCAAATTGCGTTTTACCTACTCCACGTAGTTTTCCCTGGTATACCCAATCCGGATTTAATTTTGTGATACCAACTAAGGTAGCTCCAAAACTATAGGCAATCTTTTTTATCAATTCAGATGCATGACCCGGTGATTTAAAGGGTAGTGGTTCATGCTGAATACCCCTGAAATCCCATTCTTCCGGCGTACCTTCCGGTTCATCGGGAAAGCGTGCTCCATGTTTTCCATACAAGGCACTGGCATGTGCATGCGACCAGGCATCAGCCAGAATGTACTTTTTCTTCACATCTTTCCAATAGGTACGTTGTTTCTTCGCCCGGTTTAATGCCAGCTTAAATTCCTCTAGTGCTGCGGGGTTTTGCGTATAATAGCTTTTGATGGGTTCTGGTAATTGCTCTACACCGTTTTTAAAAGTCCACCGTTTGGTTTCATCTTTTGCATGTAGTAATTGGTACAAATCCCGGTTCCGGTTGAAGATGTTTTCTTCATAATTGATTCGCCGGGTGGCACCAACTATTTCGTGGGGCGATGTATCGATTTCGAATGGTTTTCGATTAAAGAATTGACCGTGTCCGTACTTTTCGCGTTCCCAACCGGTGTTACTGGATGTATCTCTTCCGGATTCGAAACCAGCCAAAGCTGATCCGGCTAATCCGACGGCACCACCGGCCAAACCTCCCCATTTAAGAAAGTTACGTCTGGATATGTCATTTTTGTTTGGCATATTGTTTTATCTGATAGAATTAGAGTGCTTTATAATAGTTACAAATGAAACTAATTAGATTCGGTTTACCATTCTACAGACTCTGTTTTTTTCAATTATCTTTGTTATTCATTTTTAGACTGAATCTAAACATTAGGTATATGTATGTTTTTAAAGATTCGCTGGGCCGCATTGCCGGGGAACTATCACGAAATATTGGAAAGATACTGGAAGTTGAGTTTCAAAAAATGGGACATTCTTTATCTGGTAGGGAGTGGGGGATTATTTCCTATCTTTTTAATAATGAGGGAATGAATCAGAATTCATTGTGTGAAGTGACCGGATCGGATAAGGTGAGCGTAAAACGGATGATTGATGGATTGGAAAGCCAAAAATTGGTGCGTCGAAAAGTTAGTCCCGTTGATCGACGCCATTATATACTTAGTTTAACTAAGAAAGGTGTTTCAGTATACGACGAGCTATCACCCCTTGCAGCAAGAATTATTGCCTCGTCATCCAGTGATATTCACGATGCGGAATTACAATTGGCGATTAAAACGTTAAAAAAGATCAATCAAAACCTCAAGAAAATGGTGGAGCAAACAGACTAGATTTGTGGATTATTACAACGTATTGGGGGGAGTAAATCTTCCCACATCTTTATGTAACGACCCCTTCTCTTTCATATGAAAGGGAAGGTTTTATTTCTTTCGGATAATACAGCCCTGGCCAATGAATCTTCCAGCAGATTATTATCTACTGAACTACTTTTGTTTCCGTTTGTTTTTAGTTCTAAACAATGAAAAATAATTATGAAACAATTAGTGTTGATCATCGGCAGTCTCTACGGAGCGCTTTCTGTCATATTGGGTGCGTTTGGCGCACATGCCTTGAAGAAGGTGTTGCCGCTGCCACAGTTGGAAAGTTTTGAAGTGGGCGTTAAATACCAGATGCATCATGCTATCTTATTATTGATTATAGGCTTTTACTTTTCGTTTGAGAATAAATGGCAAGTGATTATGGGATGGAGTTTTATCATCGGGACGTTCTTGTTTTCGGTGAGTATCTATTTACTCAGCACCGCTTCATTATATGGAGGTAGTTTAAAATTTTTGGGGCCGGTTACACCCTTTGGTGGATTATTGATGATTATCGGTTGGATGTTATTATTGGCCAATGTGGTTAAACAGTTCTGAATAGAACGATTTGAGTGATTCGGGGATCTCAGGTTATAAATGTGTTTGTTTGGAGGGGGAAACGAAATCTTACCTTATTTTTGTGGTCTGAGTTGAAACATGACGAAAAGCAAATATGACCATAGACGAACGATTAGCCAATACACATTTTCCTTTACCTGCCATTCGGGAAGTGAATCTGTCAAAGCATGCCACAGGTATTAGTTTAGGGCTGGGCGAGCTAAAAAAATTCCCGGTTGATCCCAGGATATTAGATGCGTTACAGGCCAGTTGGCAACAGGGAGGTCCTTCCTATTCGCCTAATGCCGGGCTGCCTGCATTGCGCTCAGCAGTGGCAGATAATCATTATCAACAGGATGGATTTAACTACACAGAGGCCAATGTAGTGGTGACCATTGGTGTTCAAAATGCTGTGTATACAGCTATAAAAACGCTTCATAAACTGGGCGCTAAGCGTATTTTGATCCCGGAGATTTATTTTGGCATCTATCTGAAGATCCCTAAAGAATTTGGCATGGAGGTGGAGATGTATGCCTTAACAGATGATTTTGGAGTGGACCTGAATGCTTTGGAGCATCAGTTGAGGCCTGATGACGTTGTACTTCTCAATTCACCGGCCAATCCTACTGGTCGCGTTTTGTCAGAGCCAGAGCAACAGGCATTAGGCAATCTTTTACAGCGAAAATTAACTGATGGTTATGTGATTTCCGATGAAATTTATGGTCGTTTGGTATATGATGGAGTCCCGTTCATATCTTTTTCAAAATTCTTTGATCGTACCATCGTTGTGGATGGTATTTCGAAAAGTGGGGCGGTAGCTGGTTTAAGAGTGGGGTGGATCATTACACGGAACACTACTTTAGCGCAAGCATTCACATCCACTAATGCCGCTATTATTTCAGCGCCACCAACAGCCAATCAGTTTGCGGCTATTCCGGTGGTTAAAGGTGAAACTGAAGCTACTATCCGATCTTATAATGAGGTATTGCGAAAAAACAGGAATTTGGTAGAAGCCACCTTAGCCCGATTAGATATTCCCTTTGTTTCACCGCGCGGTAGTTTTTATATCTTTCCTATCCTAAAACCTTTATTGGGTGATCAGGTACGGGAGTTCTGTCTGAATACCGCCAGGGCAGAAAGTGGGGTGGTCGTTATTCCTGGTGTTGCTTTTGGCGCCCCTGATTGCATTCGTATATCACTGGCAACAGATGAGATGGAAGAGGGCATGTACCGCTTGGAGAAAGCTCTTGAGGGATATCGTTGATAGAGGACGCCCGATTTTAAATTTTGGAGTTTATCGGTTTGTAAGTTTTGCAAGGCTATGTTTTAATGCAATAGAGTTTTATATATCTAAATGTGGCATGTGATTATCTGACGAAAAGAATATAATCTGGCAGTGGATGAAAATTTTTTTTAGTGCACGAACAACAAAAAGATAAGAGGAGCTGTCTTTTATTCGTATCTTTTTTCTTTCAATTAACTCATAAACCGTTTGATATGAAAAAAATACTCTTATTCTTGATGGCCTTGTTAAGTGTTGTTATCATATGGGGACAAGATTCTACCTCTGTTGCTCCTGCATCGCAAAAGAAAATAGATAGGGTTTATTATGGGGGTAACATTGGTTTGTCATTTGGTTCCTATACCATGATCGCCATTCGGCCATTGGTTGGTTATAAATTTACTCCTAAACTATCAGGCGGTGTGAAATTATCGTATGAATATATTAAGGACACACGTTATTCATCAACTTATAACACCTCAAATTATGGAGGTAGTGTCTTTACAAGATATCGGCTGCTTCAGCCTGTGTATTTGCATGCTGAATATGCCAATATGAGCTATGAACTATATAACGCTTTAGGTGATTCAGATCGTAAGTGGGTGCCTTTTTTATTAGTGGGCGGAGGATACAGTCAGCACATTGGTGGCAACAGTTGGCTCAATGCGCAAATTTTGTTTGATGTCCTTCAAAATAGCAATTCACCATATAGCTCAGGGGAGCCCTTTTATAGTGTAGGTATTGGTATCGGTTTTTGATCGATGGATACTTTAATAGTACCAATGCATAGTATTTTAATCACCTGCATTGAGGGTTATTTTTTGTAGAGATCAAAAAAAGCTGAAAGAACGACCGCTTCCAGCTTTTTTTATATGTTTTAGTATCTTCGCTTAATTGGTGAATATCAAGTCTTGATACGCGTATCTTTGTGGTTATGAATTGAAATGGTATAAAAACACAATCTCACCTTCGTAAGCCGGTTTACGACTGCCTTCAATTTCCAGTTTGATACCGATAGTAGCCTTTACTGTACCGCGTAAGTTTTTAGCATCCACCACTTTTGCATGTAAGCGTACTTTGTCATTTACTTTTACAGGTGCATTGAATTTCAGTTGTTCAATACCATAGTTCACCTGCATTTTTAGGTTTTGTACGTCCACAATCTGGTTCCACAAATGCGGTAGGATAGAGATGGTTAAATAACCATGTGCAATGGTGGTACCAAATGGCGATTCATTTTTAGCCTTTTCCTCATCAATATGAATCCACTGGTGATCAATGGTGGCATCCGCAAATAAGTTGATCTGCTCTTGGGTAAATTGGTGATAATCTGAAACTCCCAATTCACTTCCGATTAATTGTTCTAATTGCTCAAAGCTCTTGATAATTACCTTACTCATATATCGTAAATTTTATTTTTTATTGATAATTTATTTCAAAACGGCGCTAATATAGTAATAGATTGTTAGAAATGGGAATGAGAGTTGAAGTCATCTGTGGATTGTTTTTAGTCCTTAGTGCTTAGTCCTTAGTTCAAATTCAGTGATTCACAACGCCACGGATCTTCCCCATAAGCCTTCTCCCATGCTATTTTTTACTTCAGCCTTCCTAATTTGCGTTTTACTTTTTCCTTTTTCTAATTAGCTTTCTCCAACTCATTCAGGTGTTCCATCTTTTTCATACTGAGGAAACTTTTGATATCACCCAAATGCTCTTTCACCCGTTTGTTACCGAACTCATAGACTTTATCGGCCAAACCATCCAGGAAGTCCCGATCGTGAGACACCAAAATAAGAGTACCATCAAAGGCTTGTAAGGCACTTTTCAGGATGTCTTTAGTTTTCATATCCAAGTGGTTGGTGGGCTCATCGAGAATGAGCAGGTTAACCGGTTCCAACAACAGTTTAATCATGGCCAGACGGGTGCGCTCTCCACCGGATAATACTTTTACTTTTTTAGTGGAGTTATCACCGCCAAACATGAAGGCGCCCAATAAATCTTTGATTTTATTGCGAATATCGCCTTTGGCCACATCATCAATGGTTTGGAATACCGTCAGTTCTTCATCCAGAAGGGAAGCCTGGTTTTGGGCAAAATAACCAATCATGGTGTTGTGTCCCATTTGCAACTCGCCGTCAAAGTCAATTTCATCCATGATGGCTTTTACCAGGGTGGATTTTCCTTCGCCATTCTTCCCCACAAAAGCAATTTTCTCACCGCGTTCCAGCGTCAAGGAGGCATTGGCAAATACCAGGTGATCACCATAACTTTTACCTACTTCAGTGGCAATAACTGGGTAGTTACCTGAGCGGGGTGAGGGTGGAAATTTCAATCGCAAAGCAGATGTATCTTCCTCATCCACCTCCACTATTTGCATTTTTTCCAACATCTTCACCCGTGATTGGACTTGCAGTGTTTTGGAATAAGTACCTTTGAAACGCTCGATGAATTCCATGTTTTCAGCAATCACCTTTTGTTGCTCATCATAGGCTTTTTGCTGGTGCACACGGCGCTCACTGCGTAGCACCAGGTATTGGGAATAATTCACTTTATAATCGTAGATACGACCCATGGTCACTTCTATGGTACGTGTGGTGATGTTATCCACAAAGGCCCGGTCGTGCGAAATCACAATCACTGCTTTACCACAGTTGATCAGAAAATCCTCCAGCCATTGAATCGACTCTATATCCAGATGGTTGGTAGGCTCATCCAGCAGGATAAGATCCGGTTTTTGAAGCAGCAGCTTGGCCAGTTCGATGCGCATGCGCCATCCGCCGCTAAACTCATTGGTGGGGCGTGTGAAATCAGCTCGTACAAACCCCAGACCCAACAGTATTTTCTCTACTTCAGCATCAAAGTTCGTCTCTTCGATGGAGTAGAACTTTTCGCTGAGGGTAGATACCTTTTCGATTAGTTCCATATAGGCATCCGACTCATAATCGGTACGAGTGGTCAGCTCCTGGTTGATGACTTCTATTTCCCGCTCCATCTCAAAAATGTGGGCAAAGGCTTGTGAGGCCTCCTCAAACACTGTCCGGTTATCTTCCGTCATCAAATGCTGAGGCAGGTAGGCTACCACTTTCTCTTTAGGAACGGATACGCGACCACTATTGGCTTCACGTGCCCCGGCAATAATCTTTAGCAGGGTCGATTTGCCTGCTCCGTTTTTACCCATCAGGGCAATGCGGTCCTTCTCATTAATGACAAAGGAAATGTTCTTAAAAAGGGTAGTGGCTCCAAATTCCACCGTCAATCCATCAACTGAAATCATCTTGCTCGTTTAATTTTGAGGCGCAAATATACAATAGATTACTGAACTTGATATTAAGTGTTTAATCTATAAAGTGAATCGAGGTGTCAATTATCAAGATTTTATGGTTCGGATTCAACCGATAGTGCGTTGAAATCTAATGCTATTAAGGGATGTGCAATTTCATCTTGTCTTTTACAATTCTAGTATATTCAAACGCATCATTAGCAAAGTAATCAATTTCTTGAACTGGTTCATCGGATATTTTTATTTCTTTTCCAATAAGAAGTCTGTTAGAAGGATCGAAATCGTTAAGTGTTCCCCAAATAGAAAAACCTTTGATTAAAGGATACTTTTCCAATTTCATTTTGTGTTTAAGGTTTTCATAATTGAATGTTGCAAACCCGGTAAATTGTTTGCCTTTATCATTTGGATCAGTGGTCCAGCAAGTATATGTGTATTCAAGTGTTTTGTGTTTTTCATTCAACTTTGCTACACTAGATTTCCAAGTAGATGTTTTGACGAAACTGTCGTTGATCAATTTATATGAATTGCCTGAAATGTATATATCTGTGAAGTTTTGTGTGATCTTTTCGACAATGTAACTTGGGTTTTTTATTGCTTTTTCATTACCCGGGTTTTCTACAAATCCGACCCAGATACCTTCTAAGTAGTTAGATCCTAAAATGAAGGATTTTACCCACTTAATTTTTTCAAAAAAATATACTATCGTGGTTGAAATGGAAGTAAATAAGCCTGTTGAAATTACTAAGCTGAAGAGAATTCCCCAAAATTTGTGTTGTAATATTTTGGGATATTCATTGTTTACATAGGAAATTGTGATGTACATTATTATTATCGTAAATCCAGTTACAAATGCATAAAGCTTTTTTGAAGTTTTAAAGTTGGTACCTAGGCTCATTATTAAACTTTTTATAATAATAAGGAAAATCACTTGATTTTTAAACGTAATTGCTCAGATTATTCATTTTCAGTCAAAAAAGGCCGCTTCCCCAAGAAAGCAGCCTTTACCGTGATTTAAGGAGTTAGCTTATCGCTAACCCAAAGAGGAACTTTTTAGTGATCCGTCCTGTTTTAGTGGAGTTGAAAAGATGTGGCGGTCACATCTTTTGAATCAGTGCCTATGAATAAGTTGAATTCACCTGGTTCCACCAAGAATTCTCCTTGGGGAGTGTAATAACCCAGGTCTTTACCGGTTAACTGAAAAGTGAGCTGTCGGCTTTCACCGGCTCGTAATGCTACTTTTTTAAAGGCTTTCAGCTCTTTTACCGGACGGGTGTAGGTGGCTGCTACATCACGAATGTAAAGCTGCACCACTTCTTCTCCGGCTATTAATCCGGTATTGGTAACTGTGATGGATGCTTCTATGGTATCTTTGGCTGTTGGTTTATTGGAGCTTAATGCGATATCGCTGTATTTAAAGGTGGTGTAACTCAATCCATAACCAAAGGGATAGAGGGGAGAGTTTGGAGCATCTGTGTAGCAGGAATAAAGTACCTGGCCAGGTTCAACAGGTGTGGGGCGTCCGGTATTTTTAAAGTTGTAAAAGATTGGACATTGGCTGGTGGTACGCGGAAAAGACATGGTTAACTTACCGGATGGATTATAGTCACCAAATATTACATCTGCTATGGCATGACCAGCTTCTGA
>Ga0193953_1000367_pt1 | contig 25135 bp, 20 predicted proteins | sample BB_4_MG_FD_140325 | JGI IMG/M metagenome (GOLD analysis project Ga0193953, IMG submission 140325) | Microbial mat bacterial communities from the Broadkill River, Lewes, Delaware, United States - BB_4_MG | ecosystem: Environmental > Aquatic > Freshwater > River > Microbial mats | place: USA...
ACAGTTCGAAGATCACAAAGTGAATCATCACTTCAAATACACCGATGACATACAAGCCATCAGTGGTGCAACTGTTAGTGCCCGTGGCTTAACCGAAGCCATCAATCGACTAAATGTAATTATACAAGACATTTAAGACCAGAATTACGAAGCAACGTAAGGTGCCACAGCTCTTGCTAATTGCACAACTCAATAACCTCCTACCCTGTTTATTAGAAAATTCCTATCTCCCTGTCAATTATTCAATTATCAGAATGATAAGCATATACTATTCTGCAATTGTTTAATTTATTCTGCCAAAAGTCCATTTCGTCCTATTCAAGAAAAATCTTTCTGCCACATTTTCACTCTTCTTGCTGGGATTTAGGCCACTATTTTTTGACGAATGTTCGAAATTTATTTATTAAACCCCAAACACAGCGATTTCGATTCAATTCGTTTTGATGATTTTTAATTATGTTTGTAGTAGGAAAATGTTAAAAATTGTCATTTCCACCAAACATCTAGGTTTTAGGGGGTAAAAAATAACAATGGATGAAAAAAATACAAGTCAGAATAATCACTTTTGCTGCCTCATTGTTGCTTTTAAGTTTTAGTTCCTTGAGTCAGGATCTACCCAAAGCAACAATCGTCAGCAATAACACATCCATATGTGAGTCTGCTGAGGTTGAATTAAAAATAAAATTTGAGGGAGAAGCGCCTTTTGGCATTGTATTTACCATTTTCAACAATGAAACGGAGCAATCTAAAACAGTTACCATATTAAAACAATCGGATGCAATTAGAAGTGAAGATTTAGATGCTGAAGGAATTTGGACAGTAAGCTATTCGATTAGCTCAACCTCAACCATTACCCTTGATAAAGTATTTGATGCAACCATTCCAGTTTATGGTACTCCGGAAGGTCCAGCCTGGAAATTGGAAGACGGCTCTGATGAGATTTTTGGAGAGATGAAAATTAAGGTAGACAGGATTCCTGATACCAAAGCCGGAAGTAACAAAAAGGGCTGTGGCCTTTCATTTCCATTGGTTGCAACGCCAACAAATCCTGATAGTACTGTTTTTTGGAGTGACATTGCTGCAGGCATATTTTCCGACCCCAATAGTCCCACAACTGTGTTTACAGCTTACAAAGCAGACACGCTAGATTTAATCTTCAATGAAATAAGTGGAACTTGTATTGGAAGAGATACGGTTAACATTGAGTTTTGGGGTTCTCCCAAATCAGCTATTTCCGGCGAAACCACCATTTGCTCAACGGACGGCAATGAACACACACTTTTAGTGGAAGTTACATTGGAAGGTTCGGCACCTTTTAACTATAAAATATCTGACGGAGCCGATTATAACCAAGTATTCTATAATAATCCAACAGGTATCTCGTCTCAACTTTTACCGGCTACAGGTGATGCGCAATACTCCATTGTTGAAGTGAAAGATTTCAATAATTGCCCGGCTGAGCCTGAAGACATGACTGGAAAAGGAATTGTGAACGACAACAAACCAAATACCTTTGCCGGTGATGATGATATAGTTTGTGATAATCCTAAAACTTATAAATTACAGGGATCTGACAATCCACATGAAAATCGATACTGGTCAACAAATACTGATGGAATTAGTTTCAATGATATAAATAGTGACACCACAGAAGTATCAGCAACTGTTTTTGGACAATACACATTCACATGGACCGAAACATATTTAGGTTGCACAGCTTCAGATGAAGTTGAAATTCGATTTGACGAACCCCCAACATTAACATTATTACAACCTGACACTGCGATATGCAAGAGTAGTGTAGCTAACATGCGTATATTAACATCATCTGAAACCAGCAGCTATCCATTATCACTAAACTATTCAATTGAAGGAAGCAGCACTACTGAAACAATAAATACACCAGCAATATCAATTGGTTTAAGCCCAATAGAAAACTCTGTTTATCAGCTTAACAAACTCACTAATAATTATGGATGTCAAACTGATTTAACAGATGAATTTTCAGTTGATGTTTATATTGTTCCTGAGGCTAACGCAGGGGATTATATACCTGTATGTGGAAATAGTATTACGCTCAATGCACAATTGACTGAAGGCAACAAAGGCTTCTGGCATTCAACCAACGACTCCTATTTTGACAATATTCAGCTTCCTAATGCCACATTTACAGTTCCTCTTGAAGAACAAAAAATTAATGAAGACTTTATTCTCACCTGGACTGAAATTAATGGCCAAAACGAAAACTGTGTTGATCTGCAAGAAACTGAGATAACTCTTGATAAAAAACCAGTAGACGTTTATGCCGGAAAAGATACAATCCTATACCATAATGTAGATACACTCCGATTGGACGCATCTATTCACGAAAACGGAATGGATACTTATTGGACTGATCCTGAAAACATAGTGAATTTTGATTCTCCATATCATCCCAAGACATTAGCCACTAACATAGAATTTGGTGATCACACTCTCTTATGGACAGTAGAAAATGAAAGCTGCCTGCCCCAAACTGATACAATCATAGTCAAATCACGAAAATTCGACGCCCCTAATGGGTTTTCACCGAATAACGATGGAATGAATGATGTATTTAGAATTGGGGGTGCCGAACAAATTCCCGATCACAAATTTATGGTTTTTGATATCCATGGAAAACTGGTCTATTCGAAACCCTTAACTGCTGAAGGTTGGACAGGCGTAGATGATAATAACAAAGAATTACCAAACGGTACTTACTATTATATTTTCTCCGGTGGAGATTTTGAAGAAAAAGATTACCTGATCTTAAAAAGTAGCACACGACCATAAGAAAAAGTAAATGAAGAAAGCTGGCTTATTTATATTCGTGTTCCTCATCCTTGGTATTGACCTGTGCGCTCAAAAAGGTTTGGTGATGAGTCAATACATGCATAATCGTTACACTATTAATCCGGCCTTTGCTGGTAACCGGGAAACGACCACTTTATTTGGTACTTTTCGTAAAAAATGGGTGGGTGTCAATAAGTCTCCACACGCTCAATATTTTTCAGGACATGCGCCTTTGAAAAATGAAAAGGTAGCTCTTGGATTGGAAATATTTAATCAACAGTATGCGGTAACTGGCCAAACCGGAATTTCCTTATCATACACCTATCGGTTACCTTTAACAAATAATCAAACCTTGGCATTTGGCCTCACAGGAGGAGCTGCTTTTAGGCATTCTAACTGGACCGACGTTGAACTTTTAGATAAAGATAATCTGGATCCGGAATTTTCATATAATGAAAGCAACCTTTCTCCCATAATGGGATTTGGGGCCGCCTGGTATAGTAATGGTTATTTCGCAGGATTTTCCATCCCCAGCTTTTTTCATTATGATACTTACCTGAAAGAGTCAAGTAGCTTTTCACTGAAAAAAGCCAATTACCTTTTTACAGGAGGCTATTTATTTAATATATCAGATAAATGGGGTGTTCAACCTACTTTCCTGGCTCGGGTCAATCCATCTGAAACCACTATTGTGGATTTAAATGCAACGGTCATTTTTGACAACCTGATTTGGTTCGGCGCATCCTACCGGACTACAAAAGAATATGTGGCCTTAGTGGGGTATCAAATAACACCGCAAATGAGATTTTCGTATAGCTACGACTATATAACCGGTGATTTGGCCACCTATAATAATGGCACTCATGAAATAGCGCTACAATTTGACTTTGGTTTTAAAGTGAACAGCCCCAACCCGAAATTCTTCTAAAACAATTACCTTATGCATAGGAGTTATCGATTTTTATTACTGTTTTTCTTTAATAGCTGTATTTCCTTAACAGCTCAAGATATAAAAATCTCACCTATACCAGTGAATGGAACCCAGAGTAGTGAAATAGCTCCTTTTTTCAAAGATTCAGTGATGCTTTTTGCCTCCAATAGAAAAAATAGTTTATTGGTTAATTATTTCGACAACAACAACGAATACCTTTATCATATCTACCGCTCCAGACTTAAAAATGATAGCTCATGGACAAAACCAACGCCTTACCAACCTGAACCCGGCTTTTTCACCCCTTTTAATACCGCATCCATTATTTATTCGGCAGATGACAGCTTAATTTTCGTCACTCAAAATCACTACGATACCTATAAACGGAGCCGAAGCAGTAAAAATGGCAATCTTGTAGGCATATATATGTCTCAAAAGAATAAACGCGGTTGGTCACGAAAAGAAAATTTACCCATTAACTCCAAACGCGATTACAATACAGGACATCCTGCCCTATCTACTGATGGTCGGTATTTATTCTTTGTTTCCGATCGAACAGATGGAAAAGGCAAAACCGACATATATGTATCAGAATTTGTAAATGGAGAATGGGGCGAGTCACAAAACATAGGGGATCATATCAATACCAGCGGGACAGAGGTCTTCCCTTATTTTCACCCGAGTGGCAAATTATTTTTCGCTTCAGATGGACATGGTGGTGCTGGCGGTCTGGATTTATTTTATGTAGTGCAGACCGCATCTGGGTGGAGTGATCCCATAGCATTTGATTCATCCATCAATTCACCTGCTGATGAATTCAGTTGTTACATCAGCGAAGATGAACAATGGGGCTTTTTTGCGTCCAATCGCGATGCTGTAGATAATCTCTACCGATTTGACCGTCTCTTTCCAACGTTTAATGTCTGTAACCAACAAGTAGAAGATAATTATTGCTTCACCTTAGAAGAAGATGGACCTATTGAAGTAGATACCTTACCATATGTGTATAAGTGGGACTTCGGAGATGGACAATCAGCCCGTGGAGAAGTTGTTGACCACTGTTTTCCCGGGCCAGGTGTTTATCACATAAAATTAGATTTGATAGACACGCTAATAAATGTTGAAATGTTATCAGTAGCTGATTATGAGGTTGAACTGGAGCGTACACAACAAATCTTCATTTCGTCAAAAGACACGGTCTCTGTGGGAGAAAGCGTTGGTTTTGATCTAACAAAATCCTACTTTACCAATTTTAAACCAGAATCCTTTTATTGGGATATGGATGATGGCACAAGGCTTAAAGGTGAAACTATTTGGCATATTTTTCGAACAAAAGGAAAGTACCAGATTAAATGTGGTGCTACTTCAATTGAAAATCCACAATCACAACTTTGTTCATTCAAAGAAATTACCGTAATTGACTAAGTATGAAAAAGACTATTATACCCCTGCTCGCCTTTATTATAATGTGCACTTTCATCAATGCTCAACCAGTACCCGGCGTGGATGAAAATATTCCAAATCTGGTAACTTTTGGAAACAAAGGCGAAACCGGATGGGGAGATGATAACTTTGTGCAGATCATCTTTTTTGCTGTACCCAAAGATTATGCTGAACCTATTTACATCCGAGTATTTGATCCTGATGTGGGTGGTGAAAACGATGAACAGAAGGGGGAATGGGATACCCGAATGCGTTATAGTATCTATGGTGGAGAAGGTTCATGTTCGACTTCTGATGCCAAAAAGGGCAATGTGGAGGGAGATTATTTAAGCGGAACCATGCTCGCTTCTAAATCGTTTGGTGAGAATGAACGTTACGATCTAAAATGGTATACTTTTGGACCTATTAATCCAAACGAGGGTGAATATCTGCCCGAGTTTGGCGGATATATCTTTAAAATTGTTATTGAAGGACTATCAGGTGATGACGGCAATCTCTATCGTCTGTTTTTAAGCTCCGAAAGCGAGCGAAACCATAAAGCAGAAGGTGCATTTGCCTATTATTTTAAATATAAGTTCCGCATGCACGATGATCGGAATGAAATTTCACACATCTATCCATTTATTGATGATAAGGTGATCTCAATCAAGCAAACTAATTTTGACTGGGATAACGATGGCTATATAAAGATTATTTCATGTGCACGTAAAGGTGAGTATGTTAAAATATCAAACGATGATACCTGGAACACCAGCACACACAAAATTTTAGAAGCTGAAAAAAATACTTCCTTAAATATCCAAATGATAAAAAATAGGACCACAGATGTAAAAAGTAATAATGTAGTTATATTTTTAGAGAATCAATACGGGGAATTATTGCCCTTCTACAGTGTACCCATTGGAGGTGTACCAAAATATAGCGGGAAGATTAAATTGACGCCAAAAAAATAGACAATGCTAAAAGCTGTGATAAAAACAACTGTCAAATATTCGTTAATTGTTATTAATCTGATTTCATTTACACTAGGCGCATCTGGACAGTCTTTTGATTTCAAGAACTTTGACAGTTCCGTCGGCCTGCCCCAAAATTACATCTACAGCATGACCCAGGGTGAAAAAGGTTATGTATGGATTGGCACATCAGAAGGCCTGGTCAGATATGATGGCTTTGATTTTATTACATACACAACCCATGATTCTCTGGCAAATGATTTTGTAAAAGAATTGCTGCTAAGCGAAAATGGTACCTTGTGGATTGGTCATAACAATGGTGATCTATCCTATCATATTGAAGAACAATTCTATAAAATTGAGCTCGAAGAAACGATCTCACCAATTAATGATCTATGCGAAGACCAGGCAGGTAATATTTGGGCAGTTGAACAAAACAGTGGACTCATCAGAATTGACAAGGATTTTAATGTAACCACATTCTTTGACCGGAAAAAATTTGGGCCCCATAACTACTACTCTATTTCCCCACTCTCCCCTTCCAAATTGCTAGTGGGTACAATGGATGGACTATTACTATTTGAGTTTGATGAAAATTTCGAAAATGTAAAAATTGAAGAAGTTACAGAAATCCCATACACAAAAATTGAAACCATTGTATCCAGAAAAAACCATCCCAACGAATTTTGGATAGGTACAGAGGATGAAGGATTCTACAAGTACTCTTTCGATAAGGAGACATCCGAGCACATTACCGACAATCGACTGTGCTTACTATTTAACATTCAACAAGAAACGATAGTTGATATTTACGAAGAAACGGATGGTCATTTATTGCTTGCCACCTGGGGACATGGAGTAATCAAACTATTTTATAATCCGGCTACTGATGAATATTCTGAATCGCTCAATTTTTCTACGGTTAATGGTTTGAAAGTTGATTACCTCAAAGACATCATGTGTGATCGTGAAGGTAATTACTGGTTTGGAACCTATGGTGGAGGTGTGGCAGCCCTCATCCGGGATTACTTCATTTTCTATAACATGGAGGAATTGGGTTTTAAAAACCAGAAAGTAAATTCAGTATTGAAAACAGAAAAGGAGTTGTGGTTAGGTCTGGATAAGGGATTGATGAAAGCAGATCCCTATTGCTTTACTGATTTTGAATACTACGACCAGGCACTTGGCATTCCGGATGATAAGGTAACCGGCTTTTATAATGACCATCAAGATCGCATTTGGGTGGCCACTGAAAACCGTGGATTATTTTATCGAAATAAAGGAGAACTCAAGTTTAAAGCATACCGCTATACATCCACTATATCCGGAAAAAAGATCAATGATATTGAAGGTGTTGATGATGATATTTTTATTGCCACCCAAGAAGGCCTGTACATTGTGAATACCAAAACAAAGAGCAGTGAGTTATTCAACATGACTAAAGGATTACCGCATAACAGCATAAACTTTGTTTATCGTGATAATTCAGGTGATATTTGGATTGGGCCAAAAAACAGTGGTGTGTGCAAAGTCGATAGTATTAACATTGAGGTGCATCGATTAATCCAAGGAGCTGTTAACATCGTGGATATGGTCGAAGATAATAATGGTAATAAGTGGCTTGCAACTGATAACCGGGGTATTATTAAATTTTCTGAAGACTCACTGATCAACATAACCGTTCAGGAAGGATTAAAGAAGAATTACTGTTATAGTCTCAATATCGATCGCCAAAACAGATTATGGATTTGCCATCATCCCGGATTAAGTTCCTATGATTTAAATACAGGCCAAATTCGAACCTTTGGATACGAAAATAACATGGGCGGTGAATTCAATCAGGTTGTATCAGATGATCGTAATAAACTTTGGTTTGCATCCAGTGATGGTGTAATCAACTACCTGCCTGAAAACGATCACAAAAATATGGTAGCGCCATTGATTAATTTTTCCTCCGTTAAAGTCAATGGAGAAAAAGTACCCATTGACCAACCGATTATTTTACCCTATCCATATGGAACAAATTACAAGCTAGAATTTAATTTCAGAGCCATAAGTTTTGAAAACCCGCAGGCAGTTACCTACCAAACCAAATTGGAAAGAAAAGGTCTGGAACTGGAGTCACAATGGAATGATAAAGGACCGATTAATGCCGCTATATTTGAATATCTGCCACACGGCAATTACCAACTAAAAATCAAAGCATTTAATGCTGACGGAGTAGCCACTGGCTCACCATTAACAACCGCCATTACGATAAAAAAACCATTCTGGCTAAAAATATGGTTCCTGCTTATTTTTGCAGCCATTATTCTTCTGCTTATTTATATTCTGATAAAGTTCAGAGAGAAAAAACTACGACACCAAAAGCAATTATTACAGAAAGAAGTAGCATCACAAACCATCATGCTGCGTCAACAAAAAGCAGAAATTGAGCGAAAAAACCAGGATATCACTGATAGTATTAATTACGCGAAAAAAATTCAATCCTCCATCTTACCTCCACTGAAAGAGTTAACAGATTCTTTACCGGAATCCTTTGTATTCTTCAAACCAAGAGACATTGTAAGTGGTGATTTTTATTGGTTTAACCGTGTAAAAGATAAGTTTATCCTCTGTTGTGCCGATTGCACAGGGCATGGGGTTCCGGGTGCGTTCATGTCGATGATTGGTACCACGATATTAAATGATATCTTCCGGATTCCCTACGTCAATTCCCCTGCGGATATGTTAGAAAAGCTGGATGAAGAAATTAAAGTATTACTGCAGAAAAATCAAGGGGTTGAAACAAGAGACGGTATGGATATCTCTGTTGTTGAGATCGATTTAAAAACCAAACGAGTAAGACTGGCATCTGCCAAGCGCCCGGTATTCTTATATGTTAACAACGAACTATCCATCTACAAAGGCAATAGACGAAGTATTGGTGATAGTTTGGCCGATGGGCACAGTGCGTTTGTTAATATTGAATACAATTGCACAAAAGGAGATTTGATTTATATGTTTTCTGATGGCTATACCGATCAATTTGGTGGCCCACTAGGCAAAAAATTCATGAAAGTTGGTGTTCGAAACTTGATCGAAAAGATTCATGACAAGCCCATTAGTGAACAATACAAAATGGTTGAGTCCAACTTCGAAAACTGGAGAGGTGACTTGGAACAAATTGACGATGTGTTATTTATGGGAATTAAAATATAGATCACATACCTTTCAAAGAAAAAACAGTTGTACCATTGGTATAACTGTTTTTTTTTACAAAAAACATGACGAAAACATGTTACGATTTTTGTTTTTCGGTATTAACAGGTAGAAATGAAAATTTAGACAGTGAACTACCTAAATGCTAAATCTATGAATCTACGAGAGGAAATGCTACGCAAAATGGTTAATAGAGGAGCTATAGCCTGGACCGATATCGAATTAACAAAAAAGAAAAAAACCAAAGTCTTAAATCAAATCAAGAGGACCTTAGAGTTAATGGCCACTCCCAAAGAGGAAAATCAAGTGAAAATTGAAATTGTCCGTGAATGTTGTCGTAACATTCGCAATCAATATCCTACATTTACCAGAGAAGTAGATTTAATCATGAAACAATTTGAACACCACTTACGCTTTGACAGCATGGCAGTGTTGCCATTTAAACAACTGGATAATCTAACCTATCGCATATTCTTAAAACAATCTCTAATGGTCAGCTAAAAAAAAATTACACTCATAGAATAGTAATAAAAGATTCATCGAAAGAAGGATCTTTTATTTTTTTACATAAACGACTATCAATTCCAATTCAATTCGTAATTTTAAATTCATATAAAACCACAAACAGAAACGCATTTATGTCTGACAAGGAATTCATTATTCAATTAATAGACAAACTCATTTGGCCCAGCAGTTTATTCATCGTGTTACTTCTGGCACGAAAACCCATTAGCATTTTAATACCACAAGTCACAAAGGCAAAATTCAAAGACCTGGAATTTGAGTTTGACAAAACAGTGAAAACCATAGCTGCTGATGTGGCACAAGCCTTACCCGTGGTTAAAAAATGGAAAAATGAATTATACATGCTGACAGCAAGCTCCCCAACGATGGCTATTTTAGAAGCCTGGAAAATCATTGAGGAAAAATCTATTCGGCTATTAAAGACCAAAGAGATAGAGGTGAGCTATAATCAAACCGAAAAGTATAAGAAAATAGGCGAAGATCTGCTGGTGCACCAGCTCATTGACATAGGAAAAAAGAAGATTTTTGATGACCTGAGAATACTCCGCAACAAAGTAGCACACGCCAGGAAATTTGATGTCCATCAGAGCCAAGCCATCAGTTATGTAACGAGTGCTATAGCATTTATTGACTATCTGGAAGAGATAAACCAGTGAGAGAAAAAAGTTAGCCCCATTACAAATTAAACCATTTCCAGTAATTATTTAACCCTGTTTATTATAATAAATATGACTTTACTGTCAATTTTATTAGCTTTGTTTATGTAGTTACAATTATTAATCTTAAAAACAGAAAAATGGAATCAACTGAAGGTTTAGGCGCACTAATGGCTGGAATAGGTTTTATTTATGCGTTCATTATTGTTTTCTTTATTATTGTTGGATGGAAAATTTATTCCAAAGCAGGCCAGCCAGGTTGGGCTTGTATTATCCCCATTTATAGTGGCTATGTAATGACAAAAATAATTGGCAAACCGTGGTATTGGCTCATCTTATGGTGCATCCCGTTTGTTAACATTATCTTCGCTATTTGGGCTACAAACCTATTATCCAAAAGTTTTGGAAAAGAAGAGGGTTTTACGGTTGGTTTGATCTTATTAAGTTTCATATTTTATCCAATCCTTGCCTTCGGTTCAGCGAAATATGTTGGTCCTGCAGGCGCTAACTAATCATGAAATACTGAAAAGATGATGGTATATCACCTCATCTCGCTAAAAAATACAAAAGAGAGATCAAACCGATCTCTCTTTTTTTTGGTTAGTTTATTAAGGATTACAAAAGCTACTTACTTCAAAAATATGAACTTCATTAAAAAGGAGGCTGTGGTTCTAATGGTAATGTCCTACTTAAACCTTTAATTGCCTCTAGCCTTAATTCTGTAAAGAAAACCACAGCCCCTTTCTAAACCCATGAGAAACTATTCACATTTGTCAATAGCTAAATACGCTTTCGCATTCATTTATATAGACACCTGGATTTGAAAAAAGGGTGACAAATTAGATGTAAATTTCATAAATACTTTTCCGAAATTCACTTAAGTCACTGCTATAGTTTTATTTGCAACTGTTGAAATATAATTGTTTTATATTACTTTTGTCTTTTCACAAAAACTATGGGAAGAGAAAGACATCCGCATATAGGTATTTTTGGTCGCAGAAATAATGGTAAAAGCTCCATTATCAATCAACTGGCCGCACAGGACATTGCCATTGTATCGGATACAGCCGGTACAACGACCGATCCGGTAAAGAAATCCTTCGAGATAACGGGCTTTGGCCCAGTTGTACTTATCGATACAGCAGGCATTGATGATGTTGGTGATTTAGGGAAGAAACGGATTGATAAAACACTTCAAGCCATCCGTCTGGTGGACTTGGCCATATTGGTCACAACCAATAACGCCCTGGATACTTTCGAACACAATTTAATAACCGCCTTTGAAAAACAAGACACCCCTTATATCATTGTTCACAATAAAAGTGACTTGTATCCCTTGCAAGAGAAGGTTTTAAAAGCTTACTCGGCAACAGAAGCACAGGCCGTTCTTTCATTCAATACCCTAAACGGCGATACAGAGCACCTTATTCAGACCATCAAACAAACAATTCCTGAATCGGCTTACACAACACCTTCGCTGCTGGGTGATTTAATTGCTTATGGTGACATTGTATTACTGATCACCCCCATTGATATTGAAGCGCCTGAAGGTCGCTTAATACTACCTCAAGTTCAAGCTATCCGGGACATCCTGGACAATGATGCCATTTGTGTGGTCCTGAAAGAAAAAGAGGTCGATACCTTTTTGAAAAAAACGGCTATTAAACCAGCTTTGGCCATCACTGATAGTCAAATCTTTCTGAAGGCAGATGCTTCCATACCCAAAGATATTCCTCTTACCTCCTTTAGTATCATACTGGCACACTTTAAGGGTAATTTTGCAAGTTACATAGATGGCACACCTAAAATAGATACACTCAAAAACGGAGACCGGGTATTATTACTTGAATCTTGCACCCATCATGTGTCCTGCGACGATATCGGGCGGGTTAAAATTCCCCGATGGCTCTCCAATTATTGTGGAAAAGAATTACACTACGATGTAGTATCAGGTCTGGATAAAGTAAAACGCCCCATCACTGATTATGCGCTGGTCATTCAATGCGGAGGCTGCATGATTACGCGCAAACAATTGCATAATCGATTAAACATTGCCATTGATGCGGGAGTACCAGTCACCAACTATGGCATGGCAATTGCTTATGTGCATGGCATCTATCACCGTGCAGTGGCCCCATTTACAGGCCAGCATGGGACAGATGAAATAGATTACCTATAACATCTTTATTTATATATTTGTGAAGATTAAATTAGCAACGGAGATATGATTTGTAATGCGGGAGATAAGGCCGCCGTGGTCTTTGGCAGAGAACGAGTTTCTTACAATAGTTTATCACAAAAAATAGCCACCTTTAGCCAGCTATACAGTGATGTAAAGGTGAATCGGATGGCGATTTACTCAGAAAATCAACTGGGATGGATCTATTCCTTTTATTCAGGCTGGTACAATGGCGCCACGGTGGTTCCCATCGACTTTATGTCTTCGGTGGATGAAGTAGCTTATATACTGAAAGATAGTTTTCCCGAAGTCGTTTTCGTCTCGGCCGATAAGCGGGAGATGCTGGTGCAAGCCATCGCCGTAGCAGGCATTGAAACCCGAATTTTGGTCATTGAAGAAGCGGATGCCATAGAAGTAAGTACCACACAGCTCCCGGATCTAAATCCCAATGAGAATGAAACAGCTGTTATTATCTATACCTCCGGTACTACGGGAAGTCCTAAGGGAGTGATGCTTTCTTATCAGAATTTAATGGCCAATATTGATGCGGTTTCCAATCAAATTAACATCTACAGAGCAGATCAAGTGGTGTTGATGTTGCTGCCCATGCACCATATCTTCCCCTTGATGGGTACCATGATAGCCCCGTTGTTTGTTGGGGCAACCATTGCTTTATCACCTACCATGGCCTCCGAAGATATTATCAAAACGCTGCAGGATAACAAGGTATCCATCATTATCGGGGTTCCACGTCTTTACTCTGCCATCCGTAAAGGCATCAAAGATAAGATTGATAAAAGTAGAGTAGCTAAAGCCTTATTTGGCCTGGCTCAAAAAGTCAATTCCCGTTCCTTTTCGCGATTTATTTTTAAATCGGTTCATAAGAAGTTTGGAGGTGCCGTGCAATTTATGGTCTGTGGAGGTGCTGCCCTGGATCCGGAAGTAGGCGGTGATTACAAAACCTTAGGCTTCGAAGTGTTAGAAGGATTTGGCATGACCGAAGCTGCTCCCATGATCACTTTTACCCGTCCGGGAAGGGTACGCGTGGGTAGTCCGGGGGAGATATTACCAGGTGCCAAAGTTGAAGTTCGCGATGGTGAAATTGTGGTACAAGGGCCCAATGTGATGCAAGGCTATTTCAACCGGCCGGAAGAGACGGCTGCGGTTTTGAAAGATGGGTGGTTATACACCGGCGATTTGGGTCACCTGACTGATGATGGCTACTTATACATCACCGGCCGGAAAAAGGAAATCATCGTACTCTCCAGCGGTAAAAACATCAATCCCACTGAAATAGAGTTCAAGCTGGAAAACATGACTGCGTTTATTAAAGACGTTGGCGTGTATGCCGAGAGTGATCAGTTGCGTGCCATCATCGTGCCCAACTTATCGGAATTTCCGGATATGGATTTGGAGCAGATTGAAAAACAGCTCAAATGGGAACTGATTGATAAGTACAATCAAGGTGTATCGCCCTATAAAAAAATAATGTTCTTCACGGTGTTTAATGATGAATTACCCCGTACCCGACTTGGAAAATTGCAGCGTTTTAAGTTGGCTGAATTGGGAAAGGTCCGTCAAAATAAAACCCAGGAAAAACACGAAGAGATCGAGTTACAAGAATATCATATTCTTAAGGATTACATTGAGAAAGAGAAGCATTGCATTGTTCACCCGGGTCACCACCTGGAGATGGATTTGGGATTGGATTCGCTGGATAAGGTGAGCCTGCAGGTGTTTATCCAATCCACCTTTGGGGTCGAGCTGGAAGTAGAGCAACTGGTTGGTTTTACATCCATCCTCAAATTAAGTGAATACATTGCCGAGAAACGCACCCGCATGGAGGTTGAAAAAATCAACTGGACGAAAATCCTGAAAGAGAAAGTGAACCTCCCCTTACCGCGCACCTGGTTTACCGGCACCCTTTTCGTAAAATTCTCCAAATTTTTCTTCCGTCTCTATTTCCGCTTCAGGGGCAAAGGCGTCACCAATATTCCGGAAGGTCCTTGCATTATTGCGCCTAATCATCAGAGTTTCTTCGATGGCCTATTCGTAGCCTCCTTTTTGAAGAATACCACCATTAAGAATACCTATTTCTACGCCAAGGAAAAACACATACGGGCCCGTTGGATGAAATTTTTTGCCAACCGTCATCACATCATTATCATGGATTTGAATAAGGATCTGAAAGAATCCATTCAAAAGATGGGGGAAGCACTGAAAAAGCAGAAAAACCTGATTATTTTCCCCGAGGGAACACGTACGATGGACGGCACCTTGGGAGAATTCAAGAAAACATTTGCCATCTTAAGTCGTGAATTGAATGTACCCATTGTGCCGGTTTCCATTAAAGGCGCCTTTGATGCCTTACCCAAGGGGGCCAAAATTCCGAAACCCTTTCGCAAAGTGAGTGTGGAGTTTTTGGAACCAGTGTATCCCGGGAACAGCACCTACGACAAATTGGCCAACATGGTGTATCAACGCATCAATGTGAATCAGCAAATCAGTTAAATGGCATTTGCTTTTCAGGGATTTACTGATCTCGGACACATATAAACCCTCCTGTACAATGCAGGAGCTAAATCTCAAGCGAAGAAATCACCAGGCAGTGTGCGCGAAAGAAACCTCAGCCTGGGAAACCATCCTGCTCCTGGCAGGAAAGAAATCTCAGGTGAGCAAACGTTCCTGCCGGCAGCAGGAAGATAAACCCGGGCAAGGAAATCATCCTTCTGCCAGCAGGAACATCTCTCCGGTTGTTTTCAACATTATACAGCAACTCTGAAAAAGTCTTAAATCAACGACCCGCATAAAACCCTGTGGGGTGGCTTTTTTATATATTTGTTACAAATTAGTTACCGTGAATCGCGTCGATCGACTATCTGCCATTCTTATCCACTTACAAAGTAAATCCATCGTGACCGCTGGTGAGCTCGCTGAACGATTCAATGTGAGTAACCGAACCATCTACCGGGACCTGAAAGCTCTGGATGAAGCAGGTGTACCCATAGGTGGGGAAGCCGGGAAAGGTTATTATCTGGTAGAAGGCTATCATCTGCCTCCCATCATGTTTTCGCGGGATGAAGCCGGCGCCTTCTTATTAGCCGGTAAGTTAATGGACAAACATTCCGATACGGGCATCAGCAATGAATTTAATTCGGGTCTATACAAAATAAGGTCGGTCCTGCATCATACAGACAAAGAATTTTTACAAACACTGGAGAAAGACATTACCGTATTCCATCATGAGGCCTTGAAACAAGATGATTTCCCGGATGACTTTATTCCCGTAGTGATGCAGGCACTGGCTGAAAACCGTGTGATACAACTCACTTACCGGGGCGCTTATTCAGGTCAAACGACCAACAGAAAAGTCAAACCCTTATCATTGGTCTATTACAGTGGTGGCTGGCACCTCATGGCCCAATGCCTTCTTCGCAATGACTACCGTGATTTTCGATTGGATCGCATGAAATCGGCCGAACTCATTGACGAACACTTTACCAAGGAAAAATGGGATGTCAACCAGTTTTTTAAGGATCGGATGAAACAGGAAAATCTGCAATTTGTCCGCTTGCGCTTCGCAAAGGACACTTATTCCCTGGTCTCTAAAACACGCTACTATTTTGGTTATGTGGCTGAAAAAGATTTGGGTCAGACGATCGAAATGGATTTTTGGGTCAATAACCTGGACTATTTGGCGGGTTGGTTACTCTCCTTAGAAAACGCTGTCACCATTGAAGAACCATTGGAGTTACAGCAAATCATGGTTGATAAAGTTCACAAGTTAAAGACGCATTATAAAATTTAATCCCTTTTCATTTTCCTGTTGACATAGGGTTGTCACTATCGGCTCCTAGCTTTGTTGGGTAACAAAAAAACAAAAGCTATGAAATTTAAAAAGGTAGAAGCACAAACCGTATTCTGTGAGACCATGACAACTACCCTGCGTCAAATCGGTCAGTATGTAGGAACTACACCTATGCGCCTAATGGACGAAGCTGCTAAAGCTGGTTTCGAGCAGTGCGCACCGCAAGTCTGGTTATACGAGGGTGCCACGGGAAATCCGGATGAGGAATTCCAATTAACCATCGCCATACCAGTTAAGGGTGACGCTAAGAAGCATGCAAAGCTTCAACAACTAGCGGCCTTTTATTGTGCCGAACAGACGGTGAAAGGCAGTTGGGAGCAATTCGCCACCGTTTATCCTGAATTTATCGGTAATTTAATGGGGCAAAAAAAGGAGCTTACGAATGTGTGTCGAGAAATCTACCAGGAAGTTGATTTCGCTAATCCTGACAACAACCGAACAGCCATTCAAATTGGTATCAAAGAAAACTAATCATGATTGAATTCGAAAACCTGACACTTGACTCTCTCGAAACGGCGCACATCTGTTGCGCCATTTCCGACAATAAACATCCCGGGGTTCAACAAAAAAAGCAATGGTTAAAAAGCCGTATGCCAGAAGGCCTTGTCTTCCGCAAAGCAACCGTACGTGGCAAAGTGTTCATTGAATACCTGCCCGCTGAATCGGCTTTTGTCCCCATTGATGCACCCGGTTATCTTTACATAAATTGCCTGTGGATTTCGGGAAAATACAAGAAATCCGGAATCGGAAAAGAGTTGCTGACACATTGTATGAAGGATGCAAAATCAACCAATGGAATTGCCATTCTCAGCAGTAAACGCAAAATGCCCTTTCTGGCTGATAAAAAGTTTTTAATGCACCATGGCTTTGAAGTAGCCGATACAGCATCACCCTATTTTGAGTTGTTGGTATGGCGTAACAATAATGCACCACTTCCTGCTTTTACCCCGCAAACCCAAACAGGTCGCTGTGATTGGAGCGATGGGCTCGTTTTATACTATACGCACCAATGTCCGTTTGTAGATCATTACGGACTGAAGGTATTAGCTGAAACGGCGATCCAACATCAGATCCCTTTCACTGCCATTCATCTGGACAGTGTGGAAAAAGCCAGAAAAGCACCGTCACCGTTTACCACGTATTCAATCTTTTATAATGGTCATTTCATCACCCATGAGTTATTAAGTGAAAAAAAATGTGTTCAACTGATGCAGGATATCAACCATGGAAAATTTAGTCATTAAAAAAGCGCCCCTCCTAAAGCCTGAAATACAGACCGCATGGGCGGGACAGACAACGTTACGAACATGCCGCAAACAGCTGGGACATGGTCATAGAAAATCTTACTAATTTTTTTAAATGAACGCGCATCATGGAACCACAAAATCTCATTTCTTATTGCGGATTATATTGCGGGGCTTGCTACAAATTCAAAAAATCGAAATGCCCCGGCTGTGAACAAAACACCAAAGCAACCTGGTGCAAAATCAGAACGTGCTGCATGGATAAAAAAATTTCATCCTGTGCACATTGTGATGAGTATTCAGATGTGAAAGCCTGCAAGAAGTTTTCCAATCCGGTGTCCAAACTATTTGAATTTGTATTTCGGTCAGACCGGCGAAAAGGGATTGAACATATACGAAAAGAGGGACCGGAAGCATTTAAGACATTTATGTCCTCAAAAGGATGGGTCAGTATAAAAAAGAACGTTCAAAACTAATAAGGAAGGCAAGCGCGTACTGCTTAGCTCTTAATAAATGGGAGGGTAAAATGAAAGGTGGATCCAATTCCCACAGATGATTCCACCCAAATTTTGCCACCCATTAACTCCACCAGTTTTTTGCAAATGGACAAGCCCAGGCCCGTTCCACGTTGCTTGCCATACCCTTTATGCTCAGCCTGCAGAAAGCGATCAAAGATCTGCCCCATATATTCAGGAGGAATACCAATTCCCGTATCTTTCACATAGAAACAAAGCTTATCCTTTTCGCAGGAATACCCAAACCGAACGGATCCCCTTAAAGTAAACTTCAAGGCATTTGAAATCAGATTCGTCAGAATCTGCTTAATCTTCGCTTCATCACCAATGATATAATGATACTCCTCTGCTTCGGGATAAAAAGAGATAAGTTCATTTTTATTTTGAGAGGTCAATGCTTGAAAGAAAACCTCTAATTCATTCAATATCCCGGGTAAGTGGATGGATTCTTTTTTAGTTATGACCTGTCCCGTTTCAATGCGTGAAATTTCCAATACATCATTAATAATATTGAGCAACTGATAGCCACTACTCAATATGACATTCAGATAGGTAAATCGGTCTGCCGGATTCAATTCAACATCTCTTAAAAGCTCGGCAAATCCAATAATCCCATTCATCGGCGTACGAATTTCATGGCTCATATTTGCCAAAAAAGCTGATTTCAAACGATCACTTTCTTCAGCTTTCTCCTTGGCAATTCGCAGTTGCTTATTAGAGATTCTAAGTTCGGCTTCGGCCTTATGTCGTTCTCTCAAATCACGGATAATGGCCAGATAATAATCGGCATGTGGCCGCTTAGAATTCATTTCGATTGGGATAGCCGTCCCATTCTTATCTATAATCTCGCGTTCGAATATAACAGATTGCCCCTTATTCAAAAGATCAAACCGCAAGGGGCGTTCTGCCAATGTTTCTTTGGAAAATAAAATACTAATGTGTTGATTAATGATTTCATCATAGCCATAGCCAGTCAAATTCAGAAATCCTTTATTAGCTTCAATAATTTCCCCCTTTAAATTTCCGATAAGAATCCCATCACCAGCATTTTCGATAACCTCCCGATATTTATTCTCACTATCAATCAGATTCTGCTCTGTAGCTTTACGTTCCGTTATATCCCTTACGGCCGAAACACGAACCTTCTTCCCTTTGAAGGTATAATTACGACCTCTTATCTCTGCATAAAAAGTAGATCCATCCTTGCGCAAAGCGACCGCCTCATAGGATTCTGAACTATCACTTTTCATTTTCTGTTCCACTAATTCCACATAATCGGGATGAAACACAGCAGTGGCAAATAAACCAATCATTTCCTCATACTTGTAGCCAAACAAGCGACAGCCACTTTTATTGGCTTCAATGCAATATCCATCCTGAGTAATAAAAATTCCATCCAAGGTGGCGTTGGAAAGTGCTCTAAACCGCTCTTCGCTCTCATGTGCCAGCGAAGCCAGCTCTTGGCGATTAAGTTGAGCTACTTTATCTTCAAGAATTTTAGTTCTGGCTAATAATTGGTCATATGTAGGTTTAGGCTCCATGTACCACAATTGGTATTTAACTTATGACAAAGCAAGCCTGCTTCGTTATAAATATAAGTGATTCATTTGGTAAATTCCAACCAGAGCCGGAAGAATGCTATAAACAGTGATAAGCAAAAAATAAGAAGAAGCTTAAGCCAGAAGAAAATCAATTTCGTCACTCAAGGTTCCTAACTTCTCATTAGTAGGAATCCATTGACCTCTTTCAATGAGGTATTTCTTGAGTAACAGAAAATAGGTAAGCGGGAATTCATCTTTCTGCCATTTCTGCTCGTAATTAAGCAAACCTGTCTTTTTGATAAATCCATCCAACTCACGGATAATTAAAGAGTAGAACTCCACAAAATTAACCTGACTATCAATTGCTACCTTAGCCGTTGATTCATCAAAAATATCCGCGTATCGAATGATTTTCACCTTTAGCGAATGCCCATCTTCGGTAGATAAGACCCATTTGATTCCACTCTGATCACAATACCAGTCAATCCAGCACATGTTTTCCTCATCCCATAAATGTGAGGGTTCAAAAATCATACTCGCTAAACCTTTCAGAAGATCAAGCAATGGATTACTAATGTTAGTAACTTCAAAATGAACCTGCTCATCATTTAATCCAAATACCCCATTGGCCACTCCCGGTTTATCCAACTGATATTTAAACGAAAGAACCTGATCTATTCCGTCGTGGTCATCTGATGTATCAAGTGAGAAATTAAATCCCCTCATTGAGTTGCTATTCACGAATGATGATTTGTTACTAAATTAGCGTTAGTATTGACATTCCTTCGATAAATATAGGAAAGAAGTTTGGAAAACAAGGGTGTTTCTCCTATTTTTTATTTTAATCTTTTGATTTAAGGTCATTTATACTATACCCCTGTTGTACCAATGCTTCAGGTTTCATAAGGGTTTGCAGCTTTTCCGGCGCCATTAAGTTAAGTGCTTGATTCGCTTCAAATACATTTGCATTATTCTGTTTCATATAATAAGCCAGCTCCGCCGCTTTGTGATATCCAATATACGGTGTAATGGCAGTTACAACAGCAGGATTGGCATATTCATGGTGCTGTCCTTCACTTTGCTTATGCAATGTAAGTCTAACAAACAATTTACTTAATAATGTTTTATTAGCTGAAACGAGTAGTTTCAAACTATCCAGTAAAGCATGACCAATCATCGGAAGGTAGGCATTCAGGTCGAGGCATCCCTGACCACAAAGATTACTAATCAATACATCATTGGCATAAACCTTATGCGCTACACTTATAACATACTCCGGGATGACCGGATTCACTTTCCCTGGCATAATGGAGCTCCCCACTTGTTGCTGCGGAATAGTTACCTCCTGATATCTTGAAAAATCAGAGCCCAAAAGCCGCAGATCATTTACCATCTTTTCCAGGTTGACGGCATGCGCTTTTAAAATGGCATGCACCTCTACAAAGCTATCTAAATTAGCTGTGGTATCACATAAATTTTCACTACGGGTAATCGGCAAGCCAGTCAAATGCTGCAATTCAGTGACTACATGCATTAAAAAATAACGTGGAATACTTAAACCTGTTCCCGTTGCACCTCCTCCCAGGTTCACTTCTTTAATGCGCTCAAAACATTTGGAAACACGCCACCAATCCCGCGATAAGGCATTATTATAAGTACTAAACAAGCGATCGTAGGTAGAGGGTACAGCTGCCTGCAGCTGGGTGTATGCCTGGCGAAGTACATTCCGATATTTGGACTCCGTTTTCTCAACCTGGAAACGCAAATTATTGATGGCCTCCTCCAAATCGCCCAACAATCCGATGGTAGCCACTTTCAACGCGGTTGGCACCACATCATTGGTCGATTGATATACATTGGCATGCTCAAAAGGGTCAACACGCTTATAATTACCTGCTTGATCACCGAGTTGCAGCAAGGCCACATTACTGATGATCTCATTGACATTCATGTTTATGGAAGTACCTGCCCCCCCCTGCACTGCCGGGATAATAAACTGGTCGAAATGTTGGGCATCAGCAACCTGTCTTGCCGCATGTACCAGGCTTTTAGTAATATCCTCACCAATGAACTGAACTGGGAGATCTTGCTTTGAAAACCGCTCTAAGGCCGCCTGCCTGAACTTTGAATAGGTATTATAACAAGCCAGTTTTACCTGGCCCATCGCCTGGTACCATTCTCTATGAAAAGGCGTTGTGTCTGGAAAATTTTCACGTGCCCGCAAAGAGTGAATTCCATACAGTGCAGTGTCTGGTAATTGCAGTTCCCCCAAAAAATCATGTTCCGTTCTCATCCTATCGGTGATTTAAGCCATTGGCCGGGCATATGCTTTAACATCCTCGGCAGTTATAATATCCTGACCAAGTATTATCAGTCGTTCTATCACATTTCTGAACTCCCGAATGTTACCTGTCCAGTTAATGTCTTTCAATTCTTCTACAGCACTCTCATCAAACGCTTTCTGGGGCATACCCAACTCATCACATATAATAGTTTTGAAGTGATCAGTTAACAACGGAATGTCTTCCTTTCGATCATTCAATGCCGGTACATGAATTATAATAACACTTAAGCGGTGATACAAATCCTCCCGAAAGTTCGTTTTTTCAATCTCCTCTTTTAAACTTTTATTGGTCGCCGCTAAGACACGCACATCTACTTTAATATCTTTATCACTGCCCACCCGACTAATGATATTCTCCTGCAAGGCCCTTAAAACTTTTGCCTGAGCAGCCAGACTCATATCGCCAATTTCATCTAAAAAGATAGTGCCACCATTGGCTTGTTCGAACTTTCCTTTTCGTTGCTTATGTGCCGAAGTAAAGGCCCCTTTTTCATGGCCAAACAACTCACTCTCTATTAATTCCGAAGGAATGGCCGCACAGTTCACTTCCACAAAAGGTTTATTGGCGCGGTTACTTTTCTCATGTAACCAGCGAGCCACCAATTCCTTGCCCGTCCCGTTACCACCAGTAATCAGCACACGGGCATCAGTGGGCGCCACTTTGTCAATGATTTCCTTCACCTTAGCGATAGGCTCAGATTCACCAACCATATCATAGGTCTTGCTCACTTTTCGTTTCAGAACTTTGGTTTCAGTCACCAAATCTTTCTTCTCTACAGCATTCCGAACTGTGACTAACAACCGATTTAAATCCAGTGGTTTCTCAATGAAATCGTAAGCTCCTTTCTTAATCGCTTCCACGGCAGTATCAATATTCCCATGTCCCGAAATCATGATAATGGGTGTTTCCTGACCAATCGCAATAATGGCCTCCAATACTTCCATGCCGTCCATATTCGGCATTTTAATATCGCACAACACCACATCATATTTATCAGCCTTGAACTTCTCTATTCCCTCTTCACCATGCTCGGCTAGCTCCACCGAATGATCTTCATATTCCAGAATATCTTTAAGGGTATTACGAATGCTTCGCTGATCGTCAATAACTAATATTTTTGCCATGGAATTATTTTAATTGGTTTGTTAGTAATTGATGAATGGCTCCCTCCTTTAACGCAAAGGCACATTGCCACACATTTGTTATCCTAAATTCGCGCAGGATGAAGTTAATAAAAATGCTGGCCAAAACAATCATCTCCACCCGGTGCTGATCCATGCGCTCCATCTGCTGTCGCTCCGCCATAGTGGATCGCAAAAACCGCTGATGAAGTTCATGTATGTATTCAAACGGAATTTTATAACTGGTCAACTTCATCACATCCAGATGTGGATGATGTTGTGCTGCAATCATACCAGCCACGGTATCAAACGAGCCGGATGAACCAATTAAAGTCTGGGGTGTATATTCTGCCATCGCTTCATATAGCAATTTCAATTGAGGCTTAATATACGCTTCAACCGATTCAATTTCGCAAGCCTGTATCGGATCAGACGGTTCAAAATGATCCAATAACCGAGCGATTCCCAAATCGAAGCTGTGCATCCAAAGCACCCCATCCCGGTTGGCAATAATGAATTCGTTGGAGCCACCCCCAATGTCTAAAATTAATACATTCTTATCGGAGATGGGAACCACCTGTTTAACACCATCGAATATCAGTTGCGCCTCTCTCTTTCCATTGATCACCAGTATATCAAGATTCAGCTCTTCCTTCACCCGCTCCACAAATTCCTGTCCATTGGCAGCACTCCGAATGGCTGAGGTGGCAAAACACATCACTTTACACACCTTGTACTCCTTCATGGTACGTTGATGATTTTTAAGTGCATCTATACCACGCTCCATCGCTTCAGGCAAAATGGTCCCATTATTAATACCGCCTTGACCTAATTTGGCAGGAAACTTTGTTTCTAATAATATATGATAGGACTGATCACTTGTTTTATCAGCAATCAATAAGTTAAAGGTATTAGTCCCAAGGTCGATAATCGCAATACGCATATAATCTACTATTTTCAGTTGTCAAATTTATTAAAAAAAACAAATTAGTGCTGTAGAATAAGCGATAGAGGGATCATTTTTATCCTGATCAGAGGTTACATCATCCTGGATACTGTTGCACAAAAAAGCCGGACTCTTGCCCGGCTTTTGGATAATATTATTTCTTAGAATAGAGAAACCATTTCCAGAGCTCTTTATAGGACACTTTTTTACCATACATTAAAATGCCTGTTCGATAGATCCGGCCGGCAAACCAGGTGGTAAATACAAACGAACCTGCCAATAGGGTCATGGATAAGGCAATTTCCCATACAGGTGGCTGAAAGGGAATGCGCGCCATCATCACAATGGGGGATGTAAAGGGTATCATAGAGAACCAAAAGGCAATATCTCCATCGGGATTACGCATGGCAGCCATGGCCACATAAATGGATAATATGAGGGGCATCATAACCGGCATCACAAACTGTTGACTATCCGTTTCGTTATCTAAGGCAGCCCCTAAAGCAGCAAACAAACCGGCATATAATAAATATCCACCCAGGAAGTAAAAAATAAAGGCCACCAGGCTACCAATCAAATCGAGGCCTTTCGTTTTTTCTAAAATTTTCTGAAATGTTTCAGCAAACTCAGCTGCCTGATCCTGACTCAACTCACCATTAGCCGACTGCATCATTTCTATTTGTCCATCCATGCGGGTAGGCATTTCTTCATTTTCGAAAAACACCGTCTTCACACCAAATATGAGTACTACCGTAAAAACCACCCACAATAAAAACTGCGTCAAGGCCACCATCGCTATGCCTATGATCTTACCCATCATCAGTTGAAACGGACGAATGGAGGACACAATGAC
>Ga0193953_1000368_pt1 | contig 25068 bp, 24 predicted proteins | sample BB_4_MG_FD_140325 | JGI IMG/M metagenome (GOLD analysis project Ga0193953, IMG submission 140325) | Microbial mat bacterial communities from the Broadkill River, Lewes, Delaware, United States - BB_4_MG | ecosystem: Environmental > Aquatic > Freshwater > River > Microbial mats | place: USA...
CCTGACATCGACTTGCTGCACCTCACCGTTCTGTTTCACGTGGAACATCATGTCGTAATTCTGCATGCCGACAGCATTCAGACGGCTCCTCGCAGCAGCCTCGACAGCACCAGACTCGACCTGACTGCCCCATGTCGCTGTTTCACGTGAAACACTTAACGGACGGCGAACCGACACTGGCCAGGCTGGCTGACGCCGCTCATAAAAACGCTGTGCACCGGCTGATTTCAGACACAAAAAAGCCGCTCCCATGAGCGGCTTTTCATTGCAACAGCAGGCCTGTCAGACCGCCATCAGATATCCAGGTTGGATACGTTCAGCGCGTTGGACTCGATGAAGTTACGACGCGGTTCGACTTCATCGCCCATCAGGGTCGTGAACAACTGGTCTGCCGCGATGGCATCATCGATGGTGACCTGCAGCATGCGACGTGCATCCGGGTCCATGGTGGTTTCCCACAGCTGGTCCGGGTTCATCTCACCCAGCCCCTTGTAGCGCTGGATAGCATTACCTCGACGCGACTGTTCCAACAGCCAGAGAATGCCCTGACCCAGTTCGGTGAGACTGAAGCGGCGTTCACCGCGCTGCAGGAAAGCGCCATCGTCGAGCAGTGACTGAAGCTCGGATCCCAGTTCAACGATGGTGGCGTAATCACGGGAACGGAACAGTTCCACATCCAGCGTATAGTCGGTGTCCACACCGTGCTGAATCACCTTGATCACCGGCAGAAACAGACTGTGCTCACGGTCTTCCTTCAGGGTGCAGGTGTAACGCTCACCGCCATCCACATAGTTCGCCAGCGCCTCGCACAGCTGGTTTGACCAGTCGTCCACCTGGTCGCGGTCGGCCAGAGCTTCAAGACTCAGCTTCGGCAGGTACAGCAGGCGCTTGAGCACCTCCAGCGGATAGACACGGCTGAGACGCTGACAGATACGCTCCACCTGACGGTAGCGGGTGATCAGCGATTCCAGCGCTGCACCGGAAATCGCCGGCGAGCTTTCGCTCGGATGCAGACTGGTGCCATCGAGCGCCCCCTGCAACAGATGATTGTCCAGCGCCTCGTCATCCTTCAGGTACTGTTCCTGCTTGCCCTTCTTGATCTTGTACAGCGGCGGCTGGGCGATATAGATGTGGCCACGCTCGATCAGCACCGGCATCTGACGGAAGAAGAAGGTCAGCAACAGGGTACGAATGTGCGATCCATCCACGTCCGCATCGGTCATGATAATGATGCGATGGTAGCGCAGCTTGTCGACATTGAACTCTTCACGGCCGATACCACAGCCCAGTGCAGTAATCAGCGTACCGACTTCTGCCGAGGTCAGCATCTTGTCGAAGCGCGCCTTCTCCACGTTCAGGATCTTGCCCTTGAGCGGCAGAATCGCCTGGGTACGGCGGTCACGGCCCTGCTTGGCAGAACCGCCCGCAGAGTCACCCTCCACCAGGTAGAGTTCAGATAGTGCCGGATCCTTTTCCTGACAGTCAGCCAGCTTGCCGGGCAGGCCCGCCACGTCCAGCGCACCCTTGCGGCGGGTCATTTCACGCGCCTTGCGCGCCGCTTCACGGGCACGGGCCGCATCGATCATCTTCTGTACGACCGCCTTGGCATCCTGCGGGTTTTCCAGCAGGTACTCGTTCAGGAACTGGCCCATCAGCTGCTCGACCGCCGTTTTCACCTCGGACGAGACCAGTTTGTCCTTGGTCTGGGAGGAGAACTTGGGATCGGGTACCTTGACCGAAATGATCGCGGTCAGGCCTTCACGGCTGTCGTCACCACTGGTGCTGACCTTGCCGTTCTTGTTCATCTGTTCGGATTCGATGTAGCTGTTCAGGCAGCGGGTCAGCGCGGTACGGAAACCGGACAGGTGGGTACCGCCGTCACGCTGGGGAATGTTGTTGGCGAAGCAGTGCAGACTTTCCTGGAAGCTGTCATTCCACTGCATCGATACCTCAACACCGACACCGTTTTCATGCATCGCATTGAAGTGGAAAATCCGGTTGACCGGCGACTTGTTCTGGTTGAGGAATTCCACGAATGCGGCCAGACCGCCTTCATACTCAAACAGCTCCTCACGGCCGGAACGCTCATCCTTCAGCCGGATGCGCACGCCCGAGTTCAGGAACGACAGCTCACGCAGACGCTTGGCCAGAATGTCGTACTGGAACTGGATATTGCTGAACGTTTCCTCGGACGGCTTGAAACGCACGATGGTACCGGTCTGATCGGTTTCACCCACCACCTTGAGCGGCTCTTCGGGCACACCATGGTGATAGATCTGCTCGTGCACCTGACCCGCACGGCGGATGGTCAGCTTGAGATCGGAGGAGAGGGCGTTCACCACGGACACGCCCACACCGTGCAGGCCGCCGGATACCTTATAGGTGTTGTCATCAAACTTGCCGCCGGCATGCAGCACGGTCATGATCACTTCCGCCGCCGACACACCTTCTTCCTCGTGGATATCGGTCGGAATGCCGCGTCCGTTGTCGGATACGGTGATGCTTTCATCAGGGTGGATAATGACACCGATTTCCGAGCAGTGCCCGGCCAGCGCCTCGTCGATGCCGTTATCGACCAGCTCGAACACCATGTGATGCAGGCCGCTGCCGTCATCGGTATCACCAATGTACATCCCCGGTCGCTTGCGAACGGCATCCAGCCCCTTCAGTACCTTGATACTGGACGAGTCGTAATTCTGGTTTTCACCACTCATATTTGCTCTCCTGGCGCACCACTGTGCGTTAACGTACCGGATTCCACCCTGAACAGTGCCACATCCGTTTCCGGCTGCCAGATCCTGCTCAGGTAGGCGGGATCCACGCAGGTGATGAAGCACTGATTGGCGCTCGCCTGCAGGAATTCACAAAACTGCCGACAGTGTCGTTCGTCGAGTTCCGACGGCAGGTCATCGATCAGATAGATACAGGCGCGCTTGCTGAGACGATGAAACAGCGCGCCCTGGGCCAGCCTGAACGCGCTGACCACCAGTTTTTTCTGTCCACGGGAAAGACGGTCCGCTGCATTCAGCGTCCCCACCTTGAAACGGAGGTCAGCCCGCTGTGGTCCCAGATGGGTAAAGCCCTGCCGCAGGTCGCGCTCGAAGCTCTCGTCCAGCAGTGCTTCCAGTCCCTTGCTGCGATCCCACCCCGGACTGAACAGCAACCGCACTTCAAGCCCGTGCGACAAGGCCGACAGTGCGGCCTCGAAATCAGGTCTCAGCTGGTCAATGTAGGCATGCCGCAGTTCGGTCATGTGCTCGGCATAGTGCACGAATTCGGCATCCCAGACCCGCCTGACACGAGGGTCGATTTTACCACATTTCAGCAATGAGTTCCGCTGCTTGAGCGCACGCTTGAAGCCGCGCCAGTGCTGAATGAACGTACTGTCCGCATGGAAGGCTCCCCAGTCCAGAAACTGGCGTCGGGCTCCGGGGCTGCCGTCCAGCAGATCAAAGGTATCGCTGTTGATCACCTGGATCGGCAGCAGTCCGGCCAGTTCGGTAGCACTCAGTGAGGTGCCGGCATAGCGCGCCCGCACCTGACCATCGGTGTGACGCTCCACACCCAGCGGCCGGGTCTGCCCGCTGTCCAGGGGGTCGGCCTGAGCAAACACCAGCGCACCGGGTTGACCCTCCGTCACCAGATGTCTGAACTGGGCATTGCGAAACGAACGGGTCAGCCCCAGAAAATGGATCGCTTCCAGCACACTGGTTTTGCCGCTGCCGTTATCGCCATAGAGGATATTGATCCGGCTGAGCGGGGCCAGGGAGACGCTGTCCAGATTGCGGATATGCTGGATCTTGAGCTGTTTCAGCGGCATAGGAGAAGGGGAACAGGGGGGCCTTCAGCAGGAACGGAAGGCCCCGCAGGGATCACATGCGCATTGGCATGACAACATAGACGGCATCGGGCTCGTTCTCGCCCCGAATCAGCGCGCTGCTGTTGGAGTCCAGCAGGGTGAAACGCACCACCTCGGAGTTAAGGATCGACAGCACGTCCAGCAGATAGTTGACGTTGAAGCCGATCTCCAGCGGGCCGCCCTGGTAGTCCACGGCCACGGTTTCTTCCGCTTCTTCCTGCTCCGGGTTGTTGGCCATCACCTGCAGATAGCCATCGGTCAGGGTCAGGCGTACGCCGCGGTACTTTTCGTTGGACAGGATGGCGATACGGCTGAACACCTGACGCAGTTCCTGACGATCGCCGAGCAGTTCCTTGTCGCCATTGCGCGGAATCACGCGCTGATAGTCCGGGAACTTGCCATCCACCAGCTTGGAAGTGAAGGTGAAGTCACCCACGTTGGCGCGAATATGGTTGGCACCAATCACCAGTCGCACGTGTTCGTCACCACCCTGCAGCAGACGTGCCAGCTCGAGGATACCCTTGCGCGGCACGATGATCTGCTGCTGGGAACCGGCATCGGTCTGCACCGTGCTGACCGCCGTTGCCAGGCGATGGCCATCGGTGGCCACACTGCGCAGTTCACCATCCTTTACTTCCAGCAGCATACCGTTGAGGTAGTAACGCACATCCTGCTGCGCCATGGAGAAACCGGTCTGCTCGATCAGGCGGCGCAGGGCAGACTGGGGCAGCTGCAGCTCGAAGGTTTCCGGGCTGTCTTCCACATTGGGGAACTCGTGCGCCGGCAGCGTCGACAGACTGAAGCGGCTGCGACCGGACTTGATCATCATCTTCTGGCCGGACAGCTCCAGCTCGATACGAGCATCATCGGCCAGCGACTTGCAGATATCCATCAGCTTGCGCGCCGGTACGGTCACGGAACCCGCTTCAGCCACAGGATCATCGAGTTGAACACGACCGATCAGTTCAACTTCCAGGTCGGTACCGGTCAGCGACAGCTGATCGCCTTCGGCGACCAGCAGGATATTGGATAGTACCGGCAATGTCTGACGGCGTTCCACAACACCAGCCACCAGTTGCAGTGGTTTGATGAGCGCTTCGCGAGCTATAACAAGTCTCATGGTTCAGGCTACCCTGTCAGGTCCTTTCACTACGCCGTCAGATGACGCAGCAGGTTTTTGTAATCTTCAGCTATATCGGTGTCGGTTTCACGCAGTTCCTTGATCTTGCGACAGGCATGCAGCACCGTCGTATGATCACGCCCGCCAAAGGCATTGCCGATTTCGGGCAAACTGTGATTGGTCAGTTCCTTGGCCAGGCTCATCGCCATCTGGCGAGGGCGGGCCACCGACCGGCTGCGTCGCTTGGAAAGCAGATCCGCCACCTTGATCTTGTAGTAATCGGCTACAACCCGTTGAATGTTGTCAATACTAACCTGTTTATCCTGTAACGCCAGCAGGTCCTTGAGCGATTCCTTGATAAAGGGTGTATTGATTGCATTCCCGGTAAAGTGAGCATTGGCAATGACTCGCTTGAGCGCCCCTTCCAGCTCACGCACGTTGGAGCGAATCTTCTGTGCCAGAAAGAAGGCAGCATCGTCCGGCAGGTTGACCTGCGCTTCCTGTGCCTTCTTCATCAAAATGGCGACTCGCGTTTCCAGCTCCGGCGGCTCGATCGCCACCGTCAGGCCCCAGCCAAAGCGAGACTTCAGCCGCTCTTCAACGCCATGAATCTCCTTGGGATAGCGATCACTGGTCAGTATCATCTGCTGACCACCTTCCAGCAGAGCATTGAAGGTGTGGAAGAACTCCTCCTGGGAGCGCTCCTTGCCGGCAAAGAACTGGATATCATCAATCAGCAGCGCGTCTACCGAGCGATAGTAGCGTTTGAAGTCGTTGATCGCGTTCAGCTGCAGCGCCTTCACCATATCAGCGACAAAACGCTCCGAGTGCAGGTAGACGATACGTGCATTGGGATTGCGCTTGAGCATCTCGGTACCCACCGCATGCATCAAGTGCGTCTTACCCAAACCCACGCCACCATATATAAAGAGCGGGTTGTATGAACCACCGGGGTTATCCGCCACCTGCTGCGCGGCGGCCAGCGCCAGCTGGTTGGACTTGCCCTGCACAAAGGATTCGAAGGTAAACATCGGATTGAGGTTGGACTGGTGTCGCACCGCCCCTTCGACCTCGACCCGACGCCCGCCGGTTGGTGAACTGACCGGATGTTCCGGTGCCGGTTCGAACTGATCGAAAAAGCCCATCTGCGGTGTGGGTTCCTCGGCAACCGGCTCAGCCGCTTCGTCATGACGCTCCATGACCGGGGCAGGTGCCGCCTGGTACACCGGTTCCGGTGCGGGCTGATGCACCGGAGCCATCGGCTCGGGCTCAGGCCGCGCAAACGGACTTGATGGCATGGGTTGAGGCACCTGACGCGGCGGCGGCGTCATGTCGGCTGCCGGGCGCGGTTGCTGACGCATGCGTGACATGGCAGTACGGGTACGGGGCATGGCCGCCGCCGCACCGGAGACCTCCAGCCGCACCTCCGTATTCATGCTGCCGGTTGCCTCACAAACCGCCTGCTGAATACGCGCCAGAAACTTGTCCGCCACCCAATCACGCACGAAGCGGTTGGGCGCCAGCAGCACCAGCTCGGTCTCGGAGCAGGTTTCAGCTCGCAGCGGCCTGATCCAGGTGTTGAATTGTTGGGACGGGAACTCCTGCTGCAACGAATTCAGACACAGCTCCCAAAGGTCAACCGACATCCATCATGCTCCCAAGCGCACGTCTTCCATACATGGAACGAAAACTCTAATGCCACTATTCTACCTGCTGCGAAACCGGTTATCCACAGTAACCCGCACTTTTTCCTCTAACGATGGATAACTTTTTAAAGCAGGGGAAAACTGCCAATTCCAGCCATAAGCACGCACTCAAACACCGCTTAAAACAGCTTTTTCTCATACTTATGAACATTCTTATTGTATGTTTTTGAAGGTTTTTTTTGTGTTACAAACAGATACTTGAGTTATAACCGCTCCATTCTCGATCAGCGGTCACCGCCAATGCTGCGCGGGAAAACATCCGCGCCGCTGGCACGCAATGTCCATAATTGATGCGTTTTTGCGCAAAAAGTGTTTGCAAGATAACCAGCAATTCCTTAGAATTTCGCGTCTTGATTTTTTACCCGTGGATATCAGCCACCTCACGTACATCAGTGTAAGTAGGACTGAGGCAATGAAAAGAACATTCCAACCCAGCGTTCTGAAACGCAAACGTAATCACGGTTTCCGTGCTCGCATGGCCACCAAAAATGGTCGTCAGGTTCTGAACCGTCGTCGTGCAAAAGGTCGTAAGCGTCTGTCTGCATAATTCAGACTCTGCATAAGGTCGCATGACTGAATGACCGATTTCCGATATCCCCGTCGGCTGCGCCTGCTGACCGGCGGGGATTTCAAGCGCGTTTTCGATCGTGCTGACGTCAAAGTACCGGACCAGCATCTGCTGATCCTTGCCCGCCCCAACGATCTTGGTTATGCCCGGATCGGTTTTGTCATATCCAAGAAAAATGTCCGTCGGGCGGTGCAACGCAACCGTGTTCGGCGTATCATTCGCGAATCCTTCCGCCTGCACCAGCATCAGCTTCCGGCACTGGACATGGTCATTCTTGCCCGCAAGGGATTGGGTGAACTCGACAATGCGGACGTACATGCAATGATCAGGCGGTGCTGGACCCGCGCCGGCAAGAAAGCCCGAAAGCTCACACAATAAATTGATGGTTCAACCACCATGGATGTACAGCGAGTCATACTGATCGCCGCTCTGGCACTGGTTTCCTACCTGATGGTGCTGCAGTGGAATGAAGATTACGGCCCCGCACAGCAACCCCAGCAGGAGCAGGCCGCAACCGTTTCAGCCTACGGCAGCAGTAACAGCCAGGCCGTTTCCGAACTGCCTCAGGCCGGAGATGCCAACCAGAATGCCGACGTGCCCCTCACCCATGCACCCGCCGTGCAGCAGGCTGACAACAGCACGCTGATCCGCGTCAGCACTGACGTACTGGAGCTGCTGATCGACCCTCTGGGTGGTGACATCATTCATGCCGCTCTGCCGGAACATGACTCCGCGCTGAGCTCAGGCCAGTCCTTTGTGCTGCTGGAACAGAACGCCAACCGCACCTATGTGGCCCAGAGTGGTCTGGTCGGTCAGGATGGTCCCGATGCTGCCGGCAAGGGTCGTCCGGTATACAACAGTGACAAGACCGAATACACACTGGAAGGCGACAGCCTGACGGTAGACCTGACGCTGACCACTGCCGACAACGTGCAGATCACCAAGCGCTTCCTGTTCAAGCGCGGTCAATATGATGTGGCGGTCGAATACCTGGTCAACAACACAGGTACCGAGCCCTTCAACTCCGTGCTGTTCGGTCAGATCAAGCGCGATGCGTCCGCCGACCCGTCACAGCAGACCTCCATGGGCATGCAATCCTACCTGGGTGCTGTCTTCTCTACTGCCGACAACAACTACCAGAAAGTTGATTTCGGCGATATGGACGAAGAGCAGTTCAAGGCCAGCAGCCCGGACGGCTGGGTTGCCATGGTACAGCACTACTTCCTGAGTGCCTGGATTCCGGCACCGGGTGCCGAATACACCTACCAGTCTCGCAAGATCAACGGTCAGTACCTGGTGGGCTTCCTGTCACCGAACTTCACCGTTGCGCCGGGTCAGGAACAGACCGTATCCGCCACCTTCTATGCCGGTCCGAAAGATGTGGACCAGTTGGAACAGATCGCGCCCAACCTGGACCTGACCATCGACTACGGCTGGCTCTGGTGGATCGCATCGCCGCTGTACATGCTGCTGAAGTGGATCCATTCCGTGGTCGGCAACTGGGGCCTGGCAATCATCGGCATCACCATTCTGGTCAAGGCCGCACTGTTCCACCTGAATGCCAAGGCCTTCAAGTCGATGGCCAAGATGCGCAAGTTTGCGCCCGAGATGACGCGCCTGAAGGAACTCTATGGCGATGATCGTCAGAAGATGTCCCAGGAGATGATGAAGCTGTACCAGAAGGAGAAGATCAATCCTCTGGGTGGCTGTTTGCCGATCCTGATCCAGATGCCGGTATTCATCGCTCTGTACTGGGTACTGATGGAGTCTGTTGAACTGCGTCATGCGCCTTTCTTCGGCTACATTCAGGACCTGTCGCAGATGGATCCGTACTTCATCCTGCCGATCCTGATGGGTGTGACCATGTTCATTCAGCAGTCACTCAACCCGACACCGCCTGATCCCATGCAGGCGAAGATGATGAAGATGCTGCCTATCATCTTTACCTTCTTCTTCCTCTGGTTCCCGGCAGGCCTGGTACTGTACTGGCTGGTCAACAACATTCTGTCGATCGCGCAGCAGTGGGTGATCAACAAGCAGATCGAATCCGGCGAAGTGAAAGACTAGCTTTCGCTTCCACAGTAGAATAAAAGGCTCCTTCGGGAGCCTTTTTGCGTTTCAGCGTCAGGAGATCAACATGCTCGGTCACACGCAAGACACCATCGCCGCTCAGGCCACCCCACCGGGACGCGGTGGCGTCGGCATCATTCGCCTGTCCGGCCCCCAGGCACTGAGCATTGCCGAACAGCTGCTGGGCTTTGCTCCCAGGCCACGCCATGCCCATTACACGCCGTTTCTGGGCGAGGGCGAGCAGGTACTGGATCAGGGCATCGCGCTCTATTTCCCCAACCCGCATTCCTTTACCGGCGAAGATGTGGTGGAGCTGCAGGGCCACGGCGGCCCGGTGATCATTGACCTGCTGCTGCAGCGCTGTATCACCCTGGGGGCACGGCTGGCACGGCCCGGCGAATTCTCCGAACGCGCCTTTCTCAACGACAAGCTGGACCTGGCGCAGGCAGAAGCCATTGCCGACCTGATCGACAGCTCCTCGGAGCAGGCCGCCCGCTGCGCCCTGCGTTCACTGCAGGGCGCCTTCTCGGAACGGGTGCATGCACTGGTGGAAGCCTTGATTCAGCTGCGTATCTACGTTGAAGCCGCCATCGACTTTCCGGAAGAGGAGATCGATTTCCTCGCCGATGGCAAGGTCCAGACCGATCTCAACGAGATCCTGCAACGGCTGGCAGCAGTACGCCAGGAGGCACGTCAGGGTAGCCTGCTGCGAGAGGGCATGAACGTGGTAATCGCCGGTCGCCCCAATGCCGGCAAGTCCAGTCTGCTCAATGCGCTGGCGGGACGGGAAACCGCCATCGTCACTGATATTGAAGGCACCACCCGCGATGTGTTGCGCGAACATATCCACATCGATGGCATGCCGCTGCACATTATCGACACCGCCGGTCTCAGGGATGCACCCGATGCGGTGGAGCGGATCGGGATTGATCGTGCCTGGGAGGAGATTCGCAAGGCCGACCGCATCCTGATGATGGTCGACAGTACCCAGTCCGCCACCACCGACCCGGCCGAACTCTGGCCAGAACTGGCCGATCACCTGGATGATTTCAGTCATGTCACCCTGATCCGCAACAAGGCCGACCTGACCGGCGAAGCCATTGGCCTGGAACAGCAGGGCGACTACACCTTGATTCGATTAAGCGCCAAGGGCGGCGAAGGTATCGACCGACTGCGTCAGCACTTGAAGGAGGTCATGGGGTTCAGCAGTACCACCGAAGGCGGTTTCATGGCGCGCCGCCGCCATATCGATGCGCTGGAAAAGACCCGCGAGCTGCTGGAAACCGGGGCCGAGCAACTGGACATGCACGGCGCGGGCGAACTGCTGGCGGAAGACCTGCGCCAGGCCCAGCAGGTGCTCAGCGAAATCACCGGTGAATTCACCTCCGATGACCTGCTCGGACGTATCTTCAGCTCCTTCTGCATCGGCAAGTAACCGGACTGATCAGCTTTTTCGATTATTTCCCCTCACTTCTCTCCGTTTTTCTCCTCCGGCCGGGCTGTCACAATGATCGGCTCAACCGGAGGAGATTCCATGCACATCAACAATCATGCCGCAGGCTACGGCTGGATCAGCATTCTGTTGCACTGGCTGATGGCCATCGCCATTATCGGCCTGGCCATCGCCGGGCTCTGGATGGTCGACCTGGGGTATTACAGTCCCTGGTATCAGGTTGCCCCCTTCTGGCACAAGAGTATCGGCCTGCTGCTGCTGCCACTGTTGCTGTTTCGCCTGTACTGGCGCTGGCGACAGCCAACACCGACGTCACCCTCAGGCCACACCATCTGGGAACGCCGCCTGGCCAGCACCACTCATGCGCTGCTCTACAGCCTGCTGCTGCTGATTCTGCTCAGCGGCTATCTGATTTCGACCGCCGAGGGTGAGGGTATCAGCCTGTTTGGCTGGTTCGAGGTGCCGGCACTGATCCATGGCCTGGACCAGCAGGCTGATCTGGCAGGCCAACTGCACTACTGGGCCGCGATCTGTTTGCTGGCGCTGGTGGCACTTCATGCACTTGGCGCACTCAAACACCACATCCTTGACCGTGATACCACGCTGGTACGCATGCTCAAGCCAACATTTTCCATACACGAGGATCAATAAGATGAAAAAGACTCTTGGTTCCATTGTCCTGGGCGCCTCTCTGGCACTGACCGGATTGTCGACCCAGGCAGCCGAATACACCATTGACACCCAGGGCCAGCACGCCTTTATCAACTTCAAGATCAGTCATCTGGGATACAGCTGGCTGTATGGTCGCTTCAATGATTTCAGTGGCAGCTTCAACTGGGATGCCGCACAACCCGAAGCCGGCAGCATCAGTGTCAATATTGATCCGGCCAGCATCGACAGCAATCACGCCGAGCGTGACAAACATCTGCGCGGCAAGGATTTTCTGCATGTGGATAAATTTCCCGGCGCCAGCTTTACCTCCTCCAGTATCAAGGCATTGGAAAATGGCCGCCTGGCAGTCACCGGCAACCTGAGCCTGCATGGCGTGACCCGTGAGGTGGTTATTGACGCGGCCCCCATCGGTGAAGGCAAGGACCCCTGGGGCGGCTACCGTGCCGGTTTTGAAGGCACCACCCGTATTCGTCTGGCAGATTTCGATATCAACGCCCAGCTGGGGCCCAAGGCCAAAGAGGTCACTCTGATTCTCAGCATTGAAGGTATTCGCCAGTAATTCTGTGACGGCCGCTCCGGCGGCCGTTATTTATCCACATATCGACACACCCCCTCCAGAATGTCCTTCCCACAGATCCCTCCCTGCAATGCCTGATCTGTACAAAAAACATACAACCATTTATATCCGCCTGTTAAATCGCGGTTTAGATAGTCAATGCCCACAATTTTACCAACAGGGCGCATTTCAGTAAGTTAATGATTATAAAAGATATTTAGAGATCATCTCTAGATTCATTAAATATTACTCACAGTTCACGAGAGGTCCGCAAAACCAAGTTATACATTCTGCACACAAGCTTACGCACAACTGTAGACACACATTTTCTGGGTAACATTTTATCCACAACACGGTTACTCAAAGGAAGTACTCAGCTTATTCATCGCTTCACAACAGTATTCTGCCGTGTTTAAAATATTCACATCTGGTTGGGGGTTGGCTGTGAGGCTGTACGGTGAATAACTGTGCTTTCATACGGGATAACCTGGGCCTGTGCATAACCAGCCATTATGCCCACAGACTATCCTCAGCTGGTCACCCGCCCAAACAGAACCCGACTACAGGGTTATAATTGCCATAACCTGCTGATCAATAAGATAAAAATGGAGATTTCCCGGAAAATGGGCCTCTCTATACATAAAGAACAATAACAATCCTTTTATATATATATTCTTTCTTTCTACTTATATATGTACTCAAGACACTCATCAGAAGCCTGGCCTTCGCTGATTAAATATTGACCATTTCTTAACCCCCGCGGGAAGGCTATACTTGTCATCCTTTTCTTCGGCCGTTCTCGGCCAGCGCTAACCTGCTATTTGTGAGGCCTTCAGTGGATTACCCTGACCGCTTTGATGTGATCGTAATCGGTGGCGGGCATGCCGGTACCGAAGCTGCATTGGCAGCCGCCCGTATCGGTGCCAAGACACTGCTCCTGACCCATAACATCGAAACACTGGGACAAATGTCCTGTAATCCGGCCATTGGCGGGATTGGCAAAAGCCATCTGGTCAAGGAAATTGATGCACTTGATGGAGCCATGGCACGTGCAACCGACCGAGGCGGAATCCAGTTCCGGGTGCTCAATGCACGCAAGGGCCCTGCCGTACGGGCAACTCGTGCCCAGGCCGATCGTATTCTGTACAAGGCCGCCATTCGTTCGATCCTGGAAAACCAGCCCAATCTGCAGATATTCCAGCAAGCTGCAGATGACCTGATCATGGACGGTGCCAAAGTGGCGGGTGTCGTCACCCAGACCGGCATTCGCTTTCAGGCCAAATCTGTCGTACTGACAGCCGGAACCTTCCTGGGCGGGGTTATCCATATTGGCCTGGATCACCATGCCGGCGGTCGTGCTGGTGATCCGCCTTCGGTGCGTCTGGCACAGCGTCTGCGTGAGCTGCCGTTTCGGGTTGATCGACTCAAGACCGGTACTCCCCCTCGCATTGATGCTCGCAGTGTGGATTTCTCAGTGATGGAGCCTCAGCCCGGTGATACACCAACACCGGTGATGTCCTTCATGGGCTCGCTGGACGAGCACCCGCAGCAGGTCAACTGCTTTATCACCCATACCAACAGCCGTACCCATGACATCATTCGGGGCGGGCTGGACCGGTCACCCATGTATACCGGCGTGATCGAAGGCATAGGTCCACGCTATTGCCCCTCGATCGAGGACAAGATCAACCGCTTTGCTGACAAGGATCGGCATCAGGTATTCGTGGAACCCGAAGGGCTGACCACCCACGAGCTGTACCCCAACGGCATCTCGACCAGTCTGCCATTCGATGTTCAGATGGAACTGGTACGCTCGATTGTCGGTTTCGAACAGGCGCATATCACCCGTCCCGGCTATGCCATCGAGTATGACTTCTTCAATCCGCAGGATCTGAAACACACGCTGGAAACCCGCCATGTACCGGGGCTGTTCTTCGCCGGTCAGATCAATGGCACCACCGGCTATGAAGAAGCGGGAGCCCAGGGGCTTCTGGCCGGCTATAACGCGGCGGCACAGGCACTGGAACGTGATGCCTGGTATCCGCGCCGTGACGAGGCCTATATCGGGGTGATGGTGGATGATCTCATTACCCACGGTACCTCCGAGCCCTATCGCATGTTTACCAGTCGTGCCGAATACCGTCTGATTCTGCGTGAGGACAATGCAGACCTGCGCCTGACCGAGAAGGGTCGCGAACTGGGACTGGTGAGTGATCAGCGTTGGGCCCGTTTCGAGGCCAAGCGGGAAGCGATGGAGCAGGAGCTGCAACGGCTGCGCAGTACCTGGGTACATCCCGCCACGCCGGAAGCGGAACAGCTGGACGCCAAGCTGAAAACGCCGCTGGGACGTGAATACAATCTGGCGGATCTGGTCAAGCGACCGGAGCTGGGCTACGCCGATGTTGCCTGCCTTAAGGGCGAGCCGATTGAGGATGCGCAGGCCGCCAAGCAGGTTGAAATTCAGCTCAAGTATTCCGGCTACATCGATCGTCAGCGGGATGAAATCGAGCAGATGCGCCGTCAGGAAAATACGCGCCTGCCGGATGATTTCGATTATGACCAAGTCAGCGGCCTGTCCAATGAGCTCAAGGCCAAGTTGAACCAGCAGCGGCCCGAAACGTTGGCACAGGCATCACGGATTCAGGGCATGACCCCGGCGGCCATTTCGTTGCTGCTGGTCTACCTGAAGAAACGCCAGCTGAAAACCCAGGTCGGCACTCAGGCTCAGGAGGCTCACTGATGCAGAACTATCGCGACCGGTTGCTGCAGGGCATCAAGCCGTTGCAGATCGAGTTAACGGATGGCCAGATCGATAAATTGCTTGCCTACCATGCACTGCTGGTGAAGTGGAACCAGGCCTATAACCTGACGGCGGTGCGTGACCCCATGGCGATGATTGACCGCCACCTGATTGACAGTCTGAGCATTCTGCCCTGGATCGGGCAGGGGCGTTTGCTGGATGTGGGCAGTGGCCCGGGGCTGCCCGGTATCCCGCTGGCGATCTGCCGTCCTGATCTGGATGTGACCACGCTGGACAGTAACGGCAAGAAAACCCGATTTCAGGTTCAGGTAAAGGCCGAACTGGGGCTCACCAACCTGAACGTGATCAATGGCCGGGTGGAAGCAGTGGACGCACCGGGGTTCGACATGGTGGTGTCACGCGCCTTTGCATCATTGGCGGATATGCTGCACTGGAGTGGACATCTGGCCGCTCCGGAAGGTGTTTTTCTTGCCATGAAAGGGCTGTATCCTGAGGCCGAAATCGAGCAGATTCCGGCTGGCTTTGTCCTCAGGGACAGCCATCGCCTGGAACTTCCGGTGACCGACGGCGAACGACACCTGCTGGTGCTTGGGAGAGTGTAAGCGTGGCCAAGATCATCACCATTACCAACCAGAAGGGCGGCGTGGGCAAGACCACGACCTGCGTCAATCTGGCGGCGTCCCTGGCGGCAACCCAGAAGCGGGTGCTGATGATTGACCTGGATCCCCAGGGTAATGCCACCATGGGCAGCGGTATCGACAAGCATCAGCTGGAGCACTCGGTCTATGAGCTGCTCACCGACCAGGCCGATGCCCGTACCTGCATTCTGGATCAGACCGAATGTGGTTACCACGTGATCGGTGCCAATGGTGATTTGACCGCCGCCGAGGTGGAGCTGCTGCAGCTGCCGCGCCGGGAATTCCGACTCAAGATGGCGTTGTTGCCGGTGCTGGAGGAATACGATTATATCCTGATCGACAACCCGCCCTCGCTCAACCTGTTGACGGTCAATGCACTGGCGGCATCGGCCGGTGTGATCATCCCGATGCAGTGCGAATATTATGCACTGGAAGGAATCAGTGCGCTGGTCGGCACCATCAACAAGATCAATCAGCGCCTGAACCCCGGACTGCGTATCGAAGGGATCCTCAGGACCATGTTCGATCCGCGCATGAGCCTGACCAAGGATGTGTCGGCACATCTGGTCGAATATTTCGGCGATAAGGTGTATCGGACGGTGATTCCGCGTAATGTGCGGTTGGCAGAAGCCCCCAGTCATGGCCTGCCGGCGCTGCACTATGACAAGAATTCGCGCGGTGCTCTGGCATACCTGGCGCTGGCTGGTGAGCTGATTCGGCGCGGTGAGCAGGCACAGACCGAACCAGGGGCGGATCAGGGCCGTATGGCGACAGTCTCGGAACAGGAAACAGAGTGATGGTGGTGAAAAAACGTGGTCTGGGGCGTGGGCTTGATGCGCTGTTGTCGGATGTCGCCGTAACGCCTCGGACAGAAACCGAATCGACGGCTACGACCGCCGTCGGTGATCAGCCGCTGCAGGAACTGGCGTTGACGCAGTTGCAACGCGGCCGCTATCAGCCGCGGCGTGATCTTGAGCCGCAGTCGCTGGAGGAACTGGCCAATTCCATCCGTGGGCAGGGGGTGATACAGCCGATCGTGGTGCGGCCTCTGGGCGAAGAGCGCTATGAAATCATTGCCGGTGAGCGGCGCTGGAAGGCTGCCGAGCTGGCGGGGTTGAGCCATATCCCGGCGTTGGTGCGTGATGTGCCGGACGAAGCCGCGATTGCGATGGCACTGATCGAGAATATTCAGCGTGAAAACCTCAACCCGATGGAAGAGGCGGTCGCGCTGCAGCGGCTGCAGACCGAATTTGAACTGACCCAGCAACAGATGGCCGATGCGGTGGGCAAGTCGCGCTCCACCATTGCTAACCTGTTGCGCCTGATGACGCTGAGTGATGAAGTCAAGCGCATGCTGGAGTATGGTGACCTGGAAATGGGTCATGCACGGGCGCTGCTGGGGCTGGAAGGGCTGCGTCAGATCAAGGCGGCGGACGAGGTGGTGGCCAGGGGGCTGTCGGTGCGTGAAACCGAACAGCTGGTGAAACGCTATCAGCAGGGTGAAGCCGTGACGGATTCACCGGCTGCCGGTCCGCAAGACCCTGAACTGGAGCAGCAGGCCGGCCTGCTGTCTCGACGTTTTGCTACGCCGGTCAGCATCAAGGCTAATGCCAGGGGCAAGGGGCGAATTGCGATCGATTTCAAAAATCGAGAGGAACTTGACGCGATTCTGAAACTCCTGGGTTGATCCCGATCCATGGAGTGAGCCACTAAGGTGGTGACCCGCTAAGACCTTAGTGCAAAACCTCCCGGATTCAGTTGAGAATATGGGGGGGAATGCCTATAATCGGGCCGCAATTTGGGCACTGTTCAGGCTGGAAACAGGATCAGAATTGAGAAAAGATGAGGCAGGACAGGCCCCGGCAGCACGCAGCCGTCACGGCCAGCGCAGCTTTCGCGGGTTGATGCGCATCTTTTTGCTACAGGCCGCGTTGGTACTGATCGTATCTGCGGCCTGTTTGCTGCTCGGCAGAGTGGAAGCCTACTCGGCACTGCTCGGCGGGGGGCTCTATCTGATCCCGAACCTGTATTTCACCTGGCGCGCGCTGGGTAACCGGCACGCCAACAGTGCGCGAACCGTACTGGTCAGTATGTACGCGAGCGAAATAGGGAAAATGCTGCTGGCGGTCGCGCTGTTCAGCGCCACCTTCATGCTGGTTCGACCTCTGAGCCCATTTTCCCTATTTGGCACCTTCATATTGCTGCAACTATCTGGATGGATGCTGCAGATGAAGCTGTTCAAGACCGGTTCCTGAAAAACTTTGAATGAGAGACGCTGAGAATGGCAAGTGGAACAGTTACATCCTCAGAATACATATCCCACCACCTGACCAACCTGACATTCGGTCATCATCCCGAAAATGGCTGGGGGTTTGCACATGGTGCAAATGCTGCAGAGACAGCACAGCAGGCGGCGGAGATGGGTTTCTGGGCAATCAACGTGGATAGCATGCTCTGGTCTGTTGGCCTGGGTCTTCTGTTTGTCTGGTTCTTCCGCAAGGTAGCCAAGTCCGTGACTTCCGGTGTTCCGGGTGGCGCACAGAACTTCGTTGAGAGCATCATCGAGTTCATCGATGACAGTGTGAAGGGGATCTTCCATCACAAGAATCCGGTGATCGCACCGCTGGCGCTGACCATCTTCGTCTGGATCTTCCTGATGAACCTGATGGACCTGGTGCCGATCGACTGGGTTCCGTACATCGCCGGCCAGATGGGTATCGGCTACTTCAAGATTGTACCGACTACCGACGTAAACGTGACTGGCGGCATGGCCTTCAGCGTCTTCGGCCTGATCGTGTACTACAGCATTAAGCAGAAAGGCTTCAGCGGTTTCCTGAAAGAGCTGTCGTTCCAGCCACTGCCGAAAATCTTTGCACCGTTCAACCTGTTCCTGGAAATCGTGGGTCTGCTGGCCAAGCCGGTATCTCTGGCACTGCGACTGTTCGGTAACATGTATGCCGGTGAAATGATCTTTATCCTGATTGCGCTGCTGCCGTTCTGGGCACAGTGGGTACTGTCCGTGCCCTGGGCGATCTTCCACATTCTGGTCATCACGCTGCAGGCGTTCATCTTCATGGTCCTGACGATTGTCTACCTGGCCATGGCGCACGATGATCACTAAGCGCGATCGGATAGCTAACGATTTACCTTTGTAAAACTTGAAAACTTAAACTTAACCTTGAAAAACTGTTGGAGAAGAAAATGGAACTGCTGTATATCGCTGCTGCTCTGATGCTGGGTCTGGGTGCAATCGGTGCTGCTATCGGCATCGGTATCCTGGGTGGCAAATTCCTGGAAGGTGCTGCACGTCAGCCGGAACTGGTACCGCTGCTGCGTACCCAGTTCTTCATCGTAATGGGCCTGGTTGACGCGATCCCGATGATCGGTGTTGGTCTGGGTCTGTACGTCCTGTTCGCTGTTGCTGGCTAATAAGTAGTTTGAATAGCGTTTTACGTAACTACTTGAACAGACAACCGCGAGAGGTAATGGCGTGAATATCAATCTCACCATCATTGGTCAGGCCATTGCATTCTTCCTCTTCGTCGTATTTTGTATGAAATACGTCTGGCCGCCGATCACCGGTGCGCTGGCTGAACGTAAGAAGAAGATTGCCGAAGGGCTTGATGCGGCCGACCGTGCTGAACGTGATCTGAAGCTGGCTCAAGCAAAAGCCGCTGACGACATGCGTGCCAGCAAGGAAGAGGCAGCCGCCATCATTGAACAGGCCAACAAGCGGGCTAACCAGATCGTCGAGGAAGCCAAGGAGCAGGCACGCGAGGAAGCAAACCGCGTGAAGGCCTCTGCCGAAGCTGAACTCGATCAGGAAATCAACCAGGCACGCGAAGCTCTGCGTGCACAGGTTGGCGCACTGGCAATTGCCGGTGCCGAGAAGATCCTGGAAGCCTCTGTTGACGAAAAAGCGCACGCTAAGCTGGTTGAGAAACTGGCCGCTGAGCTTTAAGCGAGGTTTACGATGGCTGAACTCAATACAGTCGCTCGGCCCTACACCAAAGCCGCATTCGAACATGCGCGCGACAAGGGCAACCTCGATCAGTGGTCCAACCTGCTGTCCCTGGCCGCTCAGGCGGTCCAGGACAGCGAGTTGGCCCAACTGCTGGGTAATCCGGCATTGACAGTGGAACAGAAAGCGGAGCTGGTGGCTGCGGTCTGCGAAAAGCAGATTGACGACGCCGGCAAGAACTTCATCAGCCTGCTGGCTGAGAACCGCCGCCTGGCCCTGCTGCCGGAAATTGCTGCGCAGTTCGGTATTCTGAAGGCAAACCTGGAGAAAAAGGTCGATGTCGACCTGACCACCGCGTTTGCCCTGAATAACGCACAGCAGCAGAAACTGGCGAAAGCCCTCAGCAGCAAGCTGGGTCGTGAAGTGAAGCTTACCGCCCAGGTGGACAAGTCCATCATCGGTGGTGTGGTTGTTCGCTCTGACGACCTTGTGATCGACGGTTCCGTTCGTGCGCGACTGGCGAAACTGGCCGAAGCGATGAATTCCTGAGTGTGAGGAATAACAATGCAGCAACTGAATCCTTCTGAGATCAGCGAGATTCTCAAGAAGCGCATCGAAAAGCTCGACGTGTCTTCTGAAGCCCGTAACGAGGGCACCATCGTCAGCGTTTCCGATGGTATTATCCTGATCCACGGTCTTGCCGACGTCATGTACGGCGAGATGATCGAATTCCCGGGTGGCGTCTACGGTATGGCGCTGAACCTGGAGCGCGACTCTGTAGGTGCCGTAGTACTGGGCGACTACCAGGGTCTGGTAGAGGGCATGACTGCCCGTTGTACTGGTCGTATCCTGGAAGTGCCGGTCGGTCCGGAACTGCTCGGTCGCGTTGTAGACGCGCTGGGTAACCCGATCGATGGCAAGGGCCCGATCGACGCGAAAATCACCGACGCAGTTGAAAAGGTTGCGCCGGGCGTAATCGCACGTCAGTCCGTTGATCAGCCGGTTCAGACCGGTCTGAAAGCGATCGATGCGATGGTGCCGGTGGGTCGTGGTCAGCGTGAGCTGATCATCGGTGACCGCCAGATCGGTAAGACTGCGATCGCCATCGACGCGATCATCAACCAGAAAGGCACTGGCATCAAGTGTATCTACGTTGCGATCGGACAGAAGCAGTCCACTATCGCCAACGTAGTGCGCAAGCTGGAAGAGCACGGTGCGATGGATCACACCATCGTGGTTGCTGCAGGCGCTGCCGATCCGGCCGCCATGCAGTACCTGGCACCGTATGCCGGTGCGACCATGGGTGAATACTTCCGTGACCGCGGTGAAGACGCACTGATCGTATTTGACGACCTGACCAAGCAGGCTTGGGCATACCGTCAGATCTCTCTGCTGCTGCGTCGTCCGCCGGGCCGTGAAGCTTACCCGGGTGACGTATTCTACTTGCACTCCCGTCTGCTGGAGCGTGCGTCCCGTGTCAACGCTGATTACGTTGAACAGTTCACCAAGGGTGAAGTGAAAGGCCAGACCGGTTCTCTGACCGCGCTGCCGATCATCGAAACCCAGGGTGGTGACGTATCTGCGTTCGTACCGACCAACGTAATCTCCATCACCGATGGCCAGATCTTCCTGGAAGCCAGCCTGTTCAACTCTGGCGTACGTCCTGCGATCAACGCAGGTCTGTCCGTATCCCGAGTGGGTGGTTCTGCCCAGACCAAGATCATCAAGAAGCTGGGTGGCGGTGTGCGTCTGGCACTGGCTCAGTACCGTGAGCTGGCTGCGTTCGCGCAGTTCGCTTCCGACCTGGATGATGCTACTCGTAACCAGCTGGAACACGGCCAGGCCGTAACCGAGCTGATGAAGCAGAAACAGTACACTCCGATGTCCGTCGCTGAGATGGGTCTGAGCCTGTACGCTGCCAACGAAGGCTTCCTGAAGGGTGTTGAGCTGGACAAGATCGGTGCATTCGAAGCAGCCCTGGTCGCCTACTTCAACAGCGAACACGCTGCTCTGATGGCGAAAGTGAACGAGAAAGGCGGTTACGACGACGAAATCGCGGCTCAGTTCAAGGCTGGCATCGAGAAGTTCAAGTCTACCCAAACTTGGTAATTGCTCGTCAGAGCTGGTGACCGGCCAGACACACCGGCCGGTCCAATACTGAGTCAAGTTTAATAGGCGGAACTATGGCAGTCGGAAAAGAGATTAAGACGCAGATTGCGAGTATCGGCAGCACGCGCAAAATCACCAGCGCCATGGAAATGGTTGCTGCGTCGAAGATGCGCAAGGCCCAGGACCGCATGCAGTCTTCCCGTCCGTACGCCCAGAGCATCCGTGGTGTGATTCAGCACCTGGCGAAAGCCAACCCTGAATACAAGCACCTCTACATGCAGGAGCGTGAGGTCAAACGAGTCGGTTTCATTGTAGTGGCATCCGACCGTGGCCTCTGTGGCGGTTTGAACGTGAACGCGTTCAAGGCAGCTGTAAGCAGAATGAAGGAGTTCCACGACCAGAACATCGAAGTTGATGTCTGCGCACTGGGCTCGAAGGCAATCACCTTCTTCCGTAACTTCGGCGGTAACGTCGTCGCTGCGAAAGGCGGTCTCGGCGATGCGCCGGAACTGGAGCAATTGATCGGCTCGGTCAAGGTGATGCTGGATAACTTCGACGAAGGCAAACTGGATCAACTGTTCATCGTATCCAACGATTTCGTGAACACCATGACCCAGAAGCCGACCGTTGAGCAGCTGCTGCCGCTGAAGGCGGAAGACGATGATGAGAAGCTCAGCCATCATTGGGACTATCTGTACGAACCTGACGCGCGCGAGCTGTTGAACGGCCTGCTGACGCGTTATATCGAGTCCCTGGTCTATCAGGCCGTGGTTGAGAACAATGCCTGTGAGCAGGCAGCACGAATGCTGGCGATGAAGAACGCAACCGATAACGCCGGCAACCTGATTGATGAGCTGCAATTGGTATACAACAAGGCTCGTCAGGCGGCGATTACTCAGGAAATTTCCGAGATCGTCGGTGGTGCTGCTGCTGTTTAACGCAGTGAACAGGTTAAAAAGTTAAGAGGATCCGAACATGAGTAGCGGACGTATTGTTCAGATTATCGGTGCGGTTGTAGACGTGGAATTCCCGCGTGACAACGTACCGAAGGTTTACGACGCATTGACCGTCGCAAAAACCGGCCTGACACTGGAAGTTCAGCAGCAGCTGGGCGACGGTGTCGTACGTGCAATCGCCATGGGCCAGACCGAAGGTCTGAACCGTGGTCTGGAAACGACCAACACTGGCGCACCGGTATCTGTACCGGTGGGTACGGCCACCCTGGGTCGTATCATGGACGTGCTGGGTAACCCGATCGACGAATGTGGTCCGATCGGTGAAGAAGAGCGTTACGCCATCCACCGTAAGGCGCCGTCTTACGCGGACCAGGCAGCCACTAACGAGCTGCTGGAAACCGGCATCAAGGTTATCGACCTGGTTTGCCCGTTCGCCAAGGGTGGTAAGGTCGGTCTGTTCGGTGGTGCCGGTGTAGGTAAAACCGTCAACATGATGGAGCTGATCAACAACATCGCGACTCAGCACTCCGGTCTGTCTGTATTCGCGGGTGTAGGTGAGCGTACTCGTGAGGGTAACGACTTCTACCACGAGATGCAGGAAGCAGGCGTTGTTAACGTTGAGCAGTTCGACAAGTCTAAAGTAGCAATGGTCTACGGTCAGATGAACGAGCCGCCGGGTAACCGTCTGCGTGTAGCCCTGACCGGTCTGACCATGGCGGAAAAATTCCGTGATGAAGGCCGTGACGTACTGCTGTTCGTCGACAACATCTACCGTTACACCCTGGCGGGTACTGAAGTATCTGCACTGCTGGGTCGTATGCCGTCTGCGGTAGGTTACCAGCCGACTCTGGCGGAAGAGATGGGCGTTCTGCAGGAGCGTATCACCTCTACCAAGACTGGTTCCATCACGTCTATCCAGGCGGTATACGTACCGGCGGATGACTTGACTGACCCGTCTCCGGCGACCACCTTCTCCCACCTTGATGCGACTGTAGTACTGTCTCGTCAGATCGCGGAGCTGGGTATCTACCCGGCGATCGACCCGCTGGACTCCACCTCTCGTCAGCTGGATCCGCTGGTTATCGGTCAGGAACACTACGAAATCGCTCGTGGCGTGCAGTCTACTCTGCAGCGTTACAAGGAGCTGAAGGACATCATCGCGATCCTGGGTATGGACGAACTGTCTGAAGAAGACAAGCAGACCGTATCCCGTGCGCGTAAGATCCAGCGCTTCCTGTCTCAGCCGTTCTTCGTAGCTGAAGTCTTCACCGGTGCACCGGGTAAATACGTTTCTCTGAAAGACACTATCCGTGGCTTCCAGGGCATCCTGGCCGGTGAATACGACTCCCTGCCGGAGCAGGCGTTCTACATGGTCGGCACTATCGACGAAGCTGTCGAGAAAGCGAAAGGCCTGTAAGTTCCGAGCGGAACCTTTTAAGAGGTAAACAAGATGGCTATGACTGTTCATTGTGACATCGTAAGTGCCGAAGAAGAGATCTTCTCTGGCCTGATCGAGTTCGTCTCCGTGACAGGTAGCCTGGGTGACCTGGGTATCTACCCGGGTCACGCTCCGCTTCTGACGGAACTGAAACCAGGCCCTGTCGAGCTGCGTACGCAGGGCGGTAAGGAAGATGTATTCTACGTCTCCGGTGGCTTCATCGAAGTCCAGCCGCACAAGGTGACCGTGCTGGCTGATACTGCACTGCGTGCAGGTGATCTGAGTGAAGCTGCAGCGCTTGAAGCCCAGAAGCATGCTGAGCATGCGATGGCCGACAAGACCGGCGAGTTTGAATACTCTCGGGCTGCGGCACAGCTGGCTGAGGCTGCTGCCCAGCTGCGTACCCTGCAGCAGATTCGTCGCAAGGTCGGTAAATAACCGGTTTTCCGACACCCTGCAAAAAAGCAGCCCCAGGGCTGCTTTTTTTGTGTCTAAACCGGACCGTATTGCGACCGCTCAAGAATGCTGGTTCATCACAATAATCCCCACAGTGTATTGAAGATAATCTGCTGAGCCGCCGCCACTTCCCGCGAATCGATCACCACCGCCGTCGGGTAGTTATCCGAAGCCAGTGAAATGATGGCACAGCGTGGCGGATAGATGGCGATATAGGCGGCATCCACGGGGCCTTCGGTCCGGATCCACTTGCGCTCCGAATACTCGGCATTCTCTCCCCCTTCCCCGATGGCAATCACCCTGACCCGAATCTTGCGCGCGACACGCTGGGCGGTGAAGTTGGGAAAGGGGCGGTACAGCAGTGACCGGACCGGTTTGGACGAAAACACCGAGTAGACGGGGTCTGCCTGTTCTCCGACACGGTTCAGAATATCCCGCAGGACCTGTTCAATTCCGGCATCCCCTTCATAGAACTCCACATTGGCAATACTGAAGTCCGGTTTCAGGTGATGAAGGTCAGGAATGACTGACGTTTTCAGCTGGTCGATCGCCTTGTCCAGCTGCTCGCGGCGCTCGGCCGCCAGCTGTAGCAGTACTTCCGGTTCACGTGCGGAAAAGTAGCGCCGCTAGCCACGCGGCTGGTAGGTGACGATGCCGCGTTGCTGTAGGCTCGTGAGGCATTCATATGTTCTGCCGCGATTGACACCGGCGCGTTCAGATATGGTTCGGATTGCACTCGGTCCAA
>Ga0193953_1000374_pt1 | contig 24894 bp, 28 predicted proteins | sample BB_4_MG_FD_140325 | JGI IMG/M metagenome (GOLD analysis project Ga0193953, IMG submission 140325) | Microbial mat bacterial communities from the Broadkill River, Lewes, Delaware, United States - BB_4_MG | ecosystem: Environmental > Aquatic > Freshwater > River > Microbial mats | place: USA...
AGTGGCTCAAAAATGTTTTAGTCAATGTTAGACTTAAGAAAAGAGAGTTTAGAAAGCTTCTCAATCTACTCAAAAACAGCTTTGGAAAGGTGGATTTTGATTTTGTCGTGGAGTGAGATTTTCCATAAATACTATCCCCATATCTTTATAGTATATTAATAATAATTAATTTTCAGTTATACTTCTCTTATATCACCCCAAATTCTTATATGAATTCGATCACTGTAACGAAAATTGTGCTTTAATGCCAATTTAATAGCCGATTGAGCATTGGGGTTGAGTTCTTCATTGGTGATACCTAGAGGCATAACTTTGATTGGGATTTTTTTATTTGTTTGAGATAGAATCTCTATTATCTCTTTTTCTAGTTGATTTATATTTTTAGCATCAATCACAAATTTAAAGTAGGCATTATTGGCATTGTCGATAATTGAATTGATAGCAGGAAGGTTTACTCTTTTATTATAGGGTTCAAGACTATTGCTAAGTTTGACACTCATTGAAAAGAGAATCTTTTTTTGATAAGGTTGAGTAAAATTGATAGAGAGTGTTGCATTTGTCTCTATAGTAATATCAAAACCGTCTTCTATAAGATAATTTAACAAAGATTGAAACGCTTCATTATTCCAATTTAAGAGTGGTTCACCACCTGTAATCACAATTTCAGGTTTATAATTTAGTGGTTCTATGAGTTGTTCAACTCTCTTGATAATATCACTATGGCTATAATCTTTCCAAGTTTGGCTACACTGCTTGGCATCTACAGCATACCAACTATCACAACCAACCTTTCCATCACCATACGCTACCCCAAACCCTCGACATCGCAAATTACACTTGGCAAAACGAATAAATATAGAGGGTGTTCCCTTCTTTAGTCCTTCTCCTTGCACAGTTGGACCAAAAATTTCACTTATTTGCATTAAAAGACTTTGTTTGAATTTTTTACACTACACTATAACTTATCAAAATGCATTCTAGCAAGTCATCCATTTCTATCCCCTTAATCTAATTTTAGTTATAATATATCAACAATAGATTTGAGCAAGGAGAGTGTATGAGAGTAGTAATTGTGGGTGGTGGTATTGCCGCTGTTTATCTAGCTAATAATATCAAAAAACAAGATAGTAGTGTCGATGTCTTGATTCTTAGTGATGAGAAGTATCCTCCCTATGATCGTATTCATCTCTGTCAGCTTGTTGATGAGCAAAGTACCATTGAGGATATCAAGCTCCCTCTTGATCCTACCGTCTCATTAGAGCTTAATCAAAAGATTGTCGATATAGACAAAGCAGACAAACGGGTCTACTCCCAAAATGCAGCCTTTGGTTACGATAAACTGATTATCGCTACGGGTTCGCTTCCTATCTCACTCTTTGAGCAAGATTATGATAATGTGGCACTCTTTAGAAATGCCCATGATTGCAACAAAATCAAAACACACTGTGAAGATGGTGAAGTAGTCGTTATTGGAAGTGGTCCTATTGGATTGGAACTTCTTGAGACACTTAACGGTATGGATCAAGTCAAGCAAGTTACCCTCCTTGTACGTCGCTCTCACCTCTACGATAAGACCCTCTCGCATGAATCGATAAAAGCCATAGAGGAGAGCTACACAAGCGGTGGTAAGATTCGTATCAGTTATGAAGATGAGATCGTTGAGCGAGTAGTTGAAGATAACTATATTACAGAGATACACACCAAGAATTTTTGTATCAAAAACCCTTTTATTGTCTTTGGTGTGGGGATCAAACCCAATATTGATACCTTTAGAAATAATAATATAAAATGCAATAAGGGGATTATTACCAATCGTTTTATGCAGACAGATGATCCCAATATCTACGCCGTAGGTGAGTCTGCTGAGGTTGAAGAGCTTGGCTTTATTGCAGGTCATGTCAAAGAGTGTACAGCCCAAGCCGATGTAGCCATTGCACATCTACTCGATAACAGCTCAAAAGAGGAGTTTGCTATTGGTGTGAGCATCGATATGCTCAAAGTGGGTGAGTTTGACCTTGTGGAAGTGCGAAGTCCAGAGTACTCTAATGCGTTTGAAAAGATTGTGATCGCCTCCAAAGCCGATGGCAGGATCGATGAGTACTATATTCATGATGATAAACTCACCCGCTTTATTGGTATCAACTCCAATGTGGATGTTGGCTATCTTGAATCGTTGATGCAAGAGGATGAACCGCTCGATATCAACTACCTCTACCAAAACAGACTCATTGGTGAACGCGGACGATTGATCTGTAGCTGTGAGCACACCTACCATCAAGATATTATCGATACCGTGGTACAAAGTGGTATTGGAAGCTTTGGCGAGTTAGCAAGCTTTAGCGAGGCTGGTCGTGTCTGTGGACGCTGTAAAAATATGGTAGCCAAGGTTATTCAAGAGGCTCAACCTCTTATTGATCCCAATATGCCTCGAAAGAGCCCCGAAGATATCGCACGAGAAAAGCAGATCGCCCAAGCTCAAAAACGAATTGATAAATTTAACAAGCTCCACCCTGCCAATCAAGTCAGCACCGAAAATCTTGAAAACGCTATGGAGATGTTGGATATATCTAAACATGAAGTTAATAGTTGGATATCGATGGTAACGGCATCCATGCAACTTCACCCCAACTTTGAAGAGGTAGTAGATGAGGGAGTTAAGAGTCTAAATAAAGTCCCTATTATCTGGCTGGAGCTCTCCGATTGCAGCGGGAACTCCGAAGCCTTTATCAAATCGACCAACCCTGCAATTGAGGATTTGATCTTTGATTATATCTCACTGGATTACCATGAGCTTGTGATGAGTGCAAGTGGAGATCAGAGTGAGACAATTTTAGAAGAGGTCATACGAGATAAAAAGGGTGAGTATGTACTGATCGTTGAAGGAGCCGTACCTCTAGGAATGGACGGTAAGTTCTTACGGATTGGACCTCAGGGTGAGACAGGCTTGGAGCTGCTGCAAAAGAGTGCCAAAGATGCTGCTTTGGTGATTGCAGTAGGTAGTTGTGCTCTTGATGGTGGAGTAGTCGCTGCTGCCCCCAACCCCACACAAGCTGTGGGCGTAGCACAGGCTCTAAAGCGTGATGATATTATCAACCTGCCAGGGTGTCCTGTCAATCCTATTAATATTGTAGGTACACTATTATCCTATCTGATGTTTGAAGAGCTTCCACCATTGGATAAGTTTAATCGACCCCTCTGGGCATATGAGGGACGGGTTCACGATAACTGTGAGCGTCGTGGTCACTATGAGCTAGGAGAGTTTGTCAAAGAGTGGGGAGATATTGGTGCCAAGAAGGGGTGGTGTCTTTTTGAAATGGGATGTAAAGGACCCTATGCCAATGTTAATTGTCCGACAATGAAATTTAACGGCGGTACAAGCTGGCCAGTTCAGGCAGGGCACGGCTGTATGGCGTGTACGGAGGTAGGATTCTTTGATAAGTATGCCAATGAGCGGGTATACAAAGAGTAATTTAATCTAAAAAAGGAGTAGAGTATGTGTGTATTACAAATAGTAGGAATTTTGGCACTGTTGATTTTGATTAGGTATCTATGGTGGAGTAGTACCCAAAAGAGTGAAAACCCTTATATGAAAAAGGGAGAAGCTCTAAACGCCATGCCTTTAACAAGTGCTGATGCAAACGGTGACAATAATGAGGAAACTCCAAAAAAAGAAGAGGATGATTCTTCTAGCGAGCTAGAAGGAGAGAAGCCTGAGTTTTTGGAAACACCTCAAGGAGATAAGGATGATCTTAAAAAGATCAGTGGTATTGGACCTAAAATCGAAGAGAAACTCAACCATCTAGGTATCTTCCACTATCAACAGATTGCTGATTTTACAGACGATAATATTAAATGGGTCGATGAGAACCTCTCATTCAAAGGACGTGCCATGCGAGACGATTGGGTAGGTCAAGCCAAAGTATTGGCAAAAGGCGAAGAGACAGAGTTTTCAAAACGCTATAAATAAAACGACACCATACCACTACAAACAATCTTCAAAGTAGGCTAAACTTATACAAAAGGAGTCTATTATGGAGATTGTCACCAACCTTGAAGAGGCAATTATACGCAGTAATCAAGGTGAATCTATCTGCTGGGGTATCAATAGTAGTAACCATTGGGATATATTCAAAATCTGCTATTTTCAATTTAAACACAGAGCCAAGCAAGAGTTTAAATGCATCCACTATCAAAAGAGCAAAGACCTACTCTACTACTGGCTCGTTATCGTCTCAAAGATTAGCTTTGGACACTATAACGTCATATATGACTACGATTAAATTGCAATAAGCTTTTGATAGTTACTGTAGATGGGAGACTCTTTGGGGAAATACTCCAAAATGGTCTGCATATAGCGATCAAGAGGATTGCTTATTTTAGATAGTTTCCATCGTTTAGAGAGGCTAAGATCATAGCTATTAAAAAGTACCGAATAGACCACAGGAAAGTCGGTACCAAAGAGCAATCTATCCTCTACTCCACGTTGGCTAAGATCACGCAACACACGAGCCTTAAAGGGCGTTAGCAGTGCCGATATATCGGCATAGAGATTCTCATAACGCCCCATCATCTCCATAATCTGTAGATACTCCTCATTAAAATACTTGGGATTGCACGAGAGATTTTGCCAAAACTTGAGCCTATCTCCATTATGCCCCGCACCCACATGAGCCGCAATTACCTTGACCCCACACTCCAAGGGTAATCGTAGCATCGAAGCACGCTCATAGTGGACATTAGAATCCACACTAAACTCACTGCCAATATGGATAATAAGCGGAAGATCCAGCTCCACGAGTTTGGCATAGTAGGGAATGAGACGCTTCTCATTAAGATCAACCTCCCAATAATTTTGCAAAAACTTCATCCCCCTAGCACCCTTGGCATGAAACTCCTCTATCAGCTCAATGGCATCTTGACGATTGGGATTAACGGATATAAAGGGGATAATGAGATCAGGATAGGCTTTGGCAAGAACCAAGACATCCTCACTATGCGAACAGACCGTAGGATCACGATGTACCTCCCTACCCTCACGATCAAACTTACTGTCAACGGGCAATACCACAGAGCGACTAATGTATTGCGAGTTTTGAATAGAACCAATCAAGGTATCCACATAGGCTTGGTAGGGATCATAGGATGCCCTTTTGGTATCCAATCCAAAGCTTTTCCCAAAGAGCCTAACCGCCATCTTGTCATAAAAGCGATCAAACTTCACATTGGGATTGAGTAGATGCACATGCATATCAACTGTCTGCATTGGCTCTCCTTTTTTGCAAAAGTATAGCGTAATTTTATACATAGTGTCAAGTGGCACTTAATACAATATATAGTTGCTTCTTTTAGTAGATAACTTAGACAAAAAGAAAACTCAAAAGTACTTTGAAAAGTCTAATATAAATAAGAGTGCTAGCAATTCTAACTGAAAGTCTTAAACGCTTCAAAAAAGTAAGTGTAAATCATGATATAATTAAAAAACCAAAAAGGGAGAAAAAATGCCCCAAATAAAACTAGCCCATGGCAATGGTGGGATAGAGAACAATGAATTGATACACGATATATTTTATAAAGCTTTTGGGAATGAGATACTTGCCAAAAGCGAAGATGCAGCGATTGTAGAAATAAGAAGTAAGAGTAAAGAGTTAAAAATTAATACAATTGCTTTTACTACGGATAGTTTTACGGTTACACCACTCTTTTTTGCAGGGGGTGATATTGGTAAGCTCTCTATCTGTGGCACTTGCAATGATTTGGCGATGATGGGGGCAAAACCTAAGTATCTTACTTGTTCGTTTATCATCGAAGAGGGATTTGATAGGGAGGAACTCAAAACCATTGTAGCGTCTATGGCAGATGAACTAGCCAAAAACGGGGGAATGATTGTGAGTGGTGATACCAAGGTCGTACCCAAAGGGAGTGTTGATAAACTCTTTATTAATACCACAGGCATTGGTGAGATAATGTACGAGGGAATAAGTTCCAATAATATTAGCACTAACGATACCATCATAGTCAGTCGTGATATAGGGTGTCATGGGGCGACAATTTTTGCCACTCGTGAGGGGATGGATATGAGTAGCTCGCTTCAAAGTGATTGCACTTCGCTCTATCCAATCGTGCAAAAGTTGATTGATAACGGTATTAAAATTACGGCTATGCGTGATGCCACCCGTGGAGGCTTGGCAGCAGTGCTTAATGAGTGGGCGAAGCAGTCCAATGTTTGTATCGAGGTTGAAGAGGATAAAATCCCTGTTGCTGATGAGGTGATGGGCTTGTGTGAACTGCTTGGCTTTGAGGCAACGGCACTCGCCAATGAGGGGACATTTGTATTAGCTATTGATAAGCGTGATGCCAATAGAGCCTTGGAGATTTTACAATTATTTAGTAGCAACGCTTCGATTATCGGTGAGGTAACTCAGCAATATATGCAAAGAGTAGTACTCAAAAGTGCATGGGGTACAGCTCGCTTTTTGGATATGCCCAGTGGTGAATTATTACCACGGATTTGTTAGTAAAAATTAAGGTATAATCTCTATTATTAAATATGAAAGTTTATGATAAAAAAGTAAAGGTTAGATATGTACTATAAAGTATTTTTTGATGAAACATGTCATTTGGAATATGATGGTATAAATATAATGGGTGGTGGTGCTATTTTTTGTAAAAAAGAGAAGTTTATTGAAGCTACAAGGTATATAAAATATTTAAAATATAAACATAATGCTTTTCATGAATTAAAATGGACAAAAATAAGTAAATCTGGTTTAGAGTTTTACAAAGCACTTATTGATTATTTTTTTGAAAGTGAGTTTTTAAGTTTTAGAGCAATTACAAGTAATAAAACAATACTTGATCATCAAAAATTTAATGATGGAAGTCATGATAGATATTACTATAAGCTTATGTATTTGGCATTTGAACCAATGATCAAAGAATCAAATAGATATTATGTTTATACAGATTATAAAGATTCAAATGGAGCTAAAGAGCTAGTGAGTTTAAAAAAGTATTTGCTAACAAAAAAGCATAATAGTGTTGAGTTAGAGTTTCAAATGATTCGTTCTCATGAAGCTGTACTTTTGCAATTGGCAGATTTTTTTATAGGAGCAATAGCATATAAAAAAAGGACTGATATACCACATCAAAGTAAAATAAAAAATATAATTTGTGATTATTTAGAAGAAAAAACTCAAAGATATTTATCATATAATACATCAAAAGATGAGCCTAAATTTAATATTTTCCATCATAAAGCAGGATATGGAAAATGACAAATTTAATGGTACAATGTGATAACTCTAAAACAGCAAGAGAAAATTTAGAAATACTTTATAAGTATTTTGAAGATGATTTTATAACTAAGACGACTGTTTTAAATAATCAATATAAAATTCATATTGATAACTCTCCAGATTCTTTAAAAAAAAATAAGCCAAAAATTTTTTGGCATATAATTACAAGAAATAAAGAAGTTAGAGTTCGTAGAGGAAGGACTTGGCAAACAAAAAAAATAAGAAAATTTGATACTAATCGTGCTAAAAGAATTCGATGGATAAAATACCTTATTGTTAATTTTGATAAAGTTGAGAACAATATTTTATCTTTTTTCTATAGAGAAACAGAAGGAAAAAATAGAGGAAAACTTCGTTTATATATTTGGGCAAAAAAATATGACTATATTGTGATTTTAGAAAAATTGAATAAAAGTAGTAGTTTTTTAGTAACATCTTTTTATATTGATGAGAGTTATAAAAAAACAAGCTATCAAAAAAGATATGAAAATTCGGGTGATTTAAGTTTAGGATTGTCTACATGGATTTAATAAAAACTGGTCGCCAGTTTGGGCAGGCGAGTACCCCATCTCTTTTTACATCTTTGGTAAATGAGCATTATTATTATCCTATATTTATGGTTAAAAAGTGCTTAGATATAAATTTAAAAAGTCAATGTTATTACAGTAACTGGGCTTTGACATTAATAATAAAGAGAAAAAATGCATGAATACTCTATAGTCCAATCCCTAATCAACAGTTGTGAAAGCTATATGGTCGAGAATCAAGCAAGCAAAGTGACCAAGGTAGTGGTCAAAATTGGGGTGATGAGTGGGGTGGAGCCTCACTTACTCAAAGAAGCCTTTGATACCTTTAAAGACTCTACCGTTTGTGAGAGTGCTGAGATGGTCATGAATATTCAAAAGGTTAAGATTGAGTGCAATGCCTGCGGCGTGGAGAGTGAGTTGGAAAAAAACGAATACCTCTGCCCCTTGTGTCAAAGTGCTGATATTAAGGTAGTTGATGGTGAGGATATGTATCTGATGCAGTTGGAGTTAGAGTGAGAGGTAGCGTTCCAAAATAATCTTGGCGGCAATGGAATCAAGCCTGCCATCACGTTTGTGTTTGATCTCACCTTTGGTAAGTTCAGAGGCTTCAAAACTGCTCCCTTGTTCATCTTGATAAGTAATCTCTATATCAAGTTCTAGTAGCCCTACAAAGTGCTTGATACGTCGCTCCATCTCTTCAGCACTTGAACCATCTTTGGGCAGACCCACAACAAGTTTTTCAATCTGCCACTCATTCAAAAAGGCTTTGGTATCATGGGCAGCTTGTTTACGGTTTTTACGCATAATAGCTTGCTGAGGCATTACCGTTGCGTTATCAAAGCAGATAGCAACTCCAATACGTTTAAGACCCACATCAATGCTGGCTAGTTTCACTTAATTGTCCTTTTGGGATCACCCTTGATGTAGTTGTGTTTGTGAAGCCATCGGTAAATATCAGCAATGATGGGACCTACAGTACTACCACCGTGTCCACCGTGTTCTACAATGACTGTTACGATAATCTGTGGATCTTCATAGGGAGCGTAGGTTGTAAGCCATGCATGGGATCGTTGATAATACTCCATGTCTTTTTCATTCATACGCTTTTTTTCGTGTTGAGGGATGGAGACTACTTGCGATGTACCCGTCTTACCTGCAACAATAAAGGGCATATTGCTTAGTGCCTTGTGAGCAGTCCCTTTGGGGTGATTACAGACATCGTACATACCTGCACGAATTTGAGCAAGATGATAGGGATTAAACTTGATAGGAGTCTCAACCTTTTGAATAATATTATTATCTACAATCGCAGCAACTTGAGGGGTAACAAGATTGGAGGTTGCCATCAATGCGGTATATCGGGCAACCTGTATAGGGGTAGAGAGGACATAACCTTGACCAATAGAAGCAATAACCGTCTCACCCATATACCATGGTTGTTTGTATCGTCGCATCTTCCAGTTTTTATCGGGCATGATACCACTGTATTCACGAGGCAGATCAATACCCGTTTTGACACCAAAACCAAAGTTTCGCATCTGTGCAGCCATCTTATTGATCCCCACCTCTAGGCTCTTATTGTAGAAGAAAACATCACAACTCTCTCGGATTGCTTTACGCAAAGAGGTTGTTCCATGCCCCCAAGAGCTCCAGCATCTAAATTTGTGATCGTATCGTCCCAACTTAATATGACCCGTACAGTTTTCACTCTTATCAACAAGCTGTGGATTCTCATTGGAAAAGGCCAAAGCCATCCCCATCTTAATCGTTGATCCAGGTGGGTAGGTACCGTGGATAAACTTATTGGTAAAGGGGTGATCAAAATCCTCTTGCAAGGCTCGCCAATCTTTGAAGCTAATGCCACCAACAAAGAGATTGGGGTTATAGCTTGGCACTGATACTGCTGCAAGGACTTCACCATTGGTACGCATGACCACCGCTGCACCTGCTGCATCACCAAAGCGGTGATAAATCATTTTTTGGAGTGCAATATCAATATTGGTAATGATGTTTTTATTATCTTTGGCTTCAACGTTTTTGAGAAGATCAATCTCTTTGTTACGGGCATTGACCTTATAGAGCTGATAGCCCAATTCACCTTGAAGAATTTTATTGTAACTTCGCTCCAATCCACTCTTTCCAACACGTCCAACAATATCGACCACAGAGTCTTCTTCATTCTCTTTTTTATTAGATCTTCCAATATAGCCTACAACGTGTGAGGCATATTTATGATAGGGGTAATACCTATTGGTCTCAGCTTCAATAAGGATGTTTTTATCCAAGCTTAGAAGGGGGTAGGTACTAATCATCTTATCGTATTTGATAAAATCAACCACCTTGATGTACTTATGATTATAAGCTGAGGAGTGGCGTTTATATACCTTTTTCATAATGCTTTTATTAAGATCAGGAAAATAGCTGATGATATTATCTATGGTACTGTCAAGTTTTTTGACTCTACCACGATCTAGGTGTGGGGTGATTGAGATTGAGAATCCTATTTTGTTAAAGGCCAAAATTTTACCGTTTCGATCCATAATCTCACCGCGTGTAGGCTTCATATAGATCTTTTTTTCAACATTCTCTTTGGCGAGTTTTTCATAATAGAAGTTCGATTTGATAGAGATACTAAAGACACGATGTATCAAAAGAGCCCAAAATATCAAAAAGATTGCAATAACGATTTTATATCTCATAGAGTCAACACCATCATCAGATCAAATATAAAATAGGCTATTAGCAGGGCATCGACATCAAAAATAAACTCTTTAAAGACATAACTATACAGCAGTATCATCTCCAAATAGAGTAGATTAAAGAGTATCACGATAATGGATGCAACACAGATTTTACAGTGGTAGAGAGGATTAAGCTTAGGATAGACGATGGTATAGATTACTAACATACTAAAAATCGATAAAAACATCGGTAATGAAAAGTTGACATCAATATTGAGCATATAGACTATTGCTAAGAGTGTAAATTCATAATCATCTTTTTCAAGAGCATCAATCAATATAAAAGCCGCAATTCCTAATAGTGGAGGAGAAAAAGCATAGATGGATGCAATAGCAGGGTAGAGCAGTACAAAAGACCATACAGTGAGTCTATAGATAAACTTTCGTCGGGTTTTTTGCGGAAGAATACTCATACTTGATCAATCCTGTGTACCATTGAGATCTCATCACAGATAGGAAAGTGGATACACTTAATACAGTCTGCCCATATTTTATGTTCAGGGATGCTCTCTTTGGGGATCTCCTTAAAGCCAAGTTTTTCAAAAAAGGGTCGAATGTAAGTTAGAACCAATACCTCTTCTATCCCCAATGATGCAGCCTCTTTGAGTGTAAACTCTACCAATTGTTTACCGATATGCTGTTTGCGATAGGCTTCATCAACAATAAGTGAGCGAATTTCAGCCAATCTAGGAGAGTGAATATGCAACGCGGTATAACCTACAAGTTGTTGATCATCAAGTGCAATAACATAGCTTCGGATATTGGTTGCTACTTCATTATCTTCTCGTTTGAGTATGGTTCCATCGGCTACTTTAGAGGCTACAAGTTCTTGCATAGCAGGAATATCACTCAATTTTGCTTTGCGAAGCTCAATCAATGCACTTCTCCAAAAATATGGGTAAATATCTTTTGATGAACTCTATCGTATCCGCTTTTTTTCAGATTTGAAATGGTAATAGAGTTGGGAAAATCTTTTTTGAGTTTATTACGCTCTTTTTGGTTGAGCTTATCATACTTAGTAAAGAGTGTCAAGTAGAGTTGATCAGGGTTTTTAAAGCCGTTGATATACTCCTCTACTTCATTATCAATCTTGGCATTGGGGTGACGTGCATCACGGATGTGGACAAACACGCGAATAGAGACACGATTTTCAATAAACTCTACCAAATTCTTTTGCCAGGTTTGCTTGAGAGATTTGGAGACCTTGGCATAACCAAAACCAGGCAGGTCAACAAAACGCATATCAAAGTCATCTTCGTCCAAACGGTATTGGATATCAAAAAAGTTTATCAGCTGTGTTTTACCAGGTGTTGCAGAGCTTTTGGCTAGATTTTTTCTATTGGTAAGTCCATTAATAGTAGAGCTCTTACCCACATTAGAACGCCCCAAAAAGGCTACCTCACTTTTGCTCTCATCAAGCGAATCTCGAATACTTTGGGCTGATTTTATAAAGCTTGCATTGATAAGCCTTGGAGTTGTCTGCATTAGTTTTCCATTTCAAAAATAAATTTACTTGGGTGTTTATCACCACTTTTAACGCTTGCTTTACCTGTTGTGGAGTTGAGTATAATCTCTTCACCAAAGAGGTCACGTTTGGAGGTAAGGTCATGGACTATAGCATTACCACGAAAGGTATATTGTGTGGTTTTAACACTGTACTCCACACTCTTGGCACTCCCTTTATAGTGGGTATTGTTTCGGTATATATCAAATCTGACGTTACCAGAAGCATCATACTTTTTGGTCTCTTGCTTGGTATTAAAGTAGACAACAAGTAGATCACACAAAAGTCTATCTTTATCTTTCATGACTTTAACATTGTCCATAAAGAACACTTTTGATGCATTTTCATCTGCATAAAACTTATCGGATGTAATCTCTACCTTTGCACCGTATGCACTGCTTACAAAGAGTAGTAAAAGCATTGTAAAATATCTCAAAATATCTGCCTAAGAGTTTTTAGTTGCTATTATACCATCAAGTAACATAGAGCTACTTTTTTTCTTCAAGTGATAAAATTGAATCGACCTGTTTTGCATCAACATAGTCTCTTTTTGCGTAATAGACCATGCTTTTTCCCAAAAAGGTATCCTCTTGCCTGATCGATTTAAAACGTTCATTGATGATGAGTTTTTCATCTACTTGATCGTAAATAGCATGGTTGGTAAAGTATTGAAAGCCATTACGACGTTTAAAGGTAACATCTTGATAAAAATGGAGCTCTTTACCCTTTTGAATTGCTTTATTGGCAGATAAAAGATCACTGAAACTGTTTTGAAAAACAATATCGGTAAGTATAAAACTCTCTTTTGTTTTGTAGATGCTCTTTGCATCTGTGATACTTTTTATCTGCGTAGAGTCTACCTCTATAATTTTTGCATGAGTAAACTCAACCTCTTTTTCGCTTTTAACGGTTTTGGTACTTTTGAGTGTCGTGGTTTGTAGTTTTACAATAGAGGCAACGGTTGCAATGATAATCAAGCTAACGATAACAATGGCTTTAAAGTTCTCTCTCATCTATTTCCAAATCTTTAAAAACTTATCCTCAATGCCCTCTTTTTTGATAAGGTACTCAATCATCTCCCGAACAGCACCCTCTCCTCCGCCTCTTGTCAATATGACATCGGCTATCGCTTCAACGTATTGGGAGGCATCTTTTGGGACAAAAGCTATTTTTGAGGCTTTAAGCATTCTGTAATCATTAAGGTCATCCCCAATAGAGGCTACATTATCCAAAGTCAGTTCAAGGTGTTCAAGAATTTTGTTTAATGCTCCAAATTTATCTTTGACTCCTTGATAGCAGTGTTCAATATCAAGCTCTTTAGCACGACGAGATACAATATCCGAGTTTCGTCCTGTGATAATGGCTACTTCACCGCCAAGTTTGATCCAGCTTTTTATCGCTAAACCATCTTTCACATTAAAAGATTTAATCTCATCACCATTTTGCGTATAGCCTATTTTGCCATCGGTCATGGTTCCATCAACATCAAGGACAATGAGCTTAATATTCATAGTACGCCTTTGGTACTAGGAATACCCAATCGCTCATTAATAGTAATGGCTCTACGCAAAGCAACGGCTAATGCTTTGAATGAAGCTTCAATAATATGGTGTCTGTTTTTACCGCGATTAAAGATAAGGTGTGTGGTAATAGAAGCATTAAAGCAAAAAGCTCTAAAAAACTCCTCAACCAACTCACAGTCAAAGTTTCCCACTTTACCCTCGATAGGTAGATCAAAGACCAAAAAAGGGCGATTGGAGATATCCAAATCACAACTTACACTTGCTTCATCCATTACCACGGTTGCATTGCCGTAGCGTTCAATATTGCTAATAGGGTAGATGGCTTGATTAAAGGCTTGCCCCAAAGTAATACCAATATCTTCAACCGAGTGGTGATCATCAATATGAGTATCACCGTTGCAGAGTATCTCCATATCAATACCCGAGTGTTTTGATAGAGCTTCAAGCATATGATCCAAAAAGCCTACTCCAGTGTTGATCTTGGATTTACCCATTCCATAGAGGTTGATTCTCACCTCTATCTGAGTCTCTTTAGTCTCTCTTACAATTTTCACCAATATCTCCTCTTACGACAATAGCACCGTAGAGTGCTTGTGTTTTGATAAAATCTCTTGCTTCAGATTCCGAGTTAAAGCCTCGAATCCATACCCGATAGTAGGTAATGCCATCAACTTTGGCAATTTCAATGGTTGTAGTATAGCCTTTACCAATATGCTTGTAGCGTTTTCGGTACTTTCTAGCTGTATTAAGATCCATAAATGAACCCACCTGAACCGCAAAGTTGGTGAGTAGAATCCTCTTTTTATAGGTAGGAAGCTTCTTTTTAACAAGTTTTTGAATCTTGCCTGTAAAGCCTAGAACTTCCAGTTGGACTTTTGTAAGCCCTTTTTTATCAAGCCCTAGCTTTTTACCTGCTGTGTAGCTTAAGTCAATAATACGACCACTCACAAAAGGACCTCGGTCATTGATACGCACGACGACACTTTTACCCGTCTCTTTACAACTGACCTTAACCATGGTATTCATCGGCCATGTTTTATGTGCAGCTGTCATAGAGTACATATCATAAGTTTCACAGTTACTTGTCTGTTTGCCGTGAAAGTTAGGACCATACCAGCTTGCAATACCACGCATTGTATCACCTATTTCCACAAATGTAGGATAGTATTTTTTACCTTTGATTTTGTAGGCTTTCATGGTGGGGTGACTAGGAGAGATGGTACAGTTTTTACCGTAACAGTTCTTTTGTGAACATCCCGTATTAAAGATTGCAAGAAGTGTAAATATTAAAAAGATTAGACTCTGTTTTATCCTATTCAAAATAAATTCCTTTTCTTAATAGTACGCAATTATCCCATCGTTTGACTTTATCTTGGCTTGTTAATGCTTTGTTAATTTTTATCGCATGGCATCAAAATAAAAATTATATATTCATGCTAGCTATCAAAATTTAACCATACTTTACACAAATCATAGTATAATTCGCAAAACTACTTTTTAGTAGTAAAATTACACTTGGAGCAGTACAATGTTACATGAATATAGAGAAGAAATTTCGGTATTAAAGCAAGAAAATGCACACTTTGCAAAGATTTTTGACAAACATAATGAGCTTGATCAAAAAGCAAAAGATGCAGATGAGGGTAGATTGGCACTTAGCGATATGGAGCTTGAGACAATCAAAAAAGAGAAATTACTTTTAAAAGACGAAGCGTTGCATATGATTGCTGAGTACAAAAAGTCTCAAAACTAACTCCCCTTCCAAAAGAATTTACTCTTTTGGACTCCCTTCATATATGAAATTTAATCAACTCTCCTTACCTACCAATATGGTAGCACATTTAGACACCCTAGGTTTTAGCACTCCCAAAGCGATTCAATCCCAAGCTCTACCCAAGATATTAGAAAAACATGACGTTGTTGTCAAAGCCCCTACGGCTTCAGGTAAAACACTTATTTTTGCTATTGCATCCATTTTAGAGATAGATACAGCCAAAAACACACCACAAGTTTTGGTTTTAGCCCCCACGCGTGAATTAACCCTACAAATTGCCCATGAGATACGGGCGGTGGGTAAGTATGTAGATAACCTCAAAGTCACAACCTTGATAGGTGGCGAGCCTCTAAGCAATCAAGTCGCCTCATTGGAAAAGAAAACGCATATTGTGGTGGCAACGGTAGGACGGCTTATTGATCACCTCTCACGCAACAGTGTTGATCTTCGTGGTATCAAGATGCTAGTCCTTGATGAAGCCGATAAGATGCTTGAGATGGGTTTTCGTGATGATATTGCAAAAATATCACGCAATATCTCTGCTTCACGACAAACCTTGCTCTTTTCAGCCACCTATACCGATACGCTCAAAGAGCTGATTGCAAAAGTGACGCGTAACGCTCAAAGTGTAGAGATAGCCCAAAGCAATCAAAAGCTCAAAGAGTTAGCCTACAAAAGCGAGAACAAAGACCAAGCTTTACTTAACATCCTCTCCCACTATCAACCCAGTTCCACTATTGTCTTTGCCAATACCAAAGTAGAAGTCGATAGACTCGATGCGATGTTGCACCGACGAGGTTTTGATTGTTTGGCATTTCACGGTGGATTTAATCAATACGAACGCGATGAGATATTTGTACAGTTTAAAAATGGCTCAATTCCTATTATTATCGCCACCGATATTGTTTCACGCGGGATTGATATTGAGGGGGTAGAGTGCATCATCAACTACGATATTGCCGATAAAGCCCCTACCTACACACACCGTATTGGACGAAGTGGACGCGATGGCAGTGTGGCACTTGCTCTTAGCATCTACAAGCCCAATGAACGCTTTAAACTCCATGATGTGGTAGGTAAACTTGAAGAAGAGAGCTTTATCGACGTACCTCTTACTCCTATTGTCTCCCAAAAACAGACGCTGCTTATCACGGGAGGGAAAAAAGACAAACTCCGCAAAGGTGATATTGTGGGGGCAATTTGTAAAGAGCTCAATATCGATGGAGCCTTAATTGGTAATATTGATCTACTCGATAATCGAAGCTTTGTTGCTCTTGATAAAACCATAGCTATAAAGCCAAGAAAGATTAAAATTAAAAAGCAAAATTTTAAACTCTTTTTAATGACATTATTGAGCTTTTTTTGATAGAATACAGATCAAATTAAAACTATGGAGCTATAATAATGTTTATACGAAATATCGTTCTTTTCTCTACTCTATCCATTGGATTACTCTATGGGGATGGTCAAGAGTTACTTGATCTTCTCTCGGGTAATAATAAAAAAATCATCGAGTATCAAAAGCAACGCAATCAGCTTGAGAGTGATAAACTCCAAACAAGCTGGATTAATCCTTTGACACTAAGCTACAACAAAACCTACTCTGAACAATACACCACAGGGCGTGTTGATACGGGAAGTTTTAGTATTGGGATTGATCAGCCTATCTTTAAATCAGGTGGAATCTACTTTGCCATCAAATACTCTGATGCGGTGCGAAGTCTCAACGGTATCAATATCGACATTGCTCAAAAAGAGATGATTGTCAATGCTCTTTCGCTTCTCTATAATATCAAAAAGCTCAAACTCCAAAAATCCAAACTCGCACTGTTGGTAAAAAACGATGAGATTGATATTCGCCAAAAGCGAGACAGCTACAACAATGGACTCATTGATAGCAGCTTTTTGGATCAAGCCATTATCAAAAAGAACGCCGATGAGACACAACTCCTTGAGCTTGAACTCTCTATCCAAAAGATCAAAAATGATTTTGCACTTTTGAGTGATAAAAATCCCGATAGTATCAAACTGCCCAAACTCAAACTCATTACCGAGCGACGCTACAAAGGTAAAAACCTTCAACTCATCAAAAAGAAGTACGAAGCAAGAGAGAAGCAGTACAGCTCTAAAATGACATGGACAAAGTATTTGCCTACTATCTCACTGCAATTTCGCCACACCGATGGAGATCTTAACCCTATGTTTTCCAACGCTCCACTTAAAGAGGCGTACCAAACCTATGGCTTTACCATCTCTATGCCAATCAATATCAACTCCTTTAAAGATATTGAGTCTGCCAAAGTAGCCTATATGGAGGCTCAAACACGACTCATTGAAAAACGAAAAGAGATCGATAATGAGTATAAGTTGGCTCTAAAAAACCTAGAGATTCTAAACAAAAAGATCGCTTTAGCCAAAAAAGATCAAGGCTTATACAGCCGACTCTACCGCCTAACCAAAAACCTTCAAAAAGCAGGAGAGAAGACCAAATGGGATACCCAATTGATGTACAACTCACTAAGTATCAAAAAGTATGACCAAAAGATCTATGCTATTGATCGAGAGTTGCAACTGCTTTCACTTTATGCTAAGGTGATATAGTAATTGTAGGGGCAATCCTTTATGGTTGCCTTTCGAGACTTATCGATATTTTCATATTAACACTTACTACTATCCACCACTACATCCAAATAGACACTTTCATCTTGTAAATGATAGATATACTGATAGGCTCGTCCTTGCATAATATCATCATAATTCTCATCGCAACTCTTTTTGATGACACTAGTGCTAAGGTGCTGTTTTTGCTCAGGGGCAACAAACTCCATCAGCGTAAAGTGCAATATTGTCATCTCATCATTCATCTTGATACTCTTAAAACGAATATTCTCAAGAATAGTGCTATTAACCTCTTGTGTAGTGTTTGCATCCTCTACACTCGTGCTCTCTCCAAAAAACAAATATAAAGCTATCCCTGTCAAAATTGCAGCGACCAAAGCTAAAGAAGCAAGAAGATATCGATTGTCCATATTTTTCCTTTATCGTAACATTATTAAAAAGACGGTAGAGTCATGAGACCTTACACTATCTCCTCTTTTAAAAACCGCTCTTTAAAGAGCTCTTTTAGCGTACTGTTAAGTCCATTGGCATTAAACATCATCAACTCTCGGTAGATTCGTTGGAGTATCTCGGTATTGAGGATCGAACGACCTCCAATTAAAATCATCGCCGTAGTAACAATATCTTGTACCAAAACAAAAAGCTCTACACGCAATCTATCCAACTCATCAGGATCATTAATATCCATAAAGTGTGTTTTGATTCGCTCTAATTTTTGGGTTGCATCAACTTTGAACGACTCATCATGTGCGTAGCTAATCGCCCCTACTCCTAGACCATAGATACAAAAATGTACCGTTTTAGATACCGATTTGTTACGTGTGTAGTTGCCAATAGGGTTGATCGATACCACATCCTCATCGGAAATAAAGAAGTTACGCAACTCAATATGCACGGTATTGAGCCCATACCCGACAAAAGTAGTATCCGTATCCCCTATTAGCATACCCTCCTGATCTTCAAAAGCCACCATCGCCTCATACTCGTTATCTTCGTGATGAAAACCAATCAAAAGCGTATCAAAGATATAATAGCCACTTGCCCATGTAAGCGTACCATTAAGGCTGTATCCCCCCTCTACCTTCGTTGCTTCGACCACACGTCTAGGGGCACGCAGGTGATTGATGGCTATACCGCACTTTTTGCCAAAGTAGTGCTCTCTTTTGGCATACGCGTACTTATTCATAATATTATAGGCTGCCAATGTCTGAACGGTCAAAAAGGAGAGTGCTCCTGATACTTCACTCAGCATCGTAAAGAGTGCCAATTTATACTTATCTTGCTCTGCTTTTTCAAGATGCGTAATATCCAATACCCCACTTTGGTAGAGCTTATGAAAGGCAGAGTTTAACAGAGGATACTCCTCATCTACTCGATTGAGATCAAAAAGGATCAACTCCTCTTTTAATCTCTCCAACTTCTCTTTGTAATCTTCTAGTGTTATCATCGTATCAAATTCCCATACTTATAATATGCTGCACACGCTCCCTCAGAGCTCACCATACAACTTCCCAAAGGATTTGAGGGTGTACAAACTTTACTAAATACTTTACAATCAATTGGATTAGCTTTACCTTTAAGAATATCCCCACAGATGCAAAGTTTATGATCATCGATCAATTTTGTGGGTAAAATACCCTCATATATCCGTTCTGCATCGATTGAGGCGTATTGATCTTTGAGTCTAAAGGCACTCTTGGGAATATCCCCAATACCCCTCCATCTAAAGTGCTCACGTCGTTCAAAATAGGTATCGTTGAGCTTTTGTGCTACTAAATTTCCCTCTTTTGTGACTGAGCGTGTATACTGCACCTCCACTTCGCTTCGATTTTCATTGATTTGACGCAAGATCATCCAAACCGACTCCATCACATCAACGGGTTCAAAACCACTCACAACTATAGGCTTGTGATAATTAAAAGCAAACTCATCATAGATCTGAGATCCACTGATCACACTCACATGGCTTGGACCAATAAAGGCATCGATGGTGTGGGTAGGATCATCAAGGAGTACTCGCATCGGTTCAGGCACGGTGATATGGTTGATATGAAAGAGGATATTTGGGATATCTTTGGTCACGACTTGGTGAATGAGTGCCGTGGTCATGGGGGTGGTGGTCTCAAAGCCAATGGCAAAGAAAATTATCTTTTTGTCAAAGTTCTCTTTGGCAATCTTGATGCAATCCATGGGTGAGTAGACAAAACGCACATCAGCCCCCCTAGCTCTGGCATCTTGTAAATTGCCTTGACTTCCTGGTACTTTGATCATATCACCTAAGGTAACCAATATCACATCGGGTTGCATCGCCAAAGCATAGGCATGATCGATGCGTTCTTTGGGCATCACACAGACAGGACAGCCAGGACCGTGGATAAAGTTGACATTGGAAGGTAAAAGTTGATTAAGACCATATTTCATAATTGAGTGCGTATGCCCACCGCACACCTCCATGATATGAATAGGATTATCTAGTTTTTGAGCCTCTTCATCAATCATCTTGGCATAGGATCTAATCACCTCAGGTTGTCGAAACCCATCGTAGAGGTCTTTAAGGTTTAGGGGCATAGTATTCCTTTAATAACTTAGTCCACTATTTTAACATAAATTTATACGCATTTTTATTTAAACCCAAAACGCAAAAATAGACGGAGTCGATCCCCATAATCAATCTTGGTAAATTGAAAAATCTGTTTGAGGATATCGAGTACTTTATGTACCTGCAAAACCACAAGTGGGATAAACCAATTAAACCACAAATGAAAATAGATGAATATAAAGTAAGAGAGTGAGAGCATCACAATTGCCAAAATACTGACAAGCAGTAAAAACTCTGTACCCAAAGATTGGATATTGTAGCGATTGCTAAGGCGTTCTACCATCAGCTCAACCAAAAAGGCAGCCAAAAATACAATAATAATAGCAGGGACAATATCGAGCTGTTTGAGCTTACCCTCTAGCCAAAAGAGTGTCATTAAAGTATGACCATGCAGTGCAATACCACTCACCTTGCCATTTTTGGATTCAAAGTGATCCATACTCTCTTGGTGTGTTGCTCCAAACATTATAATTGCATCGCTCAAAGCATCATTGAGTATATGATCAAAATTGGCTAGAGAGATAAACTTAAGCTCTTCCCAGTAACTTTGAGTAATGTAGTTGTTGCTGTTTTGATTGTTTTTGATAATGATCTTGTTTTCTACCACCTCAATGGCTTCAAAGGCACTGTAGTCAATATCACGACCACTAAGGCGATAGAGTACGAGTGCCACATGAGGAGAGTCATGTTTGATAGGCTGATACCTACGGGCATACCCATCACTATCACTCAAAAATCCAACCGAACGAAAGAGAATACTCCCCTTTGCTATCTCCTTAGCTAGATGCTTTTCAAAGATATTGTGTTGCATGGTTTTGGGTAGAATGATGGGATACTCTCTAGGGTGTTTGAGTACCGCTAGAAGCTTTTTATCTTCATCACTTAGCTCCTTACCATAGGGCAAAGAGGAAAAACTTAAATCATAATCGACAAAGAGAGCTTTGGGTTTGTCTTTAAGTGAGGCTACTTTGGCATCAAGATTGATAATAAATTGGGCAATCAAACCTCTAGGAAAGATATAACCGTAATTGGTTCTACCCTCTTTATTTAAGAGCCCCTTGGAGTCTAAATAGTGTTCATCTACTCCAAAGACAAAACAGTTGGGAGCGTTTGCCTTTTGGGGTTTGGATGCCAAAAAGTTGGTTGAAAAGTAATCAAAAGCACTATCTTCAACATATTTGCGAACAATATCATAGTTATAAAAGGTATGCGTGATAATAAAGAGTATCACACCTGCTGTAGCAATCAGTAGTGAACGCCAAACCCCTTGTAACATCTTCTCTCCTCAACTTCATCCCCTATTGTAATCAAATATTATTTAAAAGTAGTTATAATACGCGATTATGGAATTGGACAGTTTTTTTCTTTCGCTTTTGGTGTATTACCCAATGGTATCTATACAAAGTATTTGAAATTTGAGTGATTTGAACTCCCCTACCCTTTATGCTATAATTAATTCTACACTATGCAAAAGGGGTTTACCATGCGGTACTATATTCTAGCTATTATTCTACTCACCTTTACTTTTTTAGAAGCTAATTCACTGCTCAAACTCGACACCAAAGGGCATACCGCCCATATCAAAGATATTATCATTACCAAAAATCAAAAGATTATTACTGCTAGTGATGATAAGAGTGTGCGTGTTTGGAGTATGCAAGGCAAAGAGGAGCGTAAGATTCTAGGGCGTATTGCCCCTGGTAATGAGGGGCAGATTTTTGCTATTGCCCTCTCACCCAATCAAAAGTACCTTGCGGTTGGGGGTTTTATGGAGCTTAACCAAAACCATGCTACCGCTGCTGATGCCAACTATATCCGTATCTATGAGTATGAGAGTGGTAAGCTTATCACACTACTTAAATCTCATACCGATATTCTTAATGACCTTGACTTTAGCCCCGATGGTAGATACCTTGTCTCTGCTTCCATTGATAAGAGCGTCAAGATATGGGATATGAAGAGCTTTTCGCTTGTTGATACCCTCACTGCCCACTCACGAGAGGTCTACTCCGCTAAATTTATTCAAAAAGGGGATCAATACTACATTGTCTCCACAGGCTATGATCGGATGATACTGCTCTACAACCTCAATGACCGACGCATTATGGCACGGGATTATAAATCTTATGACCTGCAATCAATCGCTGTATCAGACAAACACATTGCCCTAAGTGGGCTTAATAACTCTGAAATATCTATCTACGACCATGATCTAAACTACCTCAAAAGCATCTACTCTAGCACCTTTCCACTTGGACTTGCCTACTCCCCTAGTGGTCATCAGCTTGTAGCAGGTACATGGAATGCTCCCAATAATGTAGAGGTCTTCAGTGTCCAAGAGAACTATAAAAAAACGCATTCATTTAATATCCCCCGACTCTTTACCCAAGCGGTAAACTTTATCGGTGAAGATAAAATCATTGCAGGGGGATGGGTCAAAGATAACTTCAAGATTTTTATTTGGAATCTCAAAACACAAAAGCTCACCCAAACCATCGAGGGGGTAGGTAAATATGTCTGGAGTGTGGGCATTCGTGGCAATAAAATAGGCTGGGGGAATGCATGGAGTGCTGATCCCCGTATAGGAGATGGAAGTAAGCTTGATTTTGTACTTGATCTTGATACGTTCAAAATCAGTGACAACCGCTATGAGATTGCTAATCTCAAACGTATTCCACTTCGCCAAAATGGCTACAGCCTAAGCCACAAACTAGGAGGCAACTACGGCTATCACGACGCTACACTAGAGATCAAAAAAGAGGGTCGCGTCATTGCAACTGTCACTAAAGACCTTACCAATGGTTATAGGCACAACTGCTATGGCTTTTATAACGATAAGGTTGTATCAGGGGGAATGCATGGACGTTTGAAGCTTTATGACCTCAAAGGAGTAGAAATAGCTGACCTAGTGGGGCACACAGGTGAGATCTGGTCGGTGGCACTTGATGGTGATCGCTTAGTGAGTGGTAGCGATGATCAGACCATTCGTATCTGGAATCTCAAAGAACTCAACAAAAGAGAACTGGTAAATAGTAGCTTCTTTGGAGATAAGTGGCAGATATTTATCAAAGCTCAATACCCTACGATTGATACGAACAAAGAGGAGGATATCAAAAGACTCTATAGATATATGTTGCGTGATTATGGGCAGATGCAAGCCAATAAACTCCTCAAAGACCCTGAGCTTCTTACCCCCTATACCCTCTCGCAAGAGTGGCATCGTTTTATCTCAAATACCTACCCCACTCTCGATATCTATCAAGAGGGTGGGATGCAAAAGCTCTACATCAAACTGTTGCAAGATTATGGAGAGCAGGAAGCCAACAAGATACGCAAAAGCGGCTATCGTACCCTCTACCCCATGCTCAATATCTTTGTGGCTCAAAATGGTGAGTGGATTATCTGGAGTCGAAACGGCTATTACGCCTCATCGATCAATGGCGATCAATACATCGGATGGCATATCAACCAAGGCAGCGATAAAGAGGCACGCTTTATCGGTATCGATAAGATCAAAGGGATGAAACGCCCCGATGTCATTGGAGCGATTTTAGAGTATGGCTCAGAGGAAGAGGCACTCAAACACCTCTCACTCAAACAAGTCGATATCAATAAGGTCTCTCCTGCCTATATTCGAGTACTCAAGCAAGAGATCATCACCAATGCCTCTGAAGTGACCATTAAATTTGAGATAGAGGGTGATGCCAAGAAGTTTATCATTACCCAAAATGGAGCACTGCTTGATATCAAACCTAGACGCATTGGTACCACTAACCGCTATAAGTTTAAGATCAAGCCTGAATCCAACCAAGATGAGATTATCATCAAAGTAGACTCCCAACACGCTGTGAGTGAGGCGGTGAGTGTAACCATCAAGACCAAAACCATAAAAGAGTTTCATAAACCCAAACTTCATATCCTGAGTGTTGGTGTGAGTGAGTACGCTACTAAACTATGGAATCTAAAGTATGCTGATAAAGATGCGCAAGAGTTTATCAATCTCTTTAAAGGCAAAAAGGATCTCTTTCAAGATGTTGTGCCTACACATCTCATCAACGAAGAGGCAAAAAGAGACAATATCCTGGATGAACTTAGCCATTTAGAAAATTTAGAGGTTTCAACCAAGGATATGGTGATTATCTTTCTCTCAGGTCATGGGGTTAATGATAAAAAGAAAAAATACTACTTCTTAACCTGAGTTCGACAAAAATAAAAAGCGAGGGATATAGCTATTAAAGAAGTCACCCTATAATTTTAAGACCAAAAAAAATAAAAGAGTGACTAAGAAATGCTAACAAAAATATTCTGTGAT
>Ga0193953_1000375_pt1 | contig 24888 bp, 24 predicted proteins | sample BB_4_MG_FD_140325 | JGI IMG/M metagenome (GOLD analysis project Ga0193953, IMG submission 140325) | Microbial mat bacterial communities from the Broadkill River, Lewes, Delaware, United States - BB_4_MG | ecosystem: Environmental > Aquatic > Freshwater > River > Microbial mats | place: USA...
AACAGGGTTTATATATAGAGCAGTAGATGTGGTACAGGTAAGTCAATTTTAGCTGTTATTGGAGTTACAGATGCCCACAGTTTAGGTGTTTGTTGGGATTTGGGTGTCGAAGTTGGGTTAAGGCTTAATTATACTAAAAATCTCTACAAACCTCAATAGTAAGATTTCTTAATGCTAAATATTGATAGAATTTTATTACTTAATGATATAATCAAATAAATTTAGATAAAGAGCCTAATAATGATGCAATCGAATATTGATACCAAAACTAGAGTATGGGAGCATTTAGAAGAGCTTCAAAGCCTCTTTCCTACCAAAAGCTATCAAGATTTACAAGAGTGCAAAGCCCAAAACGATAAAGAACGCTTTGAGCGTATTTTGGAGATTATCTTTGATGCTAATAGTGAACTTGCTCAAAAAGTAGAAATAGGGTTTATGGGTATTGAAGAGATTGCCCAAGCTCTTAAGATTGAAGCTTATGATAGTTTTGTAGATAAAAAAATATATATTAATAGGGCAAACTATTGGGTGAAAAGCTATGAAAAAGAGGATGATATCTATGCTATACTACTGAATAATCTAGTAGCACTTCATGACTCAATGGGAGAGTATGAGAAAGCTCTACCCCTTTATGAAAAAGCTCTAAAGATACACAAAGAGGTGTTGGGTGAAAATCATCCTGATACAGCTACAAACTACAATAATCTAGCATCACTCTATGAATCGATGGGAGAGTATGAGAAGGCTCTACCCCTTTATGAAAAAGCTCTAAAGATAAGTAAAGAGGTGTTGGGTGAAAATCATCCTGATACAGCTACAAGCTATAATAATCTAGCATCACTCTATGAGTCAATGGGAGAGTATGAGAAAGCTCTACCCCTTTTTGAAAAAGCTCTAAAGATAAGTAAAGAGGTGTTGGGTGAAAATCATCCAGATACGGCTCAAAGCTATAATAATCTAGCATCACTCTATCACTCAATCGGAGAGTATGAGAAGGCTCTACCCCTTTTTGAAAAAGCTCTAAAGATAAGAGAAGAGGTGTTGGATGAGAATCATCCTAATACTGCTACAAGCTATAATAATCTAGCATCACTCTATGAGTCAATGGGAGAGTATGAGAAGGCTCTACCCCTTTTTGAAAAAGCTCTAAAGATAAGAGAAGAGGTGTTGGATGAAAATCATCCTGATACAGCACAAAGTTATAATAACTTAGCATTACTTTATCAATCGATGGGAGAGTATGAGAAGGCTTTACCCCTCTATCAAAAAGCTTTAGAAATAAGAGAAGAGGTGTTGGGTGAAAATCATCCTGATACAGCACAAAGCTATAATAATCTAGCAGTACTTTATTATAAAGAGAAAAAATATAATCAGTCTTTAGATCATATGAAAAAAGCTTCTGTACTTTTAGAAAATAGTTTATCTAAGAATCATCCTTATACTCAACGAGCTATAGAAAGTTTAAAAACCATTCAACAATCTATCAAGCCTTTAGATATTACAAAGACATATCTTGATGCCATCAAAATAAAAAACTATTTTTCACTTAAAGATATAGAGATAGAGAATTTGGGGGATAAAAAAGAGATATATTTTGTGGGTGAAAATGGAGATGGTAAAACCATTTTACTTCAAGCAATTGTTTTGGCTTTGAAAGATAGAGAAGACTATGCAACTTTAGCTCATAAGTATATTAAAAATGAAAAAGACAAAATGTATCTTGCTACTAAGGATACAAAAAACCCTAACATTTACATAGAAAAAAAGGAAGTTAAAAATTTATTTGCTTATGGAATCAATCGAAATAAAGTAGATGATAAAGAGAGTCGAGAATCTAAAGGATATGCAGCTTTATTTGATACACCAAGTATTACTAATACGACTTTTTTACGAGAGCCCGAAACATTTTTTGCAAGAAAGTTTTCTAAGAAAGAAATCACGATTGTAAAGGATTTCGTTAAAAAGCTTATGGACTTGATGGATAATCGACTACAAATCAGTATTGCAAATGGAATTAAGCTTGAAGGTGTTGATGAGTTTGATATGCTCTCCGAAGGCTACAAAACTACCATTATTTGGCTCACGGATTTACTCTCTCGATTGATGGAAAGTCAACCTGATGTTATAAATATCAACGAGTATGAAGCTATTGTACTCATAGATGAAGTCGATTTATATCTGCACCCTAAGTGGAAGTATAACTTTATGCACAAACTACGCCAAATCTTTCCAAAGATTCAATTTATAGTAACGACTCATTCACTTGTAACCGTTTTAGGGGCGAGTGAAGATGCAGTATTTTATAAACTCTACCGTGATGAAGAGGGGCATACGCAAGTAAGCCAGCAGATAGATGATATTTCAAAGTTCACCTCAAATATTCTTATGACCTCTCCACTTTTTGGATTACAACAAATGGAAGCGAGAGGATTTAAACACTACTCGGAACTTAATAATGATGATTATGTTTTCCATCGAATACATAAAAAGATAAAAGAACGCATCAAAGAAAAACCTTTTGTAACTGATGAAGAGGTAGATGCGTGGTTAGGAGAAGAGCTAGACAAAGAGTTGGCAGAGCTAAATGATTAGTATTGAACCTAGAAAGATTCTTGAAGTACCTACTTCTTTGTTAAAAAGTGATGATACTCTAAATCCAACAAAAGTAGAAGAAGCATTTCACAAAAACATTACAAAAAAAGAGTATGTAGATAAGAATAATCTCTACAAACAATCAGATGTGCAACAAAAATTAAAAGCGATATATTATAATAAATGTGCCTATTGTGAATTAGAATTTTTAGAAAGAGATATGCATATTGATCACTATAGACCTAAAAAATCACAAAATTTGAGTAAATGTGATGGTAACTATGCTTATTATTGGTTAGCTTATAGTTTTAGTAATTTAATCCCACTTTGTCCTAGCTGTAATCGATATAAATCCAATTGTTTTGATATTAATGCAAGTAATAGAATCTTATTTGATGCAAAGAAGCAAGATTTAGAATCATTACATTTTGTTACACAAGACTACAACAAGTATGAACAACCTAAACTAATTCACCCTGAATATGATAATGATTTTGAAAAATATATAAGTTATGATCGAGTTGGTAAGATGATGGTAATGATTCACGCTAATCATAATGAAGCAGATAAAGATATGATATATCGACTTCGCTATAGCATTAAAACTTGTGGTTTAAATAAGCGTAGAGACCTTGTTAAGTTGCGTCTTCTATTTGTTAATGATTTTATAGAGCTTTTAAATGCTTCCGTTCTTCTTTTTAAAACTACTAGTCAAAAAGAAGATTTACAATATTTTAAATCAGCTATAGACTTTTTTAAACGTCATGCAAAAAAAGATAGTGAATTTTTACTTTTAAAAAGATTTTTAATACATCCCAAAAAAATCATCTTACTTTTAAGAGATAAAGATACAAAAGTACAAAGAGTTATACAAAAAGCAATTTTAGAATATGCTAGAGATCTGCTAGAAGAGTATAAAATTTTACAGTCTTAAATGGTAGAGTTGCCTTTGACGGTGGATTGCATCCACCCTACAAACCCCAACCATTATAGAGGTAGTAAAATTGAATAAAAAATCAAACTTAGTTTTGACGTTTGGCAGTGCCAAACCTACGGTAGTAGAGGAGTTTTAAGTTTATGCACGACATCGCAATTATAGGTTCGGGAGCAGGTGGGGGAGCGGTTGCTTATAGGTTGGCAAAGGCTGGATTGAAAGTTCTTTTGATTGAAAAGGGGGATTTTATCTGTCGTGAAGAGTTTAGCAAAGATGAACTTGCCTATTGCAGACGTAATATCATCACTCCAAAACCAAGTGATGAGTATCATATAATTGAGCAAAAGGTTGATGGAGAGTGGCAAAGCTCTAAAAGTTCTCAATTTTTTAATGGCTCTTTGGTAGGGGGATCGAGTAATCTCATGAGTGGAATGTTTCATGAGTTGCATCCTGATGATTTTAGGCTCAAATCTACCTTTGGAGAGATTAAGGGGGCTAACATTGAAGATTGGGCGATTGGGTATGATGATCTCAAACCCTATTATGATGAGGCTAGAGAGCTAGTGGGGATTAACAGTGACACCAAAGAGAGCTCTTTTGTCAAACTGCTCGATACTCTGCCATTAAATATTCGCACCACTCCACGAGCAATTTTAGCTCAAGATAGAGAAGAGCGAAACGCCTGTTACTACTCTAACTTTTGTGGAAGTTACGGGTGCAGTTCGGGGGCAAAAGGGAGTGCTAGGGAGGCGTTTATTGTGCCTGCTATGCAAAAATATAATTTAGAGGTAATGCACCATACTCATGTAAAAAAGCTACTCTCTACCAAAGATAAAATTACCAAAACCGTCGTGGTCAATACCCAAACGATGCAAGAGTCCACCATCCAAGCCAAACTCTTTATCGTCTCGGCTCAGGCTCATGAGAGTGTGCGACTGCTTTTAAACTCTAAAAATAGCTACTATCCTAATGGGTTGGGCAATAGCTCGGGGGAGCTGGGAAAAAATTTGATCTTCTCAGCAGGTGGGCATGGTATTGCTACTTTTGAAAAAAAGAGTCTCAATCCAGAGTATCTACCCAAAGCTACTGAATATGGCTATTTTCTTAATCGCTCTATTTACCAATGGCATCGAATGGGAGATCAAAAGGGGGGAATAGTTGAACTGATGTTTGAACACGCTAACCCTATTGCCAAAGCGGTGCGTTCTAAATACGACAAAGAGGGGAATCTACTGTGGGGGAAGGCTCTTGGCGATAAGCTTCAAGATACTTTTACAAATTATATCTATTTGAGGTATGAAATCTTTTTGGATTGGCTGCCTACCGATAACGGTTATATTGGTGTAGATGAAAAGCACAAAGATAGATACGGTATGCCCGTAGGCAAACTACGCCTTGATAGCCATCCACACAATCAAAAACTAACCCAAACCATTGATAAGCAGATGCAAAAGTATCTCAAAGAGTTAGGGGCAAAGGAGATTGAGAGCAGTATGGGAGACTTTCCTCCACCCAACCTGATTGCAGGTGGGGCACGCTTTGGGGATAATCCCAAAAACTCTGTACTCAATCGCTACTGCCAAAGCCATGATATAGGCAATCTCTTTGTGGTTGATGCAAGCTTTATGCCCACGGGTGGGAGTATCCCCTATACATGGAGTATCTTTGCCAATGCCTTGCGTGTAGGGGATTATATCGCTAATAACTGGGGGAGTATTGACTTGGCAAAGCAGTAGGGGCGTATCTTGGCAGGGACTCTATGGGTTCGGCAGAGCTCTTTGTAGATTTTGGGCATGGTAGTGGTAGTGTAGGGAGCGATAAAGATTTGATTGTCTACGCGTTCGACTGCCCAAGCTCCACCAATCACTACCGAAGGCTCTTTGGCTACTTCATCACGTTGGGCAGCACTCATGAGATAGCCTAGAGATTTGAGGCTAAGATCAACGGCTTTTGGGATAATATCGTTATGATAATACTCTAAAACTACCAACTCTTTATAACGCAAAGTCTCTTTGAAGCTTGAAAGCAGTATCTCTTTATCGTTTCGTAGATACTCCAAGCTTCTCTTGACTCCCTCTTGGTAGCGTGCCAAAAAGGTATTGGCAAACTCACTTCTAAAGTAGTTACGTTCATAATCGTTGCTAAAGTTGCTCTCATCAATAAAGTATCGGTATCTATGAGAATGCAAAAATGCTAAAAGCTCCTCTTTGGAGTGGTGCAAAATGGGGCGGATAGTGGTATAGCTTGAACGCTTGGCAATGGGCTCAAGCCCAATAAGCTCCATTACTCCTGCTCCTTTGGCTAGACGCATCAAAAGCCACTCAAGCTGATCGTTAAGCTGGTGGGCGGTGATTAGGTTGTCATAACCCTTTGTTGAAAGGATCTCTTCAAAAAAGTGATAACGAAAATCCCTTGCTGTTTTTTCAAAGTTTTGTTCAATGCGTGGGGCTTGGGTGGTGTAGCATTTTTTGCTGTACTTGTCTGCCAACTCTTTGGCGTAGGCTTCCTCTTGGTTGCTACTCTTTCGTGTGCCGTAATTAACCAAAGCAATATCAAACTCAATGTTATGATGAAGCAATAAAAAAAAGAGTGCAGTAGAGTCCACCCCTGCCGAGAAGGCAAGAAGGTTTTTTTGCTCTAAAAGAGAAAGGGTTTGTCTATCTAAAGAGAGCATATTTAAATACTCTGTAGGGTGGATGCAATCCACCGTCTAAAGGTAGTTATGGGGTGTTTCAAAGGTTTAATCATCAATTTGACGGTGGATTGCATCCACCCTACCAAGGAGTCTATCTCCTGCCAACTGCGTAATTTTAGCTTGATAGATTGCTCCATACTCAATAGGTTGATCGTTGGTATCGTTGATCAAAATATCCCCATCAATCTCAAACGCCCATGCCAAAGGACGAGCCGAGAGTAAAAACTCATGCTCATCACTCTCTCCCTCTACAACTACAGTTAGGGTCTCTCCTATGAGTTTTTGCAACGAAGCAGAGTTGGATTGGGTTGCAATTTCACTTAAAGTATCGGCTCTTTGGGCAATGGTAGCCTCATCAACTTGCTCCATCTCGTAGGCTTTGGTGCTCTCTTCGTTGGAGTATTCAAAAACGCTTAAACGATCAAATCCAAAATTCTCTGCAAAATCACACACCTTTTGAAACTGCTCATCACTCTCTGTAGGGTGACCTACAATCACAGCCGAACGGATAAAGCTACCCTCTTTTGCACGCATACGCTCTAAAAGTTCAATGGTTTTATCTTCACCAAATCCACGTTTCATGGTTTTAAGCATCGTATCATCAATGTGTTGTATGGGCATATCGTAGTAGGTTTGAAAGATAGTAGAGTCGGCTATCCTATCAATCAAGGCAAAGGATGTGGTAGAGGGGTAGAGGTAGAGTACTTTGGCACTCTTAACCCCCTCGATACCCTCAACGCCCTCAATCAGATCAATCAAGCCATCTTTGTAGCCAATATCACGACCATACGAACTGCTATCTTGAGAAACAAACGAAAAGTCATAATAGCCTTGAGCGACCAATGATTTAACCTCTTTGAGAATCGATTCAAGCGTGCGTGAGTGCAGTTTCCCCTTAAAGCTTGGAATTGCACAAAAACTACAGAGCTGATTGCACCCTTCGGATATTTTGATATAGGCATGATAGTTTGAGCCAGTAATAACCCGCTCATCGTTCTCATCGGCTAGATAAACTGAGTTACTAAAGCGATTCTCTTTTTTGGCAATGAGCTCATCAATTTTGGCATAATCCCCCACTCCTGTAAAGATATCGACTTCGGGCAACTCTTTTTGCAGCTCCTCTTGATAACGCTGGGTCAAACAACCGCTTACGACTAAAATGGAATCCTCTTTGCGTTGCTCATGGGTATCTAAAATGGTGTTAATGCTCTCTTGCTTAGCAGCATCGATAAATCCACAGGTATTGATAATAATCACATCGGCATTTGCAACATCATCACTAATAGTGTACTCTCTAAGTCTCCCCAACATCACTTCGCTATCTATTAGGTTTTTGGTACACCCTAGACTGATTAAATGTAAATTTTTACTCAATTTAATATCTCTTTTGTTCTATTTTTGAAACAGATTATAGCATAAAAGAGTGGAATCTCATTAATATTTTTTGACTCTACTCCATATCATGCGATCCACCCAACTTCGTTGGGCATGAAGGGTTTCAAGATCAAGATTAAGGTTATAACCTAAGGAGTTTTCAATAATTGTGGGCGTTTGATAGGTGAGCAGCCAATCAATTTTATCTTTTAATGCTTCCAACGTACCCTGACCACCTTCAATCAATACAAAGGAGGGAGTATCCAAAAAGCTTAGATCACTGCCTATCTCTACATTACGATTGGGTACTCCAAAGAGTGGAATCTCTCTATCAAAACTATTCTCTTGTGAGTAGATATGTATATCAGGAGCTTTGCCACCCTCTATAAAACGACAATCAAGGGTAGGGCGGTCAATGCGTACGGTGTTGCCTCCAATGATCATCTTCGTTGCGCAGTTACGCAGTCTATGGGTATGGTTAAGTGAGTTTTGAGAGCTTAGATAGCCACCTCCAATTTTGCCATTATGCGATTGTGCCAACTTAAAGAGTACAAAAGCTCGCTTTTGCCAGATATTAAAAGGTTCCAATAGATCGTTGGTGCGTTTGGCTTGCACATCGACAATGACCTCTGCTCCTTTGGCACGAAGCATCTCTACGCCACCGCTGTGTTCACGAATGGGGTCAATCATCCCAATGGCAACTTTTTTCAGCCCCAACTCTCCAATTAAGACCGCACAAGATGGGGTTTGCCCAATATGAGAACAAGGTTCAAGTGTCACATAGATAGAGCACCCTTTAAAGGTATCTTTGGCATGGGTTATGAGAAAATTATGCACAGCATAAGAGTCAAATCGATCAATATCAATTGTTTGGTTGGTAAGATGTTCATAAGCTTTGAGCAGTGTAAGAACTTCGGCGTGAGAAGTGCCCGATTTGTGATGGGCTTCAAGGGCAATGATCTGTCCATATTTGTCAGTTACCAGTGAAGCAACCCCTGGGTTGGGGTAGGCAATAGCTTGATACTCCCACGCTTTGTTGATGGTTAAATCCATCAACAGTGAATCGTTTAGACTAATTCCACTCATAGTAAGTTTTGGTTGTTCCTACATCAGAGTATTTATAGGTTTTAGCTTCACCTTTGTTATCTTCGAGTGTAAAGCCCTCATCGTCTGCATTGATTAAAGTACCTTTGAGTTTACCTTCACCAAAGGCTTTGGTCTTGATCTTCTCGCCAATAGAGGCTTTAAAGTGGTTAGATTTTGTCAATTTTCGTTCGATCCCAGGAGAGCTTACTTCCATAAAGTAATTGCCACTCATAGGAGGGTAGACATCTAAAAAGGGTGAAAGTTCACGAGAGATATTGGCACACAGATCCAAATCTACACCACCCTCTTTGGTAATGTAAATACGGTAATAGGTGTGATCCTCTTCCGTTACAATCTCAGTATCATAAAAAGTAGCCCCATTGGCCTTGACAATTTTGGCAATCTCAGTATCAAGATTCATCACTATCCTTTTTTTTGGTACTTATTTTATCAAATAGATCTTCCATTTTGGTAATATGCTCTAGTTGGGTATCAAACTCAAAGGTAAAGCGGGGGGCTTTAAACCACCCTTCGCTCTGCTTGCAGTGGTTTTGGATATAGCCTGCTACTTTTCGCAGTTGTTTTAAGGCTTCATTTTGTTCTTTTTCATCGAGAAAAGATTTATCAAGATATACCCTTGCATCACTTCGTCCTTTGGAGCAGACCACATCCGTTACAAGTAAGGAGTTGATACGACTATCCTCTAGGCTACCTAAAGCCTCGGGGATAATCTCTTTGAGTACAGATTCTACTCGGTGACGCTTAATCTCTTCGTTGGTCATAGTGAAGCTTGCTCTTCTACTTCTTTGAATGTTTCGATAAAGTCACCCGCTTTGATGTCGTTGAAGTTTTCAAGCATGATACCACACTCGTATCCATTTTTGACTTCTCGTACATCATCACTAAAGCGTTTGAGTGAACTGATCTTACTCTCATATACTACTACACCATCACGGATAAGTCTAGCACCACCACCACGGATAATACTTCCATCAGTAACTTTACACCCTGCAATAGTTCCTACTTTATCAACGCTAAAGGTTTCACGTACTTCAGCTTGTCCTGTTACCTCTTCGCTGATGACGGGAGACATCATACCGCTTAAGAAGGCTTTTACATCATCAATAAGCTCATAGATAATAGAGTAGGATCGAATCTCAATTCCAAGCTCTTTGGATCGTTTCTTGACACTACCTGTTGGACGTACATTAAAGCCTAAGATTACCGTATGCTCACTAGCACTTGCCAAAGCTACATCACTCTCGGTAACACCGCCGACACCTTCGTGTATGATGTTAACTTTGACCTCTTCGTTTTTAAGCTTCTCTAATGAACCTTTGATTGCTTCAAGCGAACCTTGAACATCGGCTTTGATAATAACAGGAAGAGATTTGAGTTGCCCCTCTGCAATAAGTGATGAGAGATCATCCAATGTTGCTTTGGTACTCTTTGATAGCTCTTTGGCACGAGTATGGTCGTATCGTTTTTGAGCCAACTCTCTTGTCTCTTTATCGCTATCCATAGCCACCATCATCTCACCTGCTGTAGGTACTTCATTGAGCCCCATTACGGCTGCAGGAGTACTAGGTCCAATTGATTTTACGGTCTCACCCAAATCATTGACCAATGTTCGTACTTTACCGTACGTAGTACCTACGATAATATTATCACCAATACTCAAAGTTCCATCTTTCATGATAACATTGGCAACTGCACCAAAACCTTTTTCAAGAGAACTCTCAATAACAATCGCTTTGGCTTTTCGGGCAGGTGAAGCAGTCAACTCCATCACTTCTGATTGGATCAAGATGACATCAAGCAGCTCTTCAATACCCTCTCCTGTATGCGATGAAACATTAACAGACTCATACTCACCACCCCAATCTACAGTGAGAAGCTCCGCTTCTGCAAGTTGAGATTTAACCATATCAACATTGGCTGCCTCTTTGTCTACCTTGGTAATAGCTACAATAATAGGCACTCCTGCATCTTTGGCATGAGAGATTGCCTCTTTGGTCTGTGGCTTAATTCCATCATCAGCTGCAATGACAATAATAACAATATCGGTTGCTAATGTACCCCGTGCACGCATCTCTGTAAAGGCAGCGTGTCCTGGAGTATCGATAAAGGTAATCTTTTTGCCATCTTTATCAATTTGATAAGCCCCCACGTGTTGGGTAATCCCACCAGCTTCTTTATCCACCACTTTTGTTGAACGAATATAATCAAGCAGTGAAGTCTTACCGTGGTCAACGTGACCCATGATGGTAATAACAGGAGGTCGTTCTTCAAGCCCCTCTTCATCAACATCCTCAGAGTCATAGCTTGAGGTATAATCAAGCTCATCGAGTGGGTTGATAGTTGTTACCTCAACTTCAAACTCATCGGCAAGAATCTCAATGGCATCTTTGTCCAAAAAGTCATTTTTGGTTACCATTGTACCCAATGTAAAGAGTACTTTTACCACCTCACCAACACTCTGCCCCACTTTCTCGGCAAACTCATAAACGCGTACATCTTCAGGAATCTCAATAGAGGTTACTTTCTCAGTTGCCTCATTGGCTTTATTATAATTTTTTCTCTTTTTAGAGCTTCGTCGAATGTTTCGTGGACGATTATTACCAAAATGTTTATTACCTGCATTGGTCATGGTACGTTGTTGTTTAGCCTGCTCTTTTTTTCGTTGTTGCTCTTGTCGTTTCATATCTTCATAGATATTTTTATCCGAAAAGTCTAGTAGTACAACTTCTTCTTCAAAGAGTTCAATATCACTACCAAAACTTCCCTCATTCATCAACTCTAATTTTTTACCGCTATCTTTAGCTGTTGCATTTTTTTTAGGCTTTTTCTTTTTTGCTGCATTAGCCTGAGCTGATGTTTGAGACATTGAACCACTTTTTATTTTTGGCTCTGCTCTTTTGGGCTCCTCTTTAACAGGTGCTGGTTTAGCTTTTCGAACGATGGTGATCCCACCTCGTGAGAGTGGCTTTTTACGTGGTGTTTTTTTCTTAGGAGTCTCTTCTTCGTTGTTTTCCTTATTATCCTGAGCACTCTGCTCAGTAGGGTTCTCCTCTTTTGGAGACTCTTTTGCCTCAGCATCTTGCTTGGGCTCTTTCTCTTTAGGAGTCTCTTTTTTGATCGCTTTGATCTTTTTACTTGTTGTGATTTTTGATTTCTTCTCTGGTTTTTTAAAGCCCTCTGGTAAGGTTCCGTCAATTGCATACTGCATCAAAATCTCAGCTTGTTCTATGCTAAGTGTTGAATTAGCTACCTTTACATTAAACCCTAGCTCTTTGGCTTTTTCTAGCAATACTGCATTAGATTGTCCCGCCTCTGCAGCTATCTCTAGAATTTTAACTTTATCCATTCTCTATTTGCTCCTTTAAAAACTTAACAAAGTGTTCTTCATCTTGCTTAAAACGCTTCGTTAAACTTTTAATCTTTTTTTTATTATCCATGCACTCATGACAGAGATAAAAACTTCTACCAAACCCTTGATATGCGATAATCTCATCACCTCTTTGTTGCAGTCTCAGCATACTTTTTTGCTCATATCGACCCCGACAGGCAATACACATCCGTATTGGTTGAAATTTTAGCACTATATTATACCTTAAAAGAGATTAACTCTTTGTTGTAACCCCATAATTATCAAACGACTTTATCATTACTCTAAATTTTGAAAATCTCTTTTGCAGTTTATTGGCTATTTGATCGCTATCCTCATTATAGCATAATGTAAAGAAAGTTGAGCCACTTCCTGAGAGTGTACTCATCAAAGCCCCATTTTTGAGTGCAAGCTTTTGCACTTCAAAGAGTTCAGGCATATTTTTCATTCGTCTTATCTGATGAAGCCTGTCTTTTGAGGCAATCTTAAGCAAGTCCCACGACTCCGTCATAAAGACTGAAGTCATAAATGCTGCCCGTGAAAGCGAATAGACGGTCTCTTCAGTAGAGTAGTGGTTGGGCAAAACATTACGTGATTTAGCTGTAGAGATGGTCTTATCGGGGATTACCAATACAGCTTTGAGATAATCGGGTAAGCGTCTTTTTTTGCTATAAACCTTATCACCCTCTACACACGCCACATTAAATCCACCCATCACGGCAGGTGTAATATTATCGGGGTGATTTTCATACTTCAAAGCCAAATTTAAAATCTCACGTTTGTTATATTTCGTCCCTGATGCGGCGTAAGCGGCTGTAATCGAAGCGGTAATGACCGCTGATGAACTGCCAAGTCCTCGTGAAATAGGAATATGATTAATAAATTCAAAACGAAAGGGGTCTTCTCTACCTGTTAGTCGCTTATAGTTTTCATAAAATATATTTAAAAAGAGTGTGTTTTTTTTGATCTTTGGGCTGTTTGCTCCCTCCCCTGTAGTAGAGAGACTCAAAAACTTTGATGGTGATATAATAATCTCATTACGCAGATCAATGGCTAGACCCAAAGTATCAAACCCTGGACCTAGATTGGCACTCGTTGCTGGTACACTAACTAACAAATATTCCCTTTACATTTTACTATTTCGCAATTATAGTATCTTTTGACTTTGATTCTCGTTGTGATTGAAAGGCTTCTTTGGCTTTTTTCTTTTGAGCCTTGATAAACTTATGCAGATCATCGTACTCTCTACGTGTAAAGTAGCGTGTTTTATTAGTAGGGAGGTTATTAAGTTCAATATCTCCAAAGGCTACCCGTTTAAGATCAACCACATTAGCACCAAAGTGCCCAAAGAAGCGTCGAAGCTCTCTGTTTTTACCCTCACTTATTGTTACACGCAGTTTTGAATAACTCTTGTTTTGCCCTCGCACCTCATAGGCATCAAAGGGGGCAAACTCCATCGATCTGATTTTACTTTTTTCATGAGCACCTGCTGTAGCATCATCCAAAATCAATCCACTCTTCATCGCCTCCATCATCTCAGATGTAATAGGTTTATCAATCTTGATATTATAGGTTCGGGGCAATTGACTGTTCATCAATACCTCTGCGACATAGGGGGCATCGGTAAGAATAAGCAATCCCTCCGATGCATAATCCAACCGCCCCACAGGGATAAAGTGACGATACTTACCTGAGAGTTTATGATAAATAGTTGCTCGCCCTCTATCATCTTTTTTGGTGACCAATACCCCTTTGGGTTTATTGTAGACAATAACAGTAATTTCGGTTCGTTTTTTAATGGGACGGTTATCGATAGCAACATAATCCCCATCTTCTACTTCGTAGCTAAACTCTTTGATGGGTTTACGATTGACGGTGACTCTACCCTCTTCGATAAATCTATCGGCATCACGTCGTGAGTATTTTGAGTTGTGTGAGATATATTTATTGATTCTCATTTTTTTCCTTTTTTGTTATGACATTATACCATCTATTTTCCCTTTAGCCCACAATCTCACACAAACATCTTTGCATTTCTCGAAGCTCATCACTATTTAAAGTAGAGAGTTTCTCTTTGACTCTGCTTTTAGACAAAGCACGAATTTCATTATCCCCTCTAGCTAATGCCATCATCAACAGCTCCATCACCAATAGGGTCTTTTTTACTTGCTTTGGCTACTCTTTGAAGCAGTTTGCGTTTTTTCTTTTTTTCCATCTCAACAATAAAGGCTTCAAACTCTTTTTTACGTCCATTGACTATTTTTGCAATATCATCAATGTTAAAAAACTCTTCATTATTGCGTAGATTTGATAATAGAGTATTTTTCAAAATATTGCCTTTTTACTCCACTTTTGGTTATAATATTTCTATCTTATTTGAAAGTTGAGACGAATGAAACAACGGCAATATATACTATTTTTTTTAATTTTTCTTCCTTATTCATTGATGGCTGGGTACAGTATCTCCTTTAAAAATATCAAAGTGGGTAATATCAAGAGCTTGGCAACACTCAAACATAACTATATTGAGATCGATATTACCAATCCTATTGCACGTTTTATGGCGGGTAAAGATACGATGATATATTACAATGATCAATACAGCCAAGATAAAAACAAAAATGCAAAGTATAAAAAAGATCGCTATCAAGTCATTGAGCTGCTCAAACTCACCACTCAGGGGAAAATCAGCCAAAAAGATATTACGATTAAGAAGGATAAAATTATCTCTTTGAATAAGACTTCACAAGATCACTTTAACTATATCTATAATTCCAAAAACCGTATAAAAGCCAAAGGCTCAATCAAGATCAAAGAGCAAAAGCTTGTAGCACTTATTGATAGCCAAAACGGTGTGGAGATTATTAGGCAAAATTAGCCGCCCCATCCGTGCATCTTTTTGGCTGTAACAATATGAAAGTCTTCGCTGATATCAATGGTGTTGATGGCAACAAAGAAGTTATCTTGGAGTAGATTAAACCACTTATCATAGGTTTTGAGATTTTTGTCCGTAAAGGCAATGATAAGTCCTCCACTTTTGATGACTTCATAAACCTTTTTGATAAACTCCTCAAGCATTGCATCTTCAATATCTGCGGTAACATAGAGATAGTCATAGAACTTTCCTTGCATTCCATAGCGTGGTTGTTTGGGGTGCAAAGGGCGTACAGAACTAAGCCCTTGTAGGCTAAAACGCTCTTTGTACTCTTCGAGTTTGTTGTTATTGAGCAGATTAATTTGAAAGTCATAGTCACGCTCTTGTATCAGTTCAAAGAGCCTTTGGGTGAGCTTGATTTCATCATCAAAATGGCTCTGCCCATCCGAAATTTGCATTACACGAGTAGCAGGGTAGGGGAGAATAATATTGACAATATCATCAATCGTCTTATCGTTTAATTTTTTCAAAATTTTATCCTCTTTTATTGTTTTGTAATCTACTATATAGTATATTGTCAAACTTATACTAACGCATATTGGAACAAAAATATAACAACAAAAATCTGCAAAGTTTCAATAGGTTTCAAGAGAGAATAATAATGCAAAGAAAAAAGATTTATAATCCAAACTCTACCGAAAAGACTAGAGACAGACGAGTATTTGGTGGAGACCCTACTGGGATATTTGAGCTCAATGATATTAAATATCAATGGGCATACAACCTCTGGGAGATGATGCTAAACAACACATGGTTCCCCAAAGAGGTCGATATGACCCCCGATGTACAAGACTACAAACACCTCACGGATGCCGAGAAGGTAGCCTATGATAAGGTTTTGGCACAGTTGATCTTTATGGATTCACTGCAAACCAACAACATCATTGATAATATCAATCCCTTTATTACTGCACCTGAGATCAACTTAGCACTCGTTCGTCAATCTTTTGAGGAGGCACTGCATTCGCAAAGTTACGCGGTGATGGTTGATTCGATCTCAACCAATGGCGATGAGATCTATGATCTGTGGCGAAATGATATGATGCTTAAAAGCAAAAACGATGCCATTGCCAAAGTTTATGATGAACTCAGTGCCAATCCAAACGATCAAAATATTGTCAAAGCGATGTTTGCCAATCAGATACTAGAAGGAATCTACTTTTATAGTGGTTTTACCTATATGTACACACTTGCAAGGAGCGGCAAGATGTTGGGGTCTGCTCAGATGATTCGATTTATCCAAAGAGATGAAGTGACACACCTGACACTCTTTCAAAATATGATCAATGTGACCAAAAAAGAGCGTCCTGAGCTCTTTACGCCAGAGTTGCTTGATGAGGTCTATGAGATGTTTAGAAATGCGGTCAAGCTAGAGAGTGAATGGGGTAAATACATTACTCAAGGGCAGATATTGGGTCTTACCGATAATATCATTGAACAGTATATCAAATACCTTGCTGATGAGCGACTCAAAGCTGTAGGACTTAATAAACTCTACAATGTGGAACACCCTATTAAGTGGGTCGATGACTTTTCGAAGTTTAATGACCAAAAAACTAACTTCTTTGAAGGAAATGTAACCAACTACTCTAAAGGAAGTCTCGATTTTGATGACTTCTAAAAAAGTAACCACGTTACAGTTTGCTACTTTGCCCAGCTACCAAGCAAACCTCGATAGACTTATAGAGCTTATCAAAGCCCATCAAAGCAGCGATATTATTATCGCTCCTGAGGTGATACTTACAGGTTTTGATTACGACTACTTTGACGAGGCAGCTTCTTTTTACGATTACGCCATCACCTCTTTGCGTCCTTTGATTGATCATCAGATGCTTATTTTGACCCTTATTAAAGCCACACCCCAAGGTATTGTCAATCGTGGCGTTGTAATGCATAAACATCAAATTATCTACTCCCAAGATAAAGCCAAGCTCTTTAGGCTTGGGGATGAGCATCGCTTTTTTGTTGCAGGTAAAAGTGAACATATTAGCAAGTTTGAGCTCAATACTCTCACCTATGGTATCTTGATATGTTTTGAACTGCGTTTCAAAGAGCTTTGGCAAAAATTAGAAGGGTGTGATATTATCTTGATTCCTGCCAAGTGGGGAAAGCCACGCAAAAGCCACGTAGAGACGCTCTCAAGAGCACTAGCTATTATCAATCAATGTTATGTTATTGTCTCCAATGCCAGTGATGAGGATATGGCAAAATCAAGTGCTATTATTGCTCCCAATGGTGATGTGGTGATGAATGATCGTCTTGAAGCCATTAGTGCTGATATTGATCTGCAAGAGATTAAAAAGATGCGTCGTTATCTCGATATACGCTAAACTCTATTGTTCATAATTTTTTGCCGCTAAAACCGCTTGATAGGCATCGATTTTGCCATAGGCATATTTTCGATTCCATCCTGCTATATACTCTTCATTGCCTATCTTTTGAGCGGTAGAGATAATAATCTCACGTACCTGATCGGGTGTGAGGCTTGGATTGACACTGAGCATCAAGGCTACCACTCCCGAAACAACGGGTGCAGAGGAGGAGGTACCTGAAAAAAAGGTATAGCCACTCTCTAGTAGGTTCTCTCTTTGGGCTGATTGATTGATGCCGTAGTCATCCGTTGCCACAATTCCTATCTCTTCTCCTGATGGAGCTAGAATGTCAATACTTTTACCATAGCTTGAGTAGCTTGCTTTGGTATTAAACTCACTGCTTGAGCCTACTCCAAGTACATAAGGAAGTTCCGATTCATCATTGATACCAAAACGATCCAAGCTTTGTCCATCATTACCTGAGGCAAAAACCACGACAATACCATTGTTATAAAGCTCTTGAATTTTGCTTGCCACTACATCCGAGACACTATTGGTCCCCCAACTGCAATTAACAATACGTGCACCGCTCTTTTGGGCATACTCAAAGGACTCAATTATATCGGCATCGGTCGAGAGTTCACTGTCTTTGATCAAAACCACCTTGGCCTTGGGGGCAACTCCGATAGTACCCAACTCATTGGATCGTGCTGCGATAATACCTGTTGTTGCTGTACCGTGTGTTGAGAGATTATCGTTTGTGACACTTCTACTTTTATCTTGAATATTGTAAGTAAGCACTATATTATCTTTAAGATCTTCGTGTTCAATATCAAAGCCATTATCAATCACGGCAACGAGTACTCCCTCACCTTTGCCAAGCTCCCAAGCTTGTGCAATATTGGCTGAGGAGTATGGGTTAATATTGTAATTATAAACAAAATTTTTGTTTGATGGATACTCAATATGCCACAGATATTGGCGATAAGGGTCACGCAGTTGAGCTAGAGTTGTATCATGCAAGAGGGAAGCATCTATCAATGGTTTGGATGTGGGTGAATGATCTATTGTACTGCTACCACAAGAGAGGAGGAGAAGTGCAAGCCCGATGATTAATGGATATTTGTTCATCTTAAAAACTTCTGCTTACGAAAGTTGGGGTGAGAGGCTTTGACTCCCTCTTCTTGATAGATCTTGGCAGCTATCTCAAATATTTGAGAGCGATTTACTACACGACATAGATAAAATCGATTGCCAATTTTTTTGTTTAACTCTATGGGGTATTTTTGGAGCAGTTGATCGATGGTAGTGGTATTTCCATCAAGCTCAATAATGATCTCATCTTTAAGTGCCAAAGAGATATTGTGTTCATCAATATAGTGTTGATGTGTTGAATCGGAGCGAAATTTTTGTTCTATTTGATGAAGGTATATTTTTTGGTTGTTTTGGTAGTAATACTCCAAAGAGTAGAGTATTGAAGAGATGCTCAAAAGCAAAAAAAAAGTTTTTTTCATACGATTATCTTATGCGTCGTGTAGAGAGTCTCTACACGCGATTAAAACTTGGTACCCATGGAAAATTCAAAGGTACTGGTACTGTCACCCTCTTCATCATCCAATGCTTTTGCAAAGACAAGGTTGATAGGTCCAAATCCTGATTGCCACTCAATAACAATACCCGCTGAGCTTCGTTTGATCTCATCAAAGCTATCTTCACCAATCATACCGTAGTCATAGAACCCAGTCAAACGCATTTTGGCTTCGGTTGAGAGAGGAATACTTGCCTCAACACTTGTGGTAAAGTTTTTAAGAGCACCTGTTCGTCTGCCTTCTGCATCTCTTGGTGAGAGTGAGTAGGCGTTGTATCCTCGAACCGATCCAATACCACCCATAAAGAGCTTTTCAGCAATGGGTACATAACCATTGTCATCAATCATATTAACTCTTGCTTTATAGCGTAAGATTAAGTCATAATCGATAATGTCTTGGAATCCGTAATAGACTCCAAACTTACCACGATACTTCATAAACTCTGCATCTCCACCCAATCCTGCATACTCAATATTAAGTCCTGCAATCATACCTTCACGTGGAACGTAGTAGTCATCTGTATTATCAAAGGTAAATCCAATAAGAGCCGAACTCTTTACATAGGTACCTGTAAAGATTGGATCGATGATACTTGAAGTCGCTGTTGGGTTCTCTTCATTGTTGGCTTCCGTAAAGTCAGTATCAACATACGAATAGCCCAGTGATGCGTAGAAGTTTCGTGTAAACTGTTTACCTACAACTACACTTCCCCCTGTCTGTTCTTGATCGTAATCGATATACTCATAATCTTTTCGGTAGAGGTTAAAGGCAAGTGAATACTCACTGTCAAAGACTCTTGGGTTTGAGAATGCTAGATTGTAGTTGGTTGAGACCTCTGAGACATCAAAGCCAACACTTGCTGTAATACCTGTACCAAAGATATTTTTATCTGAGACACTAGCGTTAAGCATAAAGCCTTCATAACTTCCGTATCCACCACCTGCAGTAATGCTTCCTGTAGCTGTCTCTTTGACTTTGACGTGCAGATCAACTTTATTGTACGATACACGCTTAGGAGTGATCTCGACTTTTTCAAAGAATCCTGTTCGCCCCAGTGCACTCTTAGAGTCTTTAAGATCCGTAAAGCTGTAGGTATCACCAGGAGCTAGATAGATGTATCGTCTGACAACACTGTCTTTTGTTGAGCTGTTTCCAGAGATTACAACATCATTGATTTGTACTTTCTCTCCTGCAACAATCTGATAGACAACACCTACTTTTTTATTTTTAGTATCTTTTTGGAAGTTAGGGTTAACTTTGGCGTTGGCATACCCTAAATTTCCTACCTGCTCAGTTAGATATTTAATATCTTTTCTAATTTTATTGATATTAAAGACACGACCACTTTTGAGTTTGAGTTCATCTTTATCAATCTTTAAACCAGGAACATTGTTCATGACATCAACACGAGAGACTTTGTACTGTACACCCTCTTTGACTACATAGTTTACCTCAGCATTATACGACCCAAAGTCAACACGCATGACAGGCTTGCTTACTGTAGCATCAAGGTATCCCTTCTCAAGGTAAGCATCTCTAGCACGGTAGGCATCGTAAGAGAGTTGATCTACATTGGCATTTCCACTGTTTCGTCCAGGTAAAAAGCCTAAGGTTTCACTCTCTTTGTTGGCAATTTTTTTCTCAATTTCACTCTTGCTTACTTTATCTGCACCGATAAAATTGACCTTTTTGATGTTGATTTTTTCACCTTTGTTGACCTTAAAAGTCAAGGCAACACCATCATGAATCTTTTTCTCTTCAACGCTAACAACGGTATCGTAGTATCCCTCTGCTTCTATCTTCTTTCTCAATGCTTTTTTGGCTTTTCCAATAGAGATCTTATCGTAGAAGTCCCCTCGTTTAAGACCAAGCTGCTCTAAAGATTTAACACCATCATCTCCATTACCGTATCCCTCTACTTTGATATTGGTAATAGCACTCTTCTCTTTGACATGATAGACAAGTACACCATTGCCTTTGGTCTCAACATAGACATCTGTAAAGTAGCCTTGTGCAAAGAGCTTTTTGACAGAGTTGTTAATACGCATAGGGTCTATTGGATCACCTACATGAATATCGGCAACCTCTTTTGCTACACTTGGAGATAAGTGAACAAGACCGTCAAATTTGATCTGAGTAATATTTTGAGCCATCAAGAGTGACCCCGTAACCAGTGATAATGCTATAATCTTCTTCATAAGAACGATACCTTTAGAAACAAAGTTTAAAAATTTTAAAATAAGTGTATCTACTTTTGGCTAAAAAGTTCATAATAAAGAGTTAAAAAATATCAAATTAACTTCAATAATGCTATAATCTACCTTTTAAATAATGAGGTGGAATAGAATAATGGATCAAAAAAGAGTGGCAATAATTGGATTGGGATTAATCGGTGGTTCTCTTGGGCTTGCACTAAAAAAAGCATCAAGTGATTACTATATTGTAGGTTCTGATCACAATCAGCAGCACCAAAAAGAGGCGTTGGAGTTGGGTTTGGTAGATGAGTGCAGTAATGATAGTGAGACGATTAGGCAGTGTGATATAATCTTTTTGGCTATTCCTGTTGATGCGATTATCAAAACACTCAATGGTTTTGATAATATCGCACCCCATACCACCATTATTGATTTAGGTAGTACCAAGCATCGTATCTCTACCTCCATAAAAGATACTCTACGTAAAAATTTTGTAGCCGCTCACCCCATGGCAGGAACAGAGAAATTTGGACCTTCAGCTGCTTTTGACACTCTCTATAACGATCAAATTGTTGTTTTGTGTGATCTTGAAAGATCAGGTGAGCATCAAGTTAAAGTAGCTAAAGAGATTTTTAATCGCATCGGTATGAATATTGTTGAGATGGAATCCAAAGCTCATGATATTCACGCCGCCTATATCTCTCATATGCCTCATGCCCTCAGCTATGCTTTGGCTAATGCCGTTTTGGCTCAAGAAGATCCCAAACGTATTTTAACGCTTGCAAGTGGTGGTTTTAAGAGTATGACACGTATTGCCAAGAGTTCTGCTAATATGTGGGAAGATATATTTAGACAAAATAAAGATAATCTGTTGGACTCTATTGAACATTTTGATAAAGAGTTGCATTACTGTAAAGATCTTATTGAAGATGAGAAGTGGGGTGAACTTAATCAATGGATGCAAAAAGCCAATATTCTGCACAAAATATTTTAAGAGGATAGAGCCATGAAGATATTAGTCATTGGTGATTTGATGCTCGATCGATATCTTTGGGGTAGATGTGAACGAATCTCACCCGAAGCACCTGTGCAGATAGTTGATATTACCAAAGAGACCACTACGCTAGGTGGAGCGGGTAATGTTGTCAATAATCTACAGGCATTTGGTGCGCGTGTGGGTGTGGTTTCAGTGGTGGGTAATGATGATGTTGCAGTAGAGATTCAATCTTTGTTAGAGGGTGTAGATCAATACTTAATTACGCAACAAGATCGTCAAACTTCACAAAAGAGCCGTATTGTTGCCTCTCATCAGCAAGTCGTTCGCTACGACAAAGAGTCAAAAGAGGATATCTCAAGCACTTCACAAGAGAAGATTATTGCTACATTTCAAACAATTATCAAAGCGTATGATATTGTAATACTTTCGGATTATGGCAAAGGGGTGTTGACGCACAGCCTTACCCAAGAGCTTATTGCCATTGCCAATACTCACCATATTAAAGTACTAGCCGATCCCAAAGGGAGTGACTACTCCAAATACCGCGGTGCTTATCTTGTAACGCCCAATAAAAAAGAGGCACAAGAGGCAACACAGACAACTATCAATGATTCTCAAAGCCTTGCATCTGCACTGCACTATCTTCAAGATATCGTTACTATCCCTCTTATTACTTTGAGCGAAGAGGGTATTGCACTGCTCCAAAACCATACCATTATCCAAAAACCAACCGTTGCCAGAGAGGTTTATGATGTCACAGGTGCAGGCGATACGGTGATTGCCTCTATCGCCTACGCTCTAGCTCAAGGTAAAAATATTATTGATGCCATAGAGTTTGCAAACCTTGCCGCAGGGGTTGTGGTAGGCAAACTTGGAAGTGCCACTGCCTCACTCGATGAGATTGAGGAGTATAAAAGCTCGTTGCACAAAAGCTCGATAGAGGCACACATCAAAAGCTTTGATGAGATTGCCAAAGTAGTCGAGCGACTCAAAACCCAAAAGAAAAAGATCGTCTTTACCAATGGATGCTTTGATATTTTGCACCGTGGTCATGTAGCCTATCTTGACACCGCTAAATCCTTTGGGGATATTTTAATCTTAGGACTCAATAGTGATAGCAGTGTCAAACGCCTCAAAGGTGAATCCCGCCCCATCAATACCCAAGAGGATCGTGCCTTTATATTGGCAGCTCTTGAGAGTGTCGATTATGTGGTCATTTTTGATGAGGATACCCCTTACAAACTTATCTCAATCGTCCAGCCCCATACTTTGGTTAAAGGTGGTGACTATGAAGGCAAAGAGGTGGTAGGGAGTGATATTGCCAATGAAGTAAAGTTGGTTGATTTTGTCGATGGCAGGTCTACGACTAAGACCATTGCAAAGATACAAGAGGCTCAAACCAAAACTCTTTGCTAAATAGTAGTAAATATTTAAAAGGAAGTTAAGCTATGCAGGTTTTGACTATCAACTCAGGCAGTTCATCAATTAAATCAAAACTCTTTGATAATCAAAATGAGATTCTCTCTATTTTGATTGAAAAAATAGGCAAAGAGAATGCTCAAATCAGTGTTAATTATAGGGGCAGACTAGAGCAAAATCAACGCCCAATTGAGTCTCACACTATTGGATTTATAGTGATGCAAGAGATCATTGAAAAGAGTGGTATCGAAAAGATCGATAGGGTAGGGCATCGTGTGGTACACGGAGGCGATCATTTTACTCAACCAACTTTGATTAATGATAGTGTTGTCTCTTTGATTGAGTCCATTTCGCATCTAGCCCCACTGCACAACCCTTCTAATCTTTTGGGTATACACGTTGCACGGCAAACCTATCCCAATGCCTTGCATTTTGCTATCTTTGATACCGCGTTTCATCAGAGTATACCACCCTATGCCTACCGTTATGCGATAGATAAAAAATATTACCAAGTCGATAAAATCCGTCGCTATGGTTTTCATGGCTCATCGCACAGCTATGTAGCCAAAGAGTTTGCACGCATAACGGATATCAAAAACCCCAATCTTATTACAATTCATCTAGGTAATGGGGCGAGCATCTGTGCCATCAAAGAGGGTAAAAGCATCGATACCTCTATGGGCTTTACGCCACTTGAGGGTCTTGTTATGGGCTCACGCTCTGGGGATTTAGACCCCTCAATTGTTCTTTTTATTAGCCAAAAGTATGGTTTGACACCTTCTGATGTTGATAATGTATTAAACAAGCAGAGTGGACTTAAGGGATTGTGTGGGTGTAATGATATGCGTGAAATTATAGAGGCATCACGCAGTGGTGATAGAGATGCCTCTTTGGCAATTGATCTTTTTTGTTATCGTATCAAAAAGTATATAGGTGCCTATATGGCTGTGATTGGAAAAGTCGATGGCATTATCTTTACAGGTGGGATAGGTGAACATGCCCCTTTAATACGCAAAAAGGTACTGCAAGATATGGAGCACCTCAATCTATTGATCGATACCCATAAAAACAATTACAACCAACAATGGATAGAACAAAGTGGTATTAAAATTGCCATTATCCCTACCAATGAAGAGCTAGAGATGGCAAGGCTAGTTCAGTTTTTTAGATGATTGTTTTGACTTTTGGTGGCACTACTACCGTAGGTGCATTTCAATGCACCAAATATCCAAACCACCATATCAAAAACGGTGCAATAAATTGACACCCTTGTATAATCCAAATATAGACAAATTATACCAAAAAGAGTAAGATGTCTATGAAAAGGATTGAGGGTAAATCGAGACACCCTAAAGCGTTAAAGTTAATTTGA
>Ga0193953_1000376_pt1 | contig 24877 bp, 20 predicted proteins | sample BB_4_MG_FD_140325 | JGI IMG/M metagenome (GOLD analysis project Ga0193953, IMG submission 140325) | Microbial mat bacterial communities from the Broadkill River, Lewes, Delaware, United States - BB_4_MG | ecosystem: Environmental > Aquatic > Freshwater > River > Microbial mats | place: USA...
GAAAAGTACAAAGCCAGCCCGTCAACCTTGTTTCGATATCTCCCGTCAACCGGAGAAATTGCAGTCAGTAATTGGATATCTATCATTTTTCTATTTGATTTTTTGGCACTGCAAAAGTAGTAAATTTTCAGGGAAAAGGTTAGTTTTGGCGCTGGTCGTTTTACATTATTGATAATCTTACTCATGAACTACAGGCAAGGATTTAAACTTGGACTAAAATCGTACAGCGAAGCTTTTTCCTTCATCCTCAAAAACAAACTGGGCTGGTATTTTCTTTTTCCCTTGTTGCTGAACGTTCTTTTATTTGCCATTGGGTTTTATTCAGTAGTCACCTGGGGCGATCAATTAGTTGGTCACTTAAATGAATGGATGGGCATTGATAGTTGGGATTTCTGGGGGGCATCAGTCGTGGCCGGATCCATTAAATGGTTTGTCTGGCTGATTCTTCGGCTGCTATTTTTCCTGATATATGCCTATTTGGGTGGATACATTATTATCATTCTTTTATCACCGGTGTTCGCTTTGCTCTCAGAAAAAACAGAAAATTTACTAACGAATAGTAGCACCCCATTTAATATACGTCAGTTTTTAAAAGACATTCGGCGAGGTGTATTGTTAGCCATCCGTAACCTGACCATCGAGTTATTATTAACACTCGCTTTATTTATCCTGAGTTTCATTCCTGTCGTCGGTTATTTTACGGCCATTGTTTTATTTGTGGTTTCGGCTTATTTCTATGGCTTCTCTTTCATCGATTACACGCTGGAACGCCAACGCCTGGATATCCATCACAGTGTTCGCTTTATCCGCAGCAACAAAGGATTGGCCATTGGCAATGGTTTCGTCTTTTGCCTGGTCTTGATGATTCCTTTTATAGGCGTTTCCATTGCCGGTTTTATCTCTATCATTTCGGTGGTGGCAGCTACCATTTCAGCCCACAAAGTCATAAACGACAAATCCATCGCTTATTAAATACTTCTTGAGAAATTCACAGCTGTCAGTTATAGCAAGGTTAGAAGTATCTTTCAACTAAAAATTGCTGACAAAAAAAAGATAGAATTCTGATATAACTCATCTCTGCGAACGAACAATTAATTTGTAAAGCTCAGTAGCTTTGCAGCGATAATTTATTATTCAAAAACCCAAGAGAGTTATAATATGATATCAAAGAACATTGCCATTTTAGGTGGAGGTAATTTAGGTTCATCCATAGCAAAAGGATTAATTAAGAGTGGATTGATGCAACCCAAGCAAATTACGGTAACGAACCTTGATTTGGCCTTGATTCAAAATCTGAAGGATGACACAGGTTTGAACATCACCACTAATAACGTGGAAGCCGTCAGTAATGCCGACATTGTGATTGTGGCTGTAAAACCAACAGCTGCACGTTTTATCATCAATGAGATAAGAGCTGTCCTGCAACCAGAAAAACACGTGGTTATTTCGGTAATTTCGGGTATTAAACTACCGGATCTGGAAGAGCTATTAGGCGATATCCCGGTAATCCGTGCCATGCCTAATACAGCCATTGCGATTCAGGAATCGATGACCGCCTTATCTTTCAACGAAAAAGGCTTAGCCTACAAAGATGAAGTGGTTGAGATTTTTAATCAACTGGGATCCACCATGATTATTCCGGAAGCACAGATGCCGGCAGCTACAGTATTAGCATCTTGCGGTATTGCCTTTGCCTTGCGTTTCATGCGGGCAGCCTCTCAAGGTGGTATTGAAATTGGCTTCTCCTCCAAACAATCATTGGAAGTGGCTGCTCAAATTATGAAAGGGGCTTCAAAACTAATCATCGAAAACGGCACCCACCCGGAACCCGAGATTGACAAAGTGACTACGCCGCTTGGTGTGACCATTAAGTCGTTGAATAAAATGGAGCACGAAGGCTTTAGTTCCTCATTAGTACAAGGGGTAGTAACAGGGTACAACAAAATACTGGAGACAGAATCGTAAACCAGTTTACTATAGACCATCTAAAAAGCAGTTATATTTTAAATATGGCTGCTTTTTTAGTATTAGAATGAAAGAAGGCCTAATAATTGACAAATAAAATGGTTGCTCACTTTGCAGACCAATCAGGTTTTTAAAACCCGACTGGTCTAAACCACCAAACTGTTACCTTATCCACATAAAAATGTCTATTTTGGAGTAAATACAATTCTCCGTAAAAATGAAAACATCCAAACAAGCCAAGACTTTCCTTTCAAAACGCCTACAAAGTTTTAAATATGCCTTTGCTGGCTTTAAATGGCTGTTTCGCACAGAAACAAATGCCAGAATCCATCTAACAGCAGCCCTGTTAGTTATTATTCCGGGATTCTTCCTACAGCTATCCCCTTTCGAATGGTTATGGATCACGCTTGCAATTACACTGGTTTTCATGGCTGAACTCATCAACAGTGCCATAGAGTACCTGGCCGATGCACTCCACCCCGGCCATCACGTAAAAATCGGAAAAGCCAAAGACATGGCAGCTGCAGCAACGCTACTAGCAGCAATTTTCGCAGTTTTGGTGGGTATGATTGTTTTTGGTTCTAAATTACTCGCCTGTTTTTAAGGTATTTTTTCGATCTCCATGCCCTTCGGGAAGGATCCTGTTCACATCTCACTAATATACATATCCCGATATCTTTAAACCCTAAAGGTTACACGAAAAGGGAAGTATTTCTTCTGATTTTTATCACATTACATTCCTCTACACCCCCCACTACAGCTATAACCCAACCCATTTAAAGAAAGATTTCGGTAATTTTAGCTTTTTTAACATTTTCCATAGCCCAAACTAACTTGTACTATCTATTTTTACCGCCTGAAAATACAATTAAAGAATTTTTGGTGTAATTTATAAAATATCTGATTCTATGAAAGTATCTGAAAAGATCGACCTTCTGAAGAAGAAAAGAGAAGCCGTTAAACTAATGGGTGGAGAAGCTCGCGTTGCTAAGCAAAACGAGAAAGGGAAACTCTCAGCCCGTCAACGTGTGGACTATCTGTTTGACGAAGGTACATTCCGCGAAGTGGACATGTTTGTGGAACACCGTTCCACTAACTTCGGACTGGAAAAAGTAGAGGTGCCATCTGATGGTGTTATTATCGGTCATGGTAAAGTAAATGGTCGTCACGTATTCGCTTTTTCTCAGGATTTCACATCTCGTGGAGGATCTCTTGGAGAGATGCACGCTGCCAAGATTTGCAAAATCATGGACATGGCTGTAAAAGCTGGTGCACCCGTTGTTGGATTGAACGATTCAGGTGGTGCCCGTGTGGAAGAAGGCGTTGATGCGTTGAAAGGTTATGGTGACATTTTCATGCGTAACTCGCGTGCATCAGGTGTGATTCCTCAGATCTCGGCCATTATGGGACCATGTGCCGGCGGTGCTGTTTACTCACCTGCGATGACTGACTTTGTGTACATGGTGAAGAAGAGAAGTCACATGTTCATTACCAGTCCTTACGTGATTAAAACCGTAACTGGTGAAGAAACAACTTTTGAAGAGCTAGGTGGTGCTTTGGTACACAACTCGAAAAGTGGTAATGCCCATTTCGCTTGCGAAAATGATGAAGATACCTTAGATAGTATCAAAGAATTATTGGAGTTCCTACCAAACAACAACATGGAAGAAGCGCCGCTTATTCCAATGGGAGATGATCCGGAACGTTTGTGTCCTGAATTGGATACCATTATCCCGGACGATTCGAAAACACCTTACGACATGAAAGATGTGATCGAATCAGTGGTTGATGGTGGTGAGTTTTATGAAGTACATGAAAGCTATGCTGAAAATGCCATTGTTGGTTTCGCCCGCTTGAACAACCGCTCGGTTGGTATCATCGGTAACCAACCAATGATTCAGGCTGGTTGTTTAGATATCGATGCTTCTGATAAAATCAGTCGCTTTGTACGTACTTGTGATGCGTTCAACATTCCATTGATTTCTTTTGTTGATGTTCCGGGTTACTTGCCAGGCGTACAGCAAGAGTGGGATGGTATCATCCGTCACGGTGCTAAATTATTGTGGTCATACGCTGAAGCGACGGTACCTAAATTTACGGTGGTAACCCGTAAAGATTACGGTGGATCCTACATCGCCATGTGTTCAAAACACTTAGGTGCGGATATGGTATTTGCATGGCCAACCGCTGAAATCGCTGTAATGGGTGCCAAAGGTGCTGTAGAAGTAATCTCTACTTACCGTAAGCAAATCTCTGAAGCAGACGACAAACAAGCTAAAACACAGGAGAAAATCGAAGAGTACGAAACAGCATTTAACGTACCTTACTTAGCGGCTAGTCGCGGCTATGTAGATGATGTGATTTTGCCAAGCGAAACACGTCAGCGTTTGATCGACGGTTTGGAAGCCATGTGCACCAAAACGGAGATTTTACCTCCTAAAAAACACGGTAACATTCCATTATAATCTGAGAATATCATGACTGACAGACAGAAAAAAATGAAAGCTGCACTTGCAGCGGTAGCACACTACCTGGAGCAAGAAGCTCAGCAAGAATCACCAGTCGCAAACAACAATGCCTGGAGTGAGATGGGTAAGGAAATCATTATGAAGAACCGCGCAATGGTTCAACGTCGTGGTCGGGTGATAAGATCCAGAGCATAAGTGAATGGCAATTGTTAATGATTAAATATTAATTATTAATGATTATTTAATACAGGTTTGGGTTTAATGGTGCATTAATCATTAAACATTGAACATTAAACATTAGATACAGATGAAATTCGATAAGCACGGGGTCTTGGAAATGGCCCAATTAAAATATGCAGCCGACCGTCCTGCAGCTGCCAATCCAATTAAAATTAATGACGTAAGTTTACGTGACGGACACCAGTCGTTGTTTGCTACACGTGGTCGTACTGAAGATATGTTGCCGGTTGCGGAAATGATTGACAACGCTGGTTATAACGCTGTTGAAACATGGGGTGGTGCGACATTTGACACCATGCACCGTTTCTTGGCTGAAGATCCATGGGAGCGTCTGCGCACGCTTAAAAAGCACATGCCAAAAACACCATTTTCAATGTTACTTCGCGGACAGAACGTGGTCGGTTACCGTAACTATGCCGATGATGTGGTACAGGCATTTGTTCAGCGTTCCATTGATAACGGAATGGATATCTTCCGTTGCTTTGATGCCTTGAATGATTACCGTAACTTCGAAACAGCTGCGAAGGTCATTAAAGATAATGGCAAGCATTTCCAGGGTGTGGTATGTTACACATTGAACGAGCCGCGTTTGGGTGGTGATGTGTACAACATGGAATACTACCTTAACAAGGTGAAAGAGCTGGTTCAGTTTGGTGTCGATTCCATCTGTATCAAAGATATGGCCGGTCTGATTGCACCTTACGATATCTACAACTTGATTCGCGAAATCAAATCATTCACGGATATTCCATTGAACCTGCATACCCACTTTACATCAGGTATGGCTGATTTGGCCATCTTTAAGGCCATTGAAGCGGGTGTGGATATCGTTGATACATGTATCGGACCTTATGCTTACCGTACATCACACGCAGCTGTTGAGCCACTTATCATGTCATTGTTAGGTACTAACCGTGATTCAGGTATGGACATCAACAAAATAACGGCTATCTCTGACGAGATGGAGAAATACATTCCTAAGTACAAGCACCTGGATAACAGTCCTAAGTATGCGACTACGGATATCAATGTATTGCTTCACCAAACGCCGGGTGGTATGTTGTCTAACCTGGTGAACCAGTTGAAGGCGATGGACGCTTTGGACAAATTGCCAGAAGTATTCCGTCAGTTGCCTAAAGTACGTAAAGATCTTGGTAACATTCCTTTGGTAACACCTACTTCTCAAATTGTTGGTGTACAAACTGTAAACAACGTGCTGTTCGATTCACATGAAGGCGAATATGCACAGATTACGAAAGAGGTAAAAGACCTTTGTTACGGACTGTATGGCAAAACAACCGATCCAATCAATCCGGAGGTTCAAAAGAAAGCTTTGAAAGGTTACCCACGCGGTGAAGAGCCAATCACAGCTCGTCCTGGTTCAATTTTAGAGCCCGAAATGGATGCGGTTAAGGATGAATTCAAAGACTTTGCGCAAGATATCGATGACGAAGTGTTATGTGCATTGTACCCGATAACCGGTAAGCGCTTCCTGAAGTGGAAATATGGCAAGGAAGAAGTGCCTGCTGAGTTCCAGGCCAAAACCATGGAACAAGTGGAGAAGGAAGAGGAATTGGTACGCAAAGCACTATCTGGTGAGTTGACTTCGAAAGGAAGCGGCAATGCGAACACCCGTGAGCTGGAAGTAACTGTTGACGGTGAAACTTTCAAAGTGGAAATCAACGATCCTAACGCAGCTAATCAGCCACGTGCCCGTCGTAGCAAAGAGGGTAAAGTGAAAGAAGTAGAGCAAACCGGAAGCCTGACTGCACCAATCCCGGGAATGGTTGTAGAATACAAGAAAAAAGTGGGTGACGAAGTAAAAGCTGGTGAAACAGTCGTTGTGTTGGAAGCCATGAAAATGATGAACAACCTGGATTCAACAGTTGACGGTGTAGTCACTGAAATCAAATTCGATTCAGGCGACTCAGTAACGAAAGGTGATGTATTGATGGTGATTGAGCCTAAGGCTTAATTATAATCTAACATATAGAATCTGAAAAGGCAGGCCATTGCGGTCTGCCTTTTTTATGTGCAAAAAAAAAGAAAGCCACCCTAACACCCATGAGGACAGCTTTCTTTTTGTTTATCTCAAATAATATTGACCTAGTCTACTTTCAACACACCATCAATATTCGATAAAGTTTTATTGGTAGCCAGATCGGTAATATCCAATGAAGAATATACCCAGGACTGATCAATCTTCTGGCACTCAGCCTTCATAATGACACGAATATCCCGACACGTTTTCTGATAGCTACCACCAGGAATGTAACCTTTGGCCGGTGCTTTACCAGGCTCATTAACCAAGTGTCCGTCCATATTGGCAATGTTAGCTTCCCGATAGGCAGTTATATCTAAATAAGCCGGAATCCATGATTGATCAATTTTTTGAGCATCACAATAACAAGTCACGGTGATGTTTCTTGAAGTTTGAATGTAACTTCCCTTTGGTACAAATACACCTAGTAATTCTTTAACCTGTAACGTTTCCATAATTTAATACATTTCAATAGCACCTACTCTAAATGGCTTTTCGGTATCCGCCAAAAGCTTTGTTGAAAGCTTCTAAAACGAATTTCAGCCATTATTTTTTTAACATCAACCTTGCTTTTCCAGTTGGCACATATAATAAAATACCGATTAAAAAGAATAAAAAAAACATCTCAAAAAACTTAAAAATGATGGATAAGCAACAAATAATGGTGATCAAACTCCCCAAAATAGCGTCAAAAAAAAGCAATCCCATCTATCGTTTTAAAGGACCTGATTTTCATGAGACATGCCTTTTCCGTCTGCCTATTTTAATAATGTTTGGCGTCCCCCTTCGCCTCGGGCTCAGTGCCGGGCTTTCCCCTCCTACTCCTCGCCAGTACACCTCTTTCACACAGAGCACCACTTATCGCTGCGGGGTATCCGCTCCAATCCCTGGCCGGTGGCGCATTTTAGTGGAATACACTGAATCGTTAAGAGTCGATAAGCTTCTTTTCAAAAAAAATGAGCATCTACCATGTAAATAATGCCCCCACGAAAAAGAAACCCCATCCACAATGTAAACAGGTCATCATTTTGAAAAAAAAGGTCATCATCCATGTAGATACACCGCCTGGCATACCGGAACAGGAATCGACCATGTAAATAAGCCACTTTTCTAAAAAAGAGAGTCACCGACATAGTAGATAGGCTCACATTCTAAAAAGATGCACCATCAACACTGTAGTTAGCTGTTCTATCTCAAGAAATAACAATCAACCATCACTATGCCGCATTCCATTTTCCTGTTTCACTTCATTCCCCCAATTGACCATTTCATACTCCATTTTCATTCCTTCGTAATCATATACTGTTTATCACTCACGCCAACTTCTATTTTTGTATCATCAATGATTGACTAATGTTAACAGAAACGACTGACAACAGAAGTTCATCGGCGATTCTAACGCAAATAAAATGGAATAACATGAACTCGTGCAAATCACTTTTGGTTACTGTGATTGTTTTATCATTACTATCCGGCATGGCTTCATCGTGTGATGATGTCATTGAATACAGTCCCTATCAAAACATCATAAAAAACAAATGGAAAGGCCAAAACACGGCCAACATTAAAGAACTTAACCTACAATCAGAAACAGCATTCGAACCCTTTAAAATTGCACTCATTTCCGACAGTCACACCTATTATGACGATTTGGAAAAACAGGTGAAATACATCAATACACTAAAAGACATCGACTTTGTGATACACCTGGGCGACCTCACGTTAAGTGCCATCAACCGGGAATTTGAATGGTACAGTGATATCATCCATAAAATTAAAATACCGGTCATTACGCTCATTGGTAATCATGACTGTCTGGCCAACGGATACAACATCTACAATGAGATGTTTGGTCCAGCTGACTTCAGCTTTACCTACAACGGCGTTAAATTCGTCATGCTTGATGATGTGGTGTGGGAAAAACATGTGGAAGATCCCAACTTTGAATGGTTTAGCGAAGCCATTGTAAATGACCAAAACTATGCACACGTTATTCCCTTTGCACACATCCCGCCATGGGATGAGCAATTCAGTTATGGCAATGAACTTTTCTACAACTATCTACTGGAAAAGAATGCCATCTCACTGTCGGTGCATGGTCACATTCATCGCTACGATGTGCGTCAACCCTACGGAACGGTTAACTACCTGTCGGTACCCAGTTGTAATCGCGATCAATTAGTCATCATGGATATTCAATCGGATACTATCCTGTTCGAGAACATTGCCTATTAAAAAACAATCCCCTGCGGGTGTTAAGTAAAGAGTGAAAAGGTGAAAGTAAAAAAAGGTAAAAGTGTAAAGGCAAAAGTAAATAGGTGAAAGTAAATAGGTGAAAGTAAAAAGGTGAAAGTAGAAAATGTTAACATATTGATCATGCTATGCACTCCATAATAACTACCCGACAGTAAACCATTGACTTTATACAAACTTATTTTTGTGTCTGGATTTTTCCTTTCACCCGGTTATCTATTACCTCATCAACATGAAACAACAGTATATCCTATACCTCATCATTGCACTGCTGGCACTGTCATTTAAAGGAATGGCGCAGGCCGATCCTTCACAGCCCAATAAACAGTCTGCTTTTTTGCACGACGTATACCGTGAACGCACCAAAGTGATTAAAAACGATACAGTGACCTATAAGGCCCGGTGGTTTATCCCCGATCAATACAAAGTGCAATATGCGGGTGGTACTGGTTTCCTATCGCTTGGATTCGGCTACCAAATATTTCCACGTTACTCACCTGCTCTATACTATGGTTATTTAGGCGAATCCTTTGGTGGGAGTGCCAACACAGTACACACTATTTCACTGAAAAATACCTTTCTGCTCACCCGCCAACCACTCTGGGGGATTCTGAATCCTACAGCGGGTATTTCGGTAAACTGGGGACACACCAACAACACTTTTGATAATTTGCCGGATTACTATCCGGAGGAATATTATTTCCAAAATCAAATTCACTTCGCCCCTTTTGTGGGGGGCGAACTCAAACTTAAGCTCAAGCAATCGGCTTTCGAGGCTTTTGGTGTCTATGCTGAAGTTTCTGCATTGGATGCATATCTTTTGGAGTGCATCCGTACCAGTTATGTGAAACCACACATGATTCTATCATTGGCCGTTGGGGTGACTTTCTACCTGAAGTAAAAAAAAGACTGTCTCAACATAAACAGATGAGACAGTCTTATACCATTATCCAGATGTAGAACTAACGTTATTTAATTCTTGCCGCTTCCAGGTGCTTCATCCAAATGGCGTTAATTTCAGCATAATCGCCCAAACCTTTCATCACTGAAGTAACCGCATATCCTTCGCCTTCGAAGCGCTCTTTCCAGGATTGCTCATCCAGCTTGGCTGAATTGGTAACACCATTCATATCGTTGCTGGCATGATCACCGGCTATGGACATCAAGGGTGAAATGGTTACTTTTTTATCCTTCAGATTTAAGCTCTTAATTTTCGGTAAAACACCATCAATTAATGGGGCATTCTCCTCATCGTCAAGCACCGTATTGGGATCCACAACACCAATGTAGAACAATGGCGACAGCTTTTGCAATTCGTCTTCCAGTTGTGCATACCGGTTGTGATTCACATGCTCAGGTGTACCATGCCCCATTAAACATACCGGCTGACCGGCTGCAGTCTCAGCTTTAAACTTTTCAGCCAAAACCCTGGCCACTTCCGTCAAATCTTCCGGACTATCCAATAGCGGTTTGCCAATGGCACATTCCAATCCCGGAAACTGCTTTTTTACTTTTTCCACTGTCCCAACTACGTCATCAAATTCTTCACCCGGTATAATGTGTAACGATTGCACGGTGATTTTCGAATACCCGTCTTTGACCATTTGGATTAATGCTTCTTCCGGATTATCGTTATCAATTTTCTGTCCGTTTAAGGTTCCTTCCCCATTTCCTTGTCTCAGTTTATTTAAGATCAATTCGGCAGTGTATGCCCACCGAATCTCAACACCCGGAAACTTAGCTTTAGTTGCAGCACCAATGGTTTTAAACGTTTCTTGCGGCGCTTCATAGGAAGAACCAAAAGTGACTAACAAGATTCCATTCTTGTCGCCCAATGTAATGTCAGTGTCATCATCGTCTTTGGAGCAGCCGGTAAACAAAACTGCTGCCATGCTTAACACCAAAAGTGTTTGTTTCAAAAATTTCATTGTGATCAGTATTTAATTATAGAATGATCCTGCATTTTGCAGGAGTTGGTTAAATGTTATTCCTTGATTGATTACCATACCTGAAGAACCGCTTTCAATTAACTGTCAAAATTTAGATTCACGCCCACAAAAAGCGATCTTCCTGGATTTAAAGTGCCATAGTGCGATCCATAAGGGCTATCATCCACGTAATCAAATAGATTATCGACCCCGACAATAAAAACCAGCTTCGTTTTTTTTAGCTTAGTGAGGGTATGACTCGAAGTCACTTTCCATAACTGGTAAGGCTTAGCGGTGCTCCGATTGAGGTCCTCTTCCAAATAAAACTTTTCCGATTTATAGTTCCCCATTAGATTCAGCTTCAGATCATACACCTTCCACTTCTTCGACCAATTCGCTTTTAGAGTGGCACTGTGATTGGATATGCCATCCAACTGAATGTCTTGGGTCAAATTTCTTGCATCTACATAGCTGTAGCCGCCACTCAATGAAAAACCGGTAAACAGATTGGCATGAAATAAAAAGTCAAATCCCACATTTCGTGCCTCATTGATATTATACCTCAATTTGGTTTCTTCCACCCCTCTTCGGGCATCATCCCATTGGGTAGGAATGATTTTATAATCAATCATGTCATGTACTTCATTGAGATACACACTCAAACTGGTTCTGAACTTGTTATGTTTATACTCCGTGGAGATTGTGTAGTAGTCTGATTTCTGTGGTTTTAATGCTTCATTCCCCAAATACAGCCGGTACATCCCCATCCGTTCACTCTCGTAGTAATAGTAAAGCTCCTTCAGCGTTGGCGCCTTGAATCCTTTTGAGTAGGAAGCCCTGTAAGTCAAGCGGGATTTCTTATACCTAGCTGAAATCTTCGGCGTGGCAATAATCCCGAATGTTTTGTGATGAATCAGTCGAACACCTGCCACAAGATCCATATCATCCCCTAACTTTAGCTCATCTTGAGCATAAACCGAAAGCGTATAGGCGCTGACATTGTTTTCGCTCAAACGGTATTGGGCTTCCAGGTACTCACTCAGATACTCAGTACCAACACTAAGCGTATTTCGTTCATTCAAATGAAAAACACCTTTTGCCTGCGTAATCCAATTGATTTGATCGGAGTTTTTAAAGCGATCGCCCGGATAATAAGTCTTGGAGATCGTTCCCTCTTTGGTCGCGTAACGTTCATTGCGCTTATAAGGGTATTCGGTATAGTAATTATAATTTCCGTAATCACTGTTAAAGGTGATGAAGTCCTGATTCTTAAACGTGTATTTACCGCCAACTGACGCACTGATATCATTGTAATAGTAATTGTGCATACGCCCCTTAAATGGGAAGTACAAGGTTTTCTCATGCCAGGAAGCATCAAACGTCAGACTCAAGCGTTCAAAGACATTGTAGGTCAGAGATTGCCTAACGGTGTATGAATGCTTCTTATTGACCGACATGTCATAGGTTTTCACCAAAAAGGGTAAGTTGTTATTCTTCTTCCATTTGGTGTTGTAAGTCATATCATTCAGCTGCCAGCCATCGGTTTGTTTTCTCGTAAAAAACGTTTTACTGGAAATTTTTCCAGTATTAAAGGTCAGTGAGTTGAGCTGCTTCCAGTCGTTATATGCTCCCAATCGGGTGCTATTGGTGAAGTTAAATTGGCGGTCCGACTTCCTGGTAATGATATTAATGACCCCGGCAATCGCATCAGAACCATACAAGGTGGAAGACGCTCCTTTGACGATCTCAATCTGCTCAATGTCTTCGGTATTGATTCGGCTTAAATCAATCCGACCGCCAATATCACCCGTTAAGCGTTTCCCATTCACCAATATCAGCACATAATCCTTCCCGAGTCCATTGATTTTAACATTCGTTCCCATGGAGCTGGATGTAAAATCAACAGATGAGGAGATACCGGCAATCACTTCTTCCACACTTCGGCCCGAAACCGCCTGTATGGTTTTCCCGGATATAATTTCCGTTTGAACAGGTACATTATCTATTTTATGTTGCGTCCCCGTTCCTGTAATGACAATGGGAGACAGATTTTCAACAGCAGTTTCCAATTCAAAATAAACCGTATTGGATCCCTTTTTTATTTGAATAGGTACTTTCAGCAGATGATAACCAATACAGGATACACTAAACTCAACAACACCCTCTTTCAAATTAACTATTTTGAAAGAACCATCGCTTCCGGAACTGGTGCCTTTGGGCATACCTGTCATAGAAATATTAGCAAATTCAATGGCTTGCTTAGACTCTTTATCCAAAACAACACCCTCAAGAACAGCGCTTTGCCCCCATAACAGATTCAAGCAAAAGCACCATTGCAGCAATGCAAAAGCAAATATACACCTCATCAAACAATGAATAATATTGAAAATACTATGTCAATTGCAGTAATAAATCTTAACCCGAAATATTATTACCAACTAAAAGTTTTTGTTTTGCAGGTCTTCTGGCTGACTCTTGTTTAATCACCTTCCCGGCATGTCTGACATGCCAGTGGTATCGTAGAATTAAACACTCGATAGAGCTTACAGCTGCGGGTACAGCACCGGTTTTGCACCGGTTTCCCTTTATTGATAAGAATGAAACTTACCAATCACAAAACAGCCGCGAAAGTATAATATTTTTTAATAATGACATAATTTTTTATTTCCTCCTGTCCACTAAAGGATGTCCGTTTTTTGAATAGCCTGGTTATTTATAGGGAAAACGGTAATGAAATAGACTCTTCGAAAATACACGTACCTGTATGACTATATCATACACTCTAAGTGCCTTACCAGGCGGGTTTTCATTTTTTGTCATGACACAAAAAACGGAAACAAAAAAAGTCTAGGCGACACTACTCACCGACCCATCACGTTTTGACATCAGAAAAAGAATAAACTCGCTCCTACGTCACTCACACAGAATTCTTTTTTGCCTGATAACAAAACTATGGGGCCCCGTCTACGTTAGTGAAGCCACTTCAAAAATTTGAAGTTAACTCCATAGAAGCCTGATAAATTTATATTCATTTTTTTAATTATTGATAAACATTATTCGGATGAACCATGAGAAAAACATGCGGCCACCAATGGGTTGAAGGGTTATACACTTGTGGGATTATATTCACTTTTTTCAGCCCCTCACCACTTCTCAATATTTGTTCTCTATAACATTTTATTTACTTTTGCGCCCTTGTTGGTTCATCCGGTTGCACAAACATTCATGTAACCATTTGATTAAAAGGGAATGCAGTGAAAATCTGCAACAGTTCCCGCTGCTGTAAGTCTGGTTCATAATTATGAATCGAGGTTTTTAGAACTACAGCCACTGTCGCTAACTCCAATAATCCCGATAATTATCGGGAGGAGTGATGGGAAGGCACTAAAAACCAGGATAAGTCAGAAGACCTGCCAATAATAAACTAAAAGCATTTTGCTTCCGGGATAGAAGTATATGTCTAGAACAACTGAGGGGCTGTTCGTCATATATCATTCATTGCTTTCCGTTATTGTAAAATGTAATTATTAAAATTAATAATTATAACAATGCAAAAGATTTTTCTGGCAGTCATTACACTACTGCTAACCGTATCGTTGTCAAATGCACAAAATGCCAGCTTATCAGGTAAAGTGACGCAAAAAAACAACCAGGAACCGTTACCGGGTGCTCACATTTATTTTTCCGGCACAACCCTTGGAACCGCTACCTCTAACACGGGTGATTATCAAATTAAAAATCTGAAACCCGGCAATTATGACATCGTCTTTTCCTTTTCCGGTTTTAAAAGAGTCCGCAAGAACATTGATCTGGTAAGTGGCGAAAACACCCTTGACATACAAATGGCTGAGTCGGATAATAACCTGGGCGAAATAGTCGTAACCGGAACGGGTACGGCCCATCACTTAAAAACAGCACCAGTACCTACTGAGTTAATCAGTAAGAAAGTGATAGAAAGTACGGCTGCATCGGAGTTCACTGATCTGATGTTAAATGTAAGCCCATCCTTCGATTTTGCCCCAAGCACCATGGGGTCAGGCATGAAGATCAATGGCTTGGGAAATGATTTCATCCTTGTTCTGGTGGATGGGAAACGGTTGTACGGGGATATTGGAGGTATGAATGACCTGAACCGCATTAATCCCGATAACATTGAGCGTGTTGAAGTCTTAAAAGGAGCAGCATCACTGCTTTATGGTTCCGATGCCATTGCCGGCGTGGTCAACATCATCACCAAAAAATCCCATCGTAAAGTGCATGCCTCCCTCAATGCCCGCTTACGCGATCATGCCACCTATCAAACCAGCGCCAATGTGGATTTGAATATTGGTAAAATGACTTCCAATACTTCCTTAAGTTACAAAGGAACTGATGGCTGGCAATTGAGTCCTTATGAAGTAGATGATGATGAGTTGGTAGAGACCAAAGCCAAAACTCAAAATGCATATGATGATTACACCTTCAGTCAGCGTTTAGGGTTTACACCCCTCAAACATATTGAGTTATATGTAGAGGGATCGAAATACGAGAAAGACTTACAAGTACCTAAAAACTACCAGAAATATGGATATTTCTACGATGATGTAACCGGAGGTGCAGGAGCTAAATACCTGTTAAATAAACAAGACTTCATTTCAGTTAATTATCACTATGATCGATTTAAGTATTACTATAAATACAACCAGGAATATAAGGATTACAACAAAGGTGACAAATCAATAAATAACGACCAACAGCTTAGTAACCTGCAGATCAAATATGTCAACACCTTATCTGAAAATAATAAGCTAACTGTTGGAGCCGAGTATTTAAGCGAGAAAATGATTTCAGAGCAACGCCTGATGAATGGCGAAGCCACAGCCAATACCCTTGCCCTCTATGCGCAAGACGAACTAACTATTCTGGAGAACCTGGATATTGTGGCCGGTTTACGCTATGTAAAACACGAGGAATTTGGTAATGCTTTTACGCCAAAGATTTCCTTGTTATACAAATACAATCATTTTAATCTTCGCGGTACTTACGGGCTGGGTTACAAAGCACCTTCACTGAAAGAATTGTATTACGATTATGAAAAGCGTGGCACGATATACATGGGCAACACTGATTTGGATCCTCAGAAATCACGCTATTATTCAGCCGGATTGGAATTCAATAACCAAGTATTTTCCGTGAGTATATCTCCCTACATCAACTATGTGGAAGATTTGATCACCTACCAGGATGTGCCGTTACAGGATGGTGATACCGAAAACAAAATCAAAAAACGTCGTCAGCATTTTAATGTGGAAGAAGCGCGCACAAAAGGTGTGGATGTATTGGTGAGTGCCAAATTAGGTCATGGCTTCACAGCCGGTGGTGGATATAGCTATGTAGATGGCAGAGATATCACCAATGATGTAAGGTTGGATGGGGTGGCTTATCACTATGGCAATGTCCGCTTAGCCTATGATCGTACCTGGAAAAAATACGATTTAAATGCAACGATTCTGGGCCGTCTTCAGGATGAAAAATTTTACGACGAAGAAGAAGGTAATGCCAAAGGGTATAACATCTGGAAACTAACGACTAATCATCGTTTCACTCACCTGGGTGCCTTTATCCTGGAAGCCTCTGCCGGTATCGATAATGTCTTTGACTATGTGGATGATGTGCCTTATGGCTACAACTACGGAACTATTTCACCGGGAAGAACCTTCTTTGTCGGACTAAAGATACATTTCGCTCAATAATCACATTAGACGTTTAAATGTTGAATAAACAGATTAAAAATATACTCTACCAAATTCATAAAATATCAGGCTCTTTTTTGAGTCTGATATTTGTGATTTGGTTCCTATCAGGTATCGTCCTCATATTCGATGGTTTTCCGCACGCCTCTCGCCAGGAACGTTTTCTGCACCTGGAAGAAATAAAGCCGGGTCACCTAACAAATCTACAGCCGCCATCAACTGATTTTAAAGGTAAAGTGAAATTTGAATTGTGCGCCGGACGTCCTGTCTACCGTGTATTCGGAGGCAAAAAAAAGCAGGTGGTTTATGATGCTGCCACTTTAAAACCTGTGGCACCCTATACCCGGGAGCAAGCCCGTAAATTAAGTGAATCATTCAACGGATCACCCATAAAAAAAATCGAAAAGAACACGGAATTGGACTCCTGGATGCCCTGGAGTTATTATAAACCACTTCTTCCGGTTTACAAGTGTTACATGGATGATGCCAAACACACGGTACTTTACGTATCCGAAGTAACCGGTACCATTATCCAGGAGACCAACCGCAAAGAAAGGTGGCTGGCCCGAATAGGTGCTATTCCCCATTGGATCTACTTCAAACAACTACGTTTAATGCGCGATACCTGGCGCCTGGTGGTGATCATACTATCCGCTCTTGGCCTGCTGGTTTCGCTGTCGGGCATTTATGTGGGACTTATTCGCTTACGCAAGCGCAAGAATGGTTTGACACCTTACAAAAAAAGATGGTACAAGTGGCACCACATCGCCGGTTTCTGTTTTGGCATTATTGTTTTTACTTTCTTACTCAGCGGACTTATCTCTGTGACGGGTGTTCCTGATTGGCTGGCTGGTGTTGATAGCGATCAAAAAGAAAAGATCAACTGGAAACAACCCATTCATTGGACCAATCATCAATCCACCACGCCAGGTGATATCTATCATGCTTTACAAACAAAAACAGGCATCCGGCAAATCGAGTGGAAAACGGTTCTTGGCCAGGCGCAATACCATGTATATTACGATCATTACCAGGTACCGGAAATCTATTGTCTTAAAGACACTGCTATAATAGAAGCCGTCTCCTACTCCATGGATGAAATTGAAAGAAAAGCCCAAATGCTTTTCCCGGAGATTCCATTTACTATTGAGTGTCAAGCAGCATACGATAATTACTATTCAGCTTCAGCCATGTACTATCTGCCAAAACCAGTCTTCAAAATTAAGCTGGATGATACTGCACAAACCTGGTTGTATATCAACCCTAAAACAGGTGAGGAAGTAAGACGTGTGAACAAAAATACACGCCTGCGCAGATGGTTGTACCGTGCTTTGCACACCTTTGATTTCCAGATTTTGAAGGAGGCCAATACCATACGCAAATCCCTTTTGGTCATTTTATCCATTGGCGGTTTAGTGGTCAGCATTTCCGGTTTAATCCTATCTTTCAAGTGGTTCAGGCGGAAATGTAAAAAGGGTATAAAACACATTAACGCATCGTTGAACAACAAACAATAAGCCAGACATGACCAATTTGATAAAACACTGCTTCGTTATTGCCGTCATTTTCACAACCATATCCTGCAGACAAAAGCAGAAAACACACAAAAATACAGGGGATGAAACAAGGACCGAGAAACCCTTAGCTTATGCGAAAGAGTTTAAAATTGAAAAAGGAACGCAATCAACACATTTAAGCATTTTCAGAAAAGGAGAAGATAACGTTTCGGATGCCTTCACCTTGGTTAAAAATGAAGCTGATTTAAAAAACTATACCAACGCCATTAAGGTGCCTTGTAAAAAGATTGTTTGCCTGTCCTCCACACAGCTCGCTTACTTTTTCACTCTCGACGACATTGACGACATCGTGGCCATTAATAGCAGCCGCTATCTCCGCCACGAAGGCATGAAGGCGAAAATTAAATCAGGAGCAGTGAAACGCATTGGTAAAGAAGGAAACTTTAATATTGAGATGGTGGCTGCCCTCAACCCTGATGTTATTTTTGTATCACCTTTTAAAGCCGGCGGTTTTGATGCCTTGCGCAGCCTTGGCATTCCGCTGGTTCCAATGGCCGCTTATAATGAACAGACCCCTCTGGGGCGGGCCGAATGGATTAAAATGATCGCCCTTTTTCTGGGACAGGAAGACAAAGCGGATTCCTTGTTTAACGGCATTCAGAGGCGATATACGCACTTGAAAGACCTGGCTAAAAATGCCAAACAAAGACCGACGGTCCTATCCGGTAAAATGCGTTCAGGTAACTGGTATGTGCCTGGTGGAAACAGTTTTTATGCCCATTACTTCCGTGATGCCGGCGCTGAATACATTATTAAGGACGATAAGCAAGGGGCTTATCCGGTGGATTTTGAAACCATCTATCAGAAAGCCTCTCAATGTGATTACTGGCGCATCGTGCATCCCGAAAAATCTGGCATAAGCTTATGTGATTTAGCACAACAGGATCCCCGGTATGCCGACTTCAAAGCGTTTCAAACACAAAATGTAATCCTGTGTAACATACGCGAAAAACCCTATTACGAGCAAGTATCCATGAAACCGGATGTATTGCTTTCGGATTACATACACTACTTCCATCCGGAGTTATTACCTGATTACAAACCTGTTTTTTACGAGCGATTAAAATGATCAATAATATCGGACGAATTACGCTGATGCTCATCCTGACAGTTCTATTACTATTAGGCTTGATAGCTCTGAACCTGGTGCTTGGATCGATCCACATCCCTCTAAGCGAAATTAAGTCCATCCTGCTGGGAGATGGATCTTCCACTATTATTTATGAGAACATCATCTTGAAAACCAGGCTTCCGCAAACGGTGGTCGCTATGGGTGCCGGCATGGCTCTGGGAGTGGCCGGTTTGTTGATGCAAACCCTGTTTCGGAATCCATTAGCAGGCCCTTCCGTTCTGGGTATTTCATCCGGATCCAGTTTAGGCGTGGCTTTTGTGATGTTATTTAGCGGTACCTTTTTAGGATTTTCATTTACCAGCCTTGGTGTTTGGGGGGATTTTGCCGTTATCTTTTCATCCATGATTGGGGCCGGTGGGGTGTTGCTACTCATCCTGTTCATTTCCCATCGCATTGGCGGCACACTCAGTGTCTTAATCATCGGGGTCATGATTGGCTACCTTTCCAGTTCATTGGTTAGTTTACTTAAATTTTACAGTCCCGAAGAAGATGTCCACAATTATGTGATTTGGGGCCTGGGCAGTTTCAGTCGCCTGTCACCGGCCAGAGCCTGGATGTTTAGTCTGATTACCATTATTCCTTCATTACTGGCTGTATTTTTGAGCAAACCCTTAAATTTGCTGGCATTGGGCGATCGGTATGCAGCCAACCTGGGATTGCGCATTAAACGCGCCAGGCTGCTGATTATTACCTGTGCCGGATTTCTCACTGCTGTGGTTACCTCCTTTTGCGGACCCATCATATTTATGGGAGTGGCTGTTCCGCATTTGGCCAAATTGCTGTCACGTACCTCCAATCATTTCTTCTTAATTTTAAATGCCAGTTTGTTAGGCGCCGTAACCGCCCTTTTATGTAATCTATTGGCGCGCCTTCCCGGATTTGAGCAGGAATTACCCATCAATTCCGTCACGGCATTTATTGGTGCTCCCGTAGTTATCTGGGTCATCTGGAAAAGACGGCAAGAAAACCGATTAGAGTAATGCCGATATTTATTTGGACTGACTTCCATGAAAAACACAGGAAAATTGAAAACTGACATACTACACATCAATAATCTATCCATTGGCTACGGGAAAGGTAAACGGACCAAAGTCATTGGCAACCACCTTTCTGCCACCATTCACAGTGGCGAGCTGGTTTGTTTGTTGGGCGAAAATGGGACAGGCAAAAGCACGCTGATACGAACCCTCTGTGGTTTTCAGCAGGCCATAGGCGGTAAAGCTTCCCTGATGGGAAAAAACCTCTTGAACCTGGATGAAAAAGAACTGGCCCTGATGGCGGCCGTGGTATTGACTGATCGCGTCATAGTAGCCAATGCCTCTGTTGAAGAGTTGGTGGGGCTGGGCCGAAGTCCCTACACCGGGCTATTTGGAAAGCTCAATGCTGAGGATCAGAGAATCGTCGATGAAGCCATCGAAAAATGTGGAATCCTGCATAAGAAAAAAGACCGCTTATCAAACCTAAGCGATGGCGAGAAACAGAAAGCTTTTATTGCCAAAGCACTGGCGCAGGATACGCCCTTAATCATCCTGGATGAACCAACCGCTTTTCTTGATCTTCCGGCACGTGTCGAAATCATTCAGTTACTCCGGCACATAGCCAACACTTCCGGTAAATCCGTATTGATGTCTACCCACGACCTGGACCTGGCCCTGCAAATGGCCGATCGCCTTTGGTTACTGTCGCCAGGAAAACCACTTGTCACTGGCAGCCCGGAGGATTTACTGTTGACAAACGATTTTCAATCCATTTTTACGAATCAAGGTATTGAGTTTGATAATCAAACCGGCCTTTTTAAAGTTGGTTACGCGTATAAAACTGAATTGCCTGCCAAAGGAGATGGTTTTGAATTTCTATTATTGCAGCGTGCTTTTGCCCGAAAAGGGGTGAAAATTACATCGGCTATTCAGCCAACCAAGCACTGGCTGGAAATAGAACAGAACCCTGCCGGTCAATTTCATTTTTACAAAAATGGGAAAGCTATTGTAGCTGAAAACTCCATTGAAAAACTAGTGCAATTAACCTTAGAAGATTTGAATTAAGTACAAAATACTGTTCATAAAGAAAGTTTGCGCAAACCAAGGATGGCCTGCGCAAACAAATTAAGCCGTGTTTTTATTTCACTGACCAAACGGTATAACTTTTAGGAGGTGCTTGAATCTTTACCCATTTACCACCTTGAGTCACGGGTTCCCAATTAGAGTGACCAGTGTAATCTTTAATTTTCGTATTCGACCAGTTGGTTTCTACCCAACGCTCCTGCCAGGTATCCGCGTTATTGATATACACCACCAGGCCGGCAGCATTATCACCATTACGCCGCGCCAGGTATTCATCATTATCCGTGTACAAAATATTAGTAGATCCGGTGGCCAGGTTATTATGAATCCAAATCAGGTTATTCATCTTATCCTTATTCAACCACTCTTCATAATCTTGATAGAACACGCAGGGATATCCTTCATGCGTCAGAATATAAGCATAAGCCAACAGTTTAGCCCAAATCTCATCAGTATCATGATTGGTAACGAAAGTGACTGCCCGAAACGGATTTCGCTTCCACATCATGTCCTGATTCAATTTCGTTAAATCATTCCCGTCAAACGCCTCATTCATGGCATAGTAACAGGCAAAATCAAAAACAGATGAGTTAGCTTCTGAGGCCCACCAATTTAAGTAATCCACATCTGAATCCCATAATTCACCTACTGAAAAGCCGCCTACTGAAGCATTCCATTCGCGTACTACCCATGGTTCAAATCCTTTTACATAGTCGAATCGCCAACCATCAAAGCCCATCACATTCTTATAATACTTGGCTACAGAATTCGATCTACCCCAAAGCCAATCCTGTACATAAGTACTACTGTGACACAAATCAGGAAATCCGCCAAACACACCCAAATCACTCTGCTTAATGTTATTGGGATGAAAATCATTGGCCGATCGATAAAAAAGACCAGAAGCCGGATTAAAATCAGTCCAGGTACTGGTACTGGTGTATGGATTGGCCTCCGATGCCCCACCACTGTTATGATTTAAGACAATATCCGCATACACCTTCAGACCTTCCTGATGAGCGGTGGTAATAAGATTTTGCAACTCCGCCTTGGAGCCAAATCGTGTTTCGGTCGATCCCATTTGCTGGTGCTGCCCAAAGTCATAGTAGTCAAATGGATCATACCCCATTGAGTAAGCCCCATTTTGAGCTTTAGATGCCGGGGGAAGCCAAATGGCATTGATGCCCGCTGCGCTCCAGTCATCCACTTTGGTAATTAGTGAGTTCCACCAATTACCTCCGGCAGGCACATCCCAATAGAAGGCCTGCATCATTACGCTGGCATTACTAGCCGATTTAAGCATTATCCCATTCGCAGAGACCTGCTCACTATCCTGATTAATTGTCTTGCTAACTTCAACCTGTGGATCTTCAGAACATCCAAAACTTAAGGACATAACAAGACACACAGCTATAAAAAGCTGGCTAAAATAAAATCGATGATCTTTCATTTTTAGATTTTTTTGGTTACAAATAAACATAATAACCTTCACACTCCTACACAAATGCAATTGCATATCTATAAGTGGTATACCTCTAAAAATCAGCTGATGTAATCAAATATAGTAGATGCTTGTGAAGAACAACACAAAAATCCAAAGAAAATCTACACAAACGATTGCGATAACGTTTGCGATAACGTTTGCAAATGAAGAAACTGGGAGATAACCCATTTGAAATGCAAATTATAAATATTGCATATCGCCCAGATACTGTTGATATGAGCTAGTGATTAATGCCTATATACCATTGAGAAGGGAGGTTTTATACCTATTATCAATCAAATCCAATAGCTAAAAGGAGGCCATTTTAAATCTATTTACCTGGTGCAGGCCGGAGATGTCTAATGAATCATAACAAGAATTCAATCATAAAAACAACCAAAACAGTTGATGATCAATTAGGCAGCAGATCTAACCCCCTGATTTTACATGCCCCCAGGCTGATTGTACTATTCCATCAGGTTTTTGACAATCTCCCTCACTTGCTTTTCTAGTTCAATCGGTTGCTTTTCCAGGCCGGGGTCATCGTTAATGGGCATACCAGCACCTTGTTTTTTGGCAGATACGCGGCCTTCTTTTTGCTGTACGACATGGGTCAATTCATGACCAATCAATTTTTGGCCTTCCTGGCTTTCGGGCTTGTACTGGCCGGGAGCGAAATTCATATCTATTGCTTTAGAATAGATTAAAAAAACTGAACTCACCAAAAATCATAATCTCAATACACTATAGGTATCCTCAGCCATGTTTGTTTTCAACATTGTTGAGTTCTGTACATCGAAATCATAAAAGTAAGTTGAATCATTGTTCTTGTAAAGCCCATAAACAATGCTATTACCAACTTGCCATTTCTTATGTCTTTTTCCACTTTTCTTATAAAACTCAACCAAATTGGTAAGTTGTCCTTTTGATACATCGTAGGTCAATAGAAAATCATGTTGCTTCCCTTCACTATTTTCAGTGGTTGTGAGATCAAAGTAGTAGCAACCTTCTTCGTAAAAGGAATTAACAGTCGCAATACTTGAAGTCGTAATGACTGCAGGTAAATTAATCTCTCTAACTTCTTTCGTTGTTAAGGACAAGTTATATAACTTTAAATCAAGGCTGTCATTCTTTGCGAAAAATGGAACATCACTAATATATAAAGAGTCATATTTATCAAAAATGGCTCCATCAAATTCCCAAACTTTTACGTATTCCGAATCAAGCTTTATGTCGACCAACTGATTACTTGATAGATTGTAGCACCATATTTTTCCTTCTCCCCAGAAAATACACTCATTACCCATTCTTTCTACAGACGTAACGTATTTAAGCATTTCATCTGTGATCTTTTCTTCAATGACTTTCTTAAATTCATTTGCTTCTGTCAATCGATATTTAATCAATTCTCCATTCCTCTCGCTAAAGGTTATAAATTCATTACCTAAAACACTAATAATCTTCCCCCTATTACTAAGAGAATTTGCTAAATCTCCACTTATTTCCTGACTTGTATGACTTTTTATATCCAGTGCATAAAAGCTTGCATTACCATAAATCAATTTACAACCGACTTTTATTGGATATATTAAAGGATTAAAATCAATTGAATCGATAAATACCTCATAAATGATTTCTCCACTTTCAATATCTAACACAGATAATCGATATTGATTATCAACGGATGAAATATAGACGATACTCTTATCATAAATTAAAAAGTTATTAGGTAAAAAGTAGTTACTACCAGCCTTATAGTCATATTGCCATTGTTTATAACCTGTTTCAATACAATAACTCTCCAAACCAGGTCCTTTTGTTGAAAACAAAAGCGACCCGTTATTTGCACTAAATGGTTTATGAGCATAGCTATTATTAACTGACATTTCCCATGTCTATTAAGCAGCTCCTGGAAGCTGCATTTCTATTAGTCTAAATATTTTATTGTGCTCAGGCTTGTTTTTTATTAGATTGATAATTAGTTCATTAAAATCACTA
>Ga0193953_1000377_pt1 | contig 24865 bp, 24 predicted proteins | sample BB_4_MG_FD_140325 | JGI IMG/M metagenome (GOLD analysis project Ga0193953, IMG submission 140325) | Microbial mat bacterial communities from the Broadkill River, Lewes, Delaware, United States - BB_4_MG | ecosystem: Environmental > Aquatic > Freshwater > River > Microbial mats | place: USA...
CTGGGTGATTGAAAACGCCGGGTAGTATATATGCGTTTGCCAACTACTGTCAGACTATCTGAATAGATGACTTCTTGAATAGATTGTATTTCTCCTGCAAACACTGCAATATCAGCAATTTGTAAACATAACGCGAGAAGTATAAATAGAAAATTTTTTTGTGTCATTTTGACTTGTTTAAATGAAATCCAGTACGACATATCTTCCTTCACATGCTTCAAATCGAAGTCGGATTATCAGTATAATACCATTTGTGTTCCCAAATGATTGATAAATCATTTTACTAATTGCAATGGTTAATGCCGGTACAAAAGCACAGATTGATTTTATATCAATCGTTTTGGTTTGTAATCGGTATAATTGATTCTACACCTGGTTCTGCCTTACTTAGGCCTTCATCACTCTCAATCGCGCTATCTTCAGATTACTGAAATAATAAGCGAAGCCAATGGAGATGATAACTTCCGGTATAAAAAATCCCAAGGCAATGCCGGAGAATTGATAGGCCCCAATCATAGTATAGCTAAATAAGGGTATGAGTATTAAGGTTCTTAGTATGGAAATTGCCAATGATTCCAATGGTCTGTTTATCGCCGTAAAAAATATAGGGGATTGTATGCCCAGATTAGAAGCCAACATTGCCAGACCAACCAATAAATACAAGTAAAATGCAGGTTTAATGAGTTCCGGAGCATCTAACAAAAATGGCAGACAGAACCAGGCAACAGGAATCAAACCGATGTATAAAAGAAGGGCGTAAAGACTACTCCGTTTAACCGAGAAATAAAACAACTCTTTTAATTCATCAAATTTATTCTGCCCCATCCATTTAGAAGTAATGGGCTGGAGTCCATACTGTGCGCCAAGATATACTTTTGTAATAAAAAGAGTAAAAACAGATGCAGCAGCATAGGCTTCCAGGTACTTGCCAGGCATAAAATGCAGGATGGATCGGTTAATGATGTAGATCATCACCGCTTCAATAAAAACACCTAAAAAGTCGCTACTCCCATTGTACAGTACCCTAATCAGGCCTTTGAGATCAAATCGGGGAAATTGAAATTTAAGCAGCTTGGATTTATAAACTAAATAATAGACATTAGCCAGCAAATGATACAAATTGCTTATAACGGTGGCCAACGCTAAGCCTATCACACCCTGATTGAAAACCAATACAAAAAGGAGATTCAGTGTGAAATTTGCCAGCAAACTGGTCGTATTAACTCTAAAAACGAATTTGGGATCTCCATCATTCATAATCAACGTATCCAATACTATTGAAATGGCCTGCGGAATAAAGGCTATTGACAAATATTTCAGGTACATCGTAGCAATACCCAGGTAGGTTCCTTCAGCACCAAGAAAATGCGCTACTTCACCTGCATTAATAATTAAAAGGGTAACCACAACCAGGGTTATAACCGTCATGACAACCAAAATGAAACTGGCCGTTTCACTGGCTCTTTTTAACTTATTCTCACCAATGAGTAAACCAACATATGATCCTAATCCTGCCGAAAACATAAATGCAAAAGCAAAAACTAAAAACACAATCGGATTCACCAAAGTAATGGACGCAAGTACTGCAGAGCTAATAAAAGTAGCTGCGATAATTTGGTCGGCACTTGCGGCCACGGCCATGATAAGTTTTGATTGAATGGTACGATTCGCGTATTCCCGAAATACTTTCAAGTATGCTTTATCTTGTATTTTCATCTCCTTTTTTTTTGAACTTTAATTGATAAATCTTGCCATTGCCAAGCGCCCGACAACACTTTTTCGAGCCAAATATCACCACGAAGTGACATGTATTGCTAAATTTTTTTACAGTCCTACAATTGAAAGTATTTACCTATACTAACATCCGACATAAACCATGCATAAAAAGCATTTTACTTCTTTCTTTTCCCGATTACCAGGATCGAATCATTCTCTTCCATTTCAGCATAACATTCTAATAAGAGAATATCAAAATATTCAGACACGAGCTTTTCAATCTCATTAGTTGTATGGTAATTACACAAAACCCCTTTATGCACTTCATTTGCTGTACCTTTCCAAAATGAATGACAAATTATCCCCTTCGAACTAAGAATTCTATTTTGATTTATTATGGAGAGTTGTAACTCTTCATCTGTTAAGCAATGCAACACTTTATTCGAGTAGATTCCATCAAACTTTCTATGCGTCTCAAGATGTATTGCATTCAGCTCTAATAAATCTATATTAGGCAGCTTCGCTTTTAGCACATTCAAAAATGCTTTTGAATAATCCGATCCAGTTACTTCATAGCTTTTACTTAGTATCTCTAAATCGGTTCCGGGACCAGCTCCTATTTCCAGTATAGACTTATCATCAGGCAAAAAGCATTTTAGTTTCTTTATGAGTTCACGACCATCGAAGCCATCTGCCATTTTTATGTATTCGTTAACTACCTTTTCGTCTTCGTAATAGTTTGCATTCTTCATTATTCTTGATATTAACATTTCATTAATGTAAATAACACCTTGGCGTCACCCGGATGTGACACATAGTGATGAGTTTTTCATTCTTTTTTTATGCCATTCCAATACGAGCGCCAGGCCATTTTCTTAATATCTCTGGGCGCTACTGCCCCATCTCGTAGCGCTCTTGTTGCTCCCTCAATAAGCCCATAATATGCGTATTCCATCCATCCTACGGTAACATGAGGTGACACAATCGCTGACTCTTTAACTTTTAAAATAACCGCTTTAAAAGTGTTTATCATCTCATTAAAGTCCTCCTGAGTCTGCTTATCAAAAGGAGTAGCGTCTTTCGATACATCATGAATAAACGCGTACTGATACCCGCAATCAATATCACTATAAAACATCAACTTCAGTTGTTCTTCGGGTGCGTCCGAAGCATTCATTGCATTTTTCACATTGGCAATACAAGTGTTAACCATTTGCGCCGAAACTGCCACCAATAAATCATCCTTACTCGAAAAATAGCGATGCAGTGTTCGTCTTGTGACACCTGCTACCTCAGCAATTTTTTCCGTAGTTGCTGCCTGATCTATCTGAAGCACATCTATTGCCGCCTGAATTAATTTTGCTCTTGTATCCATGTTCATGTTTTTGACAAATGTCACAATAACATGTCACATATCAAAATATTATCCCCTTTTTTTTTTGTAACAAATAGATCTCATCACCCGCCACCTCCATTAAAGCCTATCATACCAACTCATTACAAATAATCTATCCTTTTAAAAAAAACATGGCATGGATAAATACCAGCAAATACTTATTAACTCATGAGGTTCGAAATAAATCACCGAACCTATCTCCTCCTTTTAGCGGGTTTGGAGAGCCTGTTCTGATTCCAACCGGAATCCCACACATTATCTATCCCAATCTTTAATCGGCTCATACGAACTATCCGCTTTGATCGGCTAAAGAAAGAAAACCCTCTTCGGTATAAATCCATTTATCTCGTTACCTACTCAACATCTACGGTACTAAATCCATTTTCCACGAAGGTCGCGCCAATATTATTTGTCTCTAACCTATTTTCCACGATGCCCGCCCCATTATTATCCGTCCTTACGCCATTTTCCATGGTACCTACGGCATTATTATTTACCCTTACCCGCTTTTCCATGATACCTGCCATAAAATGATTCAGCTTTATCCCCTTATCCACCATCGTTACCACAATATTATTTACCCTTACGGAAACATTTTTTATCTTCTCGCACTTATATTATGGATCTACCCCCTTTTTTGTCAACTTATTGGAATGATTTTTGATGGCAGATAGTTTTATTAAGAAAAGCCTTTGCAAACCAAAAGTATCCAAAATAAGTTCTGATAATAGATTGTAATTGAGTTTCACTGCAGCTTAGGAATGGACTTATACCGATCGAATCATAATGAGCGATAAAACTTATAGCTCAATGATTTTATATTTGCATTAACCAACTGTAATGAGCAAAATGCCTTATCAATTATTTTGATATACTTTTGGGTATTACCCCCTGGAACCTACAAAAAAAGGTCGCCCCAAATGAGACGACCTTTAGCTTTATAAGGTATTATTACTTACTTCTTATAATACTTCAATGCTTCCGGCATGTAGGCTTTCAAATCATTAATACGTGTATCATCAGCCGGGTGTGTACTCATAAACTCCGGTGGCTTTTGACCACCCATTTGCGACATACGCGTCCAGAATGGAATGGAGGCTTCCGGGTTATAACCAGCCAGTGCCATGAAGATTAAGCCCATTTTATCGGCTTCTGTCTCATGCATTCTACTGTAGGGTAACATCACACCAACCTGCGAACCAAGCCCAAATGCTGTCATGTAAATAGCTTTGGTTTGTTCTGGCTTTTCATCAATGGCGACAGCCAGTGCTGTACCTAAACCCTGAACAGCCATTTGCTGGCTCATGCGTTCATTTCCGTGCTTGGCGATGGCGTGAGCAATTTCATGCCCCATCACAACGGCCAATCCCTCTTCATCCTGTGTTAAGGGCAAAATACCGGTATAGAAAACCACTTTACCGCCAGGCATACACCAGGCATTAGGTGTTTCATCGTCTACCAGGTTAAATTCCCATTCAAAGCCACTGATCTGATCCGACCATCCTTTCTCAGCCATGAAAGTCTCTACTGCTTTGGCGATTTTATCCCCACAGCGCTTCACCATTTCTGTTTGCTCCTTGTTAGTGGATAGTTTATTCTCCTTCAGGAATTGATCGTAGTTGGAGAAACTCATTGTCATCATTTCTGAATCGGACACCAGGTTTATCTGCTTACGTCCGGTAATGGGCACCGTCGAACAGGATATCGCAGCCCCCAGGCACAATACCGTACTGACTCCCAACAACCACTTTTTCATACGCTTTTGCATCGTTTATTTAGTTAAAATTAGTTTCTATTGAATGGTACAAAATTAGTATCAATTTGGCGAACAATTTCTATTTTTGCCTGCCAATCTTATACGAAAGAAATTAGCACCCTAATTCATACCATTTTATGAACACGTTATTAAAAAACCATTTTAAGCTCCATTTTGTTGTATTACTCTATGGATTCACAGCCATTCTGGGTAAACTTATCACCTTACCGGCCCCCGAAATGGTTTGGTATCGCATGTTCATCGCTTTTATTGTGTTGGGAGGTTTCATCCATTTCAAGAAAATCCCTCTCAACATAGGCTATAAACCCATTCTTAAAATGATGGGCGTGGGCTTTGTGGTAGCCTTTCACTGGATTACTTTTTTTCATGCGGTGAAGATCTCTAATGTTTCAGTAACACTGGGCTGCATGGCCTCTACCACCCTCTTCACCAGCTTTCTGGAACCCTTCTTTTTTCGTAAGAGAATCAAGTGGCTGGAAGTATTCATTGGCTTACTGATCATTAGTGGCTTGTACCTGATCTTTCAATTCGAATTGGATTTTTGGATGGGGATCATTACAGCCCTGATATCTGCCTTTTTAGCTGGCTTGTTCACGGTATTAAATAAGTTCTTCATCGAAGACCACCATCCGGTCACCATTAGTTTTTTCGAGATGCTAAGTGGTTTCCTGGGCATCACGCTCTTCCTGACTTTCTCCGGCACATTCAGCCTGGGATTAATGGTACCTACGAAATTAGATGTGTTATTCATTATCGTTTTGGGCGTTGTTTGCACAGCTTATGCCTTTGTGGTGGCAGTGGATGTAATGAAAGTTCTATCGGCTTATACGGTGGTATTGGCCATTAATATGGAACCGGTCTACGGCATTCTACTGGCATGGGCTATCTTTGGCCAATCCGAATTTATGTCAGGGGGATTTTACCTGGGTACGGTCATCATCCTGGCAGCTGTATTCTTACATCCTGTTTTGTTACGTGCCGGTAAAAAAACATCTGAACTTAGTCAATAGACCATCCCAATAGAAATTGCTTCAGATCCTGTATGGTTTTAATGAGTCGCCTTTCGGCTCCGGTTTTTAATGCGCGCCCGGATAAGGATTGATCTGTGGTACTAAAAACTTTATCAAATCCTTTGGGAAGTTGCTTCACAATCCCACCAATCCCAATGACGTATTTTCCGGCGCTTTGAGCCATTCGGGCAATCTCACCAGGCCCTTTCCCCATCGTGGTTTGGTGATCAATACAACCTTCGCCGGTGATCACCACATCTGCCCACCTAATCAATGATTCATAACCCAATAATTGGTTGAAATAGGCAAATCCATTTATCACGTCACCATCTGCAAATGCATATAAAGGTAATCCGGCACCACCGGCAGCCCCCAAACCTTCTATTTGAGTCAATGGTTTTTCGCATGATCGTTGCAGGTAATTCACCCATCTATCCATCGCCACCGCCAATTGGATCAGTTGCTCTTCTGTAGCTCCTTTTTGCGGCCCAAATACCGGCACAGCCCCGTTTGCCCCGAGAATCCGATTAGACACATCCGTTACCAGATGAACCTTTACGGATTTCAACAAATCCCTCAGATGATCAATGGAAATCAATTCTGCCTGCATCAACGGATTCATTCCCACATGTGGGCTGGCTTGTCTTCTCAAGGGATAGAGGGCTTGGACAATTCCGGAACCACCGTCAACAGTTGCACTTCCGCCCAGAAACAAATGTATTTCTTTGCATCCCCTCTGTAGAGCGTCCATTACGAGTTCACCCGTTCCCAACGTACTGGTGCGATAAGGATCAAGCTGGTCTGGCTGTAGATGAGTTAATCCACTGGCTGTGGCTAGTTCAATGAAAGCAGTCTCTCCTTTTATCAAGTATTCACCCACTATCTGTCGTCCCAATGGATCATGTACCTGAAGTGTTCTTTTCGTAACTTCGGGGAGGTTTTTAAGTAATGCCAGTGAACCTTCTCCCCCGTCTGCTAAATGAGACGCCCGACACTCCAATGCCGGATGCTTACTAAGTTCCTTAACTATAAGGCGACTCACCTGATGGGAAGTAAAGGTACCTTTAAACGAATCGGGACAGACAAACACTTTCATACAAGCAGATTATAATTCTTCGAAAGATAAGAAAGAAATTATCTATCCCACAAAGCCTTTAGTGTCGTACCCGGAAAAAACGGATTTGTGATTGTCGCATTATAATCGCGATAATAATCCTTTTTTAAGGTGATGTAGTGCTTCTTAATCGCTTGCTTTTCGCCTGCCTTAAACCACTCTATCTTACAGGTTTTTTCGATCACATCGCCAATATATACGGCATTCAAGCCTTGATCATACTCCAGACTATACCATACATTCTGTTCCCCGGTAATCAGTTTACCGACTTTCTTAGGTAATTTATACAGTAAGGGTGTTAAATTCTCAAACTTGAGCCTGTTTCCGGATAAGTTGATGGTATCAATACTATTACAATGCGAGAAATCAATATCTATGTAATGAATGCGATTGCTATCCACATGCAGCTTCTTGAGGCAAGCCAGTTTATTGCTAAACACAATGGAATCTAAACGATTATGACTGATCACAATAGACTCCAATTTAGAATCCTCCACCAAATCTGGTTTGAATGATGAAATAAGGTTATTGCCCACGTCCAAATGCTTTAATCCATCCAGATTAGCCAATGAGATATCAAAATCTTTCAAAACGTTATGAGATAAATCGATCTCTTCAAGCTTTGATCCGAAAGGTTGATCCATCTGAAAACCGGCTACATTATTATGAGAGATATTTAAAACGCTCAATTCTGTAAAACGATTAAAGGACATTGGCACGTAGCCTCTCAAATGATTATTGGACAAATCGATTTGTGTGACATTACCTGCGACATCAAACTGCACCCCTTTCAAACCACTGAAATAACGAGGCATGCGCTTTCTGCGCCTGATCTGCTCCCAGCCGGCATTATTATACCATTTATCCCCTTGCATCTCATAGTATAATTGGCTTAAAGCCTCTATCTGCTCTTTGGGTACTTTCACATTTAAATAAGCCTCATAGGTGTATTCCAGGCCAGGTAATTCAGGGTGACTAATCACACACTCCAATAAACCAACATCCGATTTACTGGCCACTAACTGATTCGCCAGACCTGATTTTATTAATTGCCCGTTCATATACCATTTATGGTGTAAACTATCAATGCGGGCCACCAAAGAGTACACAAACTGATGCGCATTCACCTTGGACCACCTCAAAAGGCCATGAGATGTTTGATTGGTATAGGTGAAGGTAGTGGCATTTTTACCGTATGCAGCGTTAATGCCTAATAAGTAATCGGGTGTTAAACAATTATGGTCTATTAAAAGCGTATCCAACTTAACTTTATCAGCTAAGGTTAAATTTGCCTTATTGATCAAATTATGATTCAACTGCAGGGATGATAAATAAGGACTCCAGGATAAATTCAAATCCAACTCTTTGATTTTATTATGGCTTAAATTCAAGGAATTTAACAACGAACACCCTTTCAGATCAAGATACACTTGCTCAATAAGGTTATTGGATGCATCCAGTTCATAAAAAAACCAACACTCGTTCAAATCCACCTTTAGTAAAGCAATATTATTATCGGAAAAATCCAGTTTCTTCAGGTTGCCGCTATTGGAAAAATCAGCCACAAAGAAGAAAAGGTCATTCCTGGATATATCGAAGGATTCTAAATTAAAAAAGCCATCAAATTCAATATCAAGTTGCACCAAATGATTGTTACTCAAATTAACTTCTTCCAGGGAGTAACACATGGTTAACTCATTGTCAAAATACCTGAGTTCATTATAACTGATATCCAACAGCTTCAAATCAACCATTTTTTCAAATGAGAAGGCGATAGAAAACAATCGATTATGCGATAAATTCAGTACTTCCAGGTTTTTCATCTGTCCGATGGGAGTCGACACATAGGAAATTCTATTATGACTTAAATCCAAATGCTTTAAAAACTTGCAACTATCCAAATTCAAGGTAAACTGTCTAAACTCATTCCTGTCTAACTTCAGATATCTTAATCTCGGACAGGTATTTAACTTACTCTCAATGGAACTCAACCGATTCTCACCCAAATCGAGAAATACCAGTTGCTCATTGTTTATTAAATTATAATTAAAACGGGAAATATGATTCCCCCTTAGATTTAGAACACGCAATGAGGGAAACAGATAGAAATTCACTTCCAAATCAGATAGGTGATTATATCCCAGATCAAGTACTTTAAGTTTCCAACCATTTATTTTTAAGTCACTAAACGACTTTAATTCGTTGTGACTGACATCTAAATGTTCCAGCTTATCATTAGCGCGTAAATCCACTGTAAACTTATCCAGTCCATTATTTGAAACATCCAGGTATTTTAAGTTACGACAATTAAAAAGCTTGATGTTGATATTATGCAATTGATTGTCGTTCAGTGCCAAATACTGAAGCAAATGCTGATTTAACAAGTCCAGGGCGAATTCTGCTAATAGATTATTGGATACGTCAATAACTTCGAGACTCGGGCAGTGGAATAACTTAGCATGAAACTCCTTCAACAAATTGTTATTAACCTTTAACTCTTTCAACTCCCAGTTGCGTTTAAATTCAATCTGGCAATTTTCTATTTTATTATGACTGACATTCAGTTTTTCCAAATCGGGACAAGCTGAAAAATCATGATCAAAGCTCGTCAACAAATTATTGGATAAGTCTAATTCAGTAAGCTTTTCACACCCCTCAATAGACGTATTGAACTCCTTTAGGTAGTTATTGGATAACACTAAGGTTTCAAGCTCTTTATGATTTCTAAATTGTTGATTAAAAGAACTTAGCTTGTTATTTCCCAGGAATAAACGCTGTAGCTTACCATTGGTTTTGAGATTAGGCGTAAAATACTCCAGCAAATTATTTGATAAGTTGAGTATTTCCAAATTTATACAATTGGACAGGTCTATCTCAAACCCACGCAGGTGATTACCCCATAAATCCAGCTCCCTAAGATGAGTAGCTCTTGATAACTTAAGATTGAGTTTGGCGATTCTGTTTGAATTAAACAACAGGCGTTCGATGGCTGGATTATGATTGAATGTACCATTTATTTCCTCTAATTTATTAAAGGACAAATCAACGATTCGTAAGTTCCGACATCCCCTCAGATTTGGATTGAACTGCGATAATTGATTGGAAGATATGTATAATCCCGTTAGGCGTGCACATTTTGAAAGATCCAGATCAAAATCGGTCAGTCGGTTATAATTTAACGCCAGGCGCTCCAGGTGTTCACATCCCGATAAATCTGGCTCAAAACAATACATTTGATTATCGGATAGGTTGAGCTCCCGGAGCATGGGAAAAACAGACAAATCCATCTGAAAGGTATCTATCTTATTGTGATCCAGAAATAATGTATGCAACTTTATAGCAGTCGCACAAACAGGATTAAATGCTTCAATTTGATTATAACCAAGCAGTAAAACTTCAAGGTTGCTCAGGTTATTCAAGTTAAAATCAACCGACTTAAGCTTATTCTTTAGGAGATTAATCCGTTTTATTTGATTAGTACTTGCGAAGACAAAATTTGAATTAGATAACCTGTTTCCTGCTAATTCAACTTCTCTTAAAAAAGGCAATTGCTCAAAATTAATATCCAGCTGTTGCAGCTTATTTTCGCTAATATTAATCACTTTCAGGGGACCGTTTTTAGCAAATATTAACTGACAGGTATCCAATTGATTATTGGCCAGATTAACCTGTTGCAAGGCACTTAGGAATGATAAATCAGCCTCCAGCTTATTCCGCTCCAGACTATTACGCAACTTCAACCGGACAATTCGCCCTTTGGTATCAAGTTGTATAAAATTCTTATCCGGAAGACCATCACTGTCTCTATCCAATTCCGGAAGAATAGCCAATAGCTTTTTAAAACTATTTTCAGTGGTTTTCGCCCACAATTCTCCCGTAAAAAGGAAACCCAGCAACATCAACCACATAATTCCAAAACGTGACATGTTGGGATTAATACACTTATTCGATTGCACCATTAACATTTGTTAACAAAACTAACGTTTTTATCTCAATCTGCAAAGAATGGAGCCCAAACTATTAAAAATGGCCAGTTTTTTCCTGTAAAATAGATCAAATCATCAGTTTTGTTAAAAGCGATACCGTTTAAAGGTCCGGCTGTGGGATATCTTTGCCGATTAATGAACGGACTCAGGTCAATACGTTTCCTAATTTTTCCCGAGTTTTCATCGATTACAATCACATAATCCTGTCCTAACACATTGGCCCAAACCTCACCATCGATATATTCCAGCTCGTTTATAAATGGAATCACACCTTTATTATCATAAACTATTAATTCCCTTTCTACTTCTAAATTTGAAGCATTTAGATAATAAATGATTTCACTCCCGTCACTGGCCAATAAAAAATCACCTTTGGAAGTTAGTCCCCAACCTTCTCTTTTGTACGACTGCTGGCGTATCAGATTTAGCTGAAGATCGAAGATCTGAACTTTTCCATTCTTCCAGGTTAATTGCCAGAGACTGTCATTAAACACAGTTAATCCTTCTCCAAATAGTGTGGAATCGATCTTAGCTAAAGCTAAGATGATACCCGTAGCTGGATCAATCTTGAATAACTGAGATTGTCCTGTTAATCCGGTGGATTCAAATAGCACATTATTACAGTACACTAATCCTTGCGTAAAGGAACTGGTATCGTGAGGTAAAAATTGAACATCAGAAGGAATAACCTCTATGGGTACAATTTCTGACACATTATAGATCTTTTCATGCAAATAAAAATTCTTCTTTCCACAATGCACTGAAAAGTCAAGATTATTTATCCCCGGCTGAAGTTGATAGGCATAGATTTCTATTTGGTTACCTTTTATTATAAAAGCGGTGGAATCACCATACTTTTCATTATGCACCGAATCAATAAATGCAGCCTTTTGATTGAGTGCGTAAATCAAAGTATCTGCTCCGGTAACGTGAATCACTCGATTGTTGGGCATCCGATCATGAGAAACCAATCGGATGCCACACCCTGCAATTGTGATGAGTACAAATATGAAAAAGTAAAAACGTACCAACGCAATTAGTTTTTCTTTTTCGCGTGAGCTATCTTCAATAAAGCCTTTTCAAGAATACTTCGCGGACTGGCCACATTCATCCTCAAAAAGCCGGTTCCTTGCTCTCCAAAAGATAAACCATCATTTAAGCCAACGCCAGCCTCATTTATCATGAAGTGTTTTAATTCTTTTTGACTCATGCCCCACTCTTTAAAATTCAGCCAGACCAGATAAGTTGCTTCCGGTCTGAAAAAGCTAACACCGGGGATTTCAGCTTTAACAAATTGCTCCACAAATAAAATATTCTCTTCAATATAAGCAATTAATTCCTTTAACCACTCCTTACCATGATTATAAGCTGATTCCAGAGCAACACCACTAAAGATATGCCCCATGTGTAATTGAAGGGCGTTTTGCTTTTTACGGTAAGCGGCCATCAAATCAGGATTTGAACCAACTACATAAGAGGTACTAAACCCGGCTATATTAAAGGTCTTCGATGGCGCCATGAATGTTAAGCAATTCTGGGCCGCCTGCTCGTTTAGCGTGGCAAATGGAATGTGTTGATTGCCAAAAAGCACTAAATCAGCATGAATCTCATCACTTAAAACCAGAACATTATGTTTTAAGCAGATCTCATTCACTTTTCGCAACTCTTCTTCCGTCCATACACGACCAGTGGGATTATGAGGGCTACAAAACATTAACATCGTGTTCTCAGGTCTAGAAGCCAACTCTTCCAACTGCTCAAAATTAATGTGAAATTTACCATCTATTTCCACCAATGGATTTTTAACTACTTTCCGATCATTTCCTGATACCACAGAATAGAATGGTGGATAGATAGGTGGCTGAATAATAATCCCCTCACCGGGTTGACTAAATGCCAAAACAGACATCACCAATGCCGGTACAACTCCGGGTGAATATTCAATCCAGTTTTTTTCAATACGCCAATTGTGCTTGTACTGCACCCAATCGGTAATGCTTTTAGCAAAGGCATCTTTTCGAATTGTATATCCATAAATTTCATGAGCAGCACGTTCTTGAATGGCTTTTTGGACCATGGGAGGGGCTTCAAAATCCATATCTGCCACCCACAAAGGAATCACATCGTTGGTTCCAAAATTTTTTTCTCTCAAATCCAATTTGTAGGCATTGGTGCCCTCCCGGGGAATAATCTTATTAAAATCGTACATTAAACTCTTTTTTTCGCATTTAGTACAAAAAAAAGGGCCTAAGCCCTTTTCAAATATGATAAGTCAACTTTTTATTCACCAATTACAATATTAACTTTCTTCTGACTTGTTTTTCCAATTTTATCTTCCATATCGAAGATAACAGTATAACTACCTCCTAAACAAGCCGCCTCAATATTTTGATTAAACAATTTCGCTTCTGTAATTACCTCTACTTTCTCCCCTTTAAACGTAAGATTATGAACATCACCATTCTCAGCAGGGGTCCAGGGCGAGCCAATACCTTTCAATTGTGTTTTTGATACAACATCATTATACTCAATAGTCACAACACAACTCTTCATACCCGATGCATCTTTAAAAGTAGCATCTAACGGAAGTGCCCCTCCTCTGGTATAGGTTTTATTATCAAATGGATCGCGCAACTCTACAGTTGGTCCCTCAGTATCAGGTTTCTCATCATCTTTTCCACAACCAGTAAAAGATATACTTAATACCAATGCAAAAAGTAGAAGTAGATTTGTATAGTTCTTCATAAAGTAATTTTTTACAAATATAATTGTTTCAGGGAATCAGAAAACAAATTAGCAGACGAATATACCGAATAGACATAAACGAATCCTTTAAACAACGAAATGAAAGCATTCATCTGGCATCATCTACTATTTAAAACGTATACCCTTTTGATTTATTTCAATTACTTATTGCTCAAATTAAAAGATCGATACCTGCTATTGTAAGTTTTTCCAATACCACTGAATGGCTTCTTTCAAACCATCCCGAATATTATATTTGGGATCATACCCCAGCAATTGCCTGGCTTTTTCAACAGAAGCCAAACTATGAGGGATATCGCCTGCGCGTTCCGGTCCATATTTAATCTCGACAGCACCTATTTCAGAATCAAATTCGCTTAAAAAATCCCTTAAATGGCCTGTCAATTCATTCAGTGTGGTCCGCTCACCAAAAGCAACGTTATAAACTGTATTGACCGCTTCTGTTGACTCCACTGTCGCAGCCAATTGATTGGCCTGTACCACATTTTCGATATACGTAAAATCACGTGAAAACGTACCATCTCCATTTATCTGCGGTGATTCTTTACGCATCAATGATTTCACAAATTTAGGTATCACTGCAGCGTAGGCGCCATCGGGATCCTGTCGACGCCCAAACACATTAAAATACCTTAAACCAATAATTTGCATATCATATAACTTAGCAAACACATCCGCATACAATTCATTGACGTATTTCGTAATTGCATATGGAGATAGTGGTTTACCAATAATATCTTCTACTTTGGGTAAATTCTTACTATCGCCATAGGTAGATGAACTCGCTGCATAAACTATGCGTTTAACTCCGGCATCCCGCGCGGCTACCAATACGTTAATAAAACCGGAAACATTCACATCATTGGATGTGATGGGATCTTTTATGGAACGAGGCACAGAACCTAAAGCAGCCTGATGGAGAACCACTGCAACGCTTTCAACAGCCTTTTGACAGGTCTCTAAATCCCGAATATCGCCTTCAATTAACTGAAATTGAGGATCTGCAAGAAAAGGTTCTATATTCTTTCGTTTGCCTGTCGAAAAATTATCCAGACAGCGAACCTTATTATTTTGTTTAAGTAAGGTTTCAATTAAATTAGAACCAATAAATCCAGCTCCACCGGTCACTAATACGGTTTGATTTTCAAGTTTTCTCACAATACTATCGATTTGAACTTTAAAAGTAATAAACCCTTCATTAAGTATGCCTATCCCTTCAGGATTAAATTTATGAATAATCCCAAAGATCTGATTAACGCACAAAAAAAAGCGACCGGAATCCGATCGCTTTTCAAGTTACGTATTTTTATTTACTTTATTTAGCGTAGCTGATTGCTCGTGTCTCACGAATCACTGTAATCTTCACCTGACCCGGATAGGTCATTTCAGTCTGAATCTTACGGGCAATATCGTATGACAACTCTTCGGCTTCTTTATCAGTCGTTTTCTCTGCACCAACAATAACGCGCAATTCACGACCCGCCTGAATAGCGTATGTCTTCATAACACCTGGATAAGATAAAGCCAGGGATTCCAGATCTTTCAATCGTTTGATATAGGCTTCGATTACCTCACGACGCGCTCCCGGACGTGCTCCTGAAATAGCATCACAGACCTGTACAATTGGGGCAATCATGGTATTCATTTCCACTTCATCGTGGTGAGCACCGATGGCATTACAGATATCCGGTTTCTCTTTATATTTCTCGGCAAGCTTCATACCCAGGATAGCATGCGGTAATTCCGGCTCTTCATCAGATACTTTACCAATATCATGCAACAGACCGGCACGTTTGGCTTTTTTGGTGTTCAAACCCAATTCAGCGGCCATGACAGCACACAGATTAGCTGTTTCACGGGAGTGTTGCAGCAAGTTTTGACCATAAGATGACCGGTATTTCATTTTACCCACCAACTTAATTAACTCAGGGTGTAATCCATGAATTCCTAAATCGATCGTTGTCCTTTTACCGGTTTCGATGATCTCTTCCTCAACCTGCTTCTTCACTTTATTCACCACTTCTTCAATACGCGCCGGGTGAATACGTCCATCGGTAACCAATTGGTGTAATGCCAAACGGGCGATTTCACGACGCATCGGATCAAAAGCTGATAATACAATCGCTTCAGGTGTATCATCCACAATGATTTCTACTCCGGTAGCAGCTTCCAGTGCCCGAATGTTACGTCCTTCACGACCAATGATCCGTCCCTTCATCTCATCCGAGTCGATGTGGAAAATGGTCACTGAGTTTTCAATAGCCGTCTCAGTAGCCACCCGCTGAACTGTTTGTAAAACGATACGTTTGGCTTCTTTATTGGCATTAATTTTGGCCTCATCCATGATGTCATTGACAAATGACATCGCTTCCGTTTTGGCTTCCGCTTTCAAGCTTTCGATCAGCATTTCTTTAGCCTCATCCCCGGACATACCAGAGATGGCCTCCAACTGCTCCACTTGCTGTTTATGCATCCGACCAACTTCCTCGTTCTTCTTATCAACCAATTCAAGTTGCTTGGTCAAATTCGAACGAATAGCCTCATTTTCCTTATTCTTGCGTTGCACTTCTTCCAATTTCTGAGAAAAAGTGGACTCTTTTTGCTTCAACTTATTTTCAGCATTTAAAATGCGTGAATTACGTGAGTTGATTTCTTTCTCATGCTCACCTTTCAGGTGCAAGAACTTTTCTTTGGCTTGAAGGATTTTATCTTTTTTTATGACCTCAGCTTCCGCTTCGGCATCCCGGATCACACGTTCACTTCTGCTTTTCAGGGCCTTTGTAATCAACAGCCATGTTATGAGGCCTCCCACCAGAAATGCAACAATTCCTATTACTATTTCCATTTTATTCGAGTTTATATATATAACAAATCCGCATCATTCCGTCTCTAACTGATGCTCTCATCAGCTAATTGACAAACAATGCGGGCTAATTTTCAAATGTTGAGTATATGCTATTTACAATACTAGATCACTATTTTCTGATAGAATATCGTCCAACTGATCGTTCAATTCCTGAACGGCTTCAATAAAGGGCGAAACATCATGACGGTTTTCTAATTCCAACATCTTTATGACGAATTGCAATGCCGCCATCGCTAAAAAATCCTGAACGTCCTTGTCAGAATAGCGTTGCTTATATTGTAAAACTTTATCATTAATCATCTTGGCCGCCAAACGGATACGCTCTTCGTCCTTTCGATCTATCCGCAAAGGATAATATCGATCTGCAACATTCACACGTATCGAAAGCTTGTCGTCCATCTAATTAATTTACCGGTTTAAAAGCGCTATACACTTGTCTATTTCCCGCACAATTTGGTTGATCCTTTTTTTGGTATCGCCTGATTCCGATGAACCCAGCACCAAATCTTTCGTTAATTTTAAATTGTTGAACCGCTCATCCAGATCACCATACGCCTTGGCCGTTTCTTCCAACTGGCCTGCTAACCGCTCCTTCTCCGCTTCCAATAACTTCACTTCGGCTTTCATGGCTTTGTAGTGTTCTACAAGCCGGCTAATTTTTCCTCTAAGTTCAACAATTAATATGTTATTTGGATCTGTCATGGCCAAATTTTTCAATACAAAGTTAACATTGGTTTTAAAAAATAAAAAAAAACCTTTAACTCTTTTCATGGTTATTATTTCAAATAGGTTAATATCTGAAATTTGAGTAAGCAATTTTTTATATACCAACACCAATCGGCTGTTTGGTTTTTTTTAGGTTAATTTGCCCAAAATTATGCGTGTGGATAGAAGGTTTAAGATGGAAGATTGGCTACCAACATCGGCCAAAGAAGTGGAACGAAGAGGTTGGGATAGTCTGGATGTGATACTGTTTACAGGTGACGCCTACATTGATCACCCTTCATTCGGATCGGCTGTTGTGGGGCGCTTATTGGAAGCCCATGGCTTGAAAGTAGCCATTGTACCACAACCAAACTGGCGGGATGATTTGCGGGATTTCAAAAAACTGGGTCAACCTAATTTATTTTTCGGGGTGACATCCGGGGCGATGGATTCTATGGTGAACCACTATACCGCTAATCGCCGCAAACGTTCTGATGATGCCTACACACCAGACGGCCGATCAGGTGCACGACCCGATTATGCCACCATTGAATATAGCCGGATCCTAAAAAAGCTCTTTCCTGATGTACCGGTTGTGATTGGTGGTATTGAAGCCTCATTACGCCGAGTGACACACTATGATTATTGGCAAGATGAGTTGAAACCGGGCGTATTGGCCGAATCGAAAGCTGATCTGTTAGTATATGGCATGGGCGAACAACCCTTACTGGAAATCATTCGCTTATTGGAGCGTGGTGTACCGGTTTCATCCTTAAAAACGATTGCCCAAACCGCTTTTTTGCAGGATAAAGAGGAAATGCTGCCTAAAAACAAGAACTGGAAAGATCTGGAACTCTTCTCACACGATGAATGCCTGGAGGATAAATTTAAGTACGCTAAAAACTTTCGGCATGTCGAAGAAGAATCAAACCGCTGGCATGCGGCTCGTATGACCCAGGATGTAGGCGATAAGCGCATTGTTATCAATCCCCCCTTCCCGCCTATGACAACCGGTGAACTGGATGATTCGTTTGATCTCCCCTACACTCGCTTACCCCATCCCCGCTATGTAGCAAAAGGTCCCATTCCGGCTTTTGAGATGATCAAATTCTCAGTGAACATGCATCGTGGCTGTTTTGGTGGTTGTAGTTTCTGCACCATTTCGGCGCATCAGGGAAAATTTATTGCTTCCCGATCCAAAGAAAGTATTTTAAAAGAGGTGGAAGCCATTACGCATATGCCCGATTTTAAAGGTTACATATCCGATTTGGGAGGCCCCAGTGCCAACATGTACAAAATGGAAGGTAAAAACCTGAAAATCTGTCAGCGCTGTACCCGTCCTTCCTGCATCTTCCCGAACATCTGCACCAACCTGAATACAGATCACACAGCTTTAACGGATATCTACAGAAGCGCCGATAAAGTACCGGGTATTAAAAAAACATTTATTGGTAGTGGTGTCCGCTACGACATGCTTTACAACAACATGGCTTCTTCTCAGGAGAAAGAAAGCCATCAGAACTATATGACCGAACTGGTTGCAAAGCATGTTTCAGGTCGTTTAAAAGTAGCTCCCGAACACACTTCTGATAAAGTTTTAAGCATTATGCGCAAACCAACTTTTAAGCTGTTTCATAAGTTTAAAACGGATTTTGAACGTATCAACCGCGAAAAGAAACTAAATCAACAGATTATTCCTTACTTCATTTCCAGCCATCCCGGCAGTCAGGAGGAAGACATGGCCAAATTAGCTTGTGAAACGCGGGAGTTGGATTTTAAACTGGAACAAGTCCAGGATTTTACCCCTACGCCCATGACCGTGGCAACAGTAATTTACTATTCAGGTTATCATCCCTATACATTGGAAAAAATGTATGCCGCTCAAACCAAAGATGAAAAACTGCTACAACGCATGTATTTCTTTTGGTACAAACCAGAATATCGGAAAAAGATCGAAGCTCGGCTGGCAAAGATTAAACGGATGGATTTATTAAAAAAGCTATTCCCAACGAAAGAACGCAAAGACAAACAATCAGCTTCAAAAAAGCGAACTCACAAATCCAAAACACACGATAAGTCGAAACCTAAATTTAAACGATGAAAAAACTCTATTTTGCCCTACTGGCGATCACATTTACAGCGTGTGCTGAGCTTACTACCATTATGGAAACCTATGACATTGATGTCCCCCTTACTGAATACGAAGTATCCAGCGGACTCAAAGAGGCACTGAGAGTAGGCACTGATTCTGCTGCCACCCGATTAGGTGCCTTAAATGGCTACTATAGTGATGAATTAGTAAAAATTATGTTGCCTGAAGAAGCCAATATCATTGTGGACAATATTTCGAAAATTCCGGGTGGTAATAAATTGGTGGAAGATGTCGTCATGCGCATTAATCGTGCAGCAGAAGATGCTGCCAAAGAAGCAGGTCCTGTTTTTTGGGGAGCCATTAAAAACATGACCATCACGGATGCATTTAATATCCTGAATGGAGGTGAAAAAGCGGCCACTGATTACTTGCATAAACAAACCTATACAGAATTGTTTAAGCTATACAATCCTAAAATACAAACTTCTTTAGATAAGGAAATTGTAGCTGGCATCTCTACCAATGAATCCTGGGAATCATTAACCGGTAAATGGAATACCATTGCCGAATCGCCCATTGGTCAATTTGCTTCTCTGGAAGCTGTTAAAACAGACTTAGATGCCTACCTGACTGAAAAAGCCTTAGATGGCTTATTCGTAAAAATTGCACAACAGGAAAAGCTCATTCGTGAAGATCCTGTAGCCAGAGTCAATGATATCTTGAAACGTGTTTTTGGGAGTTAATCCATATTATTCCAGACCTTAAGGTTTTCGAAACCTTAAGGTCTATTTTACTAGTACAACTTCCCCTGCCAGGTGTCGCGCTCCTTCAAGCGCTTCTCTACCCTACCCACAAATTCAAAATTCTTCAAGCCCCACTTTGGTGCCACCAATAAATCATGTGGCGCCTGACTGATGAACCGTTCCATTACAATTTCCGGATTAAGTACCTCCAGAAAATCAACAACCAATTCTACAAAATCATCGCATTCGTAAAGTTTGAAATAGTCTGGTGAAGTTTTATACATTTGCCCAAACTGGCTGCCCTTCACGATCTGCAACTGGTGTAGTTTGAGAAAATTAATGGGTAGCTTCGAAACCACATGGGCGTGATTAATCAGTTCCTGACGATCTTCGCCCGGTAAGCCTAATATTAAATGAAGCCCTACGGGTAATCCTCTTTCGGAGATGCGTTGCGTAGCATCAATCGTTTCAATAAAAGAATGGCCTCGATTCACCAATTTGAGTGTTTTGTCAAGCGTGGACTCAGCACCTAATTCGATGGCCACGTAATATTTCTTTTGCCATTCCGCCAAGTGATCCAATAAATCATCCGATATACAATCCGGACGCGTTCCTAGAATAATACCTTGCACTTTTGGATGATCTAATGCTTGCTGGTATTTATCCAACAGTGCCTTGGTTTCCCCATACGTATTGCTGTACGCTTGAAAATAGGCAAGGTATTGCTGTGTTTGATACTTGGGGCGAAAAAAGGATACCCCTTTTTCAATCTGCCCTACAATACTTAATTCAGGACCGCAATAAGAAGGATTAAAAGTACTGTTATTACAGAAAGCACATCCACCCTCTCCTTTCGTCCCGTCCCGATTGGGACAGGTAAAACCGGCATTTACCGAAACCTTTTGTACCCGCTCGCCAAAAGTGCGTTTAATGTATGAACTGTAATCGTTATATCTTTTATCGTGTCCCCAGGGATAATTCATTGTTCTTAGTTTTCGGGGGGCAAAGATAAAAACTCTGAGGAAAGAAGCAGGTTTCTAAGAAAATGTTTCAATTGCTTGTTTAAAGGCTACACCTAATTTTTCACAGATCGACTTATCGCCGGCATATTTCTGATTCATTTCAAACTCAATCCCCAAATACTTTTCACGTTCGATATCCCGAAAGTAGCGCACGTGTCCATCAGGTTTTCCTTGAAAAGGATAATTAAAACGCGTACGAAAGCCAGGCAATACTTTTTCGATTTTTGATTTCCATACTTTGGCGAAATGTTTTTCCCGTGGTCGCCCCGGATGATAGAGTATTCCAAAATCCGTTTGCCGAATGGCACCGTTTAATTCGGGTGTAAAGGAATGAACGGATAGGTGCAATACCGTTCTATCCTGCTCCCAAAAGCTATAAACTTTTTGTTTAAACGGGTTTCGGAATGCATAGTAGATTTCCCTTAAAATGTTCGCCTTCTCTGGAGCAGGTAAAGCCTTAGTAAACTCTGAAAACAAACTCTTCCGATGCAGCGAACGGTTAATATCCACAACCAACCTAGAGGTCGTAGCAAACTGACTATATACAACTTGCCCATTTTTAAAACACTTGAACAAATCTAAGGCTCCAATATCATATCCTCTATGGGTACGGAGTACATTTTTATCCTTTTCAAATAGTGATGCATAGTGCTTAGGAATATCATTACCCCCATGCTCGCACGATAAAACAACGGCCAATTTTGATTCTTTCATTACTCCTTTTTCAATAACGCAATCAAACCTTTTCGATCCACAATCTTCACGCTTTTACCTTTGGCTTCTATGAAGCCTTCATTGTGTAGTTCTCGCATGGTACGGCCCAGAGATGGCCGGGCCACCCCAAACATATTGGCCAATTCTTCCTGGCTCTTAGGCAAAATTATTTCACCATCCAAAGGACCTGCCAGTTGCAATAGGTAATGCGCCAATTTCCCCTGTATGGTTTGAAAAGACAAAAACCGAATTTTATCCGATAGAAACTGTGCCCGATTGGAGATTATATTCATGAAATTATTCAGAAAGGGTGCACTCTTTTGTAACAATAATATCATGGATGCTTTAGGTAGATTAAAAATCTCCACCTCATTATTAGCAATAATATTCACCGGACAAGTATTATTCTGACCAAAGATAAAAGCAATGGCCAATGGCTTGGGCGGCTCAATGTCTTCAATCTTAATGGATTTTCCGGAAAAGTCCATCATCTCCCCTTTCACGCTGCCTTTGAGCATGATCATCAAAGATTGACAGGTATCTCCGCTTTGAGCAATCAGCTGCCCCTTAGCATATTTCTTTATCTGATACGGTAAATCGCGTAATAGATTATTTAATTCATCCGGTGTTACCCCTTTAAACAGGGGACATTTAGAAAGCACATCCATATTTAAGTAATTTTGCACCAAATTAAGAATTATTTTCGTTTTTGTAACATTTGTTACAACTCTCCGACTCCTACTGCTTTACTTTTGCTCATGTAAAACGAAAGAAACAACATTTTAAAAGACATCATATGGAAAGGGAAATTGTAAAAATAGATGAGGATTTATGTAACGGATGTGGTGTTTGCATTCCTTCTTGTCACGAAGGTGCTTTACAAATTATTGATGGAAAAGCCCGATTGATCTCCGACCTGATGTGTGACGGCTTAGGTGCTTGCTTAAACCATTGTCCGCAAGATGCCATGACCATAGAAAAACGTGAGGCAGAACCTTATGATGAAGTAAAAGTCATCACCTTAATGGTGGAAAAAGGCAAAAATACCGTTGTAGCTCACCTGAAACACCTGAAAGACCACAACGAAACAGTATTCTTAAAGCAAGCTGTTCAATACCTGAAAGAAAATCAAGATAACATCGAATTTAGTATTGATGAAGTCATTCGCGAAGTTCATAATTCTCAAACATCTGCTATGAATGATCAACATGAATGTGGCTGTTCCGGATCAGCTCCAAAAACAATTGAACGTCCATCCGTTATGACACCCATGGGTGGCTGTCCAGGATCGCAAGCACGCACCATTGATCGTGATACAATTAAGCCCGAAGGAACTCATTATGCGGGTGATGCACCTTCCGAATTGCGTCAATGGCCGGTACAAATGCACCTGGTGAATCCAATGGCACCTTACTTTAGAGATGCGGATATGGTATTAGCAGCCGACTGTGTCGCTTTTGCCATGGGAGATTTCCACAGCAAATTCCTGAAAGGTCGAAGTGTGGGAATTGCATGTCCGAAATTGGATAATGGACAGGATACTTATGTGCAGAAGCTGATACAGATGATTGATATGGCTAAGATCAATACTTTAACAGTAGCTATCATGCAAGTGCCGTGTTGTGGTGGATTACTTCAGATGGCGAAAACGGCGGTAGCCCAAGCCAACCGTAAAATTCCTTTAAAACTGGCTGTCATCTCCATTGAAGGAGAAGTTTTAAAAGAAGAGTGGATTTAATGAACAAATGTGATTAACTTACTATTCAATAATATAAACGCTTAAAAAAAACCAATAACCATGAGTATGTTTTGTTACCAAAAACATACTCTATATTGGTATGTACCTACTATTGAACACTTAAAAACATACTTATATCATTTTGCGAAGCTATATTGCGAAGTTTATTGAATAAATGAGATAAAAAAAAGGTGATATTTTTTCAAATATCACCATTTTCAAACATTACAACTTGTCAAGTTATCATTTCTTCATTTCTACTTATTACCCAAAATCTCAAATTTTTCAATTGTCCAACCATCTCTTTCAATTGGAAAATCTTTTTTTCTACTTAGAGTATGATAGGGTAAATCATGTTGTTCACACATTGCTTTAAGTGCACCCCAACATTCATTTATTTTTTTCTCTTTATTTCTCAATATAAGTACAGATGTCCTAACTGCCATTATTTCAATATTTTATATTTTTTTAAAAAAACTTCGCCTTCTCCACCGTTACAAATATAGTAGCTTATTTTGTAATCACAACTAAATAATTACAAATATAATCGGGTATTTTGTAATTTATAATTACTCTAAATAAATACTATCTTTGCAGCAACTAGTGTAATGTATGCCAATGTTCACTTAGTTAACTTGACACTACAAATATAGCAGGCTATTTTGTAACTACAAACATTTTTTACAACTTAAATCGGTTATTCTGTAATTTGTAATCGTTATGAATTACAAACTAGGTCGGTTATTTTGTAGGAATTGTTGATAAAATGCGTATATTTGAATAAGCGTGAAGAAGGGGACCGCCTTTAAAAAAAGAGGTTTAGGTGTTAAATAAAAAAAAAGGTGATGTAGTATTACATCACCTTTTTGGTATTCCCTGAATTCGATAATTTTTGCTGTAAAGTTATCGTTAGCAAAATTATTAAAAAATACCTAAAAACTTTTTATCTGTTTTTTCTTCTTGATCCTGATTTGATTCGGTGTCTATGATGATATCACCACCTTTACTTTTTTCTATTGTGATTTCAGTTGATACACCTGAGTTATTAAAAACTTCACCATTTTTTGCAACCATCACACCCGCACCAAAACCTAAACTAATGAAGAAAAGACACATAAACACCTTACCCACTAATGTCATCTTTGTTTTAATCATACTTCATCTTCATCTTTTGTTTTGATTTTTTCTATCATTTTAAAACCAAATAGACCACCACACAA
>Ga0193953_1000382_pt1 | contig 24599 bp, 20 predicted proteins | sample BB_4_MG_FD_140325 | JGI IMG/M metagenome (GOLD analysis project Ga0193953, IMG submission 140325) | Microbial mat bacterial communities from the Broadkill River, Lewes, Delaware, United States - BB_4_MG | ecosystem: Environmental > Aquatic > Freshwater > River > Microbial mats | place: USA...
AGGCCAGCTATTGACGCGAAATTTGCCTTGAATTAAGAAAAACTATCAAGCTAGAGATATATCAAAATAATTTTTACTGGTATTTCAATTTGTTAACTATCTCTTAAACCGAGTTCAGGTTAACTAACTTCATCTTAAAGTTGCATCACTTTTTTTAGTGAAGCAACTTATAACATTGAATGGATTACGCCCCATGACAAGAAGTAAATAGCCAATGACTTTGTGGTTAACTACAACAATAGCTTTCTGAGCAGTTGCCATTAAAAGTCACCTTTGCTCGCATCATTTTGTACAAAGATAAACAATTTTAAACACAAAAATTACCAATTATATTTAATGCTAACCTCAGCATTACTTGGTTCGCCAAAATACCCCTGATTATAAAAATCAATGCTTGAATAGTATTTTTCATCAAACACATTATTTATATTAGCAGTCAATTCCCAATCGCGAGCAAACTGATAGCTAGCCATCAAGTTCACCACTGCATAACTATCTTGAGTAAAGGTTTCTCCATTTGGTCCGGCACTAGGATTAGTCATTTTACTTTGCCAATTAGCATTAACGCCTAATTTTACTGAAGTTGATACCTTGTAAAGTACGCTAGCCTTCAGCATGCTTTTAGGTAAGTAAGTAGCATAATCTGAACCATCAGCATCTTCAGCTTTATTATGTGTGTAACTAAAGAAAATGTTCAACTGTTCGGTTGGCTTACCATTGAACTCTACTTCGTAGCCTTTACTTTTGGCACCTTTTACTCCAATAGAAGGAAAAATAGTCGTGCCTGGTAGAGGATCAGCATTATTAGGATCTGCTATCGCTAAATTATCTTCTTTAACTTCATAAATAGCAATACTTGCACTCAGCGCTTCGTTAAAGAAGTCACCTTTAATACCCAACTCAATATTAGAACCTTCTACAGGCCCAATCTGCTCACTATTTACATCACGAGCATCCTGTGGCTGAAAGATTTCAGTATAACTTGTGTATGCCGATATAATATCAGTTATGCCATAAATCACACCAACATAAGGCGTATTAACATTATTATTTTCATATTTACTGCTAGACCAAGGAGCTATCGATTCTGTATCATAATTGGTAATGCGGTTACCTAAAATAGTAGTTAAATTGTCTGTCAGGTTTAACTTAGCCGCAATATAAACACCCTCTTGTGTATGGGTGTCGGTTGTGGAATATTGTGGAATATTATCAAAATTTGGCTTTGCTACACCATTACCCCAATCATACAGACTCGGAACAATTAGAGTATCATTTGTACCATATGAAGAGGCGTCTACATCTTGCTTAGCATAGAGCGCGCCAGCCGTTAACTGATGTTCTCTACCAAATAACTCAAATGGCCCAGAAGCAAGCACACGAAAAGAGGTTTGTTCACGATCAGAAACATAATGATTCAGTGACGTACCAAGCCCTTCACCAGTTGCTTTATCTAAATATCCAGAAAAATACAACAGGTATCCATCCATTTCTCCTTCACGGTGTTCAAGATCAACTTTTATATCCCAACCATTATCAAAAGCATGTTCCAATTGCAAAAATGCATTAGTACTCTTACGCGCCCAGCTATTCCATGACGAAGCCGTAGTCGTACTCACAGATAAATCATCGGTCTGACTACCATCAGAATAAAATAACGGTAATGCACCCCACATACTTCCTTTGGGATTACGTTCACTATAGTCCGCACCTACCGTCACACGGGTATCCATTGTTAAATCAGCCGTAACAACAGCGTATAACTGAATGTTATCTTGTTCTGACAGATTTACATAACTATCGCCCTGTTCGTGTGCTATTGCTACAATACCTTTTACATCACCACTTTCACTCAACGTTTGCGAATAGTCGCCTTCTAAACGAAAATTACTCCACGAACCAAGGCTTACTTTAGCATAGCCACCATCGTCTATTCTTGGTCGTTTTCGAATAAGGTTAATAGCTGCAGAAGGTTCACCCGCTCCTGTTAACAAACCCGTTGCTCCACGAACTACCTCCACTCGTTCAAAAATAATTGAGTCCGCCAGAGCCTCACTAAAAAAACTATTATAGGAAATTGGCACGCCATCAAATTGAAAGTTTGTTACATTACGACCCCGGGCACGAAAAAAGAAACGATCAGTTTCTGCCTGTTGCGCCTGAATGCCTGGAGCAAATTGCATAACATCTGCTACAGTATCAAGCGCAAAGCTGTCCATAAATGTTCTATCGATAACCGAAATAGATTGTGGCGTTTCACGTAAAGTTAAAGGAAGACCAGTGGCTGTTGTTGCCCGATCTAAAGGACTTCCCATCACCTCTATTCGTTCAAATATTTTATCTTTTGTTGCTTTCTCTTTATTTTCTACATCATCAGCCTGAGCAAAAGTAACCAACGGAAGTACAGCCGAGCCAATAACCAAACTAACAAGCTTTTTAGTAACGATATTCATTATTCATCCAATATTTAGTATTGTGTTTTATTTGTTACATATGATAATGATAACAATTCTTATTATCAAGTGATTACTCATTTTTATTGTGGTGATAGAACGTTAAGAAATACTGAACAGTGCGCAACTAAATTTAGATAATATGTGTCTAACAAAAATGAAATTGCTAATTCTTTCATAGCGCTTAATATTACTGTTAAAATGATAATGATTGTTATTAACAAAAGTTATTGAGGCTATACAGTGTTAAAAATAAAAGTTTTACTCATCGAAGACGATACTACTTTAAATAATTACCTTACCGATTTATTAACTAAATCAGGGTACATTGTTGAACAATGCTTTGATGGTATTAGTGGATTAAAGTTAGCGCAAACACATCAACATCAGCTTATTTTACTCGACAAAATGCTCCCTAAACTAGACGGTGTTTCACTGCTAAAATCACTAAGGGAGACGAGTCAGCAACCCGTGATTATGATTTCAGCAAAAGGTGCAGAAGAAGAAAGAATTTTAGGGTTAACGCATGGCGCAGATGACTACGTTGCTAAACCATTCAACAGCCAAGAACTACTACTCAGAATTGAAGGTTTGCTTAGAAGAAGCCAACCGCAAACACAAGCGAAAAGGCAGGTTGAAATAGCTATTGATGGTTTAACCCTTAATGCTGCTAAGCAGCAAATTTTAGTAAACAATAAAGAAGTGGAATTTACTACAATTCAGTTTAAATTGTTATGGGCGTTAATTTCACAACAGAATAAAATCATCAGCAAAGCAGATTTATATCAAATAGTGTTAAATAAAAAACTAGGTGCCTACGATCGAAGTTTAGACATGCACTTAAGTAGAGTACGCCGAAAGCTTAATGAGGCTAACTGGTTAGGCGAACGCTTACAAACAGTTCACGGAAAAGGATATTGTTTTAAATGAAGCGTCAATTTCTTTGGAAGTCATGCTTAATTATTGCTACAGGCTTAGTCGCGTTTTTTTACATTTTAAGTGTTTTAACGTTAAAAACTGAAGAAGGTATGAGTTTTATTGCTAAATCTGATCGCCAGCAATTAAAAGCATGGGCTAAAACAGCAGAAGCGCTGTATTTGTCTGGAGACAAACTCGCATTAAACCAATGGATAACAGAGCTAAAACAAAAAGAGAGTACACGAGTATCTATCGCTAGCTTTAATATTGAGAATATAGCTGGTGAAAACATTAATGTTGATACTGTAGAAGCTTATCATTTTGGTCGCAACGTTGATTGGAAGATACATTTATACTTTGAACAAAACCCAATAATGGAGTTACCCTTTTCAAAAGCTAAAGGTAGCTTTTTAATAAAACTGCCAGATCGCATGAGACCTGGTGAATATTGGTTAACCACTAAAATTGTTTTGCAAATAATATTGCCTATGACAATTTTGATAATACTTTCAACATGGTTATACAGACACATTATTACACCGTTACATCAACTTGAAAAAGCAACGTCAGCTTTTAGCAAAGGTAATTTTGACGTTAGAGTTAAAAAACTACTAGGTAATAGAAATGACGAGCTTGCTCATTTAGCCGCTACTTTTGACCAAATGGCTAGCCAAATAGGGGAATTAATAGCAAGCCAACGACAGCTTATTTCAGATTTATCACATGAATTACGAACACCATTAACCCGCCTAGATATAGCTGTAAATAATTTTGAAATGGACAATAGTCATCAACACCTTGAACGCATTTCTAGAGAATCTGTCTATATCCGTAAGCTAGTTGAAGATACATTAACATTAGCATGGCTTGACAATGAAAAACCTATTATTCAACGCGAACATGTAGATTTAGTCGATTTGTTAGATGTTGTTATTGATGATGCTAAATTTGAATTTTCAAATCGAGAATTAATACTTGAAACTCCAAACAATGCGATTATTAGTAATAGTAGCCATCAGGCACTTTGCCCAGCATTAGAGAATATCATTCGTAATGCATTGCGCCATACTCCTGTAGGAAAAAAAGTTACCGTAAAATTAATAAAGCAGAATAATAATTATTGTATTGAAGTAATAGATCAAGGGCCAGGCATAGCAACGCAATATTTAGACAAAATTTTTCGTCCTTTTTTTCGAGTAGAAAACTCACGTGAAGCAGGAAATGAAAGTTTTGGTCTTGGCCTTGCCCTAGCAAAACGTCTGTTAAATAGTGTGAGAGCTAATATATCAGCAGAAAATCATCATGCTGGCGGCTTAATGGTATTGATAACAATTCCCATTACATAAATGTAACAAATGTAAAAGTTGTATAAATACACAGCTTAAATGGTAATAATTCTCATTAATATAATTAATCGGGAATTAACCATGGCATTTAAATCTAATAAAAAACAAGTATTTCGAACGGCACTGATAAGTGTTAGCGTTATAACAGCCCTTGTGAATACTAATGCATTAGCTTCTCAAGTAGTGAATGAACAAGACACAAAAGCGATTGAAAAAATTACAGTAGTTGGCGCTACAACCAATACAAAAATAACCCCAGATCAGCTTGAAAAATATCAAGCAAACGATTTAGCAGATATATTCCGACAAACACCATCAGTAACCGTTGGTGGGTCTTTAGGCATAGCACAAAAAGTTTATGTTCGCGGTTTAGAAGACTCAATGGTCAATGTTACTGTTGATGGTGCGCCACAAACAAGTACGTTATTTCACCATATTGGCCGTGTGTCAATTGAACCTGAACTATTACAAAGTGTTGAAGTACAAGCGGGTGCAGGTGAAGCTACGGCAGGCACAGGCGCTGTTGGTGGTGCTATTCGTTTTAAAACTAAAAGTGCTGATGATTTACTAAATAAAGATGAACAGTTTGGTGGTATGGCTAAGCTGAGTTACTTTTCAAATAGTGGCCATAAAGAAAGCCTTTCTTTATATGGTAAAGCGACAGAAAAAGTAGGTATATTAGCCTCATTTGTAAATGTTAGCCAAGACAATATGGAAGATGGCGACGGTGAAGAAATCCCAGGTTCTGCTGCCGATCAAACGCTTGCTTTTGTAAAAATAAATGCTGAACTAACAGAAAATCAAGATCTTACCATTAGTTATGAAAGTCGAGAAGAAGAAGGCAAATTCGGTAAACAAACTAACTGGGCGCCATTAACTGATGATCCCTTATTTCAATCTTGGGGTGATCGTGAAACGATAGTGCTAAACCACACATGGTATTTAAATGAGCTAGTTAATTTAGAAACGACACTATATCAAACTGATTCATCGTTTAAACGAGAACTATATACCTGGGATGCATCAATTGAAACCACAGGGTTTGATATTCGTAATACCAGCGATTTTGGTGAACATTCTTTCACCTACGGACTTGAACGTAAAGTTGATAAAGTACATTCTCAATCTTATGAAGATTTTGGCGGTATTTATGATGAAAAAGGCACTGTCACTGGGCTATACATTCAAGATCACTGGCAATTAAATGATGATTTACTTGTCAGTTTTGGTGCACGTCATGATAGCTATAAATTAGATCATACTGGCGAATCAGCTAACTGGGTTAAAGTAGATGGTATATGGGTTGTTGAAACTAACAGTGATGGTGAGCCAGTAACAACAAGCGATTCATTTTCAACTAAAAAGCAAGACGGTTTTAGCACTAACTTTGGTATAATTTATAGTATAACCGAGTACCTTAAATTTTCGGTAAGTTACGCAGAAGCATTACGTGGTAGACAGGTAGCTGATGCATTTACTGTAGGCGAGCTAACCCACAATGAAAATTTAGAACCTGAAGAAGTTGACAATAAAGAGCTTGGTTTACAATACAATGACGGTACTTTTATTTTTGAAGCATCTGCTTATATTAGTGAAATTAATGATGTTGTATTTGATAAATTTAAAGGTAGCGAAGGTGTTTTTTATGAGAATATTGGCGATTTAGAATCAAGTGGTTTTGAATTAGTCATGGGGTATCAAGCAGATAATTTTGATGTTGTTATTAGTTACAATAGCAATACCGTTGAACTAAATAATGCTCCATTTGTGTGGCCAGATGCAAATGCCGAATCAGGATTTAGTACTGTTGTACTTGATGGTGTTGATTTAGCTGCATACGAATATGGCGGACTAGGTAATGCAGTTGGTGATTCTTTAAATGTAAACTTTAATTATGAAGTAAGCGATAACTTAGAAATGGGTTTAAACGTAAACCATGTTACCAGTTTAAATAACATTGAAGTGTTTCACCGTTCCATTGAATTAGGTTGGCTAACAGAAATAGAAACAATTGATAAGCCTAGTTATACCGTTGTGGATGCTTACGTTAAATATTCACCTATAGAGAACTTAACTATAGATATAGCCATTCAAAATTTACTTGATGAATCATACAGAAATCATGGCAGTGTTGCTGACTATGGTCAATTAGGTGAAGGGTTCGAGGGTTATAGCAGTGTTGTAGGTATTAAAGAAGCAGGCCGTGATATTCGCCTAACAGCCTCTTATCACTTCTAATCTACAATAAGTTTTATTTGATACTACAAAGCACGAATTTTTGATCGTGCTTTGGTCGTATTTTATGGCATATAGTCTTTAATCAAAACCACGCCTATCATTGGCTTTTTAGCATCCGCAGAAAATAAATAATATTATGACATTTATTAAAAATTACGCGAACTCAATCAACATTACTGCAAGAATTTTTATCGCACTAATTGGGGGCTTTATATTAGCTAACTTGGTGGCAATAATTATTTCATATTTACCTGCAGATAATAAAGTAGATGGTATTGTGATGGGTATGATGGTTAGTTTTATTATTTATACCATTACCGTTTTGGTTGTTTTTTCAACCAAAACGGCAAAAAAAGCAGGTATCAGTGTTGTTAGCGGTTGTTTAATTGCTTACGGCATTATAGCTTACCTTAATTATGGTAGTTAACTAATGAAACCACGATTTCGACAATCAATGAATTGGCTACATACCTGGGTTGGCTTTTCCTTCGGCTGGCTATTATATTTTATATTTATTACGGGCACTACGGGATATTTTGACAGCGAAATAGATCGCTGGATGAAACCTGAAATTACGGTTGTTGATCAAGTTATCAATCAAGATAAAGTCATTGCAGCAGCTGAACTGCAGCTAAAAAAATTAGCCCCAGAGTCTACACAATGGTATATCGGCTTACCCGCTTCACGGACACCATTTGTTCAAATTCAATGGTTACAATCAGCCGATGTAGAAAAAAATATATTAAGGAGTTGGCATAAAAGATACCTAGACACCCAAACAGGTGAAGCAAACGATGCAAGAAAAACGGCAGGCGGAGAAACCTTGTATCGCATGCATTATAATTTACATTATATACCTCAACTTGCAGGCTATATTCTAACAAGTTTAGCAACAATGCTAATGTTGATAGGTTTAGTGACAGGAGTAATTATTCACAAAAAAATATTTATTGAATTTTTCACTTTTCGAGCTAAAAAAGGAATACGGTCATGGCTAGATATTCACAATATTTTTAGCGTTTTACCCTTACCTTTTCACTTAATGATTACCTACAGTGGTTTATTACTTTTAATGGGCATTACCATGTCATCAGTAATCGATTTTCGCTACGGTGAAGGGCAACAAAACCATAGAAAGTTTTATAACGAAGCAAAATTAGACATTAAAGAGCAACAATACATTGATTTACCAACAGAAAGCTTCTCTTTAAAAACAGTGCTAAATGATGTCGCTATACGTTACAAAAACCATAAAATTAATTATATAGGGCTCATTGAACAAGGCAGTAAAAATGAGCAGTACGAAATATGGTTTGATAAATATGAAGGCATTCACTTAGTCTCAACAGTTAAATATCGTATTAATAGTAACAAAGTAGAAATTCAAACCGCAACAGAGAAGGCTGGCAGCGCAGCTCAAATATACGACTTATTTGAACATTTACATGAAGGGCTTTTTGCCAATATTTATGTACGTTGGTTATATTTTTTATCAGGATTACTTGGCGCAGGAATGGTCGCAACGGGCATCATTTTATGGATAAAAAAACGACAAATAAACAACCCCAAAAACAAGCAATTAAATGTTATTTCAGTTATAGAACACATTAACATTGGCATTATTATTGGTTTACCTATTGCCATTGCTAGCTACTTTTGGGCAAATCGGCTTTTACCTATAGACATAACAGATCGAGCTAATTGGGAAGTTCATTGCTTTTTTATTGCAATGCTTGCAAGCATCATTTTTTCTTTATGCCTTTCAACAAGAAAAGCATGGTTAAATTTACTTTGGTTTACAGCAATGATTTACTTAACATTGCCTTTAGTAAATTTAGTAACAACCGAGCATAATATTCTGTTAAGCATACAAAAAAGCGATTGGTTAATGCTTGGTTTTGACCTGAGTATGTTATTTTTTGGAATATGCTTTGCTATGGCTGCAATAATAGTTAATAAAACTAAAGAGCAAAAAAAGTCTACCCCTATTCTGGCCAATTTAAACACCAAGAAAAAACTAAAAGCAGCGGTGCATTAACTATGAGCATTTTAATTGAACTGATATTACTCATGTTTGGCTTTATTTTATTAAGTCTTTCGTTATCACGTCACTATAATAAGGTTCATAATAAACACTCGCAGCTATCAACACGTACTTTATGGATATTTAGGGTAAGTGGTTATGCTTTATTATTAACATCAATTATTTTAGGAATAAATTTATGGGGGTTAACTTTAGGGCTGGTTTATTGGTTTGCCAGTGCAATGCTAATTGCATTATTGATAACATTAATATTAAGCTTTAAGCCTCATTGGCTGTCATTCATTTCAGCTTTTAAAAAATAATAAGAGTGCTTAAACTAAAATAATAAACTGCAATTTAGGAGTCTAATCCATCACCGTGGTACCAGTGTGTACATTCAACACTCTCATCAGTACCACGCTAATTAAATTTAATATCTCTATTTTAAATACAACTGGGGGTTTTATTGTCTACAACTTCGGCTAGCGGTACGCTTGATAATGCCCAAATACTATTACGCTCACCATAATAAGCTCGGTGCTTCGTTTTACATGCGCTGTAGTAAAATAACCCTGAAAACACTAAAGCAACAAGCTCAACCATAACCGATGATAATTGATTAGTTTCCCACAAACCAAGACCGGGTATAACCAACGTTAATATGGTTGTTATTGGAATAAATAAACACGCTAAACTCATTAAATACTGTAAATTAATAGCGCTTTTTGCTGCCCCACAAGAAAAAGCATAAAGAAGTGATGCAAAAAAAACTAAGTAATAACAAGTTAAGTAGTGATTGTTAACTTGGTCACCTATTAAATTTAACCACTTACTTGCCAGTAATGTTATTGCAACCGCTAACATTGAACCTAGACATACACCAATAGTTAACGATGCCATAAATCGATTAGCTTTTGTCTGTACTGTTTGTTTTTGTCTACGCTTTTCTAACCACAGTAAATTACCGCTATAAAATAGAAACGCGCCTAATAAACCCATAATAAAATATAACCAACGCCCTAAATCACCACCATATCCACCAAAGTGTAACGAGAAAAAACTTGCAACTAATGGCGTATAAATATCCTTTTCACTCATTGGTATGCTGCTAAAAGTTACCTCGAAGGTATAGGGATTCATATAGATGAAATCCCCCGTACTATTACGCATCATTTCTTCTTTATTGACTATTGTTATACCCACCGATGGACGCGGTGAATTCAGTCCTGTAAACGCCATGGATCTAATTTCATAACCGTCTGTTAATTCATTTACTTTGTTAAAATAAGTATTAATAGAAGGTAACTGATCGATAGAATGTATCACCGAGGATTTTTTAGCTTGTTCAAAAAGTGGTTTATCACCATAACCCACGCTAAGGCCACCATAAAAAGCATCATGAAAAGCAAAGACAACAACGGTAATAGCTATAATAATATGAAATGGCAAACTAACAATACCAATAAGGTTATGACTGTCGAGCCAAAAGCGACTAGCTCCTTTATTTTTTCGCAAAGCAAAGAAGCTTTTTACCATGGTTGGTAACAAAAATATAACACCAGAGACTAATGCTAAAAAATAGAGAACTGCCGCTAGCCCTAAAATCAGAACACCGAGATCTTCATGCCCTATTTTACCTATAATACCTGCGGTGCGATGTAAGTTATCAATTAAGTCACCTAATTCATTACTCAAATTTGCTTGAGTAATTAGTTCGCCCTGTTCTGATAATGTTGCGTGTCTAACGGTATGCTTTAATTGCAAACCACGACCACCGCCTTCTTCACTCCAGATTAAGGGAGATAAATGTTCGCTAAAATTTATCGTAAAGCCCTGTTGAACCTTATCAAAAGTTGCTGAGGCTTTAGTAATTAACTCATCAAATTTATCTTTAGGTATTGGTGATAAATGATACTTTGAAGGTGTTGCCCAATGAGATATTTCTTTTTCAAACATACTCAAAGAACCAGCATAAAAGCCAATAAACAGAACTAACCCTGCAATAATTCCCGTCCAAGTGTGAATAGACTGATAGGTACGTAAAATATCACCACGAATTTTCATGCACCTGCCCCCAATAAGAAAAATACACCGTAAGCAAGAATATTTGCTAATAATAAATAACTCATCGCTTTCAAACCTGTTTTAAATAAATAGGTGAAACTTAAAATTAGCAACCAAATAGGGCTTATTAACCACATATTAAACTGCACTTTAACAGGAGCATCAATGCCTCCATGACCATACCAAGCAAATAGAAAGACCAACGCATAACTTAATGACAAACCAAGTATTATTCCCGCAAACGTTTTCGACCACCAATGCGGTTGAATTTTCTCACTTGCTAATAACCTTGCCATCATTCTTCCCCTTTATTTTTGCAAAAAAACTGATTTAATGTCACCAAAGGAATACCTACAAGTGCAACATTCAAGGTAAATAGCCAAGTAAATATTGCTGCGCTAACAACAAATAACTGCAGCCAGATCAATAAAGCCAATAAGCAACACACAATACCAATTAAGCGCCAGCTTTTAGTTAGTGGACGAGTAATGATGTGTTGGTTTTTGTTTGAAAGGTAGAGTAGCGTCGCCCCCAAGAGTGTTACCAATAACCCTAAAAATAGCCACATATGAATTTTTCCTCTCACAGAACATTGTTTACATCTCGTTATAATTCGCATCATTTGTACTGTTATTAAATGTTTATTGAAGCATATTCAGGTAAACAAACATCAGTGATAACGCCTGATAACGCGGGGTCAAATTTTAACGATGCATTTTACCAGCATTATAACGAATGACAATCATTTTTATTTGCATAAATATTTATGTTGGCGTAAATTAGCGCCCATTAAAATTATAATATTTCAACTAAATAAGATTTAAGGTTTAACCTAACATGAAAAGCTCAATATTTAACTTCAATACACTCTCTGCCACTGTACTTAGCATACTCTCCATACCCTATGCCTTTGCTGAAGATGATGCGGGTCAACTACAATCAATGGAACAAATCACTGTTTTAGGTGAAAAAGCAGAACGTAGTTTAAAAGACACAAGCTCATCAGTTTCTGTTATCACAGAAGAAACCCTAAAAACTATGCAAAGCTTAACCATGAGTAATGCCATTTCAGATATTCCAAATGTTGTCGTATTGTCAGGTGCAACGCCAGATATACGCGGTGTTTCGGGTAACGGTAGCGCCTCTGGGTTTAATGCTTTTAGCGGCGGTGCAAAAGCTCGCGTATCTACCCTAATTGATGGGATAGTTGAGCCTTTTGTTGCCTTTGTTACGGCTGACTCTGGTATTTGGGATGTTGAACAAGTTGAAGTTTTTCGGGGTCCACAGTCAACCAGCAATGGTCGAAATAGCATTGGTGGTGCAGTTTATATAAAAACAAAAGACCCATCATTTGATTGGGAAGGAGCAGCACGCTTAGGTTACCGAAACCAAGACAGTTATATAGACTCATCTTTTGTAATTTCTGGCCCATTAGTCAATGAAGAACTGGCATTTAGAGCATCATTCCAACGTCTTGACGGTGACACCGTTGACAATCCCATTATTTTTGAAAACAATCCCAGTGAACATGATCTAAACGCAATCACAACAAATAGATTAAAAACCAAATTATTGTGGAAACCCAAGGCTATTGAAGACTTCGCAGCGATGCTTACCTACTCAACCAATGATGAAAAAGGTAATTCAGGCCGTAAATATTATGCTGGCGATGATCCTTATGCTTTTGAACCAATTAACCCTACTTATATGGACACTGAATCAGAAACCATCAGCATAAAGCTTGACTATGTCATTAATGACTCTATCTCAATAGATTTTTTAGCCGCAATCATGGATTTTGAGTGGGCGATGAGTGTCTATGCAGAAACAGAGGCCACTGAACAATTTGTAAAAATGGATGAGAATAACACCACTGTTGATATGAAAATAAACATTGGAAATAATAATCCAGTAGTTAATGGTTTTATAGGCTTAGCATACTTTGAACGCGAGCAAGATTTTTATAGTGAAGGACAATTTCCATATAATGGTGATGATGCCAGCGAATCAGAAGCTATTTATGGCGAAGTCAGCTATAAATTTGCTGATAATTGGACAGTAATTGTTGGTGGACGAATTGAAAGAGAAACGCAAAAGCGTGATTTTTCGATGCCTAGCAGTAATATTTACAATGCTAAATTAGATAATAGCAAAACCATTAGCTTACCTAAATTAGTTCTGCAATATCAAATTTCAGATGAAACAACATTATCTGCCAGTGCTCGTCGAGGTTACAACGCAGCTGGCGGCGCGTTAAACTGGGCAACACAAACATATTATTATTACGACAAAGAAACCGTTGATACGTATGAATTTACAATGCGCAGTAGTTTAACTAAAGACGTAAATTTTACGGCTAATGCTTTCTTCAATAACTTTGACGGTTATCAAGCGCTTAGCTCAACGCGCGCCATTGTTAATATGGACCACGCGCAAACTTACGGTGCAGAGCTAGATTTATCAGCCATGATCACCGATGATTTTCAAATACATGCTGGCTTAGGATTATTAAAAACTGAAATTAAAAACGCTGGTGAAAATTATGCAGATGCTACAGGCAACGAGTTGAATTCTGCACCTGAAATTACAGCTAAACTTGGTGGAAAATACTGGCTAACTGATGAATTAAACGTTGGTGTTTCTGTTAATTATGTAGATGAGTATTTTGGTGATTTTGCCAATAGCAAAGAACGTATTGCAGGTGGTTATACCCTAACCCGTCTTAATATAAATTATACCACTGATAATTGGTTAATCTCAGCATTTATAAACAATGCACTTGATAAACAAGAACTTGTAAGTAATGAACCCATAGGAAGATCATACCCTAAAGGATACTCAGCCGTTGTTGACCCAAGGAATATTGGCGCTTCGGTCACTTACTCATTTTAACCCGATCCGTTTGACATAATTAACAACGGAAAAATGGCAATATTATGTAATATCATCAAATATTGCCGTTTTCACTATAAATGCAACAGTCTTATTTGCTTAACGGTCATATTTGAACATGGCTAATAAAACAATTTTAGCCTATTAAAACCGAAAAACAGGTTAAGTCTGTTGTCCATCCCAACGCTTTATCGCATGAGTATCTATATCAAACAAATCAAGCACTCTCGCTACGCTATGATTAACAATATCATCTACGGTTTGAGGTTTATTATAAAAAGCAGGCATAGGTGGGGCAATAATTGCACCTAACTGAGAAGCTTCATACAATAATTTACAATGCCCGGTATGCAAAGGAACTTCTCTTGGCATTAATACTAATTTACGGCGTTCTTTAAGCGTTACATCAGCAGCACGTACAATTAAGCTGTCAGCATAAGAATGCACAATAGCAGACAATGTTTTCATCGAACAAGGCGCAACTATCATACCATCCGCCTTAAATGAGCCACTAGAAATAGCCGCCGCTTGGTTTTTATTACTATGAATCACATCAGCAAGCGCCTCAACTTGCGAAAGGGTATAATCTGTTTCAATACTTATATTTAACCGTGCGTACGAACTCATCACTAAATGCGTTTCCATACCTTCAACCTTTTTAAGCATTTCCAATAAGCGAATGCCATAAATCACACCGCTTGAACCGCTTATACCTATAATTAAACGCATTAATTAAGCCCCATAAAAAAACCAAGTCTATGAATGTACATAGATTTCACCTATGCCTATCATAACATAGGCTACTATACTTAATGATAATTTAACCTGCTATACTTTCTGAATATACGCTAAGTATTATTCTAAAAAAAACAACTTAAAGTATTGAAGAGACTAAAATGAACATTATTTTACGCCCCGCCACGAATTTAATGAATAGGTTAACCTATTTACAAAAATTCGTTCTAATCAGCCTAATATGCTTAGTGCCTTTATTAGCGCTAGCATATATGCAATTAAATACTCTATATAAAGCTAAACTCGTAACAGAAAAAGAATTAAACGGTTTAACCGAATTACGTAGCACTTTATCTTTAGTATCACTTGCAGCTGAACGACGTGATTTAATATTAGTTCGTAGCGATAACGCTAGCGTAAATGTTGAGCTTGATAAACGTATTCAACAAAAAGAGACTGATTATATTCAGCTATTAAAATCGATTGAAAGAAACATCGTAAACCATAACAATGCAAGTACCCTATCGTTAATTAAAAAATTAACTAATGATATCCAAGTTGATCATAGAACAGAGGCAACAAGGATGACCATGGCCGAAAAATTTGAAGTGTTCAATCAACCAGTATCGAATACTTGGGGGCTTGTTCGTGCTATAGCTAACGATACTGGCTTGTCTAGAGACCACAACGAAAAAAACTTCTTTCTAATGAAACTTATTATTGATGAGCTAGAACTCGCCATCAAGCACCAAGGTATGCATAGAGGATTCGCTAGCATTGCCTTTAAAACAGGCGGCTTATCAAGCCAATCTTTAGATGCGTTTGATGAACTCTTAGTCTTTTTAGAACAAGACGCTAAAAATATAGAATTGAAATTATATCCACTATCTAACGATAACCAATTAAAAAACATTAGCCATAACGTAGTAAAACAACTACAACTTGATATAGTCGCATTAGACGATATTCTATTAAATGAAATGTTTGATCAACCTTGGGAGGACTACTTTACTCACGGTGTAAAAGCATTAAAAATTATCAATGATTTTTTAGAGCAAACCATCGCATCTATCGAAGATGATTTACAAATAAGAGCCGCAAGTCAACTGCAAGACTTTTATATACTTTTAATTGCTTGTTTACTTGTTTTAGCCTTTGTAAGTTACCTAATGCTAGGCTTTAACATGTCGGTTAGACGTGGTATCGATTCTATTTTGATGGTTGCGCGCGATGTTTCTAAAGGCGATCTTACCGCCCAAGTAGTGCCCAAAAGCACCGATGAAATAGGGCAACTCGCTGAGGCATTTAACCAAATGACTCATAATATTCGTAACCTCATTAGTGAAGTTACCAATACATCTGACGTCGTAGTTACCCAAACATCCAAAGTCGATGATATTGCTAGCCAAAGTAACCAAGCCATTACATTACAAAGCAATGAAATAGAGCAAATTACAACAGCAGTAAACCAAATGTCTACTAGTGTGCAAAAAGTCGCTAAAACAAGTGCAGAAGCATCAGAAGTATCGATTCAAGTAAACAATGAAGCCAACACAGGAAACCAACTTGTCGCTTCTTCTTTAGAAAGCATAACGTTACTTTCAACCAATATTGACCATTCCATGAAAATGATTGAACTATTGGCAAAAGAAAGCGACGGTATTTCTGTTGTACTCGATGTAATAAAAAGTATTGCCGAACAAACAAATTTACTTGCGCTAAATGCTGCCATTGAAGCCGCGCGTGCAGGCGAACAAGGCCGTGGTTTTGCTGTGGTCGCTGACGAAGTTAGAACATTAGCCCAACGCACTCAACAGTCAACCCAAGAAATAGAACAAATAATACTGCGTTTACAATCAGGTGTTTCAGACACCTCACAATCAATGTCTATCAGCCACGAAAATGTTGGCAAAAGCGTTTCATGGTCGGAAGAAGTTGGTGAAGCATTAAATCGCATATCAGCATCTGCTCAATCTATTGTTAACTTTAATGCCCAAATAGTTAAAGCAACAGAAGAACAAACCACCGTTGCAAAAGAAATAGACAAAAAAATTACTGTAATAAATGACCTAACTAGTCAAACGGCCGTTGGCGCAAAAGAAACAGCACAATCATTAGACAACATGGTTACACAAACAAACCACCTAAAAGATGTTGTACACACGTTTAAAATTTAATCGCGATTTATTAATTGTTAGTTAAAAAAATATGTTCAGAAGATAAACGCAGTTATTATACAGATAAATTCTCTAATACGTTGTTAATTGATTATCATCTATGTCAAAGTATACAACTGCACTTATGATATAAAAGACGAGATTACACATGTTAAAATCAACAATGGTTACCCAACTCAACGCTCAAATTAATTTAGAGTTTTATTCATCAAACCTTTATCTACAAATGAGCGCTTGGTGTGAAGAAAAAGGCTTTGAAGGCGCCGCTCTATTTATGCGTAAACACGCCGATGAAGAAATGGGACATATGACACGTCTTTTCACGTATGTAAGTGAAACAGGTGCATTACCCATTTTAGGTGCAATAGAAGCGCCACCGCATGAATTTACCTCACTAGCTGATGTATTTGAAAAAACCTATGAGCATGAGTGCTACATTACTGAAAGAATTAATGCCTTAGCGCATCAAGCATTTACCAATCAAGATTATTCTACCTTTAACTTTTTACAATGGTATGTTTCTGAACAACACGAAGAAGAAACCTTGTTCAAAAGTATTTTAGACAAAATTAACTTAGTTGGTCATGATGGTCATGCATTGTTTTTTGTAGATAAAGACCTTGCAGAAATGGCTAAAAAAGGTAGTACAAGCATAATGACTGAAGGTGGCGCATAAAACCTCAGCCATAATGAAAAACATAATCCTTACCGACGTATTAATTATTGGTGCTGGCGCTGCAGGTTTAATGTGTGCAGCCACCGCTGGTTACAGAGGTCGAAGCGTTACCGTGGTTGACATGGGTAAGAAGGCTGGCCGAAAAATTTTAATTAGCGGCGGCGGTCGGTGTAACTTTACCAATGAGAATACCAACCCAAGCAACTATCTTTGCCAAAATCCACATTATGTAAAGTCAGCATTAAGCCGCTCTCGCGATAGAGGATCTTAAACATAGCTCCACTTCCAAGCTAAATAAAGGGCATTGTCGCTCTAAATTGACTCAACGATGATTCAGTCCGCTTAAGTAGTTAGTCAATTCTGTACAGAAGCTATTTAAATTCCTCAAGCATTCATCAGCTAACGTAAGGCTGAAAAATTATGATTCTCTATTTTTTTATCTATTTATGGCCCTGATAAGTTAGGCTGCAATACAATCAAAATAAAGTAGCCAGAAGGCATTGCAGCATAATTAAAACCACTTCAAAAAGTATAAGCTATTAATGAACAAATTTTATTTCACTGAATGTTCCACAAACTGTGCCATGGTTATAAATCTCAATTGTTAGTGAACTAACATAGGCCAATTGCAACATAGATAACACACTTGACCCAGCTACGTCGTTTAAATTCATTCTATTGTCTACTGCATACCAAGCATCATCATTCATCTTAACCCATATTTCATTGAGGCCATCATCGTTTGCAGGTAATTGAACTTCACCTATTGACAATTCTGTTATTAACCCTCTTACTTTTGGTACGCAGCCTCCTACGTCATCTCCTGCATATGCTCGCTCAGTCATGATGGTTGTAGCAATCAAGGTCGTTAGTGTTATTACTAGAATTTTAAAGTGTTTCATACTATATCTCCAAGTTGTATTGTTTAAAAATTTATAATTAAATATTGATGTTTATATTGATTTCGTGACGTTACTCTCATATTCATATATTGAATTGCTAGAAATTCAATATAAATATATGGGCAGAGAAAGAGGTTAACGATTCAAAATACTCATTAGCCTCCCGATAGATGTCGTATTGCATGATCGTTGGCGAAGGCTATTTGCGCAGTCTCTTGCTATCTCTTTTTTAAACGCATTGTAATCAACAACCCGAAGATTATCGGTGGTCGGAGCTTCAGCCAACAGTAGTGAAAATGCGTACTTTGGAATTCCAGTAAAAAAAGTCGCCGACTGCACATTAAGTTGAACTCCTCTTGGGTCAGTCGTTACAGCACTTAACCATAGAAAGTGTTGATTAACAGCAATTCTTACTTTCACTATCTCATTTCTAACTATTACATGTCCATTGCCATAATCCTTTAGTGGTAATTCTATTTTGTCATACGACAAATACTGCATATCGGTATATGAGCCAAATTCCGCAGAAACATCTCGATGAAGTGTTACACTAGAGCTATCCCCATCAAAATTAAGCTGAGCAAAATCGTCCACAGGGTTTTCTTGTGAACGATTTAACTTTATATAAGCCTTATTTTGAGAGTCGATTAGTAGTATTGTGTCATAAATAACAATTTTAGAATCGTCCCGATCAGTTGCAAGAGCGTGTGTTAAACCATAGTCTGGAACAAATACGCCCGAGCTATTGCAATTCTCATGTATATCGTTAAATCCATCACAATCATTTGACATTACGTTTAATGAAGTAAAAGTACAAAATATGAATAAAGCGGTAACAAATATGCTTCTATTGTTATTTACGGTACTATTTTTAAAAATTGATATAATCATAATATCCTCAATCTAAAATGGATTCATAAACATCAGGACGGTCTGTGATAATGGCCGAGTTCTTAGCCCCATCTCTGCTAAGAATAAAAACAGGATCGCTTCTCAAATCGTCTTTTAAAGGATCAGTTTTATCAATATTGTTGCCAATAAACTTCCAATTGTACATTCTGCCAAACGTGCCGAGTGAGCCCATAGGATCTACACTCCATAGTGTTGCGCGGCGAGGGGATGGTATGTCAGCATATTTATCAATACCCGAATATATTTCTACGTAATCAATGATATTCTTTGCAGAAATATTGTTATAATTGATTTCATTATTCGTCCAGTGCTGCTCATTATAGATTTGAACTTCAAACGTCATAATTGATCGTGGATATATACAAGGACCATCATAACTAGAATAAGGCTGGCGATAGCTAGAGTCTATTGTCCATTGTTTTAGTAAATCGTTAACTTCAATTAGCGTTACATTAGCATTCTTATTCAGTATCGGACTCCATAATATCTCATTTGCCAAATCACAGAATGCGTCAGGAAAGTAAATTCCTGATTTTTGTAAGTATGCACGGATTTCTTTGGGGGTTAACTCGCTTTTAATTGTAATGTATCCTAGGGCATTTAATTCCTCAGCGGTGATCAGCGTTGAAAGAATTATTTCAGCATACTCATTTTCATCAGGATCATTTTTTTGCTCATCGGGTGGGTTTTTGGGGTCAATCGTTAACATCAGTTTGTTGTCTCGTGCATAGATAATGGCATCTCTGATAGATGAAATTTTGTCTTTGTCATCTGTTGAAAGATTGCCATTACGCTTGCGCATTTTATGTCCTGAAAGGTTATTTACATCTCTGGGAGCCACTCCACTTTCTCCACCGTATGCGTACATATCAAAGTAGTGAGACATTTTGATCTGATCCCCCTTGTAATATAAGCCATCGTCACTTCCCTTGGTTGTACTGCCGACCATGGCATCTATCTCAATAATTCGGTAACCCTGTTGTTTTGCTTTTATAAGCGCTGCCATAGTATTTTCGGCTGGACCTTCGGCTCCTATTCCTCCCCAAACACCGCGGTGTGGAATCAAGATAGGTTCAAAAGGCCCTAACTTGTTTGCCTCACGATCTACAACAAGCATATTGTTTAAAACAGCACAATACTGCTGATTATTTTGTTGCCCAGAGCAAGTTCCGCAAAGATGGCTATCGTTGTAAATTTTACTAAGCTGGTTTTGATCGGTAAAAGGGCCACACTCTTCTTGTGCGTAGGCAGGTAAGCCTACTTGAAAAATCAACCCCGTCGTCATCAGCATCAATGTCATTATTCTGCGATACCGATGCTTACAAAATTTGTACCTCATACCCCCTCCCAAGATTAACCTGTTAAATAAAAAAGTAATTAAATATTTTGCATTACCATTGAACTATCGACGTGCTAAATCAATATTTTAACTTTGCCAACATATTATATTAACTTAGGTTAAGTTAATATAATATGTTGGCAGATGCAAGAAATTAATTTTTTAGTAGATTAATGAGTAAGGATACAGATTACTCAATCTCAGTAATTTTATTTAATCTGTTATGCGAACAATGCATAGCTTAATTACGCAAATGTTTGTTTTCTAAATACGAGATAAGAAACTTCGGCTCATCTGTTTGGATTATTGTTACACCTTTGTCTATCCAAAAATCAAATACTTTGTTTGGATATTTGAGACCCAAAATATCATGTCTGCCCCCATTCCATTGCAGTGATTCAAGTTTGCCACGCAGTGCATCTATATAAAGGGTGTTGATCCAAAGGTGGCTGCCAAATTGTTTATTAAGTAAGCGAGTTTGTTTTGAAAACAAACTTCCTCCATCTTTTGTCAAATAACTACCATCTTTATAATCAGGAATGCCAACTACCATCTCCACAGCTTCAGGTTTTAGTAACTCATAGGTAGCTTGAATATCGGCAAAAGACGAAATACGTTTATCACGGAGCATGGGCATGAAGTCTACTTTGAAAGGTAATGCGTCTAAAAGCCGTTTGATTTTTACTCGCTCATCTGGAGTATCTGACTTACCTTTAAGAATGATGTGGTCAAGCACCCCAAATTTATTCGCAATGTTAAGCGTTTCACTGAGTTTTTCTATATCCAATTTGGGATCTAGATTAACCATTATCTTGCCTTTGACCAATTGATACACTTGCTCTAAAGAAGGAATTTTATAGTGTGTTTTTTCACCTGTTACCTCATTAATAAGATTAATCTTTTGCGACTCAGCAAACGTCATCTCACTTATCTTCCCACTACCGTTAGTTGTGCGATCAACTGTAGAATCATGTAATATAACGAAACGCCCATCTTTGGTTGCTCGTACGTCAAGTTCAACCATATCCACCCCTAATTCTATTGCATACTCAATGGCTGCTAGGGAGTTTTCCGGTTGAATAATTTGGCCATTTTCCATAAACGCCGCTCTGTGAGCCACAACAAACACATAACTATCACTTGGCGTTTGCCAATGTTGCATAATGCTCTTTACTTGACTGCCATACGCATTCACAGCATAAAAAATATTAACAATAAAAAAGAGATAAATTTTTAACATTTAAGATTCCTAAAAAAGTAATTAAATATTTGGTATTACAATTGAACTATCTATATGTTAAATCAATCTTTAAACCTAGTCCAATTAAATTAACCTAAATTAATTTAATTGGACTAGGTTTAATGTTATTTGTAAATAAAGAAATATGAATATGTATTATTTTGTTGATATATTTTTATTAACAAAACTAAGATGCAATAAACTATTTTCTCAGGTAAATAAACAACCAAAACGCGGGCTATTCAATCTAGGAAATCGAAATTTTTGCACTATGCGAACACGGCATAGCTTAATCAATCAGATATTTACTATCTAAAAATAAAATATTCAATAAGTGTTATCAAGTAATGCCCAAAAAGCGGCTCTTGTGAGCCGCTTCAATATTAAAATTTGTAAGCCGCTCCTGCCCAGAAAGATTTTCCATAATCTCTTGTCCAGTGAGCTCGCCCAGAATTTAATAATTGATTTTCAGCTTCATCTGTTAGATTTCGCCCTTCGATATATAAGACAATACCATTATTAAATTTATATTGACCCCTTAAATCCACGAAGGTCTGGCTCTCGACAAATTCATCATAACTAGCTGATGATGCACTTGAAGATACTTGACGTTTTCCCTTGTAACGCATAGCCAAGCGAATATCGAACCTATCAGGCGTCCAAAACAGGCTCACATTGCCAATATCTTTTGGTTGATAGAGTAACCCATATAATTCCCTTTCTTGATCTTGGCTAGTCTCAATATTGAATTCACTTTCAATATGAGAATAGTTTGCAGAAATACCCACATCTTTCAATCGTTCTGAAATTGCCCCAAAGCTATTAATCAATGCCCCTATTTCCATTCCATAGAGTGAAGTCTTACTTGCGTTGTCAGGCTGTGAAGTAGAGACGTTATACTCGCGGCCATCTATCATGGTGATTTCATTTGTTTTACGGGTGTAAATTTCATTGCCAATTGATTTATAGAAAGCGCCAACAGACAGGGCAACTCCTTGCTTAGGTAAATAATACTCAAGTGAAAAATCAGTATTTTTAACTTCTCGCGGTTTTAAGTTTGTATTTCCAGAGCTGATAGAAATTGTCTGGTTGGTGTCATCTATGTTTCTAGAGCCTCTAACGGCTAAATCACTATACTCAGCTCGGCCTAGCGTTTCGCTATAAGCCAATCGAAGTTTCAAATCGTCTTTTATCTTATAGTTTAATTGTAATGACGGCAGTAAATTGTCATATGAGCCTGACTGTGACGCGAGAACATAATTGGGTGTATTAGGATCATCATCTTTAAGCTGTTGACCGCCGGTTGAGTCTACATCGGTACTTTCGTAACGTAAGCCACCAATCACTGTGAATTTTTCTGATTTATAACGCGCCATAATATAAGCAGCATTGATGGTTTCTTCCACCTCAAACTGACTGCTAAGGCTTTCGTCTGCTTGATTTTTCTTGTCAATCCACTGGGGTTCATTATTAGCGAAATGGTTTAAAAACGCCTCAGGGTCAATAAATTGTTGGCGCTGACCAGGCATCAAATCCGGTTCAAATTGATTGGTAAAATTAGACAGCACATTAGTAAACGTAAATGCCTTGGTTTCGGCAGTGTTTGGACGATAATCATGATCAAACAGTTGATCCTGTTTACGCTGGTCAGTTCGAGTACTCATACCCGTTTTATAAGCCATGCCTTCATCGCTTTGCCAATTAAAGCTGTAGTCTAATTTTACTTGAGAAGCATCTTGGTTGTTTATATCGAATCTTGGACGATGAAATACAGGCGTGAATAACTCTGTATTAGACCAATTTTCTGGTGAATTAAGGTTGATAACGGGGTATTTGCCACTCGTGTCATAAGAGTAAGCAAACGCTGCTTTATCTTTATTTTGAAAACGAATTTGATAAAACGGGTTTTCACGGTCACCGCTCGCCTTAGAAGCCAAAAATTCTACAACATGTTCATCATAAGGCTGATAACGAGCCTTTGCTGTGACACTTTTCAGGGTATTTTTATCGCCTTGCAAAAAATACATACGTTGAGAATTCGCACTGTCGACATCCCCTGAGGTCGCAGTGAGATTAGCTGGTATATCACCTTCATTCGCTCTGAAAATTGAAGTATCCCAACGTTGTTCTGTGTCATCTTCTGTAAACATATAAGACGATAAACTAAGGTGTAAACTGTCATCTTGGTTTCGATACTCTAACTTAACTAATCCACCGCTTCGCTCCATTTCATTATTATATTGATAATTTTGCACGCCGTGAGGGATTTCAACACTATTGGGTATCCCATCTTCGTATATTCGTGTCGTATATTGTTCAGTTTCACCTGAATCATTCACACGCTCACCAATGACTCGGTACTCATTGTAAGCAACACCCGGCAACCATGTCCCTCTGTTAGATGTCAAATAACTGGCTGAGACCACCACGCCAAATTGCCCATCGGAACCAAAATTGTCGGCATAAGTAAGATTTGCCCGAGAAGCTAAATCATTATCCTCAGGGCTTTTGTCATGGTCATACTTTCCAAGCGCACCTCGGACAAAAAAATACGTATCATCGTAATCAAATGCACTACGTGTTTTGACGTTAATGTTTCCACCAATTGCGTTAGCATCCATATTGGCACTAAAGCTTTTTGATATGGTGGTGCTATCAATAACACTTGAAGGTATTATACTTAA
>Ga0193953_1000383_pt1 | contig 24554 bp, 25 predicted proteins | sample BB_4_MG_FD_140325 | JGI IMG/M metagenome (GOLD analysis project Ga0193953, IMG submission 140325) | Microbial mat bacterial communities from the Broadkill River, Lewes, Delaware, United States - BB_4_MG | ecosystem: Environmental > Aquatic > Freshwater > River > Microbial mats | place: USA...
TAACTTTAACGCTTTAGGGTGTCTCGATTTACCCTCAATCCTTTTCATAGACATCTTACTCTTTTTGGTATAATTTGTCTATATTTGGATTATACAAGGGTGTCAATTTATTGCACCATTTTGGAAGATTTGTCTAGTGGTGTATTGAGATTTTCGTAGGGTGGATGAAATCCACCGTTTAAAGAAAGTATCGAAGCATTTCAAAGGTTCAAATATCCATTTGACGGTGGATTGCATCCACCCTACGAACCCCAAACATTATTGAGGTTGTAAAGTTCAATAGTAGATTAAATTTGGCTTTGTCGTTTGGCAGTGTCAAACTATGAGTGGAAAACACATTTAAACCCATCGAGTTTGACGGGTTTAAAACAAATGATTGAGGAGATAAAACGTAGATTACTTAGAGATAATCCCCACTCTGCAACTTCTTGGTCACACCAATATCAATCTTGGCAGGGTCTATAAATATCTTTTTTTCATAGCTCTCAATGGCGTAGCGCCCTATCATCGCAGCGTTATCCGAGCAGTATTGCAAGGGGGCTAGGTGCATGGTTTTGTCAAACTCATTGCAAAGCTTCTCATACGCCTTTCTAATGTAGAGATTCGCCGATGCTCCTCCTACTATGGCGAAATCTTTGATTGCTTCATTTTTAAATATCTTTTTGCTCTTTTGAATCAGATGAAGTTTGATGGCTTTTTGAAAAGATGCAGAGATGTCACTTTGATCTTGTTGACTAAGTGCCTCTTTGCCTCCAAGCTTCTCAATCTCTACCCGTACCGCATTTTTGAGCCCCGAAAGCGAAAAGGCAAGCAGTGGAGAGTTACGCAAGGGTACAGGAAAGGCAAACCTATCCTCATCTCCATCACGGGCAAGGTTTTCGATAATAGGACCCCCAGGGTAGCCTAATCCCATCATCTTGGCAACCTTATCAAAGCTCTCACCTACACTGTCATCCATGCTTGTAGCAAGCAGTTGCATCTTTTCAAACGATTCTACCTTGATAATTTGTGTATGACCACCAGAAATAAGCAGTACTAATAGCGGAGTAATTGCCTCTTTTTCAATAAAGAGCGAATAGATATGCCCTTTGAGGTGGTTGACTTCAATAAGTGGAATTTCAAGCAGCATTGCCAAAGTTTTTGCCATGGCAATACCTTCAAGCAGTGTCACTCCAAGACCAGGTTGATTGGTGACGGCAACGGCTTTGAGTTTTGGAAAATACTCTTTGAGACCTTCTAGTATCTGAGGCAGTGCAATAGCATGCAGCCTAGAGGCAAGTTCGGGTACAACACCGCCATATGTTGCATGGTCAGCCTCTTGGGATATTTTTTGATGAAAGAGCAGCTCTTTGGTTGCAATATCGGTGATGGCAATAGAGCTATCATCACAAGAGCTTTCGATGCTAAGTATCATGAACGTTATAACCTTTAATAATTGAAGAGTTGTAGAAGATTATAGTAATTTTTCTCTTAAGGTAAGCTCTATACTGTTTTCTACTTTTTTTGTTTTTAACCTTTAAGCCCAATGCAAACAATACTTTGATGGTAATATTTCATCACTCTAGCTACTACGATTTTGGCAGTTATCCCCATCAAGCACGGTTTTTTCTCGCTCTGCTTCATCCATCATCTCCAATATCTCACGATAGGTCTCAAGCGAAGCTAGGGCATCTCCTTCATCGATTTTGTTCATAATAAACCCAATATGAAGTAGGACAAAATCACCTATCTCCACACTTCCCTCTTCCATCAAATCCAATGAGGCTTCACGACTTACCCCCATGGTATCGACTGTAGCCATATTACTCTCTTTATCAATTTTAGTTACTTTACTTGGGATTGATAGACACATATTATACTCCTGGTGCTTTCCACATCGAGGTGGTGAGTCCCTCATCGACAAGGGCTAACTGTTTGCTGTAAATCTCTTGCCATTGCCTTTGTATTTGGACGTAAGTTTTGGTATTTTCAAGGTTGGGTTGAAATTGTTTATCCCAAACCACCAACGCTTTGGCAGCCTCAGCAATGCTTGGATAAATCCCTGCCCCTACCCCTGCACTCATGGCAGCTCCCAAAGCTGTGGCTTCGGTTACTTTTGGGATTTTGACTACACAGCCTGTCACATCGGCAAGAATTTGAGACCACAATGCCCCCTTACTCGCCCCTCCTGCAAAAACAATCTCTTTGACTTCGATACCCGTAAAGGCTTGAATCTTTTCTAGGTTGATTTTGGAGACGATACAAGCATTCTCTTGGAGGCTTCTAAACATACTCGCTTTATTACAGATAGTTGCATCAATTGAGAGATTAATAAAACTAGGAGCGGCATGGTACCATTTACCGTAATTCATCGCATCGCTAAAGATGGGCATAATACCATGTGAACCCACGGGTACATCTTGGGCTTTTTCTTCCAAAATGGCATAAGTATCAACTCCTCTCTCTTTGGCTTCAAGCTTTTCAAGGTCACAAAAGGCATCCCTAAACCATCGCATAATTAGCCCTGAAAAAAAGGTAATTCCCTCTGCTTGGGACTGCCCTGCAATCACATGAGGATTGACCCGAATACCCATATCTTTTGGTGGCGAGGTATCGCTTGGGATATTAACGACTTGTTGCCAAAAGCTTCCCCCAAGTACTGCCACGTCACCAAGCTCAACCACACCAAGCCCTGCTGAGCCTAATTGCACATCACCGCCACCCATGACCACCTTGGTAGTAGAGGCTAAGCCCGTTTCAGTAGAGGCTATTGATGAAACCTCACCAATCACCTCCCCTACTTCATAACAAGGACAAAAAATATCATCTTTAATCCCCACTTTGGTCGCCATTGAGCTATCCCATGTACGTTTGGCTAAGCTAAAGATTCCCGTTGTTCCACCATTACTAGGATCGGTAGCTATTACTCCGCTAAGTTTGGCAAGTACCCAATCCCCTATCATAGAGATATTGGCTACTTTGTCATAGATTTCAGGTCGGTTGTTTTTAAGCCACAATATTCTAGGCAATGCACCCAAAGCAAAGGTCTGCCCCGAAGTAGCATAAAACTCCTCTTCGATTCCTTGGAAATTCTCTTTTAGATACTTTACTTCATCTGAAGCCCTTGCATCGACATTGGCGACCCCCCAAAGCTCTTTACCATCCTTATCATAAAGCACAATCCCCTCACGCATACTGGTTGCAGAGAGAGCCAAAATATCATTGCCATCTACATCACTGATTGCTTCAGAAATACACGCTTTGGTTAATTCCCAATTGGTAGCAAAATCAAAGCTCATAGAGTTGGCTACTCCCTCCTCTTCAAGGTGCGTCCACTCCTTTTGAGCAACTTTAAGCTGATTACCCTTGGTATCAAAGAGTACGGCTCGTATGCTTCCTGTCCCTGCATCGATAGCTAGTAGATATTTCATGGTTATTCTCCTCATGTAGGGTGGATGCAATCCACCGTCAAATTGATAGTTAAATTTTTATAGACTTCCCAATTTTCTTTAAACGGTGGATTTTATCCACCCTACGAATCTATTTTTTTAATTTCGCCTGTTCTAGCTCCCAATACTCCATATCAAAGCTATCCATGAGTGAGATCGACTCATATCCCCCAAGCATATCAGCTCGAAGTACGGCAACTATCGTATGGGTGATAATATCATCGATAATCATCGCCTCTTTTTCATTTTTACCAAAGCTGACTACTCCATACCCCTCAATTACCGCGTAGTTGGGGGCAGCATTGAGCATAATCTCATCACGTTTAAAGGCTTCAAAGTAGGCTTCATACTCGCCCATATACTCCAATATTTTTGCCTCAATATCATCACCCTTTTTGAGCACCAAGGGGTGGCGTTTGGTTCGGATAATATGTTCGGGTGTCAAGACCCCACGATAGAGCTTCTCAACTGCTAAAGAAGCGTAATAGAGAGCTAGAGATGATCCGTTATGATGTGTGACCACTTCGTAGGCTTTGTAGTAACTCATCAGAGATTGTAAGGATTCTATATCAAACACATCGGCTCGCACCTTTTCAATCCCATAGAGAGCATTATCTCGTAAAAAATCCTCTGCATAACTCACGGCATCGATCATCTTATCGTAGGAGCGTTTGGCATCATCATCAAAGGTAAAGATACCGTGATTGTGCAAGATAATCCCCTCACAGGCATCCCAATCAAAATCACGAGTACGTTTATAGATCTCTTGAGCCAATATAAACCCTGGCATCACATAATCGATAATGAGATAGTTAGGAAAAAGCTTAGAAATATGCTCTTGACCATTGATGGAATTAGAAATTGTGACAACGGCATCAGCGTGGGTGTGATCGACAAACTTATAGGGGATAATAGCGTGCAGGATTGCTTCAACCGAAGGATTAGGAGCAGAGGCATCAATCATCGCAGCTTTTTGCTCTGTGACCATATCGCTATCACTTAAGCTTTCAAGCTTAGCCATCTCTTGCAGCGTGGCTAACTTAACAGGTGCAAACCCCTCTGCTTTAATGGAAACCAAATCCCATCCACTTCCTTTGACTAGCAAAATATCCTCACCATCAATCACAGATTTTACCGAAGTATTTCCCCCACCATGAAGGACTAGCTCATCACTACGTCCTAGTAAATTGGAGGTATAGACCCGTAGCTCTAAATCGCTTTTGTAGTTTGAAGCTTCCTTTTCATCCCAAAGATTTTGCATTCACTAACCTAACACTTCAAGTTCATCGGTGTATTTTTTCTCACAAAATGGCTCGTAGCTTGACTTATAGACGGCATAATGAGCCGAAGCTTTGTGTCCATCAAGAGCTGCTTCATCCCTCCACGACTCAACCGCCATAAATTTACGAGGGTTGTTTTCGTATTGAAAGATGTCATAAAAGATCACGCCATCTTCAGCTTTACTTGGCTCTACCATCGCTGTGAGTAGCTCTTTCATTTTGGCTTCACAACCCTCTTTGGCAATAAAGGTTACACGTTTTGTAATTGTCATATTCTCTCCTATATTTTTGTAGGGTGGATAAAATCCACCGTCTAAAGGAAGCTAGGAACTATATCAAAGACTCCAACCTCAACTTGACGGTGCGTCGGGACGCACCCTACATTTTTAGATGTATTTTATCGAAAATTTCTTTTAAACTCTATCCACTGTACCACTTTAGCAATACTCGCTTCATCGTGAATATTAACCTCTAAGATATCCACATTGGGTTTAAGTTTACGAGCCTCTTGCTTTTCATGTTCAATATCATACTCAAAATAGGGAAGCAGGTCAGTTTTGGTAATAAGTACCAAATCAGCTTGACGAAACATCACAGGGTATTTGGCTATCTTATCGCTCCCCTCTGGCACACTCACAAGTACAATATTGAGATGCGTTCCCACATCGTAGCTTGCAGGACAAACCAAATTCCCCACATTCTCCACAAAACAGAGATCAAGTTCTGCTAAAGGCATATCATGCAACCCCTTATGCACCATAAAGGCATCAAGGTGACAAGCAGACCCAGTCTGTATCTGATAGGCAGGAATACCCTTGGCTTTGAGCCTATCAGCATCACGACTCGTCTCCAAGTCCCCCTCAATCACCCCAAATTTAAAGGGTGCAGTATCGGCTAACTTTTCAAGCAGTGCTGTTTTTCCACTCCCTGGGCTTGACATCAAATTAATGGCTAATACCCCGTGTTTATCAAAATGGCTTCGGTTATGCCCCGCCTCATGGTCGTTTTTATCCAATATTTTTTTAATTACACTAACTGTTTTTTTATCGTTAAGTTGAGGATTGGCATGGACATTTTCCAATCGCTCATCATGATGATGGTGATGATGCTCCTCGTGAGTATGCTCTGTAAGTGAACATCCGCAATCTTGACACATTTTTGCTCCCTTTTTCTAAAATTAAGAATTAAAAGTTAAAAGTTAAGAATTGTTTTTTAATGTTTTTACAATCTTAACCAATAAACTTATTAATTCCTCTATATCTCTCTTGATATCTTGATACATTTTATCATTGAGATAATTTGTATCGTATAACAGATCAATCCAATATGCTGTTTCATTTGCCTCTTTAAGTGCAATGCTTTTTTTATTAATAAAATCTGCTTTGGATTGAGCAAACTTAGCTTCTCTAATCAATGCACCAATTGAAGTACCACTACGTAGGAGTTGTTTACTCAAAACATACTCTCTATGCTCGTTTTGTAAATATTTATACAAATTGACAATTCGTATTGCAAAAGCATAACTTTTATCATAAACAACATTCCCACTCATTCTTAACTCTTACTTCTTAATTCTTAACTCAAAATCATATTCGTCCCAACCACCACCGAAATAACTCCAGCCGTTGCAAAGACTCTTCTTATATTGGTTTTAGAGTTTAGTATATTTTGGTTAATATAGAGTATCACCAATCCAAATCCTACAAATATCACCATCACGCCTAGTGCAAAGGCAAGTACCATCGTTAGATCCACCGCTTGCCCCTCAATGAGCCCTAGGGTAATAAGCATCCCACGCACGCCGCCAATCCCCATCAAAGCTCCGATGGTAAAGGCAGAAGCAGTATCTTTGTTGTTGTGTGAGTGGGCTGAACCAAACCAGATATGGATATGCTCTTTGCCATCCTCATGGATATGCTTTTTGAGTTGTATCTTATCACTATAGACCATATAGAGCAAGTATAACCCCATACCCAAGATCACCAGTGATGAGATGGTGTCACCATAGCCCAAAATTTGCTCACTGATGACATAGCGCTCGAGTATCTTGGCAAATACAAAGAGTGTTAATCCATGCCCAATAGCAAAAAGAGTCGTTATCATCATCGTCTTGCGTTTGGATTTTCCAATAGAAAAATCCACAATCGCCGTCAAGTGGTCAGGTCCAAAGGCATGGAGTACCCCATACCAAAAAATCAAAGCCAATCCTAGTTCCATAATCTACTCCTCCGTATAGTGATTTTCTCTCTTCATATCGATATAAAACCTCGTAAAATAGATCTCACGCACAAAAAGTATCAGTGAAATAATCAAAAAGACCATCGCAAAAATAAAGAGCAGTGCGATAAAAAGATCGGTATGTACATCAAGCAAGGAACTTGCAAAAACACTAATGATCACCAAAGCAATCATCAATCCCGTCATGGTTGCAAAGAAAATCGCACGATTAGCATTTCGCATACGCTTCAATAAAATACGACGAAGATCCACCATATACTGAGGCTCTTCATAGTTGGGATCTTCTCGGTACTTTTTACTATAGAGCTTATCGAGCGACTCCAACCTATCCACTGCCCGTGCCAAACGTGAAGCAAAAACATTGAGCAACCCTGCCACCCCTGCAATCAAAAAGACAGGAGCAACCGACATCTCAATAAGATGTGATATCGTTGCTACACTGCTACCATCTTCTACTAACATTAGCTTCCTTTGTTTTTATCTATCTTGCCACTTGAATATCTCAAGTATCATAATTTTATCATTGGTCACTTTGTAGATAATGGTATATCCACTATAAACCATATCCCGATAGGCTTTTTCTTCAAAGTAGTATGAGGGTCGATATTGATAAGGAAAATCAACTAAGCCTTTAATACGACGATTTAGCTCTTTTTCAAACTTGATAGATGCCGATGGTTTATCTTTGGCAATTGTTTTTAAAATATTATAGAGTTGTTTTTGAAAAAGTATATCTTTGATGATGATCATCTCACAATGCCCAACTCTTCTTTGAAAAACTTATCCATCTGCCTTTCGTACTCATTTTCGCTAATATATTCACCCTCTTCGATGCGTTGTTCAGCTTCATAGACCCGTCGTCGTACCTCTTCAACTGAGCTTACTACAACACTCTTAGGATAATTTTTTTCATAATCATACTCTACCATCGGAGAGTTATCTACGACTCTGACATCATCTTTAAAATGGTCTAAAAAATAGAGAATTTTATCAGCAACACTGTCATTAATATCAATCGTAAGCGTCATATCTCTTTCTCCTTTTTATTTTTTATTTATTTTATCACAATCTGTGTTAATCATCCAAAGCAATCACAGGGCTAAAGTAGGGATTGGCTAGTTGAAACTTACTGAGAACTCGACTATAGAGTACACTATTACCAAAGAGATTGCCCAACATAATAAAGTGCTCTATTTTAAACTTGGTTTTGAGCTGATTGCAGACACTAATGCTCATATCGGCTAAGGCTTCAAAGATTGAGTAGGCTAAGTAGTGCGTCTCTACCCCTGCAAGTTTGAAGCTGATAATTGAGCCAATAAAATCAGCATAGTCAAAATCTCCATCTTCGCTAAAGTGCGTATCGATCTTAAGTCCGCCGTTGCCTCTAAACTCATAGGATTTATCGCTTAAGGCTTCAAAGCTTATCTCATCAAGCTCCAATATCGTCGCAATGCTCTCATAAAGCCCCATCTCACTACTCTCTAGCACCGCTACCACACTTGGATACTTCTCTTTAAAGTTTTCCATCAGTTTGGTACGCTTTACACTGCTTTTAAACTCCTCCATCACCTTAGCCAAATCAAACGCACCATAATCTATCACCCGCTTAACTCCTACCTCATTGGCAACCACAAAGCAAATGCCTTTGGTAGAGAGATAGCATCCAATAGCGTTTTGAAACCCTTCCTCTTTTTGGATACTGCTAAAGCGATTGATAACACTATCGTTATTGAATCTTTCAAGCTTCTCGTGTGGGTTGGAGATCAGTGAGATATTTTTTTGTACCACCACCGCTTCTAAATCTTGCTCAGCGTGAAAAAAGAGATAGTCAATCTCGCTCTCTTTGGCATTGATTGAGGCTAGCAGGCTTTTATTGTTGTAGGGGGCTTTAATCTTGATAAACTTCTTACCGCTCATCTCTTGGAGTGTGGGATCAGCGATAGTTACTTTAATCGTTGGTTTTTCGATAGAAAAGAGGGCTTTGAGTTCATCAGAGGTCAAGATAAAAAGCTCATTGGCTTTGCTTGCATTGGTGAGCAGCAGCGTTGACCCTTGGCTATAGTGAGGAGAGAAAATAGTACTATCCTCATATCTTGTTTGTGCTAGGTTAGCGTAGTGGTCACAGAGCATATTACCATCAAGATAGTGCTCAGAACTAGGAGTATTAAGACGCTCCATACACGCCATACACGGTGCAATGGGGTAATCTTGTGATTCAAAAGTGCTTGGTTCTATCACCGCATCGACAACTTCAGTGCGAATCTCTCCCATAAAGATAGAGTGAGGCAGATACTTTGCAACGGCTTCATTAAAGGCTTGAACCTTGGCTTGATTGCTATCATCAAGCATCAAGGTAATGCTTCTATTCTCTTGTGCAACACTTCCCACAATACCACTCTCATCAATGAGATATTGCAAAAACCCTGCAAAATAGCCTTTGTCGCTTTTGTACTCAATGCTCTGTTTAATTGCCATTATGATACTCCCGACACTCACTTTGTGGATTTTGATAGATGGCTATCACCTCTTCTAAGCTCACTTCCTCTTCGTTTTGACTAAATTTTACCCCTGACTTTTCAAGCTCACCCATCGTTGTCTCTACAAAAGCATGAAATTTTGTTTTAAGCTCATCACTAAGCCCCACATTCACACTTTGTATATCTTTGGGCACAATGCCTATAATGCTAACTTCCGCCATCTTTTCAAGCAGTGAACAAATCTCCAACATCTCGGCAACTTCGACCTCATGAGCGGTCTGCTTGTAGCTACCCAACCCCAAAAGCTCCTCTGCAGGCAAATTATAGATAGAGCCCACTTCATCTTCGATGGTAATGGTATCAAGGATTAAGACTCTATCGTAATCTTGATAATAGGTCATCAGCTGAAACCCCAATACTCCTCCATCAACGAGTGTCACATCACTCTCAAAGGTGTAGTTTTTTTCAATGTACTTTTGAGCATAGACCCCCACCCCCTCATCTTGGAAGATAATGGTTCCTACACCTACCACGGCTGTTGTCATGTTTTTCCTTTTTTGCTAACCATTGCTTAATACTCTTATTGAAAATACTAAACGATCATTATTTCAATTATAGCTCTCTTGCATCAGAGTAAAATTTTTATAGACACCTATATAAGAAATATTCAGTAACTTTACAACGATTTTCTTGTGTAAAAACACTGAGAACTTTCCACAAAAGATCATCTATATTTTTAAAAGTCTGTTCAAACATTGGTAATTGTATCTAAATGTAGGTAATATTTAGACTTTAGATTAATATACTATAATACATAAAAAACTTTAGGATACAAAAACGATGCAATCTTGGATTTTAAAGCCTTGTAGCGATATTAACCGCATGCTCAAAGTACGCAACGATTTAGAGAGCTTTGAGCCTTCGCTCTACCCTCTGCATATCTCTATCATCCACCGATACGCCACGAGTGATGATCTCATCTTCCCTGAACCCACCACTTTGGCATTTTTTGGAGGCTTTGAGCAGGAGTGTTTGGAGCAACTTGATGATGCCCTCTTTGTGGCTCAAGATATCGATACAGGGCTACTCACCATTCATATCTACGCCAAAGATCACAACAAAACCATTACCGATACCATTGCATACCTCAAACGCCAGCCCAAATACCATGTGGAGTTTAAAGTCACCCCTGATGAGCAGTGGAAGATTATTGCCAAACTAGGAGAGAACTAATATGGCAAAAAGCAAAAAGCTCTTTGAGTGTCAATCGTGTGGATTTCAATCCTCTAGGTGGCTAGGTAAATGTACCAACTGCGGTTCATGGGATAGTATGATCGAGCTAAACTCCGAGCAGATCAAGTTTTTGGAATCCACCAAAAGTAGCACCACCTCCCCTACCCTATCCAAAGCCCAATCAATTGTCGATATCAAGCACGATAACGTCACTCGCTTTAGCTCACAGAGTAAAGAGCTTGATTTGGTGCTTGGGGGTGGAATTGTTACGGGTTCACTTACATTGATTGGAGGTAGCCCAGGGATTGGAAAATCAACACTTTTGCTTAAAATCGCAGGGAATTTGGCATCGAACAAACAAAAAGTCCTCTATGTCTCAGGCGAAGAGTCCGCAGGGCAGATTAAAATTCGAGCCGATAGATTGGGAGCCAATGAAAAAGAGCTCTATTTGCTTTCCGAGATCAATCTAAGTTCAGTCATTAGTGAAATCAATAACAAACGCTATGATTTTATTGTCATCGACTCCATCCAAACACTCTATAGCGATGATATCCCCTCTGCCCCTGGTTCAGTGACCCAAGTACGCTCCATCACCTTTGAGCTGATGCGTATTGCCAAATCGATGGGAATTGCTATCTTTATTATTGGGCATATCACCAAAGAGGGCTCAATTGCAGGTCCACGAGTATTAGAGCATATGGTCGATGTGGTGCTCTACTTTGAGGGCGATAGCAACTCAGAACTGCGACTACTACGAGGGATCAAAAACCGCTTTGGAAGTACCAATGAGGTGGGTATTTTTGAGATGAACAAGAGCGGCTTGCACGATGCCAAAACCATGGCAGGGCGGTTTTTTAATAAAAATAAATTGCTTTCTGGTTCTGCTCTCACCGTCATTATGGAGGGGAGTCGCCCCATTATCATCGAAATCCAAGCCCTAGTCAGCGATGCCCAAGGCTACGCCAAACGAAGCTCTACAGGATACGATAACAATCGTCTCAATATGCTACTTGCTTTGCTTGAAAAGAAGCTTGAACTCCCCTTTAGCACCGTAGATGTCTTTATCAACGTTTCTGGTGGCATTAAAATCACCGAACCCTCTGCCGACCTTGCCGTCATTGCTGCCATACTCAGCAGCTACCGTGATAGAGAGATTGATTCTAAATCGGTATTTATGGGTGAAGTAAGCCTCACGGGTGAGATCATTGAAGTAGCAAGCATGATGCTACGCCTCAAAGAGCTAGAGACCCAAGGCTTTGAAAAAGCAATTGTACCCACCAAACCCATCGAAGCTACCCCCATCAAGTGCTTTGTTGCCAATGAAGTGGCTAAAGTGGTGGAGTGGATGTAGAGAGCAATGTCGATGATGAGTAAAAAGAAGAGTAGCTTAATATGAAAGGATTTATTCTACATATTCAACCTGTACGAGATGAAGATTGTATCGTGAGAATTTTGAGCTTTGATAGGGTAGCATCATATTACCGTTTTTACGGTGCAAGACACTCAGTGATTGCATTAGGGTTTTTGATTGATTTTGAAGTTGAAGGTGAAGATGGTAAATTTTTACCCCGACTACGTGGTGTTTCGCATATAGGCTTTGATTGGCTCAAAAGCAATGCCAAAGTGCTGATCTGGCATCAGTTTATCCGTGCCCTCTCCATTCATCTCAAAGATGTAGAAGAGATTGATGCATTTTACTATAATCTATTGCTTAAATCCGCCCAAAAGATGAATCGTCAAAACCCTAAAAGAGTGCTTTGTGAGATCTATCTGGAGTTGCTTGAGTATGAGGGGCGTATATACCATGATGATAACTGTTATATCTGTCAAAATAGACTTGGCTATCAAGTCTCTTTGATGCAAAGTTTTAAGCTCACCCACCCTGAATGCATCTTCTCTGCCCATATCCATAAAAAAAGTATCTTAGAAGCATTTGAGAGTAAAAGCACTATTCATATGGACGATATTGAAGTAGATTATCTCTTTTCAGTGATACAAAGAGGACTATAGTTTTAGCTTAGATTTGAGTTTGATTGTATTATAACATATTTTTGTAGGTTGGATTTTATCGAATATTTAAGCTTGGTTTTTTAGTAATATTTTGAAATATATTTTAAGAGTTAATTAATATTTTGCTATAATTTTTCTTGCATGATATGATGATATTTGCAAGGGAGATTTTATATCTTTGGTGGGTGGGGCTTGGGCTAGCCTAAGAGAAAGGATATGCAATGCGTATTCTTATTATCATCGTACTATTGCTGATTATCTTCACCTCTCGGTGTTGGTAGCCCAATAGGGAGTATAGAGAGCTGCAACTCTCTTGCTCCATGCTCGAATTATAACATAAATTTTTGAACATTGATTAATAGGTTTTTCAAACCTCTCATATACACTCTCATTAAGGATGGATCGTAGGGAGGGAGATTTTTGTTTTGGCTTTTTGGGGTAGTATACTATTCTACTATCCAACCCTTTTGAAGATAATGACTTTTTAATATTGAATGTGTAAAAAATGGATAAATCAACCAACTAATACCTGCTGTCAATATGGCTAATATTAATGAAATTGCAAAATGAGTCCATACTCCTTTATAAGCAAAATAAAATATACCAAAAATAAATGTCCAAAAGGTAACATTAGCATAATATAATGTTTCAGTGTAATTATTTTGTGGATTTGTAATCTGTATTGATCTAGCCATAATTTAACCTTTAAAATATAATTTTAATTATGATTATAACATTATATACTTATCTTTGATTTAAAGTTAATTATATTATCTTCTAAAATATTTAAATATTGATATATGTGAGATTATTGGGGATGCGTTGCTCTCGTCCCCATCGCTCCTGCGTGGGGATGCCTATTAAACTTTTAACCTACCATACACACTCCCACCGAGGACGGATGGGAGCGAGGGAAGAAAATAATATTTTTAGAATAAGCATTGTTTTAATATTTTTAAGCTAAAATAATAAAAAATATTTAAAGGAATATTATGAAAAATATATTTAAGTTTACTTCTATACTGGCACTATGTGCTTCCTTTGGTTTTGCACAAGTTGATAAAAATTGTATTGTAAAAGGTAATATTTCTTATAATGGAAATAAAAAACTTTATTTTACATCAACACACCCTGATTATCCACATGTCAGAATTAATAAAGCAGGTGAGCGTTGTTTTAAAACTGAACAAGAAGCAGAACGGGCTGGATGGAGAAAAGCTCCTAAAAGCTCTTATCATAAAAGATAAATTTCAAAAGCCCTAGATATTGATATGTGTGAGATTATTGGGGATGCGTAGGGTGGGCTTCCCAGCCCACCGATGTATTGAATGGTATAATGTTAAAATGGTGGGCTAGGAAGCACCACCCTACGGATTTTAGATTGCTTATAGTGCCTTAGTCGCCACTCTAGCAATTCTACTTGCAAAGGCAATCTTATCTTTTGGTTCGATGCCTTCAGATAGTTTGGCGTTATCTAGGAGGATATGTGCCATATCTTCAAACGCTTCTGTATCTTCTAAGGAATTTAGCTTTTTGATCATCTCATGCTCTGGATTGATTTCGAGTATCATTGGAGTCTCTGGCATCTCTTGACCCATTTGGGCAAACATGGCTGCCATTCCTGCCATGGGGTCATCACCATCTTTGACCACACAGCTTGGGCTTGTAGTAAGTCGGTTGGTGGTTCGTGCCTCTTTGATCTCTTCGCCAAGTGTCTCTTTGAGTCTATCGGTGAGTTCTTTAAACTCTTTGGCTGTCTCCTCTTTCTCTTCAGGAGATTTGGTATCGGGGGCTTCGATAGTGGTGATGTCTTTAAACGCCCACTCTTTGAATGTCCCAATCGCTGGAGTTACGATAGTATCAATCTCTTTATCATCCATAATGAGTACTTCAATATCCGCCTTGTTGTAAGCTTCAAGCAGTGGAGAGTTTCGTAAAGCCTCTTCTTTTTCACCGATGATGTAATAGATCTCTTTTTTATCGCTATCCCCTCGCTCGATATACTCATCCAATCCAACGAGTCCCTCTTTTTGAGAGCTTTTGTACTTGACGATTTCAAGGAGTGTCTCTTTGTTGGTATGGTCTTGGAAGATACCCTCTTTGATCACACGGTTGTACTCAGTTGCAAAGGTAATGGCATCTTCATCTTTAAGCTTTTTGATAGCACCAAGGATTCTCTTAACCGAGTTTTGTTTGATATTGGCTAGGATTCTATTCTCTTGTAATATCTCACGGCTCACATTTAGTGGTAAATCTTCACTATCGATAATACCTCTAACAAATCTTAGGTACGGAGGCAACAGCTCTCTATCATCATCGGTAATAAATACACGTTTGACATAGAGTTTGATACCCGATTCGTAGTCGGTTCGGTATAAATCCATCGGAGCTTTTTTAGGGATATAGAAGAGTGTGGTAAACTCGTTTGCACCCTCTACTTTGTTGTGAAGGTATTTAAGTGGCTCATCATCACCGTGTGCGAGAGACTTGTAAAACTCAATATAGTCCTCTTTTTTCAAATCACTCTTTGGAAGTGTCCATAGAGCCGTTGCTTCGTTGATCTGCTCGGATTTATTGACGCTCTTGGTTACGGCATCATCACCTTCGCCCTCTGTCTCCTCTTCGGTAAAGTGTACCATAATTGGATAGGCGATATGGTTGGAGTATTTTTTGACGACCTCTTGGACTCTCCATTTACTTAAGAACTCTTTTTCATCCTCTTTAAGCGTAATGTAGATGACCGTTCCCTGCTCCTCTTTGGTGACAGGATTGATCTCATACTCACCCGTTCCGTCAGTCGTGAATTTATAGGCTTGATCCTCTCCCGCTTTTTTGGTGATCACATCTACCTTATCCGCTACCATAAAGACCGAATAGAATCCAACCCCAAATTGACCAATCAAATTAGAATCTTTTTTCGCATCACCTGTCAAGCTCTCGACAAATGCCTTAGTACCTGATTTGGCAATAGTACCCAAGTGATCCATCAGATCCGTCTCATTCATACCGATACCGTTGTCTGAAATGGTAAGGCTACCATCATTATCATCCAATTTGATGTTGATTTTTCCTACCCACTCATCGTTTTTAAACTTCTCATCGGTAAGGTGTAGGTGGTTGAATTTATCAATCGCATCACTTGCATTTGAGATAAGCTCTCGGATAAAAATCTCTTTGTTTGAGTACAAAGAGTGTGTCATAAGTTTAAGTAGTTGTCCAATCTCTGTTTGAAATTGATGTTTAGCCATTAAATTCTCCTATAGTCTATATATTTTTTTGAATTTCGTAGGGTGGATGTAATCCACCGTCAAAATGATATCTGAACATTTGAAACAGGTTATAATTTCTGTTTACCCTTCGACAGGCTCAGGGTGAACGGGTCGTTCGTACTGAGCTTGTCGAAGTACATTTATTTGTCGGAGTGAGGGCACTCCGACCTACGGTTGTTTTTTGGGTTTGATGTTGTTATTCAACTTCAGCGTCAATTACATCATCATCTTTTTTAGCGTTGCCACCTTGTGGGTTTGCACCTGCTGCTCCACCCTGCTCTTTGGCATACATCGCTTCGGCTAACTTGTGGCTAGCTTCTGTAAGAGCTTTCATCTTCTCATCGATCTGCTCTTTGGTTGCAGAGTCATCTTTGATCAGCTCTTCAAGTTCCGTTGCCGCTTTTTCGATGTTTGCTTTTTCATTTGCATCAAAGTTCTCACCCACATCAGAGAGTGACTTACGAGTTTGGTGAACCAAAGCGTCGGCTTGGTTACGAGCCTCTACCATTGCTTTACGCTTCTCATCTTCTTCTTTGTTGGCTTCGGCATCTTGTACCATCTTTTCAATCTCTTCATCGCTTAGACCGCTTGAACCCGTGATTTTAATCTCTTGTTGTTTACCTGTACCCTTATCTTGTGCTGTTACCGTCAAGATTCCGTTTGCATCGATATCAAATGTCACTTCAATCTGTGGTACACCTCTTGGTGCTGCAGGGATGTCTCTAAGCTCAAACATACCAAGAGATTTGTTATCTTTTGAAAACTCTCGCTCACCTTGGAGTACATGGATACTAACTGCAGGTTGGTTATCTTCTGCTGTTGAGAATGTTTGTGACTTTTTAGCAGGAATCGTTGTCCCTTTTTCGATAACTTTTGTTGTCACCCCACCAAGCGTCTCAATACCAAGTGAAAGTGGTGTTACATCAAGAAGCAATACATCTTTAACATCACCAGCCAATACTCCACCTTGGATAGCCGCACCTAAAGCAACCACTTCATCAGGGTTTACTGATTTATTTAGATCTTTACCAAAGTACTTTTTAACTTCCTCTTGTACAAGTGGTACACGAGTTGATCCACCAACCATAATTACTTCGTTGATTTCAGACTTTGAAAGATCAGCATCGCTTAGTACTCTCTCGATTGTTTTGATGGTACTAGCTACCAAATCAGAAATAAGTGATTCAAATTTTGCTCTGGTAATTTTTGTCACCAAGTGCTTTGGTCCACTTGCGTCAGCTGTGATAAATGGTAGGTTGATCTCTGTCTCTGTTGAAGAAGAGAGCTCTTTTTTAGCACTCTCAGCAGCGTCTTTGATTCTTTGAAGAGCCATAACGTCAGCTTTGATATCAATTCCTGTATCGTTTTTAAACTCATCAGCTACATAGTCAATCAATTTATTATCAAAATCATCACCACCAAGGAAGGCATCCCCTCCTGTTGCCATTACTTCAACAACATTATCACCCGTTTCAAGTGTAGTTACATCAAATGTACCTCCACCAAGATCGTATACTACGATTTGCTCTGACTCTTTTTTATCTAGTCCATACGCAAGTGCTGCTGATGTAGGCTCATTGATGATTCTAAGAACATTAAGACCTGCAATGGTTCCTGCTTCCTTAGTCGCTTTTCTTTGTGCATCGTTGAAGTATGCAGGTACGGTAATAACGGCATCGGTTACTGCTTCACCAAGATATGCCTCAGCATCCTCTTTCATCTTCATCAATACTTTTGCAGAGATCTCTTGAGGAGTGTATGTTTTACCACCTACCTCGATTGCACACGCACCGTTTCTATCAATTACATGGTATGGCAATCTTGATTGAGCCTCTTTAGCTTTATCTTCGCTCATCATAAGACCCATGATTCTCTTGATTGAGTAGATTGTTTTTTCTGGGTTGGTTACGGCTTGTCTTTTGGCAGAGTCACCTACGAGTACTTCACCTTTATCTGTAAAAGCTACGATGGATGGTGTTGTGTTTTTACCCTCTTTGTTTGCGATGATTTTTGCTTCACCGTTTTCAAATACCGCCATTGCTGAGTTTGTTGTTCCTAAATCAATTCCTAATACTTTTGCCATTTTTATTATCCTTTTGTTTTCTATCTATATTCAATCTCGTTCCACAATTGCATTGTGGAATGCATATTTTTTGTAACTCTAACACTCCCAAACACAGTTTGGGAGCGAGAGGAAGGGCAACCACAAGGGATTGCCCCTACGTAGGGGTGCCCTTTATGGGTACCCGTATAATTTATTTACACGTACTAACCATAGGTGATCGAAGCACTCGCTCTTTGATCATGTACCCTTTTTGGAGTACCTGTACGATATGCCCGCTCTCGTGATCCTCACTCTCTACTTGCATTACGGCTTGGTGGAGGTTGGGGTCAAGCTCGCCTTCGCACTCAATCTCTTTGATGTTATTTTTCTCCAACACTTTGGTGAGTTGCTGATAAGTCAAATCAACACCCTCTTTTATGTTGTTGATCACTTCATTTTCACTCTCCACAGCATTGATGGTAGCCAATGCTTGTTCAAATGAGTCAATCACAGCAAGAATATCGGTAGCAAACTTCTCATTGGCATACGATACAGCTGTGTTCTTATCTTTTTGCATGAGCCTCTTGCTGTTTTCAAAATCAGCGTATGCCCTCATATATTTATCTTTCCACTCCGCAGCCTCAGCCTGAGCAGCCGCTAACTCATCGACCTCCTCACTCTCTTGCTCTTGTGGATTTTCTTCGTTTTTATTAGTTTCTTCTTGAGTGGCTTGCTCAACTTCCTCTAAGAGTTCCTCTTTTGAAGTCTCTTGGGTTGTCTCTTTATCGCTCATAAAGTCCCTTTTTTCGATTTAATTGCATTCAAAATATAGTTTATTTTTAATGCTTGAGAGAATTATAGCCTATTTAGTCACCTCTTGTCAAGTCCTATATAAATAATATTAGTTATTTTAGTTGAGTCTATATGACTAAATATAGATTAGTTAACTTCATAAAGTAAAGTTCATTGTATAATAATCGCCTTACTCTATATTTAAAAAAGTTTATTGTATACTTTTCTGTTACTTAATCAAATATAAGGATTTTCCATGCTCCTCTTTCGACTTTATTTACTCTCCATCTCTTTTCTTGCTCTATCAGGTTGTGTTACTCCCCCAACACCTACCAAAACATATCAAGTCAATATTGATATCAGCCATGCAAAGACCACAGAGGGGCATATTAATTCAAGTTCTGAAAATATTGGAGTACTCTATCTCTATAACACACAAAGCAATCGCTTAAGTGAACTAGCCCATATTGACCTAAAAAGCAAAAAAGATGTAAGTCATTTTAGTAGTAAAAGAGCCAAGAAATTAAGCGGTATTGGCATTGCAGGCAATATAGATAAAGGAGTCTCTCTTGCAATCTTAGGGAAGATTCAAAATGAGTTTTATATTGATCTTAAAGAGTATCTACGCACCAAATACTCCAATACCTTTAGTGATCTAGCCCAAAATATAAGAGATAGAGTTGCATTGGGAGAGGATATTCATGAGAGTTGGTCGCTCAAAGATGCAGCCAAACCTCACTCTCCACTTCGTCATGTACTTGCCTACTCAACCATTATGGCAAAAAGTGCCAAGTTTATGCATAAAGACAACAAAGAGCTTACAAGTGCTTTGAAGTTGCAAGATGATAATGGCTCTACTGTATCAATATCCTATCATGATATCCAAAATTCTTTTGAAGAGTTTAATGGAACCTCTTCCCCTGTATTATTGCGTTATCATGTTATTAAAACATCACTGCAAGTTAATGAAGAGGGTGAAGCTACCTATCACTTTAAAACAGATCAAGAGTATAACCAAACAAAGTTTATTCAAGCACTTAGAACATTGTAGGGCTTCAATCCTCAGCTAACCTGACACTTAACTCTTTTTATGATAAAATTAGAGTAATATTATTTAGTGTGAGGAGTGAGTGATGCAAAAGATAGTGATTGACCCCGTAACAAGAATAGAGGGGCATCTTCGAGCTGAAGTTGAGATAGATGAGAACAATGTCGTACAAGAAGCCTATGTGAGTGGACAGCTTTTTCGAGGTATTGAGACCATCTTAAAAGATCGTGACCCTAGAGATGCAGGGCTGATGGCAGGTCGGATCTGTGGGGTCTGTACCAACTCTCACTTTCGTGGGGCTATCTCTGCAGTTGAGAACGCTTACGATATTACCATACCCAAAAATGCCGATATTATCCGTGATCTTATTGCTATGGCTCTTTTTATTCAAGATCATGTGGTACACTTCTATCATCTCCATATGCTTGATTTTGTCGATGTGGTATCTGCATTAAGTGCCAATCCCAAAGCAACCAGCAAAGAGGCACATAAATACCACAAACAACCCTTTAGAAACTCACACTCACACTATGAAGCCGTACTTGCCAAACTTGAAAAGTTTGTCAAAGCAGGACGACTAGGACCTTTTAGCAACGGATATTGGGGACATAAAGAGTATAAGCTAAGCCCTGAACAAAACCTTATTTTACTCTCTCACTACCTTGAAGCGTTGAAGTTTCAAACCAAAATCTCCAAAGCTGTAGCTATCTTTGGGGGTAAAACTCCTCATCCGCAATCATTAGTTGTTGGTGGAGTAAGCTCTGTGGCTGATATGCTCAATCCTCAAAGGCTTAATGACTATCTCTTTATGATCAAAGAGGCAAGAGATTTTATCAATCGTGCCTATATACCCGATACGAAACTCCTTGCCATTGCCTACAGAGATGAGATTAAAGCAGGAGTGGGGCGAGCCAATGGTAACTTTATCTCTGTGGGTGGATACAGCTTTGATGAGGAGCTTACGCTCTTTGATAGCGGAGTGGTTTATAATCATGATTTTGATACAATCGAAGCCTTTGATGAGAGCAAGGTAACTGAACATGTCGATAGAGCGTGGTTTAATGAAAACGATGAAGTAGAGTATACCGACCTAAACGAAGATGGTTCACTTAAAACAGCTAAAAATGAGGATAAGTATTCATGGATCAAGGCTCCTAGATACAATGGTCAAACGATGGAGAGTGGTCCATTGGCTCGTATGATGATCACCTATAAAAAAGGTAATAAACTAATACAATCCTTTATTGATGAGTTTTTGGCTGATACGAATATGGAGTTTATCGATCTCTCCACGACCGTAGGACGAAATGCCGCTCGTGCCATTGAGAGTGAGTATGTCTGTGAGTATATCTTCAAAATCATCAACAATCTTATTCAAAGTATCAAATACTACGATACCGATACATGGACGAAGTATGATTTTTCTGCCCTACCTACCAAGACAAAAGGGCGAGCTTTTTTAGAAGTACCTCGTGGATTGCTTTCGCACTTTGTCAATATTGAAGAGGGTAAGATTAAAAACTATAGCGTGATAGCCCCTACGACGTGGAATGCCACACCCAAAAACTATGATGGAGTAAGAGGAGCTTACGAAGAAGCACTCATTGGAATCAGGCTTGATGACCCATCCAATCCGCTTGAAGTACTCAAAGTGCTTCACTCCTTTGACCCTTGCTTGGCGTGTGCTGTGCATATCATCGATACCAAAGGCAAAGAGCTCAGCCGCTTTAAGGTAGGAGAACTTTAGAGTTCTACTACCGTAATTCCCAAATTCCCTGGCATTTTGTAGAATTTTTGAATTTTTGGATGGGTTGAGAGGTATTCACTCACAAGCTTGGAGAGTATCCCTCCCCCTGTACCGTGAATAATCTGTACCTCATTGAGTCCATTGACCAAAGCATCCGAGATAAACTTATCCACACTCTCTATTGCCTCATCTCCAAACATTCCCAAAAGCTTGATGGAGACCGAAGCAGAAGATTTTTCAACCTTGACATTGACCTTTTTGGGGGCTTGTTTGATCTTTTGTTTGGCTACTCGCCTGAGGTCTTTGAGCTTGACACGCATCTTCATCCCATCAACCTCAATCACCCCATTACCCCCACGCAGTGAGAGCAAAGTACCCCGATGGCTTCGGTATTTGATGCTATCGCCCTCTTTGAGTTCAACTTTTTCTTGATTTTGTGGCTCTTTTTTCGATTCACTTTTAATCTGATGGGCTTTATTAAGGTGTCGTCGTCCCTCACTTGACTCCTTGACACGCAATGCCTCTTGAGCCTCTTTGATAGCTTTGTTGTATTGTAGCTCCATAGCATGGCTTTTGGATTTAAACTCCTCTTCGAGTTCTTCACGGCGATTTTGGATATAGGTCTCTTTGCGTTCTACCTCTTTTTGTGAGGCATCAAGGGCAATGATTTTCTCTCTCATCTCACGCTCTAGTGAAGTTGATTGTTCAATCAAATCATTGAGTCGCTCTTTATCCTCGCCGTGTACCTTTTTGGAGGCTTCGATAATGGGTGTAGGGATGCCGTATCGCTGTGCCGTCTCAAAGGCGTAACTCTTCCCAATGCTTCCTTGCAAAAAGCGATACGTTGGACGTTGATTGGCTTCATCATAGATGGCTGCTATAAGCTCCACCCCCTGCTCTACTCCCATCAATGAAGCTAGGCGTTTGTGGTGTGTGGTGACGATAAAATGAATATCCTTTTTGCTCAATTCATCAAGCATCACCCTAAAGAGACTCGCCGCCTCATCACTGTCCGTCCCAAGTTCTATCTCATCAACCCCTACAATCATGTTATCTTTGCCAAAGAGCTTGGAAAACTCCACCATCCGCCCTGCAAAAGTCGAAATATCGTTTTTGATCGATTGAGGATCATCGATAATGGCTTCAATGCCTTTGTAATGCCCTATCGAAGTCTTAGCAGAGTTACAACGAAATGGAAGCAGATATTTGGACATATAAACGGCACTAAGAAGCGACTTTAAAAGCATCGTCTTACCCCCTGCGTTTACACCTGTCACGAGCATCACCTTTTTATCAAAGTTAATATCAATAGGCACAGGCTCATCAATAGCAGGGTGAGCAAAGCCTGAGAGTACTATCTCTTTGCCTTTGCTAGGGAGGATAAACTCATAATCATAACTTGATGCAAAATTGACCCGTGCTTGGTAGTGATCAAAGCGATCATACTCTTTGTTGATGTAGTTTAAAAACCGCTCCCATTTATGAAAGAGTGCTGAAATCTCTTTGCAGTATCGCCAGATAATCTCTTCGTGTTTGCTTAGCAGGGCTGCTTCTTTATCTTTTAGATGCGAAATACTTTGAGGGATGATATAAAAATGCCCTGCAGAGGTTCGCCCCACTACTGTGGCTTTGAGCACATTATTAAACCCACCCCGCACCAAAAGCGTCTCTTCACCGTTTTGAAAATGGACTTGATTATCCACCAAATATTGTGACAGACGAGAAGAGTGAGCCAGTTTATAGAGATTATCTTTAATATCCATACGGTTTTGTTTAATCGCCTTTTGGGTGTTAAAGAGTTCTCTATCTTGCTGTGAGTTTATCTCTCCCTCATCATTAAAATAATTTAATACACTCATAATCTCGTCGGGTACATCAATCCCATGAATCCAACTACTCACAGGCTCTTGAAGCTCCGTTGCTTTGAGACGGTTAAAGTAACCAATCATCACCACAAAAGCAAAAAGCTCATCAAGCCCCAAAATCGCTTGTTTTTTGAGCAAGTTTAGCTGCGTATCAAGGTTTGGCACTTCGGTAGGCGAAGGAAACTCAATCTTGCTCAAAGAGTCAATATAGCGATAGTGCTGATTAATATCGCCTTGCATCGCCACAGGCTTGGCACGAGCCAAAAACTTTTGAAAGTTTTGAATGTAGTTATCTAGGTCTAGTTTTTCTATTATGGTTTTCATTGGCTCACTTTATTGATAAAAAATAATTATAGCATAGATTTGGTTGTGGTAGGTTTTGATACACTCAGGCATAGAATCTCTAAGAAGAATCAACTTAGTAGGAAGATGAAGTAGTAGATAAATTGGTAAATAGTTTTATATATACACTATCCAAAGAGTGCATAGCATCAAAAAAACTTTCATTAGAGAATCCATGCTTATGTGGATTATATGAGCCAATTAATATTATATTATGTTTACTAGAGAAATAATTTAAGTATAGCTCTACATTATTGATAATTTTATACTTATCATCTGAAACCAAAATATCATATGTATATGGATTATATGGTGGCAAATAGAAATATATATTGATACTGTTACTTTGTAAATATTGAATAAATTTCTCAAATAAATCTGTATTGTATATTTCATCAAACCTTTCCAAAGAATAAACACTACCTTTCGAGTAAGCTATTGCAATATTTTTAACTTCATCAAAATTTGGAAATCTATTTTTATAAGGGTATTGAATTGAACCATCAGGCTCTCTAAGTTGAATATCAATATCTACTGTGTCGACTACATCAAATCCCTTTAATCCATTATGCAAATTATTTTTTATAAATTTAATATTTTCAATAAAATACTCAATTGAAAAAAGTTTGTTTAATTTATTTTCAGATTCTATTATATTAGCTCACTCCACGACAAAATCAAAATCCACCTTTCCAAAGCTGTTTTTGAGTAGATTGAGAAGCTTTCTAAACTCTCTTTTCTTAAGTCTAACATTGACTAAAACATTTTTGAGCCACTCAAA
>Ga0193953_1000385_pt1 | contig 24499 bp, 11 predicted proteins | sample BB_4_MG_FD_140325 | JGI IMG/M metagenome (GOLD analysis project Ga0193953, IMG submission 140325) | Microbial mat bacterial communities from the Broadkill River, Lewes, Delaware, United States - BB_4_MG | ecosystem: Environmental > Aquatic > Freshwater > River > Microbial mats | place: USA...
AAGGGGGCTCCTTCTACCATATTGATCAATATTCCAAAGTACCTGTAGCAAGTTATGAGAATATGTTTTATGAGATTAAGGATGTGGTTATTAAAAAATAATTTGTAATTAATTTTATTTTTAGCAACTAAATTTATCAATCCCTCAAAGTAGTTTAACTCCCCTCTGTGAATCAATACATGCGCGAGGGGAGTTAGTTAAGTTTTCGTTTAGTTTTAACCATTTGTTGTGGCGTGCTGTGCAATGCTGCATTGGGTGAGGTGTGTTCAAGATAATAAATAAAAAGAATGTGTAAGAGATGTGTTTTTTTAGCACTGTGTATACAGTTAGCTTTAAGTATTATTGTGTCGACCAAAGTATTTGCACAAGGTGCGGCTTCGTCAGGCGGAAATCAGCAAAATAAGTACCAAAGTTTTATTCGGTATGCCAAAAGTAAAAGGGGGCTTATAACTGTTCATGAAATTTACGAGCAGCAACCCAAAATGACCAAAAAAATCTATTTTGAGATTCCTCGTAGCTTGTTTGGGCGAGATTTGTTGTTGTCTTCCAAGGTATCATCAACAAGTGATCCGTCGGTAGTTGCTGCTGGCGAAATGCAGTTTGATCCTAAATTGGTTTATTTTTCAAAAGAGGGCGGTGAGATTAGGCTTCGGCAGGTTTTGAATAATAATGTCGTGAATCATTCTCAAACATTGGCAAAAGCTTATTATCGAAATAATTTGGATCCGATTTTGGAATCGTTTACCATCAAATTGTCAAATCCTCAGGATTCTAGCTTATTGATTGATGTAACCAATTACTTAAAGTCAGCAAGCGGGGATATGGGTATTTCTCCCAAGTATGCACGTCAACGAGGTAGAGGTGCTCGTTTTTCACCACGGCGCGAGTTGATTAGTATCGTTAATACCCAAGCTTTTACTAATAATGTGAATGTAAGTTGTGCCTTAAGCTATGATAACGAAGGAGTGCCTTTCTCATCGGTGGTAACACGCTCAATGGTTTTGTTACCTCACAAGCCTATGAAGCCCCGTTTGTATGATTCCCGGTTGAATCATTTTTCGACCGATAAATACAGGTATGACATCAATAATGCCGAAGTGGAAAAGGTGGCTTACATCCATCGCTGGGATATTCAGCCAAAACCTGAAGATGTGGATCGCTATAAAGCAGGTGAGCTCGTGGAACCAGCCAAACCGATTGTTTTTTATGTGGACAATGCTTTACCGGATAATTGGCGAAAGTATGTAAAGCAAGGGATTGAAGATTGGCAGGCTGCCTTTGAAGCTATTGGGTTTAAAAATGCCATTATCGCTAAGGATTTCCCTGATGATCCGGCTTTTAATCCCGACGATATTCGGTATTCATGTGTGCGATACATACCATCGCCTGTAACAAATGCAAAAGGCCCCTCTTGGGTTGATCCGCGTTCCGGTGAAATCATTCAGGGTTCCGTTTATTTGTACCATAATATTTTGAAGAAAGTGCACGATTGGCGCTTTGTTCAAACTGCAGCTGCAGATCGGCGGGTACGCCAACGGGTATTTGATGATGAGCTTATTGGGGAGTCATTAAGAAATGTGGTGACTCACGAGATTGGTCACACCTTAGGTCTTACACATAACATGGGTGCTTCTTCAGGTTATCCTGTTGATTCATTACGATCGGCTACATTTACGAAAGAATACGGTATATCACCATCGGTGATGGACTATGTTCGTTATAATTATGTGGCTCAACCCGAAGATAAAGAAGTCCAATTGCTTTCACATGGAGTAGGTATATCAGATAAGTTCTCAATTAAAGTGGCGTATCATCCTTTGTTTGAGGTAAGTAACAGTCAGGATGAAAGCGTTGCAATAAATGACTGGATAACAGAGAAGTCAGATGATACCATGTTTTTTTACGGGCCTCAGATGAACTTTCCAATTGATCCTAATGCTCAGGCGGAATCTTTAGGTGATGACCCCATTCTGGCGGCTAAATTGGGAATTAAAAACATCCAAACCACCATGCAGTATTTACTTGAATGGACAGCAGAACCAGGGGAATCGTATCAATACACACGCGAAATGTATCGAGAATTAGTGCAGCAGTACAACACTTACCTGGGCCATGCAACTGCTTTTATTGGCGGTGCCTATTTATTTGCTTCTGTTCATGGTCAAAATAATTCAGCTTGTATACCGGTTACCAAGGAGAAGCAAAAAGAGGTGTTGCACTTTCTTTTTAATGAGTTGGTAGAGCAGCCTAACTGGATTATTGATAGTGATATCATTAATAAAATTGGTCTGTCCAATAATATGCTTTTAAAATCACAAGGTAAGATGGTTTACGGTTTAATGAGTGATGATTTCATCTCACGGATTGAATTAATAGATTCCAACACAGATACAGGTTATTCGATCAGCGATTACATGAATGATTTATTTGGTTTTGTTTGGCACCCAACGCAAAACAACCAGGAGTTAGATAAATACCAGCGTAATTTACAGCAAGTATATGTTGCCGGTTTGCTCAGTCACTATAAGTCTTCTGATTCGAAAAAGGACAAACAACAGAGTAGAGGCTATTATAGTTATGCTGATGAGCAGGATGTATCCATTTCTTTTATGGATTTTGTTAATCAAAGAGGTATGTTCAATAGCAATAAAACCTTTGTGTCTAACGAAACGAAGATGGTTTGTTTGAATCAACTTAAGCGGCTTGAGAAAATGCTTCAGGCCAAAGCAAAAAAAGGTAATGCAGTAACAGTTCAGCATTATCAATACCTCTTGGATTCAATTAAGAATGTACTACTGTAGAAATGACGATTATAATGAATTACCATCAAATATTTAAAAAGCTTCAGATTATGAAAATATATTTTAGTGCAATTTTATTCCTAATTGTAGGAACATCTCTATTTGCTCAAGGCATTCAGTTTGAGCAAGGGAGTTTAGAGCAAGCATTACAGAAAGCTAAGGAGAAAAATAGGCTAGTGTTCATGGATTGTTATACTACCTGGTGTGGACCATGTAAACACTTATCTGAGAAAATATTCACCCGGCAAAAGGTTGGTGAATTCTTTAATACCAATTTCGTAAATATTAAAGTTGATATGGAATCAGAAGAGGGGAAAATACTGATAAAAAAGTATCCGGTTAAAGCATACCCTACTCTTCTGTATCTTGAATCTAATGGTGAGATCAGGCACATCATGGTTGGTGCCGGAGATGAGAAGCGAATTCTGGATGGAGCAAAGTGTGCAGTTGATCCGCATAAAAATTGGAGTGCTTTACAGCAGAAGTTCACCAATGGAGAACGGAGCAAAGATTTTTTGAAAGACTACATCATTGCGGCGGCTCAGGCTCGTATGCCCACCAGACAAGCCAGTTATTATTATTTTTCCCAAAAAAAGCAAGAAGATTTAATAAATGAAGAAGATGCACAATTGATCATCTTTTCCGTTAAGTCCATATCTAATCCTGTCTTTCAGTATCTGGCAAAAAACAGAAGGCAATTTTATGAGGTTGTAGAAAAGGAACGCATTGATAGGTATATCGAAAATACCATGTCACGTGAGTTGGAGATTTTAACCCGACAAAAGAAATTTGCCGAAATGGAGTCGAAAAAGAATGAACTTATTGAATTAGATAAGGAGCTGGGAACTAAAGTGGTGCTGCTAGCTGAAATACAAATGAGTTATTTAAATAAAGAACAATCATACAAGGCGATGGCCAAATACGGACTCATATATGAATTTGATAATCCCGAACGTTTGAATGAGTATGTGTCTGCTATTACATTTTCGAAGCATAAGTGTTGTGCTGATTTGATGGAGGATGCACTTGTATTGGCTTCCCGTGCTGTTGAGTTAGAGGGTAGTTATAAAAATCTTGACTTGTTAGCTATTGTACTTGATAAAACAGGCAGATCAGAAGAGGGCAAAAAATATGCGAAAGATGCTTTAGCACTAGCTACCCAAGAACAGAAAAAAAACTTAAAATCAAAATATTTACTCAACCCTGAAAATTAAGGGGTACAAGTATCTCAACCAATAATTATTTTAACCAAATCTATTCAAAATGAAAAAAGAACTTACCAAAGTAGTAATGAGCATTGTTGTATTAACGGCTCTGTTTACATTAAATGCCAAGGCAGGAAACCTGTATGTTAATCAACTGGATGCAGATGAGGATGATTGGGTGGCTGAATTTATATGTGAGGAGTTACAAATGGCTTCCAGGTATGTTAATTATTTATATGAGGACATGCTGCAATCAGGATGTAATATTGAACTCGATGCCATTGGTTCTTGTCCGGATTCAGATCCCGTTATTATCAAGTTTTACGATTTGTTACTTGATAACCTGAAATATCAAACGGTTATTACGCATGATGATGTTGCTGGTATTGGTATTGATAATGTTCGCTTTAAATTATCTAAGGCAAAAGGATTATTATGCTACTCAATGGCTTTTATTTGTGAAAGTCAAACTCCATCAATAGATTTTGTAAGTAGTTTAGATAACGATTTATTAAGCTATAACAATGGGCCTAATTTTGATATTGACTGTTCCGATAAGTTGTATGCTGTTTTATTCCAGGCATCAAAGCGGGTGAATGGATATTACACAAATTTAAAGCGCCAAGGATGTGCTCAGCCCATACAGATGATAGTTGGCTGTCCTGTTTCTGAACCGTCCGTAAAACATGTGTACGACGCTTTGGTTGATCAACTCATTCACCAAACCATCCTGGATCCTATGCTTGTTGCTCGATTAAATTGCTTGTCAGGAGAAGACATCATTCTGCATGCTCAATACCTGGTTATACAGGCTTTAGACGACATGTGTAGTGATTACATGAATGCAAGCAATTAGTCATACTAAGGGCGAGTGAGAATTAGATAAAAGAAACAACTATTGATCCCTTGATTAAATACTCCTGGCTGCCGAAAAGTCGGTATGCCAGGGGTTTTCTCGTTTATTGTTTAGATTCGAATAAAGAAAAGAAGGAGTACATAGAAATAATCACCTAGTTGCTTTTTAAGTTTTTTAAGGGCGTTATATTTAAGTGTTTTGACTGTATTTACAGAAATATTAAGCCGTTCGGCTATCTCCTGATTTTTTACACCTTGCATGGATAGCGATATGATTTTTGCACTTTGCCTGGGCAGCATCTGAATGGCCTGCTGAATAATACGATACGTCTCCTCTTCAATTACCAGGTTCTTAAAGTCAGTGTAATCTTCTTGGAAGGTAGAAATTTCATGCTCGTTTTTTAGCTTATTATGACGAATTTGGTTTAAACAAGCGTTTTTAACATACACATATAATAAGTTTTTGAGTGATGTGAATTCTTCATACTGTTCTTTCGAATTCCAAAGCTTAATGAAAGCTTCTTGCGCAATGTCTTCTGCAGCAGTACTGTCTTTTAAATAGTTTCTTGCAACCACGCACATGGATGGATAAAGCTGTTTAAAGATGTCCTCAAACGCTGCAATATCTCCTTTAATAACCTTCTGGTGTAGACTATCGGTTAGCATAGTAAAACAAAAGTAAAAAATGCTACTTAAAAACCAAAGTTTTCGGGAGATAGCTATATGAAAATAATGGGTTTATGATCATATGTGATAAGAAAATCTATCCACGGTTCATGAAAAACAATCTCAACCACTCATTTCTATTGGAGCGAGTGGTTGAGCTGTTAAGGAATCATAATGTTTAGGTGGTAAATTTAATAAAGGGTATTATACCATTTTAGCCACAAATGTGGAATTATTGACTTGGGTCTAATGGCCTTCATCATTATGCAATCGGGATTACTCATTTTTATCTAACGATAATGAGTTAATAGCCTCATCTAATTTTTCTGCAAGTCCCGTTGTTGTTTGTATGTGGTTTGAGATATCCTGTATGGCATTGTTTATTTCATTCGCTTGTGATGCTTGATTTTGACTCGAACTGTGTATTTCTGAGATTACCTGAACCGTTTGTTGAATGTAGTCTTTAAGTTCAATGATCTTCGTATTTGCCTCATGCGACTGTTGCAGACCAGATTCGGAAAGGTTCGATATATTAACGGCTATTTTTTGAGATTTTTCCGCTAAGCTTTTCACCTGTTTAGCGACTTCTGAAAAGGTTTTACCTGATTCCCCGGCCCGGGCAGCTTCAATGGCTGCATTGATCGATAGTAAATTAGTCATTCGTGCAAAATCCGAAACGAATCCAATTTCAGAGGTGATGCTTTCAATGGCATCCACCGTTTTGGCCACCATATTTACACTCAAAGCAGCATTTTCCTCTACACTTTGTGCATTTTTAAGCATGCGTGTCGAATGTTTAGCCGTGTCATCAATATCAACGGTTATCTGGCCAATTGATGCAGCTATTTCTTCTACGGTCCCCGCCTGGCTTGTGGTGGCATTCATAAGTTCAACGGATGCTTTGCCCAGTTCATTTTTTACTTCATCCATGATTTGAGTTAACTGAACCTGAGCTTGCTTAAGTTTTGTATTCTGTGACTCTATTTTTTCAGTTGCTTCCTTAACCGACATTTCCAGTTTTAAGTTATTCTGTTTTAAGCGACGTAAGCTGATTTGAATAACCAGGTAGATGATGATACCTGCAATAGCGGTGTATAGCAGATAGGCATACCAGGTGCGATACCAGGGTGGCAGAACTGTAAAACGATAACTGCTGGTGCTACTCTTATTACCTCTTGAATCGTAGCAAACAACTTCAAATGTATAGTCGCCTTCGTTCAAATTGGTATATTCTTTTTTGCTTTCATTAGTAAGTGGGCTCCATTTTTCATCGTAACCCATTAACATATATTGGAAATATAGATCATTATCCTGATCGTAGTTATTGGTCCCAAATTCAAAAGAAAGCGTATTTTCTTCGTATAATAGCTCGGGTATCATTGACTCGTGCTGTATCAGTGAATTGTATAGATACAGACTATCCTTTTTCTTATGCTCGTCGTAAAAAGTACCGTGTTGAATGATGGAGTCGCCATTAACAGTTACTTTTCTGATGATGGCGGAGAATAATTTATTGGTTTGTGGCTTAAATGTTTTATCCAGATTAAAGATGGCATCTGAACTGATCCCCCAAATGTCTTCATCAAAGCAGTAAATACTCTTTAGATTGGTAACCCCTTTAAATTGAGCACTGTTAATGTTAAAGTTAGAACTGCCTTGTTTTGAAATAATTAAAATGCCCTCACCAGTAGCTACATAAAGATTATGGTTGGAGGTTTCCAGAATACCTATGCCATAGTTGTCAAGGCTATCGGTAAGAACCGGGTGCTTAACGAATTCAAAATCACGTAAGCTGGTTTTATCATAATTTAATTGCAGCAGCCTTCCTTTGTTATTAACCAGAAGTTTTGAGTCAAAAAAGGCTAATTCACTGATTCGGTACTTTTCACCATCGTTAATTTTTTGTATTTGATAATCTTTAGAATCCGCATCGTTTATTCTAACTACAAATAATTCATAGGGATCGGTACGAAACCAAATGTCACCATTAGTATCTTGCTCAATCACTCGAATATTGTCCTTAACTTCTTTGATAATTAGTGTGTCAGTGACTTGAATTGGCATGGAGCCAGCTGAACCTTTAATCTTTAATAGTCTGATGCCTCGCCCACCAAGAACTAACCAATCAGGATTGCTTTTGTGTTTTTGAATATCGTAAAATGTTTCTTGTTGTGCGGAATAGATCAAATGGGATTTATTGCCGATATAATCATATAAACCTTCCTGCCCACCGAAAACTAAATGATTATCGATCGGGCAGAATGACCATACTTGATTATTGTCCTGATGGATAATAGCCTGATCTTTGTCCCCATATTTGTTAGGGGCCAGCTGAAGTAGTCGTTCCCACGTACCCACGTGATAATTGCCCTTATGTTTCGTGAAAGTCAATGTATAATCATCGTATTCAGAATTTTTATCTAATAAGGAAACAGGGGAATTGAGTTTGATCATACTGACTCCTTTGCCATTGGCGCACCATAAATTGCCAAGGTTGTCGCAATACAATTTTTTGATGGACTCTCGATCTGTGCCCAAACCTTTGTTAATTGTTTTTTTTACGTTTAGATCTTCGTCCGTAATAACAACTTTGCTGTTACCTGAAAAAGCATACCCTTTGCCATTTAAGCTAATTGAATACCGCCGGTACATATTCACCAGAAAGGGATCTAAATTGTTGGTAATGTCTTGAGCAATGGAGTTATCAATGGTGGATTCAGACCATTGGTCAAAAGGTTTTTTCAGGAGTTTCTTAAAATCATAAACAATGAATTCATTTTTATAAGTGAAAATAAGAAGCTTACCGCCTTTATAAGGCAGTACATTTTGGATGCGATTATTGCCTGTTGCTTCAGCCAAGTGAGGGAGCGTATATTTTTCGCCATTTTGCAGATAGCTAAAGCGATTTTGGGTTTCGAACAGGAAAATATGCTGACCAACCTTATTCACATGAGGCCAGGAGGGTTCAAAATCCAGGGGTTTGAGTGTTGTGTGATCGTAATGGTATAAAGTTGAGTAGGTGGAGAAATAGGCTTCCTGATCATTGGCTTCGCAATGCCATACTTCCTCTCTGGGTTGATCTTCTGTCGCTAACTGATCAATGAGTGAAACATATACTCTATCGCCTTTTTTATCATAGGCCAGGTATCCCATTTCACCATAGGCCGATAGGAATATACGACCGCTTTCGGTTTTGGAAAAGTTACGAATGCGCCGTTGATTGACCGGTATTGTGCGCCATTTTCTTCCATCAAATTCTTTAACATTGGTGTTGTTACCCACCAATAAAATCCCCAGGTTATCCTGGATAATATCCCAGTTTTGGGAATCTCCGTTAAATTCATCTGACTCGTAAATATCTACTTGCGGATAGCCGTAGAATTCTTTTTGTGCAAATAGGTTAGCATTAATTAGTAGTAATACGATAATTCCTTTCAGGTACAACTTTTCCATACTTTACGATATAAGTAACCTCCGTGGGTTAATGACGAAATAAAATACGTAGTAAATTTGAAAAAGTTTCTTTATTCGTCCAGAAATCCATTGAAAAAAAGACAACAAAAAAGAAGCTCTTTTTCATTCTTGAATGGAAAGGAGTGTCATGTTAAATTTCATCAGGCTTTATTCCATATTTTTTTATAAAGCATTTCTTAAAATAGTAAACATCCTGAAAACCTACAGATTCAGATATGTCAAATAGGGATTGTTTTTTTTCTTTTATCATTCCATGGGCAATTTTTAAGCGATAATCTTTGATAAATTCATTAGGTGTCGTATTGGTTAATGATTTGATTTTTCGATAGAGGCTGGACCTGCTGGTAAAAAGACCTTTGGCCATATCATCTACATTCAGATTGGGATTGCTTAAATTGTCATTGATATAGGAATAAACAGACTTGATCAGCTTTTTATCGATCACTGATAAACTATTGATAAAAGATGAGCTACTATCTTCTGTATTTGAGTAGTAATTCTCCAGTATTTTCTTCTTTAATTGTATGAAGTTATTAATTTGATAGATTAATATTTCGGTATCGAAAGGTTTACTTATATAGGCATCTGCACCTGATCCAATGCCTTCTTTTCTGTCCAGATCAGAAGATTTTGCTGTTAAGAGAATAATGGGAATATGACTGGTCTTTACGTTACTTTTTAATGATTCACACAGTTCATATCCATTTAGTTGGGGCATCATGACATCAGAAATAATAATGTCGGGAATTCTCTTTAAGGCTATTTCTACCCCTTCTCGTCCATTGGATGCAATGATGCAATGGTATTGGGAGCTTAAGAATAAATTCATCCAGTCTCTCAGCTCGTTGTTATCTTCAACAATTAAAACAGTGTGTTCCTTTTTGTGAGAAATTTCAGCTTTGGTTATGCCTGGGTTATCTGGAACGATAGCATTAGCCTCGTACTTAAATGGGGTACGTCTAAATTCTGTTTCATTGTAATCGTTGGCACCTACAGGTATTTTTAATGAGAATGTGCTACCTGCCCCTGGTTTGCTACTCACTTTGAGTTCGCCTTTGTGCAATTCAACTAATTTCTTTACGAAAGCGAGGCCAAGACCATAACCTTTTTGCTCTGAAGTGGCAGGTGAGGCCTGGTAAAAATTATCGAATATTTTATCCAGCTGATCTTCAGATATTCCAATGCCTTGATCTATCACAGTAATAACCGCATATTTGTCCTTTTTGCTTATGGCTTTTCCAATGGTAATCGCGTGTGGGTATTTTTTTTCCTTTTCATCTTTATCGTTTACAAGAATGGCAATCTCTTGTTTATTTTGATTGTATTTATAAGCGTTAAATAGAATGTTGGATATGATTTTTTCCAGTATGACAGGATCAAAAAACACCACTCGATCAATAGAAGCTTTGAATTGTATGGGGATATTTTGATACGCTAATGATTTTTCAAACAAATCGGTTATGTTTTTAACGAATTCCTTAATGTTTAACTTTGTGACTTGTACTAAATCCTGGCTACCATCTAATTTTCTGAAATCAATCAACTCATCAATTAGTTTTTTTAAGTGGTTCACGTTGCGGGTAACTATCTGAAGGTGTTTTTTTTGATCGGATGATTCACTGGTGTTGTATACATGCTCTAAAGGCCCCGCAATAAGCGACAAAGGTGTTCTGATTTCGTGTGATATATTGGTGAAAAACTGAACTTTTTGATTATGCAGTTTCTCTTTTTGTATTTTCTGTAGTTTTTCAATTTTAAGTTGGTTTAACACTCTGGTACGTTCAAATATAACCTTCCTGCCGATTATTATCAGAAGCATAGTAAAAATGATATAGGCAAGAAAAGCCATATTACTTTTATACCATGGGGGATGAATAGAGATTTGGAACTCTAGCGGCACAGAATTCCACAAGTTATCATTGTTGGAACCCCATACCTTTAATTGATAATTTCCCGGTGCCAGGTTATTAATCGCAATATCCGCACTGGACCCATTGATAGTTATATTTTTCTGGTTCGTAAAGATCCACTTGAATTGATTGCGGTCAGGCATGGTGTAATTAAATGCCGTAACGGATAAGCTGATGTTATTTTGCCAATGTTGCAGGCTTATTTTGTCAGTAGATGCAATATTGCTGGAAAGGATTTTTGAGGCATCATTGGGTTTGACCGGGTAATCATTAATTTTTAGTTTTGTAAATGCCAGGTCAGGAATAAACGTGTTGCTTCCGATTTTCAACGGATCGAATACTGTAAGGCCTCCATTACCTCCAAACCATAAACGACCATCATTGGATTTAAACCCTGCCGCTTTTGAAAAATCATTGGCCTGAATGTTATAATCATGATTATAGATTTTCGCACTTGTAAAACTCTGGTTGAGTTTAACAATGCAATTAATGGTACTCAGCCAAATATTATTGTCCGTATCTTCCAAAACTGACATGATATTATTGTTGGGGAGAATATTCTGACTGTTGAAATACTGGATGTTACAATCTCCGTTACTGGTGTTAAGATCGTTTAACTTCAATAAACCATTGGCTGTGGCGATCCACGTGTTTCCTTTGCTGTCTTCATTCAGGTGATGAATATTGTCAATGGAATAGGATTGCGATGCGAAATCTTTCACTTCTATTAATTGATTGGATGAATAATCGTAGAAGAAAACACCGGTAGTGGTGCATATCCACATGATTTGCTTTTCAGGAGAATAATATAAGAATTTTGCGTAGAGAATTTTATTCAAAGGAATGGAATCCCGAATGACAGGTGATTTGGTTTGTTCATCGAAAAATAATACGCCATTACCAGGTGAGGCCAACCAAAGTAAGCTATCTTTCCCTTGGGCAATACTATATATGCCCCTTTGGGGAAAATAATTCTTTTCTGCTATGTTTTTACTTTGGTTAAACAAATCAAGTCCGGATTGATGGCCGCCTACCCAAATGTAATTATTTGAGTGTTTATGGATCACTTTTACATGATTGCCTGAAATGGATGCCGGATTACCTTTATTGGACACATGGTGTTTAAAAATGCCGTTGTGTAAATGACTTAATCCGGCACCATCTGTTCCAATCCAAGTCCCAAATTTATCTTCGTAAAAGGTATTAATAACGTTTGAGCGCAAAGAACCTTTCTTATCCACATTTCGGGTGTAAGTGACAAAATCATATAGTGTTTCATATTTAATACTCACTCCACCACTATAAGTAGCAAACCATAGGTTTCCTGCATTATCCTTTAAAATGTCATATATGGAATTGTGACTTAGGGCATTGGTGTGGTTATCTTCTGCATAGTAAGCTTCAAACTTCATTGACCGAGGCTGGATGCGGTAAAGGCCGTTGAAACTACCAATATATACATCTCCATTAGGATCTTCGCAAAATGTGCGGATAAAATTACTTTTTATTTTCGGATGGGTTTTTGAAGAAAAATAAATTGTGGTATCACGTGAAGCATTGTAAACAGCAATCCCTTTTTTCCTGGCTCCTGCATAGATATTACCTTTCTTATCCTGGTAGATGCAATTGATAGGACTAAATTCAGTCTTAATGTAGTCGGTTGCTTTTAAGCTTTTACTGTTCAGTTGGTAGTGGTATAGATTGTCACCATAAGCAACAAGTAATCCACTGTCACTAACAGGTTCAATGTCTCTGACAGGTGAATGATTCAGTTGTGTGCATATCTTAAAGATGGAATCTCCCGGCTCTTTATAAAAGACCTTTCTGGATGCAATGACCCATATCCTGCCCTGCTCGCTTTTCTTTATACAAGTAATGTCTTGTCTGGAAAATGAATAGAGAATATTGTTTTTATCATGATAATAAGCCGGCGAGAATTCGTCACGTAAGGCATTGTAATAAGTTAAGCCATTGTTGGTACCAATCCAAATATCGCCCTTATCTCCGGCAGTTAATTGGGTAATGCTATTGGATGAGATGGTACGGTTATCCCCATCTACATGGTTGTAATAGGTAAATCTTTTTCCGTCAAACTTATTTAACCCACTTTCAGCCGTACCAAACCACAAGAAACCAATGCTGTCCTGACACATCGAAAGTATAGAGTTTTGTGAAAGGCCATCACTTACATTCAAGTGATGAAATTGAGGTTGTCCCCATACCAAAGTAGATGCAAAAAGTAATACTGATAGTAAATGTTTCATACCCGTTATCCTGACTTATTCAAAAATATAAATAATCGGGTTCAAATAGTAGTCAAGGTGCGATAAATGGAATGAAATTCTAAAATATGACACAATATTTCAGCAAATTGAGATTTTGAGACGCTTTTCAAAAAAGTGGGATGATTGGTATGTAGTGCATTGTGTGTGATGATTTACATTAGCGGCATACGAAAATGTTGAAATTTTAATTAATATGAGAAAGGTCGTTTTATTAGTTCTGATTCCTTTGGCAATGGCATGCCAAAGGAGTTTTATTGAAAAAGATGCTATCATTGATAATATGAAGCGAGTGGCAGATTATGAATTGGCTTATCCATCGTGTCATTATAGTGTAGATGATAAGTATAATTATCCCAGTGGCTGGATACCTGCTACCTTTTACGTTTCTTTGATCCCATTGTATGAAGCAACGGGTGATGTTAAGTATTTAAATAAAGTGAAAGAATGGGGGAACTCCACTCAGTGGGAGTGTGCTCCTCGATTTCGTCATGCCGATGATATGGCGTGTGGACAAGTATATTTGGATCTTTACAGACATGAGAAAGAGGATGTTTATTTACTTCCATTGGTTAATCGAATGGATTCTTTGATTGGCTCAATGAAACCGGGTAGGGAAGATTGGCATTGGTGTGATGCATTATTTATGGCACCTCCGGTTTATATGATGGCTGGATCTATATTAGAAAAGGACTATTATCAGGATTATGTAGACCAAATGTATTGGGATGTGTTTGAGTTCTTATTTGATGTCGAGGATTCATTGTTTTATAGAGATGAACATTTTTTCACGCAAAAGAGTCCAAATGGAGAGAAGTTATTTTGGGGGAGAGGTAATGGATGGGTTTTAGGTGGTTTAGCACGCTTAATTCCTTATGTGAATGACGAGACCTCAAAACTGAAATACATCGAGCTATTTTGCACCATGGCTCAACGAATTGTTGAGTTGCAGCAAGAAGATGGTTTGTGGCGAAGTAATCTGTTAGATGTTAATCATTTTCCTCAAAAGGAAACTTCCGGTTCAGGTTTTTATATTTATGCACTTGCCTGGGGAATTAATAATGGCATTTTGGATGCAAAAGAGTATCGATCTGCTGTTATTAATGGTTGGAATGCCATGTGTGAATGTATTGATGAGGAATCAGGAATGTTGGGTTGGGTTCAGCCCATAGGGGCGGCACCTGGTGACACCAAAGTAACAACCACCATGTCATATGGGGCAGGGGCTTTTGTGTTGGCTGGCACAGAGATGCTAAAACTTATCGAGAAGGATATAAAAAATAAGTAAAGGTATTGAATTGAAAATCCAAATTTATCTATGAAAAAGACAATAAGAGTTTTAATCGTTTGTATACTTGCTATCTTTTGTTTTTTAGAAACAAATGCCCAGGTGACAGGGAAAGTGAGTGATGCAACAGGTGAAGGATTGCCAGGTGTGAACATTATGGAGAAAGGCACAACCAATGGTACCATCACTGATTTTTCAGGGAATTTCAATCTTCAAACCATCAATGAAAAACCTATTCTTTTATTTTCATTTATCGGTTTTGAGAATAAAGAACTAGCCTGTAGCAATGGTGAGGTTCTGGATGTTGTATTAAAAGAAGATGTGGCCTTATTATCCGAAGTGGTAGCTGTTGGCTATGGGACACAAATCAAGCGGGAAGTTACGTCCTCTATGTCAACTATTAAAGTAACTGAGGATGAAGGGGGGCAATCAATTGGTAACTTGCTGCAAGGTAAAGCCTCCGGCTTGCAAATTACCAACACGGATGCGTCTCCTGGTGCTTCCATGCGTGTGACGGTAAGAGGAACAAATTCTATAAATTCCGGAGTGGAACCATTGTGGGTGATTGATGGTATTCCGGTGAATTCAGATCAGGAAGACAGTAATATTAGAACACCTGGTGGGAGTGAGGTGTATAATCCCTTGGCCGATCTAAACACTGATGATATTGAATCCATCCAGGTATTAAAAGATGCGGCTTCTACTTCTATTTATGGATCGCGTGGTGCCAATGGGGTTATCCTGGTTACAACTAAACAAGGTGACCTGGGAAAAACGAAGGTAAGTGTAAATATAGAAGGGGGTGTTTCTGAAGCGGTAAATTATAAAACCTATCTGAATGGGGAGAAATATTTTGAGATGGTCGATGAGATGCATGCCAATTCCGGGATCGATGATCCGGATTTCTACCCGGGAATTTTTGATTATGATAATCCAAAGTATGCATTTTATAACCGCGAGTATGCAGAAACGGTAAATAATGACTGGATTGATATGTTGTTGAAAAGAGGGTATTACCATAAAGCTTATGCTGCATTAAGTGGTGGAGCGAAAGGAACCAAGTATTTTGTGTCTTTCTATAATAAGAATCAGGAAGGTGTAATGGTTGGTGATAAACGGAATGATAGTGGCGTTTCCCTCAAGTTAAATTTTACTTATTCCAAAAAATTAAGTGGCGGAGTTAACACCTACCTGTCCTTAGCCGATTACGAAAGTGCGCAAAAAGGAGGAGGTGTGGCCAGTCGTACCAATGTTGGGGTTAGCAACTGGGGAGGACGCGGCGGATGGCGTGCGCTTAACTCTACGGCTTTACCGGTGTACCCGATATATACGCCTGAGGGTGATTATTTCGATCCCTTTGGGGGATATGCTCCTTATGTAGCCAGTTTGCGTGAAAATCAACTGAACGAAAACAAACAATATTCAGCTAATCTGAATGCCTTTCTGGATTATAAACCGTTTAAAGGTTTTAAAATAAGTGTCAAAGGAGGTATTAATTACACCAACAGGTCTCAGTTTCTTTATACGAGTGAAGTGATTCGTCGAAAAAGTGCCGATGAGCCCAGGGGATCAGCCAGAGGAGTGTCTAACAAAAAGACTTATTTCAATAAAACATTAAATAGCATCTTCTCATACGAGAAAAGAGTACAGGATATGAACTTGAATTTCATGGCTGGTGCTGAGGTGTTTGAAAAGGGAGTCGAAGTTGCGATGAGTGATTTTGAAGATTTGCAAAGTCAGCAAATATCAATGGGCGATGTAACAGCTGCAACTTTCTTAAGAGGTTCTTATTATCATACCATGAATAACTTTTTGTCTTTTTTTGGACGCTTCAATGGATCTTTAAAAAACAAGTATTTACTAGGTTTCAGTTTGCGCTACGATGGTTCATCGGTTTTTGCACCTAAAAACAGGTGGGGCGGATTCGGTTCTGTATCCGGTGGATGGATCGTTTCGGATGAAGGGTTCATGAAAGAATTATCAGCACTCAATTTGCTTAAAATCAGGGCCAGTTATGGGTCGACGGGTAATGCTAGTATTCCAAGTTTTATGTGGCAAAACAATTACCAGACCTGGCCTTTATATGGCGAAGGGACTGCTTATATACCAGGGAATATGGGAACTGATAACCTGACCTGGGAACGCTCCTATACCTTGGATGCGGCCATTGATTTTGGTGTGTTAAAGAATCGGATCAGTGGATCAGTAGGGTATTACCGAACACGTACCGAGGACATGTTATTAAATACCCCCATCGCACCAAGTCACGGTATTTATTCCCGGAATAACGGACCCACTGCTTTGTTGAATGTGGGGGAAATGTTTAACCAGGGGATTGAGCTGGAAATAACATCCACGAATATTAATACTAAAAATTTCTCCTGGAAAACCAGTTTTAATATAGCCACTAATAAAAATGAGGTAGGGGAATTGGCTGATGGGATTAAGAATCCTTTACAGATTAGTTACACACCGGCTTTTGGAAGTGACCTGGCCTTAAACTCTGTCTGGACCGGTCACCGCCTGGGACGATTTTACATAGCCGAATATGCCGGTTTGGATAGTGAAGGATTTCAAACGATTTATGAAATCGATCAGCAGAAGTTTGACGAGAGTGGCATGACGGTGACGGAGAAAACCGGGAATGTGGTTCGCGCTACTTCTGAAAATGTGCAGAAAAACCGGATCTACCATGAGGAAAAAACCGGATTGCCAACTTATTTTGGAGGGATAAGCAATACTTTTTCCTGGAAAGGTTTAACCTTAAATATCGCTATGTCCTTTTCAGGCGGTAATTATATTTATGATCAAACGGTTCAGCGAAATGGTTTCGTGTACGATGGCCGGCGTGTACTTGATGCTGACCTGTATGGAAACACTTGGTTACAAGGTGTGAGAGAAGATGCAAAATATCCAATTCAAACAAAAAATAACAAGGATCATGAGGGCAAAGCATTAAGTGCTGAACATACCGCTTATTTGCATAAAGGCGATTACCTGAGGTTGCAAAATGTAGGATTGAGTTATAATTTTCCAAAGTCTTTGGTTAATAAGTTGAAACTTTCTAACGTGACCATCTATGCCAATGTCAGCAACTTGTTTGTTTGGTCTTATTTCAAATCATTCGATCCGGAGTTTGTTAATTATGGAGATGTACATGCAGTAACGGCCGATCGAAACCTGGGGCAAGGGTACATTAAAAATGATCCGTTCCCTAAGGCTCGAACATATTCTGGCGGCGTAAGAGTTTCATTTTAATTAATCATGGTTCAAAGAAACAAATGAATATGAAATCTAAGATATTAGCAATTGTTTTAACAATTATGACACTGAGCGCCTGTGATAGTTATTTTGATCGGGCAGTAGCTCCTTCCACTTTGGTAACAGATGAGTGGAGCAGCAATGAAGAATTGGAGAAACTGACAGTAGCCTCTTACTTTTTGTGGCAAGGTTATCATGAAGGGGTGTGTGATTTGGGAGTAATGATTCCCACCTTCACTTCTGATGAAGGCGTAATCAGTGCTGAGAATGATAACAATATTGATTATGGCAATCATGATAAGCTCTACCTGAGGGAAACAGATGATGCAACCATACCTTATCTGGCCAGAATTTGGCAATCGGGATATGAAGTAGTTCGTACATCCAATACCGTTATTAATTACCTGAATGAAAATGGAGCATTTGATGATTCCTTCATTGATTGGGAAGAGCGTTTAAAAGGTGAAAACTATTTTTGCCGGGCATTTGCCTTTTATACCTTGGTTAAGAATTTTGCGCCGCCTTTCGATAGAACAGTCGATATGTCAGTTCCGGCTATTATATGTGATACTATTAATAGCGAAGGGGCTTTTGATACTAAGGGGCTAAAAAGTATGCAGTATGTATATGATCAGGTAATCAAGGATCTGAATAATGCAATTGCTTATTTGCCTGAGGAATATGATTCCGAACGGGATCCGCTGACCTATCAGGACAGAGCTAAAAAAGATGCGGCCCGTTTCTTACTGGCTCGTGTTTATTTCCAAATGGGACCTGAATATTGGGAACAGTCTTTGACACAAATTGATTCCGTTTTGAAAGATAACAAGTATCCCTTGCAGGCAAATCCACAGGATGCATTTACTCAACATGGTCTGGGGCAATTTGCCAGTGAAACGGTTTTTAAATATGCAGCTTACAATGATCAAGCCAGGTGGCGCATTCCATCCATGTATTACTATTTTGGTGGCGGATCGGGTTCAAAACGGAAGCGCATGTTCAAAATGAACAGTCAGTTTGAGCAATTTTTAGGATGGGATAATGATGAAGAAGCCGGAAAAGACTTGCGGTATCAACAACTGTTTGTGAATTACAGCACTGGTATTTGGGCTGATAAGTGGAAAACCATTGGTGATGACCTGCCAATGATGCGCAGTGCGGAGTTACACTTAACACGAGCTGTGATATGTCTGTTAACCGGTTTGGGAGGTGGCAACCCTCAAGCGATAGAAGATCTGAATACTGTGATGGTTAGAGCTTATGGTTCAAATCATCAACCTTTGGACGCAAATAATTCTACTGAGGAATTATTGGACATAGTGCACCAGGAAAGAGGGAAAGAATTATTCTTTGAAGGAGACAGACTCTACTACTTGCAGGCTCTTAGAGGGGAAGTGGGGCCAGGTGATCGTGAAAATCAGGAGTGTTTACAGTGGAACAGTGATAAGCTATATTGGCCAATTCCGGAACGTGAGCAGAATTTGAATGACAACATTAATTAAACCCTTAAATCTAAAATTATGATTAAGAATATTTTTACCCTGATAGTTGGTCTAGTGTTATTTTTGACCAATGGGAGCGCGCAGTATTATTTGGAAGATATGGAGGCTTCCAATCCCGCAACGACTACCTTTGATAATACCCAATATGTCAGCAGTTCCAACGGCCTTACCTGGAAATTGAATCAGTGCAGATATAGTACAAAAGGTGGACACAATATTGATGGCAAAAGTGTTTTGTTAAAAGCAGGAGAGGGAAATGTTGAGTCTCCTGTGATTTCCGGTGGAGTAAGAAAAATCAGTTTTCAACAGTTTCGTGGTTGGAGCGATCCGGATGTACGAACATTTTCATTAATTGTGAGTGATATTGATAATCATCAACAATTCACTTATCCCTTTACCAGGGAGGAAGGTGCATCAACTGTAGAGGAATTTACAGTTAGCAATTTGAGCATTTCAGGTAACTTTTCATTAAAAATAGTGAACACATCTACTTCAGTGGTGATTGCCATTGATAATATTAAATGGTTACCAGCTGAAACTTATTACGAAGGGGTTGAAAATATTTCTGATGTCAATACAGGTTATCACAATGCCGCATATGTAGGTGAGGATGGATTGACCTGGAATTATGAGAAAGGAAGAAGTGCTATAGCTGCGAATGTAACTCCTATCTCAGGCAATAATGGCCTTATGCTTAATACAGGTTGGGGGAATATATTATCTGGAGTTTTAGTTGATGGAATTTCTGAACTGCACTTTTCTGCTCGTCAGGCTTGGGTAAGTAAAGATAATGATAGAAACCTCAAAGTACGCATCTGGGATGAAACCATGACGACTAAATTATTTGAACAAGATCTGATCTACAAGGGGGTTGTAAATACAGGTACGATTCAGACCCAGAAATTTGATTTAACCGGTTTGGACATTAAAGGAAAATGTCGAATTAGAATTTTAAATGTAACTTCTACTGGTGGAAGTGAGATTTTAATCGATGATATTATTTGGAAGTCAAATCCTAATTCAACAGCTATTGCTGATGTTTTGGATGAAGTTCAGAAAGCAAAAATATACATGAAAGACCAGTATATTGTGGTTGAGCAGGACGGTTATGAAGATGGTCAGGTAAGTGTTTATTCATTAGCGGGTGAGCTTGTTCTTAAAACCAAAATCTGTATGGGAGGAAACAATATACCGTTTACAGAAAAAGGGCTTTTTATTGTAAACCTGCAAAATGGCAAAAATAATCAAAGTGTAAAGATCGTAGCTAAGTAAATAAATAAAGAGGCAAGCAGCAATTTTGCTGCTTGTACTTCTTTTGATTTTTACTAAAAGCAGGGTTCAGGATTGGTAAGGATTTAAACAAATTAGTAGATAAGTGATGAAGAAAAAAATATTACTGTTCATGCTATGTTTGGTGAGTTTAGTCAAAGTTTCACAGGCTCAAACAAATTCACTGGCAGTAGGCATAGGTTTAGAATTTATCTCAGATAACACATTTAAACTCACATTTAATGAAGATGTGAATGTGGCAGAAGCTGCTAATACAGCTAATTATTCAATTAGTGGAACAGCTGGAATTGAAGGAAACCCGGTGGCTGTTTCCGTTGATGGTAAGGTAGTAACGCTGGAGTTGCCTGCGGATATTACAAACGCTCATGCGAATCAGTCAATAGAAATAAGGGTCACTAATATTACTTCAGTGACCGGGAATTCGATAGATATAGACCAGGCAGTGGCAAAATACTTCGTATACCACTTTTTTGAAGGAATGGACAATGCAGGTTTAGTTGCTGCCTATACAAGTTCTACGTATTTGGGAAACCATGGAGTTGAATGGAGTTATTTAGAGTGTCGTGAGTTGGGAACTGCTTATGATCAGGGAATAATGCTGCGCCATAGTGGTGTTGCTTATAATAAAACAAGTCTCATTAATTCGTCAGGTATCAAACAAGGTATTGGGTCAATTTCGTTTAATTATTATAAAGTATGGTCAAATAATAATCCACGTAGTTTTCAACTTAAAGTGAATGATTTTACCCATATAGTGTCAGATATTATTGTGGATGGTAGTCCTTCTGCCAATGAATTTTATGAGAAGACAGATTTAAACAAATTAGGTGAATCATCTATCTCCATTGAAAATGTTTCAAAAACAAATCAAAATATTATAATTGATAATATAAGGTGGACTTCTTATGCCCCTGCTTCTCCTGTCAGCGTAGAAGTGATAGCTACAAATGAAGTGTTAGTTGAGTTTAATCAGTTGCTGGCTCCCAATTCTGTGACCGCCGAGAAATTTGCGTTGAGTGCCGGAGCGCAAACAATGGACATTACATCTGTAGAATATTGGGAAGGTAATCAAGTAAAGATAGTTTTTGATGGCGATCTGGCCATGGTTGATGATGGGGTTACTGTTAAAGTAATTGTTACAGGTGTTCAAAATGCTATCAACGGATTAGAAACACGGAATGAGGAGGTTAGTGTCGATATTAGTAAACCCAAAGTTTTGAGTGATTTAGAGTATGTCGATTTCACCTCAGTAAAGCTCAGATATTCTCAGCCGGTTGATATGGTGGATGCTTTAAATATTGAAAATTATACACTAAGTGGAACAGGTGGGGCTACCGGTCATCCCTCAAATGTTGTTTTGGAGAGTGAGTTTGTTGTTGTTTTAACTGTCCCATCAACAGAAAACTATGAAGATGGGTTAATATTGGTAGTAACGGTTTCTAATGTGAAAGATAGCGGTGGTATCACACTAGTAGAAGCTCCCAATAATGCAGCCTCATTGCTGGTGGATCGAACTGCTCCTCAGTTATTGCCCGACCTGGAGTTTGTGGATATGGAAACGGTAATTGCCAAATTTACCGAACCAGTAACCATTAGTGAAGATCTGGCTACATATGTACTGGGAGGGACCAGTGGCTTAGTGGGACAACCACTGGCAATAAACCAGGTTGATGAGGATGTGATAGAGCTGAAAATTCCGAACCTGGCTTCCATTTTTGTGGCTGGTAATACTGTAACGGTGACTATTACTGTTGCCACTGATATAGCAGGAAATGCTATTAATACAGAGGTTAACCAAGCATCCTATGTGATGGATGACAGCGCCCCGCTATTTGTTTTTTCAAGTGTGAGTGATATCATGCATCGCAGTGCAACAGTTAAGGCTACAGTGAATAAACCAGGGATTGTATATTGGAGTATTTTTGAAGACTCAAAGGAAACGGTAACTATTGAAGAAATCCTTGATGAAGAAGGCGATGTAAATGGAACTGAAATCGTATCTTTTGGTCAGGATCAGGTGGAATTTGTCACCGATCAGTTGATTTGGAATACACCTTACAAATTATTCTGTGTAGCACTCAGCCGGGAAGATGCCTTATCTAAAATCGTATATACATCTTTTACGACCAAAGGACCTGAAGAAGCTTTTGCTGTAGAGGAATTAGGTCAATATAAGACTTGTTTGGTACATGTAAAAAGTGGTCGTATTGTGGTTAAATTGATGGATTATGAGATGTTAGGGAAGAATAGAAAAATTTCTGTTTATAATGTGAATGGTCAAATGGTGTATGTAGCTGATATGGTTGGTGATAAGGATCTGGTGCCAAAATTAACTACCGGTATTTATATGGTTGTAATAACGAGCGAAGGCAAGTCTGAGGTATCTAAGGTTTATATTAATTAATAGTAAAATTCTTGTTTATGAAAGAAATCCAGATAATTCTATTTTTTCTGCTTTCTGGCTTGTTACAGGCTCAAACAGTCATTGAAAGTTTTGATAATCATAACTGTCCCCAATCAGGTTTTAATACTGGAACGATGAAAAGTATTGATAATGATTATTGGTGGAGTTATGAGCGTTGTCAAAAAACTATTGAACCCTATACCATTGCCGGAAATAGCTTAATGCTGCGCAGGCAATATGGTAAGATTGAATCTTCCCCAATTAAAAAGGGTATTAAGCATTTGACGTTTAAAATGAGTAATTGCTGGACCTCTAAAAAGCAAGACCGTTCATTTGATATCGAAATATTTTCAGAAGCCACACAGCAGGGAAGTGTTTATAGTTTTGTCCGGAATGGCAACATGACAACGGATACAACTTATGTAATCAATGACATCAATGTGGAAGGTTTATTTCGGATTAAGATAAAAAATACTACCTCCACAACCGAATTGATCATTGATGAATTACAGTGGACTTCAATAGATGGGCTAGCTTCGTGGGAACCGGCTATTTGGTCGCATTTTAAAAGTAATCCAGGTACGTGTGATCTTTATGATTATTCTTATGCGGGGTATGAAAATGGAGAAGTATCTATTCCGAATGAGGCAGTTGTCGTAAATGTTTCCACTTTTGGTGCTATTCCCAATGACGGGATAGATGATACACAAGCTATTCAGAACGCTGTGAATATGGCAGGAACCCAAGGGGGAGGAACAGTGAATTTTGCAAGTGGTAAGTACCTGTTGAACTCTTTAGGTACTGGAACGGATTTTATTACCATTCCAGAGAATGTTGTCTTAAGAGGCCAGGGCAGCGGTGAGGATGGAACTATTTTATACTTAAGTCAGTATCTGGATAGTCCTTATGGACAGCCACTATTGACTACTGCAAAGAATCCTGATTTTGTTGAAAGTAGTGCTTATAAGATTACACAGACAGCAGCTAAGGGAAGTAAGGTGTTAAAGTTGAAACAAACTACCGGTCTGTCAGCAGGTGATGTCATCCGTGTGAGAATGTATAATCCTTCTGTGGATGGGGTAAGACAAAATACCGTAAGTCTGTTAATGGTCGAGCCACTTCAACCCGAACCAGAGTGGACTTATTTCGCAAAGTATGCGCCATTTGAATGTGCGTTTGAGATTAGTGAAGTCGTTAATGGGACGACCATCGAATTGAAACAGCCATTGTTGGAGGATATATCAACACAATGGAATCCCAAAGCGCAAAAATTAAACTTTATAAGTGGAGTTGGTATTGAGAATTTGCGTATTGAATCAGCCTTTGCGGGAGGCTTTTCTCATCATAAGAATTGGGAGGTGGATTATGGTTGGTATGCCATCGGATTTAATCAAGTGAAAGATGGTTGGATTAAGAATGTAGTGATTGATAACATGACCTTTGATGTGAATTTGTCTAGTTCTATGAATATTAGTGTTCAGGATGTAGTTGTAGAAGGAGAGAGAGGGCACCACGGTATCAAATGTGATAATAGTTGGTATTGTTTAGTCAAAGATTGTTA
>Ga0193953_1000387_pt1 | contig 24448 bp, 23 predicted proteins | sample BB_4_MG_FD_140325 | JGI IMG/M metagenome (GOLD analysis project Ga0193953, IMG submission 140325) | Microbial mat bacterial communities from the Broadkill River, Lewes, Delaware, United States - BB_4_MG | ecosystem: Environmental > Aquatic > Freshwater > River > Microbial mats | place: USA...
CAGCTTTATAGTCCATAATCTCTACCATCTCATAGATAGCAACTGAAGCTACTTTTGTCTCCCCTGGGATACTACCACCCACCATAAGAACTACTCCGAACTCTCCAACTGTATGTGCAAAAGTAACGATAAGTGCTGTTAAAAGTGCTGGTTTTATATTTGGTAGTGCAACTTTTAAAATCGTTTCCCATTTTCCTTTTCCTGCAATATATGAGGCTTCGAGCATATTTTTATTTATAGATTCAAATCCACCTTGTAAGGGCTGAACCATAAAAGGCAATGAGTAAAAACAACTAGCCACTACTAAAGCAGTAAAATTAAAAACCAACTGTACATCAAACACCTCATCAAAAAATCTACCCATAGGAGAATTTGTGGACAATGCCACAAGTAAATAAAAACCTAAAACTGAGGGGGGAAGTACTAAAGGAAGTGCAGTAATCGCTTCTAAAAATGGTTTGATTTTTGAGTTTGTTTGAGATAAAAACCACGCCAAAGGAACGCTCAAAATAAAAAGAATAAGTGTCGTTATAAATGCTAATTTAAAAGAGAGTACAAAAGGAGTAAAATCGAGTGAACTTAAAATATCAATCATTTATGACCTCTAAGATGGAAAGTTCACTTGCATTTATAAATGCAGTTACTTTGTCCCCTACTTTTAAATCCATCTTTTTTGAAGAGTCTAAAGTGATGATAGACTCTAAAATAGTATCAAATATTTTCAGATGCAAAGAAGATAATAGCTTCCCATTTTCTATACTCCAAATAACACAGTCTAGTTTGTTTGAATAACTCACTTCACCAGAAAAGTTTTTGGCTATTGCGATATGTGCAGATTTACACGTTAGGTTTACTTTTGTACCTATTTGTATATTTTCACTCAGTTCTAAACTCATCATAGTTAATGTCATACCATTAAAATCAAAATGCACTATATGTAAACTCTCGCAAGTTTCTATTTTTGATACTGTTGCTACTATAGTACTCATGGTATTTGGTATCCGAATTTTTTTAAGATATTTTTTCCTTTTTTACTTAGTACAAAATCATAAAAAGCTTTTACTTCTTTATAGTTTTTTATATCATTTGCATTTTTTAATATAACCATACCTTGATTGATAGTACTATAGAGTGTTTTATCGAGTTCTATCCAGTGTACATTTTTATGATATTTTTTCAGTTGTGAACTATAAAGTGATGACTTAGCTACTATTCCTACATCTGCCACCATTGTTGTATATGCTACTGTTTGAGAGATAGATTCTCCATAGATGATTTTATCTTTTATCTCATCTAATATATTTGCATTTTTTAAAGCTTCAAAAGTAGCTACTCCATAAGGTGCTGTTTTGGGATTGGCGATGGCGATTCTTTTTACCAACATACTTTTTAATAGCTGAATTTTATCTCTAAAACTTCTTTGATTTTTACTAAAGATTGCCAATGTACCTTGAGCATAAATAACTGGTTTACTTATCGCTATTTTATTTTCATAGAGGGCATTTGGATATTTCATATTTGCAGATAAAAAAATATCATAAGGAGCACCATTTGATATTTGGGCTGTAAGTTTTCCACTACTTCCTAAAATGATACGAGTTTTTATATTTGGATAGATTTTATTAAACTCTTTTTGAAGCGTTGGTATCGCATAACTTACATTGGCTGAACACGCTATATTTATTGTTTTTGCAAAAATAAGTGTTGTAAAAAATAAAATACCTATAACAAATCTTAGCAACACTATTTTCCTTTTTATTTAGAGATTTATTGATCAGTGACGTACTATAATATTTTGCTATTATATAAAAAAGTTCTAAAATTACAGATTTAATTAGCATAACTAGAAAACAAAATTGAATCACTATTGCGACTAAGTCGCATTTAATACAAAGAGTGTTACTATTTCAAAAATGCGACTTAGTCGCAATTAAACCCATAAGGATTAAATATGAAATATTCAATAGCTTTAATATTGATGTTAAATACATTTTTGTATTCAAAAACGAACATTATTGTAAGTATATTACCACAAGAAACTTTTGTACAAAAAATTGGTGGAGATAAAGTAAATGTAACTACAATGGTAAGACCAGGAAGTGATCCCCATACTTATGAACCCAAAGCATCACAAATGAGAGCAATCTCAAATGCGAAGATCTATTTTCCGATTGGTTTGGAGTTTGAAGAAAATTGGCTAAGTAAGTTTCAAGACCAAAATAAAAAAATGAAATTTATTCAAATGACTTCAGGAATCACTTATCAAAACATGCCTAGTCATGCTCACCATGAAGATTCAGATCTACCTTTTGAATGGGCAGGTTTATTTACACTTAAAAAAGGAACATATACTTGGAGTTTTTCTAAAGTAGCTTCAAAATATGCTGATGAAAAGATGAAAATGTTGATTATGAAAACAAAAGAGGCAAATAAAGATGGGATAGAGAGTATTGAAGAGCAAGCTATAACTATACTACAAAGTAATAACTTTATTTCTAAAAATCATTTAGATTCACTTACACCTAGCAAAAATTTATACAATATCACTTTTAATCAAGAAAAAGAGATGACAAAAGTTACTATTGAGATTAAAGAAGATGGTAACTATGTATTTTTTACAGAACATATGCCATTTGAGTTTGAAAAAGATGAACATTTTTTCAAAAATATGGCTAAAAAAGATATAGAACCAGTAGCAAGTGAACCAGAATCAGGTCACGATCACCACAATCACCATGATAGTAAAGATCCACACGTATGGACTAGTCCAAAAAATGTAAAAATTATGGCAAAAAATATTTATACTACACTAAGTCATATAGACCCAGAAAATAAAGAGTATTTTAAAAAAAATTATATTGAATTTTTACACGAAATTTCAAAAACAGATGTGAAAATAAGAGAAATCTTAGTAGATTTAGATTCTAACTCTAAGTTTATGGTTTTTCATCCATCGTGGGGATACTTTGCAAATGATTATTCACTTATTCAAATGGTTATAGAAGTTGAAGGGAAAGATCCTAAACCCAAAGCATTGCAAAAAATTATATCTCAAGCGAAAAAAGAAAACATAAAAGCTATTTTTGCACAAGAAGAGTTTTCAGATAAAAGTGCTAAAGTTATTGCATCGCAATTAAATATCAAAGTTATAAAAGAAACACCACTTGCTTCTAATTGGTCGGAAAACTTAATTAAGATGGCAAAGGCTATTGCTAACACAAACTAATACTTTACATAATCATAAGTATATATAAAAAGGGGCTGTCAAACTATTTGATAGCCCCTTTAAAATAGACTAAGCAAACCTATTGTTATATATCTCTATAATCTCATTTTTACTTAACTCCAACCCTTTTTTATCTGATATCTCTTTTACTATTTTACCAAATTCTATAGATTCATTTTTAGATAAATTTATCCCTAAAAATTCACTCACGATAAAACTAGCTCCCCCTTTTCCTGACTGTGAGTTTATACGTATCACCTTTTCATAATCTCTTTTAATATCTTTTGGATCCATTGGTAAGTATGGCACGGTCCATTTCTCTTTGTTACTCTCATTATAATGTTCCATCCCTTTTTTTATAGCATCTTGATGCCCACCACTAAAAGCTGTAAATATCATATCTCCCACATAAGGATGTCTGATATGTGTTTTTATTTGTGTTACCTCTTCTATAAATGTTTTAATCTCGTCAATATTAGATAAATCTATTTGTGCATCTATTCCTTGCGTATGGATATTGAAAATCACTGTTACTAAATCTAAGTTACCAGCACGTTCACCATTTCCAAATATAGTACCTTCTATACGATCTGCTCCTGCTAATATAGCCATCTCAGCACTTGCAACAGCTGTACCTCTATCATTATGTGGATGAACACTCACGATAATATTTTCTCTTGTTTGTAAGTTGTTACACATCCATTCTATTCTATCAGCATAGATGTTTGGGGTACAAGCTTCTAAAGTATTTGGTAAGTTTACAATCATTTTATTTTTACTTGTAGGTTGTACTACGTCGATAACTGCATTACAAATCTTCACTGCAAAAGGTAAATCGGTTTGGGAAAAACTCTCAGCAGAATACTGATACATCACTTCCCCATCAAAATCTGCTGTTAAGTTTATCACTTCTTTCATACCTTCAACTGCCAACTGAATAATCTCCTCATCAGTTTTATTAAATACTACTCGTCGCTGGAACTCATTTGTAGGGTTATAGATATGAAAAATAGTTTTTTTCGCACCTCTTAATGCATCAACACTTTTAGCTATTAACTCTTTTCGTGCAGGAATTAAAACTTGAATATACACATCATCAGGGATTAAATTTTCTTCGATTATTTTACGACAGAAATCATAGTCAGTATCTCCTGCACTTGGATACCCTACTTCTATTTGTTTAAATCCCATATCTACTAAATGTTGAAAATACTCAACTTTTTGCTCAATAGTTAAAGGTCTTTTAATGCTTGATTTCCATCTCTTAAGTCTACACTACAGTAAATTGGTGCTTTTGTGATTGTATTATTTGGCCATTTTCGTGTTATATTTTCCACTACAGGGTATTGATTATATTTTTTAAAACTCATGGTTTTTCCTTGGTATTATACTGGTGATGGTTTGTAAAAAGTTCAGAAATATCCTATAAAATATAAAATAAATTTGTAATTTTTATACTAAAGTTGTGTTGTTATGATTGGGTAATTAAAATTTGTTTAATTTTAATATTAGAGATTTAAGAGGAGGAGCGAATGAGTATCTTTTGTAGATACACTATTTCCATAAAATGATTTTGTTTTAAAATTATTGTTCATGTTCACTCCTTTTTAAATATGTAAAACTTTACAAGATTTAAACTTAATTTTTGTTTAAATCTAGTGTTTCAACTTTATTTCTTCCCTCTTCTTTTGCTTTATATAAAGCTTCGTCAGCTCTTTTAATAATAGATTCTGCTGTATCATTTTGTGTATATGAAGACACTCCAAAACTAGCTGTTTTAGTATGTATAACTGGAAAATCATATTCTTCTACTAGTATTCTTAGTTTTTCAGATAATGATAGAATTGCATCTAAAGAAGAGTCACCACAAACGATTACAAACTCTTCTCCTCCCCATCTCCCTAAAAGATCTACATCTCTTATATGCTCTTTTAATATATTAGCAAAAGTTACAAGAGTAGTATCTCCTACTTGATGTCCATAAGTATCATTTACATCTTTGAAATAATCAATATCTATTAAAACAATTCCAAATTTGATTTGAGATGTTTTGCTTTTTGAAATCTCTTCATCAATAGTTTTATCTAACATTATTCTATTATAAATACCAGTTAATTTATCTGTTACAGATAAAACTTCCAATGCTTTATTTTTATTTTCTAACTCTTTTGTTCTTTGTTCAACTATTTTTTCTAAATCTGTTTGGTACACATCAATAGATTTTGCCATACTTCCAATAGCTTTTGATAATAGGTCAATTTCATATACAAATCCATCTATAGGAACAATTTGATCAAATTTTCTATGTTTTACTTTTTTACTTACTTTTGCCAAAAGTAAAATTGGCTTCACTATAATAGAAGCAAAATACCAAATAATTGGTAATAGTATAAAGAATAATACAAGCATTATTTTATCTATTTTTTGAAATTTTTTCATAAAAGGAGCAATCATTTCATCAAGCAATACATAAGAAACAAGATATTCTTTTAATGTATAATTTGTATTTAAAAGAGAAACGGTATATAAGTATTCCTTACCATTTATCAATTTAATATTTTCTATTTTTTGAGACAAATCTTGATTTTTTAATTCTTTTAAAATTTCTACATGAACTAAGTCTTTATTTTTTACAGAAACCAAAGAATCAAAATTTTCTGTAAATACAAAAGATTCTAAAGTTTTTATTATATTTTGAGTATTCAGTATTTTTGTAAAATCATTGTGTAAAACATCAATAGCAAAGATATTATCATTTCCAAGATTCAATGAATAGGTCAAACCTTTTGAATGAATATTAGAAAAATCATACGGTCCTATTTTCGTGATTTGATTTTTTTTGAGTGCAGATTTATACCATGGTCTTTGAGAAACACGATAATCAGTTTTTAAAATTTTCAGAGATGTTCTTTTTAGATTTCTGTCAAATAAAGATAGTTTTTGATTTAACTCTGTATCAATTTCGACAAGTAACCATTTGTCATCTTGCGTTGCATTGTACTTTTTTCTTAACTTATCATCAATATCTAATTTTATAATTTCATAAAATCTATTATTTTTGAACCCTATGTACATAGAGTAAAAACCTTCCGTATTTTCTAACTGTCTTATAAAATGTTGAAAATATTTTTTTTCATTTTTATAAAAATCTTTAAAGGTAATATTTTTTAAGTAACTAGCATTTGAATGTACTAGAATATTACTCTTAATATTTACACTATCAATATTATGTTCAACTTTATTTGAAATAATTTTAAAATAATCATTCATAGTACTTCTGGCTAAATCTTTTCCTATCATCGACTGAATATAAAGCATGATAAGCATAATAAGTACTGATAGAATTAAAAATAATCCTGTAACAGTTATACGAATAGGGAGTTTCAATATTTTCCTTTTGTAACTAAATTTTGCCATTTTATCTAAATTTTAGTTAAAATAAATAATATAAGGGTTTATTTTACTCTTTATCTTTATGTACTATAATATTTAAAATAAAGGATATTCAATGATTACAGAAAATTTACAAAATGCAATAGTAGAACAACTAAATAAAGAGTTTCATTCAGCATACTTATATCTAGGGATGAGCGCATATTGTTCACAAGAGGGATTTAATGGTGCATCATCGTGGTTTTTAGTTCAATATCAAGAGGAAGTAGCTCATGGTATGAAAATGTTCAAATATCTTGAAGACCAAAATGCTCAGATAACATTACCTGAGATAAAAGGGGTAAAAGTAAAATACAAGTCTCTTTTAGATGTCTTTAAAAAATCATTAGCACACGAACAAACTATGACAAAAAATCTCAATGAACTATCTGACATAGCAATGAAAGAAAAAGACCACGCAACATATAACTTACTACAGTGGTATGTAACAGAGCAAGTAGAAGAGGAATCTACAGTATCAGAAATCATCGATCATATCACACTCGTGGGTGATAATGGATATGGACTTTATACTATAGATAAAGAGCTAGCATCTAGAACTTTTGTAGATCCAACTGCGGTATAATTTATTTAAAAGTAGTCATTTTTATGATTACTTTTAAAACTCAATATGTAGTAATAGCCACAACAATAGCTTGAATAGCTAATAAAACCCAAATGATAATATGTCCATAATTATCATAAATATAATCAAACTTTTTTTTCATCTTATCCCTACAATTATAATATTTTTTTAATACCATTTTATTGTAAAACAACTTATAATGTTAAATAATTATATAAAAGCTCTCATTTAAGATAAATTCTATAGAATATATTAATTTACATTATATTGGATAAAAATTGAGATCAAAAGACTTAGACTATAACAAAGTAAACAAATTACAAGGAGATAAAGAAGATAATTTTAGTGTTATGTTAACTACACAAAGAAGTCGCTTTGTCGAATATGTAAAGAAGAAACTATCTAGCATGAGATTTAGAAAGTTAATAAGTTCTCAAAAATGAAAATAAAAGATATATCAAAGTATCTAAACATACCTTTAGTTCTAGTAACTGGATTTGCAAGAGCAGGTTTTTTTGGTTTTTCTTCGAAAAGTGGACATTTTACGAATGAAGCCATTCAAGCGTATAAAAAATATGGACTGCAATGGAATCCTAAATTACAAGAGAGATCTGTACCCGAAAATATTGAACCAATTATAGCAGGATGGGAAAATCCTCCTCTTCATACATTGACGGAGTATGCCATTTCAATTGATAAAGATCCTGATGCTATAGAAAATTTATATTGGGTAGCAAATTTCTTTTTTATACCAAATAATTTTTATTTTCATGATGATGCTATTTTGTGTCGAGCAAAGTCTCCAAAAGTAAAATTAAAAGAAAAAGTCACATTCAGTGACGAAAATGAAAAGAATGTGGCTATTTATCCAAACCCAAATGGTAATCTTGCATTAATTCAAGTTATTGGTAAAATAGACAAAAATACAGATGAAAATCTTTTTACAGTAGCCAAAGATGCTATTGTTCCTGTTTTAAATTGGCTTTCATTTACTACTGATCACATTTTACCAATAGTTCAACAAAATTTAATCAAACTACCATCAGGTGATATACATTTTTATAAAACTAAACAAGCTCCTTTGGTAGAACTTAATCCTAGTAATTTTATAGAGCATAAGCCGTTAAGGGATGCATTATCATTATATAGAATTAGTTTAAATTTAAATGAGCCTATGTATGTTTTTTTATCATTCTTTCGTGCTAGTGAAGCAATAGAAAAAGTAAAAAAAGAATGGTTTAATAAATATAGAGAAAGATTTAAAGAATGCCAAGAATTTATAACACTAATAAATGATTTTAATAAACTATCACTTCCAAATCATCTAGTGTTTGGAGAATTTTCTCAAAGGAAGTTTACATATACACTGGATAAATTAAAAAATAAATACAGAAATGCAATAGCACATTCTCATAATGACAAAAAAGAAATTGATGTTTATTTATTAACAGGAAGTGATGAAGAAGCGAATATATATCTGCAAACATCTTTATCTTCAATTCGTTATATTGTCAGAATACAGATAGAAAAAATTATAGCAATTTTTGATTTAGTGAAGCAGATTGATAAACAGATTTAAGGACTAGGAGATGTTCATAGCGAGTATGTAAATTAAATCTATTCTGACATCATTAAGAATCCCATAGAAAATAGGAACTACTTAAAAAAGTTTTTTTCATTAAACATAGATACGCAAGAAAAATTATACAAAGAAAAATTTAGAAACTATTTTAAAGAAAATGATTTTAATAAACAACCACTTTCAAAACTAACAAAAAGTTTGTTATATAATATTAAAGAGAATGAAGAGTAAAAATTCACTTCCCTAAATATTGGATATGTTTATAATAGGGAGTATTTAAAAATTCTTGTAGTAGTTCTTTAGGTATGTTTATAAGATGAACCATATCAATAAGTGCATTTTTGAGTTTTGCTAAATCTTTATGAATCACTATCCATAATACATCACCATCAACTCCTCTATAATTATGAGATATTTTATCTCTTAATCCTGCTATGTTATTCCATGAAAGCTCAAAACTTATAGCATTTTTCAGTTCATTGTCTATTTTTTTAGACTCTTCACCTATGGCTATAAAAAGTGAGATAACTGCATTTAATTCTTTTTGTTCATTTGCCCAAATAAAATCTGAAGGATTATTAAAGCCTTTTGTATAAAGCCATGCTTTTTCACAACATTCTAATATAGTAAAGATATGGATTAAATTCTTTTCATTATACATAGATAAAATCTTTTTTTGCATAGTGTTTGATAATTGGATTCATAGATTCAAGTGAAACAAAATCTACTTTTGATACATCTAAATCATGAGCTAAATCATCGCTAATATTTAAAAACTCTAATCCACTTTGTAATTCAAAACGATTATCTCTTTCATAAAAGATATCAATATCACTATTTTTTGTTGCTTCATCTCTTGCATAGCTACCATACAAACCAAGGGTAGTAATGCCATAAGACGAATGTAGTTCATCTTTTTTATTTTTTAAGTAAACAATAATATCACTCTTTGTCATCAAAACTCCTTTTTTATTTATAAATTATACCATAAAATATAAATATTTAAAATCCTATTTTCAAACATATCAATATATCTTGATATATAATTTTACTGTAACTTCTTTTTCGATATACTTCAAAAAATAAATAATTTTGGTGGTAATCTATGGATATATTTCTTAAAACAATTGGTTCTATAAACGATGAAACACGTCTGAAAATTTTACGATTTATAAACGAAAATGGTGAAGTATGCGTTTGTGATATCGAAAACTCCTTTGAGATGATTCAGTCACGTATATCACGGCATTTGAAGATATTAAAAGATGGTGGTTTTTTAAAAGTCAGCCGTCGTGGGCGATGGGCATATTATAGTATACGAACCCCACTTGATAAATTTAGACTCAATGTTTTAGAAGAGATAAGTTATTTAGATTTAGATATACCCACACTATCAAAAGAAAAAGAAGGATGTAAAATGACAGGAAATGGAAAAAAAGTATTGATTATGTGTACAGGAAATAGCTGTAGAAGTATCATAGGTGAAGCACTGATAAATAAAGAGTTAGATGGTGTAAAAGCATATAGTTGTGGTATGAAACCAATAGGAAAAGTAAATCCAAATGCAAAAAAAATACTAGAGCAAAAAGACGCTTGGGATGATGCATATTTTTCAAAACACTTAGATGATGTTATCGATATAGATTTTGATTTAGTGGTAACAGTATGTGGAAATGCAGATCAAGCATGCCCAACTTTTCCAAAACCAGTTAAAAGAATCCATGTAGGATTTGAAGATCCAGATGGTCATGGTTTCGATGCTTTTGAAGAAGCGTATACTCTTATCCAAGATAGACTTCTTAAAGAAGTTACTGAAAATCTAAAGTAATATTTGATGATATTAGCCGTTAGTATTTTTCTTATCACCCTACTTTTTGTCATTTGGCAACCTAAAGGATTACAAATAGGTACATCAGCTGTTATCGGGGCTGTTGTAGCATATATTTTTGGTGTGGTTAATTATGAAGATCTGTTTACAGTTTTTGATATCGTTTGGGATGCTACTTTTGCATTTATAGGTATCATCATCTTATCTTTAGTTTTAGATAAAATTGGTTTCTTTGAGTGGTGTGCACTTAAAATGGCAAAGTTTTCAAATGGAGATGGAGTAAAAATGTTTATCTACTCTATTTTACTGGGTGCTTTAGTATCAGCATTATTTGCAAATGATGGAGCAGCTTTAATTTTAACTCCAATATTACTAGCAAAAATGAGAATATTAAAACTCAATATGAAAACTATTTTAGCATTTTTATTAGCTGGTGGGTTTATCTCAGATAGTGCTTCACTTCCATTTGTATTTTCAAACCTTACAAATATTGTAACTGCTAACTATTTTAATATCGGATTTGCAGAGTATTTACTCAATATGTATTTACCCTTTATTGTCAGTGTAATTATTACGATAATAGTTCTTTTAATTGTTTTACGAAAAGATATCCCTAAAAAAGTTGATATAGATTTACTTAAAGATGCAGACTCTGTTTTAAAAAATAAAACTCTATTTTACTTCTCATGGATATTTTTAGCCCTACTTTTAGTAGGATATTTTATAGGTGATGCTTATGATATACCTGTTTCTGTGTTTGCTTTAGGTGGTGGACTTTTATTTTTACTTATCTCTACACTATCTAAAACTGTAGAGCCTGTTCACATCATCAAAAATGCACCTTGGCAAGTGGTGTGGTTTTCGCTAGGACTTTATATCGTTGTGTATGGACTTAAAAATGCAGGTTTAACAGACTATTTAACAGTAATGTTAGAGTCATTAAATACACAAGGTGATTTAATAGCCGTGTTAGGTACTGGTTTTATCTCTGCCGTGTTAAGTGCTTTTATGAATAATATGCCAACAATCATGGTGATGGATATAGCTCTTAAAGATATAGGAAATAGTGCTATGATATATGCAAATATCATTGGGTGTAATCTAGGACCTAAAATGACACCGTTTGGTAGTTTAGCCACACTTCTTTGGTTACACACTTTAAATCAAAAAGGTGTAAAAATAGGATTTTGGCAGTATAGTAAGTTTGGTCTTATAGTTACTCCACCTGTTTTATTAGTTGTATTATTGACACTCGTTTGGTAAGTAGAAAGGATAATTATGTTTGATTGGTGGGAAAAATTAAGTGCTAAGTTTATATATGAAGTATTATCATTACAAAAAGATACAAATATAGCGGAAGCTTTACACTTTTTTTTATATGATACTTTAAAAATTTTATTTTTACTAGTAAGTATTATCTTTATAGTAAGTTTTTTAAGAACGTATTTTAATACTGAAAAAGTAAGAGTGTATCTTCAAGGGAAGTCAGAATTTACAGGAAATATTTTAGCAGCTTTATTTGGTATCATTACACCTTTTTGTAGTTGTAGTGCGATACCGTTATTTTTAGGATTTATGCAAGCAAGGATTCCTGTGGGTATCACTTTTAGTTTTTTGATATCAGCTCCACTAAATAATGAGATAGCAATAGCCCTACTTTTTGGTTTATTTGGCTGGAAAATTACAGCTATTTATATAGGATTTGGTTTACTGGTTGCTATTCTAGGTGGATATTTTATTGGGAAAGTTAAAAATGTAGATCAATATATTTTGATACCAGTAACACCCATAGAAGGTGAACTAGAAGATGTAGAGATTAAACTAACTATACAACAAAGAGCACAAGAAGCTTGGGACTATACAAAAGATATATTTAAAAAGATTTATATATATGTGATTATTGGTGTTGGTATTGGGGCATTTATTCACGGATATATTCCAGCAGATTTTATCGCTAAATGGGCTGGTGGTGATGCTTGGTATGCTGTACCTGTTGCAGTTTTAATGGGTATACCTATGTATTCAAATGCAGCTGGAGTTATGCCTTTAGTTGAAGTACTTACTCAAAAAGGGATGCTTTTAGGAAGTGCCTTATCTTTTATGATGGCAGTTACAGCACTAAGTTTACCAGAAGCGATGATTTTAAAAAGAATTTTACACACTAAACTAATAGCTATGTTTTTTGCAATAGTTGGGTTTGGTATATTACTTGTGGGATATACTTTTAATATTATTTTATAAAATATACACCACGTAGTTAAAATTTAATTTACCAAAACCATATAATGTAAATGATATAATTTGAAGACTAACTCTCAAGGAAAATAAATATGAATTTCTTATGTAAAACATTTGTTTTATTTTTTTTATTATCAAAATTTTTATTTTCAGAAGAGCTTCAATTTACCCAAATAGAAAAAAACTATTTAGAAAAAAACTCACCCCTTATCGTACAAGCACATAACTCTTTTCCTCCCTTTAACTATAGCGAAAATGAAAAATTAATGGGATATACACATGATTATATAAAATTAATGCATAAACACTCAGGGATAAAATTTAAATTTACTGCACCTAAACCATGGGCTGAATCATTGGTTATGTTCAAAAATAATGAGATTGATATACTACCTCATATCACAAAAAACAAAACAAGAATGAAATACATAGACTATACAAATTTTAACCATCTTGAATATCAAATTGGAATAACAGTAAGAAAAGACAATTCTATAGATAGTATGAATGACTTAAAAGACAAAATTATTGCTGTAGTAAATAAATCTTTTGTACATAATGTCTTAAAATTAAACTATCTAAATCAAAAATTATTATTAACACCATCAACTAGTGATGCAATCTCATTAGTATCTTCAGGTAAAGCAGATGCTTTTATTGGAAGTATTCCAGTGATGGACTTTTACATTAAAAAAAGTTGGTATAATAATGTAACAACAAAAATAATAGATGATATTGGATTACACAATAAAATACAGATGCCTATGGGAGTACACAAAGGTAATACTATTTTAAAATCTATTTTAGAAAAAGTACATAATACGTTACCTTATAAAGAGATGACCATACTAAAAGAGAAATGGCTAAACCTAGAGCATCACAGCAAAAAACATTTATTATTTTCAAAAAAAGAAAAAGTATATTTAAATACAAAAGAAAATATTAAAATGTGTGTAATGCCTAATTTACTTCCATTTGGAAAAATTGATCAAAATGGTAATCATATTGGTATTGGCTCAGATATAATCAATATAATTTCTAAAAAAATTAATAAAAAAATCATATTAGTCCCTACAAAAATGTGGAAAAAAAGTATTGAATATTTGGAAAATAAGCAATGTGATATAATACCACTTATAGTAAATACTGCAAGCCGACGTGATACAATGAAGTTTACAACATCATTTATAAGTGATCCTTTTATTCTCGTCACAAAACTTGACAAGATGTTTATAAAAGATAGTACAGAATTAGAACATAAAAAAATTGGAATTGTAAAAAACTATGCCTTTCTAGAACTCCTTAAAGAAAGAAATCCAAATATCATTATAGTACCAATAAAAAATATAAAATCAGGACTTGAAAAAGTTAGAAATGGTGAATTATATGGGTATGCAGATTCGATATCACCTGCTATGTATGCAATGAATGAAAATGCAATGAATGACCTAAAAATTGCAGGGAAATTAGAATTTAATATTAAACTAAGTATCGCATCACGAATAGATGAACCAATACTAAATCATATTTTACAAAAAGCTATTGATACAATAAGCGATAAAGATATAAAAAAAATTAAAGGGAAATGGCGTTTTATTAAAATTGAACAAGAAACTAACTATACATTATTATTGCAAATAAGTGTTGCGTTTATTCTAATTATTTTAATAATACTCTATAGAAACTACAAAATAAAAAAATACACTGCAGAAATAGAAAGTAATAAACACGAGCTAGAGATTGCACAAAGTATTGCAAATATGGGTTCTTGGAGATTGGATGTAGAGAAAAATGAACTTACTTGGTCAAAACAATCATATATTATTTTTGAGATTGAGTATAGTGAAAAATCTTTAACCTCTGATGCTTTTATGAACTATATTCATCCAGATGATAAACAACGAGTTGAAGAAAGTTTAGCATTTTCTATGAAAAATAATACCCATTTTCAACTAATACACCGATTATTATTAAAAAGTGGAAAAGAAAAAATAGTTGAAGCAAAAGGAAAAGTATCATACAGTAAAGATGAAAAAGGAATTTCAAAAACAATATTTAATGGAACCATTCAAGATATTACTTTAAAATTCCAAAAAGACAAAGAACTTCAAGAAAAAGAAAGATTACTAAGGGACCAATCAAAACTAGCGTCAATGGGTGAGATGATAGGAAATATTGCACATCAATGGAGACAACCATTGTCAGTAATATCTACAGCATCGACAGGGATGATTGTACAAAAAGAATATGGTATGTTAGATGATACAAAGTTTATTGAAACGTGTGAAATGATAAATGACAATGCACAATATTTATCAAAAACAATTGATGATTTTAGGAACTTTATACAAGGAGATAGAACTAAAAAAACATTCTATTTAAAAGATGATATAAATAGTTTTTTACATTTAGTAGAAGGTAGTATAAAAACACACAATATTACAATCGTTCCTGATATCCAACAAAATATAAAAATAAATGGTTATGAAAATGAGCTAACACAATGTTTAATTGATATATTTAATAATGCAAAAGATGCCTTAAAAGATAATAATACTGGTAAAACAATAAGGCTTATTTTTATATCTACATCACAGAAAAAAGATAAAGCAATCATAAAGATAAAAGACAACGCAGGAGGAATACCAGAAGATATTCTTACAAAAGTATTTGAACCATATTTTACTACAAAACACAAATCACAAGGTACTGGACTTGGGCTACATATGACTTATAATTTAATAGTAGATGGTATGAATGGAATGATAGAGGTAACAAATGCAGAATATATCTATAATGAAAAAAAATATACAGGTGCTGAATTTGTACTTACTCTTTCAACGGAATAATTATAACTCATAAAATTGGAGAAAAAATGAAAATAGAAGTTTTAGGAACAGGTTGTTCAAAATGTACAATGTTAGAGTCAAAAGTAAAAGATGCAATTGCTAAAATTGGTGGATTTCACGAAGTAGTAAAAGTTGAAGATATTGTAGAGATTATGAACTATGGTGTTATGAATACACCAGGGTTAGTTATTAATGGTGATGTAAAAAGCACTGGAAAGGTTTTAAGTGTTGATGAGATTGTAAAATTGATGCAAGAGTATATTTGAAAAGTAAATTTTATTTGCATTAGAATAAAGTAGGTGCTATTTGCTAAGGTTCTTGTTATACTTATTAATTATTTTCTTAAAGAAAACTAAGAATATTATTATTTTATAAAGTTATTTATTACTATTTAGATATAATTAATATAAATACAAGAAGGAGTCATCTGTGAAAAAAAAATCAAGTTTTGGAAATAAACTTTTATTACAAGTATTAAGTTCAGCAGTTATAGTATTTTCTCTTACAATGTTTTTTGTAACAAAATATTCGTATGAAACAGCTGAAGAAGATGCTACTATTTACCTAAAAGAGTTAGGAGCAAAACATAGTAAAAGTATCCAATATGAAGTGAATGAATCTATTACGATTTCAAGACTACTTGCAAGTCGTTTTGAAACAGCTTTACAAACAAAGACACAAATGAATGAAGATGAATTAGTCTCATTTTCAAAAGCTATTTTAAATAATAATAGCTTTATAGTTGGAGTTTGGTTTAAAATTAAAGAGAAAGAGTTATTTTTTAAAAAAAATATGGCTAGTGCAGGAAAAGGAAGATATGATAAAACAGGTCAATTCAATCCATATATTGCAAAATCAAATTCTAAAATTATTATTAACCCAGGAAGTATTTATTCTGAAGATTTGGAGTGGGTAAAAGGTCCAAAAAATAGTGGAACTACCTATATCACGAAACCATATATGTATCCAGTTGATGGGGTAAAAGTACTTATGAGTACAGTTGCTATTCCTATTTACCATAATGATACATTTATTGGTTCTGTTGGTATTGATATCACTTTAGATACATTTGTAAAAATGGCAAAAAATATTCAAATTTATGATCATGGTTATACTTTTATTATCGATCACTTTGGAAAACTTTTAGCACATCCAAATAAAGAATTGATAAACAAAGATTTATTACAAGTAACAAAAAATGATCCATCTTATGTAGAACTAATGAAAAAGACACAAGAAGGAAAAGACCATTTATTTTTCAAAACATCATATAAAGACGGTTTAGAGTCATTATATTTTTCAAAAGCAATCAAAATCAAAGAACTCAATGAGAATTGGAGTTTTGCCTTATCTGTACCTATTAACGAATACCTTAGTCACGCGACATTTATTAGAAACTTTTCTATTGTAGCTTTAATCATTAGTTTATTTCTAATTGCAGTAGTTGTATATACATCTGTAAAAAAATTAAACAAAAATTTAAGTTCTATAGCAACTGGGCTTTCTGGATTTTTTGATTATCTACATAAGAAAACGACACAGACTCAAAATATAGAGATAAACTCAGATGATGAGTTTGGAACAATGGCTTTGTCTATAAATGAAAATGTATCAAAAATACAAAACTCTATAAATGAAGATAATGCACTTATTGATAATGTAAAAGAGATTGTAAATAAAGTGGGACAAGGACAATTAGATGACAAAATCACTTGTACTACTTCTACTGATTCTTTAAATGAGTTAAAAACTCTTTTAAATGAGATGTTAAATAACTTAGAAAAATTAGTTGGTAAGGATTTAAATCTAATTAGTTCAGCACTTCACTCCTATACGGCAAGAGATTTTACTGCTGTTATCAATCCAACGACAAGTGGAAGCATAGGGAATGAAATCATTCAAATGACAAATATGATTACAGGGATGCTTCAAGATAATCAAAAAGATGGATTTGAACTACAAGAAAGTTCACAAAAACTTACAACAAATGTTCAAACACTAAGTAATAATGCAACAAGTCAGGCTGCTTCATTAGAAGAGACAGCAGCATCTATAGATGAAATAACAAGTAATATAGAACAAACAAATAAAAAAGCACAAGAGATGCAACTAATTTCAAATGAAACAAAAAAATACTCAAACGATGGAAAACAACTTGCAACAGATACTGCAAATTCAATGGATGATATAAATAACACTGTTATAAATATCAATGAAGCGATTAGTGTAATAGATCAAATTGCTTTCCAAACAAATATTCTTTCACTTAACGCAGCTGTTGAAGCTGCAACTGCTGGTGAAGCTGGAAAAGGTTTTGCGGTTGTTGCTCAAGAAGTAAGAAATCTTGCGAGTAGATCTGCTGAAGCTGCTAAAGATATAAAAAATCTAGTAGAAGAAGCTATTCAAAAAGCAGATAAAGGAAAACAGATTAGTATTAATATGATTGAAGGTTTTAATACTTTAGAAACAAAAATAGTAAGTACAAGTGCACTAATTGAAGATGTAACGACTTCTGCGGGGGAGCAAAGTATTGGGATGAGACAAATCTCTGATGCAGTAGGTTTATTAGATAAATTTACACAAGAAAATGCGGCAGTTGCGGAGCAAACAAATACCATTGCAAGAGATACAAAAGATATTGCAAATGGTGTTTCTCAAAATGTTGCTAAAAATAACTTTCAAGGGAAAAATCTCGAAAACCAATAATAACAAAAGGGAAAATTCATTTTCCCTTTTGTGTTATTTAATAGAGATAAATATCTCTACTTCATCTCTTTTAGAATATCTTTCAAAATCTACACCATAAGCTCGTTCATACTCATTGTTATTTTCAAAGTATTCCCAAATCTCTTTCCATAATTCAATTGAAACTTCAGGGAGTTCACCCTCTTTTTTAAATACTAAATACTTTTGATTCTCAATAACAATTGCTTTATTTTTCGCTTTTGTAACTTCAACAGCAACCATTGCATCATAGTCACCATTTACATCTGATTCATAATTTAAATACAGTCCATAAAAACTTGTGTTACTCACTTTATTTAATGTTTTTGTAAAGATATGCTCTTCATCATATTTTGCCCATAAAGGTGCTATTTTTTGTGTTTCTTCATTTTTTTCATTTTCATTATTTGTTCGTACACTGATACCTTGAAGCATCAAATTTTTCACATAACTTACTTTCATTTTTACTCTTTCTGATAAATTTTCTGTATTTTACCCATAAAGCTCTTTAAACTAGAAAGATTTCTAACTTTTGTTATTTTCAAGTTACATTACTATTTTATAATATTCTTATAAAAAAAAATTAAAAGGAACAATAAATGAAAAATTTACATAAAGTTGCATTACTTACTCTTGCCTGTTCACTCTTTGCCTTTGCAAGTGGTGCACCAAAAAATTACCCTCAAGGGGAATTAGGAAAGCTCGTTAAGTTAGGAGAAGATATTGCATTGCACACAGATACTCATCCTCTTACGAAGGATTTTGTTGGTAATAAATTAAATTGTGCTTCATGTCATCTAGTGGGAAAAGATGGTAAACCAGGAACTCATCCTGGTCTGAGTTCTTGGTTAGATACAGCAGCTTCATTTCCTGCATGGTCAAAAAGAGAAAAAGCAGTTCAAACTTTGCAGGATCGTTCAAATAATTGTTTTATGCGAAGTATGAATGGGAAAAGATTAGTAAACGACAGTAAAGCATCTCTTGCAATTGCTACGTATATTACTTGGTTATCAGATGGTAAACCTATGCATTTAAATGATAAAGGTCCATGGGGAGAAACAAACAAAAAACTATGGCCTACTGGTATAAAACACTTTAAACCTATACAAAAAAAGGCAACACACGCAAATTATATTAGTGGAAAAAATTCATATACAAACAAATGTGCTTCATGCCACGGTTCAAAAGGTGCAGGAATAGGTTCATTTCCACCACTATGGGGAAAAGACAGCTCTGGAAAATGGTTAAGCTACAATACTGGTGCAGGTATGAGCAAACTTGACAAAGGTGCTGCTTGGGTTAAACTAAAAATGCCTTTAAGTCAAGGTGGGAGTTTAAGTGATCAAGAAGCTGCAGATATTATGTTATACGTAAATGCACAAGAAAGAGCTGATTTTGATTTAAAAACAGGATTATTACCTGAAAATGAAAGAGGAATTTATCACTCAAATGTTTTAAAAGAGAAACATACAGTAAGAAGTAATTTTAAAGCTTTAGGTTTAGATATTGATACTATAAGAGGCGATACATTAATAAAATAATAAGCACTTGGAAATATCTGCAAAGGGTATTTCCAACTTATTTTAGTTACAATAGTTTGATGATAAAAACTTACAAAACTTTTATAATTATTTTTCTCATTGTTATATTTACACTTCTTTTTTTTCTAAAAAAATATAATGAAATAATCAAAAAAAAACAAATTGATATACTTGTTTCAAATAATATTGAGTTTATTCATAGTGAAATATCCTATCAAAAAAAACATGCTTTATCCTTAGCTATTCTATTTTCAAAAAACCGTAATATTATAAAGGCATTACAATATAACCAACAAGAAAAAATAAAAAATGAACTTGAAACACTTCTTACTACGATTTCAAACTACACAAATTTAGAAAATATTCAAATTCAGGTTCATACAAAAGATTTAAAAGTATTTTTCAGAAGTTGGGAAAATAAAGATGAAGGCTTAAATCTTACAAGTTTTAGACATGGTCTTGTCAAAGTTAAAAAAACAAAACAACCTTTTGTATCAAATGAATTAGGGAAAAGACTCAATATAAAAGCGATATCTCCAATTTTTCAAAATGACAAATATATAGGTTCACTTGAAGTTATTATGGATTATTCCTCTTTAAAACAAAAACTAAAAAGTGCTGAGATTGAGATGATCCCACTATTACATAATAAATTTTTAAATATAGCTACATATCATACTAAAAACAAAAAAATATATGACTATGTACTTATAGAAAAAAACTATAATAAAAATCTTTATAATATTTTATTTCATAATAAAAATATTTTATCACAAAAAAAATTTTACTATGAAATAGATGATACAATTATTACACTTATTCCATTAGGGAGTTATAAAAATGAAACTACAGGGTATTTGTTGGTAAGTTTTAAAAATACAAATCAAAATTTTAATTATCTTCCAAATTATAAATATCAAGGAAATTTTGCATCTCCAGTCTTTGAAAAAGAAAATAGAAGCAACAAAAAAAATATAATAATAAAGTGATACAATGAAAATTTTACTACTAGAAGATGACTATTTATATAAGATATCAATAAAAGAGTATTTAGAAGCACTAGAGTTTAGTGTAGATGACTTTGATAATGGAGATGATGCCCTTGATGCCATATATGAGAATCATTATAATCTACTCCTTTTAGATATTAGAGTACCAGGAATGAATGGCTTTGAACTTATTCAAAGCATTAGAAAAGAAGCGATTCTAACACCTGTAATTGTACTGACGTCACTCACTGATATGTCAAATCTTAGTAAAGGTTATGAGTTAGGATGTAATGATTATTTAAAAAAACCATTTGAACTTATAGAGTTAAAATACAGAATCGAACAGATTATAAAAAACGACTGTTTTTCATCACATGCAAATATAATTTTACTGGACAATAATTTTTCATTTGATATACAAAAAAATATATTATTTAAAGAAAATAGACCTCTTGATTTAACTCAAAAAGAGAGTGAAGTGATCTCTTTTCTTATTCAAAATAGAGGTTTTTATATCTCCATTGAATCTTTACACGAAAATATATGGGATAATAAAGATATTCAATATGCAGATATAAGAATGTGCATTAAAAGAATACGTACGAAAACAAATAAAGATTTTATTATTACTAAAAGATTTGTTGGGTATAAAATTGATAAATAAAACAAATGATAATAAAATTATTATCACTCAAGTAATACTGACTTTAACAATAGCATTTATCCCTTTGTATTTTTATCTTCAAGCATCTTTTGAAAATCAAAATATACAAGACAAAATGATGTTAAAAAACTATAGTACCTCAGTAATAAATAAAATGAAAATTTTTGAAGAAGAAAATAATGATATTTTTTATTATCCACGATCAAATATATTTCGCTCTGCTATCTATGATGAAAAAAACAACCCTCTATTTTCTTTATTTAATATCAATGAAAAATTCAAATTTACTCATGACTTTCTTATTGACTCTGAAAAAATATGTTATAAAAAATATCTTTTAAAAAATGCCTTTCATGCAAAATATATTGTAGTCTGTAAAGATATTGATAATTCACAAGTGATATACAACACTATAGCTTTAATCTTAACTATGACGTGTTTGATATTTTTATCTTCTTTTTTTACTATTAAACAAAGTACAGAACCATACAAAAAACTCAACCTTTATCTTGATAATTTTTTAAAAGATGCTATGCATGAACTTAAAACTCCAATAGGTGTAGCTTGGGTAAATATGGATTTATTACAAATGAAAATTAAAGATGACAAACATCTTATACGTATAAAATCTGCTTTAAAAAATATGAGTGTAGTATATGAAGACTTAGAATATTATATGCAAAGATTCAGTGGTATAAGTAAGAAAAAAACTATTGATTTTTCCACTTTTTTAGAAAAACGCATTAGCTTTTTTACTGACTTATCCTCTTCTAAGCATATCACTTTAATACAAAATATTCAACCCAATATAGATTTTATCTTCAATGAAATAGAACTCTATAGAATCATAGATAATAATCTTTCAAATGCCATAAAATACTCTAAAGAAAAATCAAACATCACTATAACTCTTCGAAAAAACGATAAGAAAATTCATTTAATATTTGAAGATCAAGGAGCGGGGATGAAAGAAACAAAAAAAATATTTGATAGGTATTATAGAGGGGATAAAATAACTGGTGGATTTGGGATAGGATTAAATATCGTCAAAAATATATGTGATAAAAATAATATAGAAATAGATGTCAAATCTCAACTAGAAAAAGGGAGTACTTTTACCTATACTATCTCTCTTTAATCCTTTAATCTTTTCGCAAAAACAGGTGCTATATTCATCACTATAAAAAGTCTTACAATATGATGAAGAGTAATATACGGAACATTTGCAACTACTAAAATAGCAATAAGATTAAGTTCAGCTTGACCTCCTGGACTAAAAGCCAAAAGTGTTGAGATAATCGGAAAATTAAAACTGTAGTATGCGATCAAAATAAATGAAATAGAGATAAGAGACAAGATGATAAAATGCCCAAAAGTAGCTTTTAAAGTAGTCAAAATCTCTTTTACACTTACTCCTCTAAAAGTAAAACCAATAATAGTTCCAAATACTACTTGCACAAATTTTAAAAACTCATCCGGTACTGTTGTAGTGATATATCCAGTTGAGTGTAAAATGATACTTACTAACATAGGGCCTATTAAATATGCAGCAGAAAGTTTTACTTTTTTAGCCAATATTCCCCCAGCAAAACCAGCTACAAGTAAAAATAAAAACTCTTCTATATTTATATTTGCTATAGGGATAGTAATAAGTTTATTTCCACTAATATCTACATGAAAAATATACTGTATCACAAATGGTAAAGTTACTACAATGTAAAAAAGTCTAGAAGATTGTACTAAAGTAATTTTAGAGATATTTGCTTTTATCTCTTCTCCTATGATTACCATCTCAATAACACCACCAGGCATGGAGCTAAGGTAGGCTGTTTTCTTATCAAAGCCTTGAAATCTATAAAAGTAATACATCCCTGCAATTATAGTAATTATAGTATATGGAATAACTAGCAATAAACTATATAAATAGATATCTATATACTGTAAAATTTCAGGAGTAAAAGCACTTCCTATTGTTAGACCAATAAGTACTCGTGCTGGAGTAGAAAACGGTTTTGGACTTTTTATAGGAAGATTTTCAAACCGTATTGCTATACTAGATGCAAAAATAGCACCCAAAAGCCACGGCAATGGAAGATTTAAAAAGATAAATAAAATTGCCCCCACTACCCCAATAGATAGTGCAAATAACATCTTTAAAAGATTATTCATTTATGAACAAAACTCTTCAATTTTTGATGCAAAATATACAGGACACTCAATCATAGGATAATGTCCTGCTTCTTGGCACTCTAAAATTTCTACATCTTCATAATAGTATGTAAATAATTTTGTTACAAGTTTTAGTCCAAAAATAGGATAGTCGTATTTTCCAACGATTATTTTTATAGGGATTTGAATAGCATTTACCTCATCGGAAAAATCTGTATGCATATACATTTTCATATAGCCTACTCGTGCATCTACACTTGAAGCGTTGTAGCCCATTTCTATTCGGTTTTTTGCCCATGTTGCATTGTGTCTTTTACTTGCACTATATACTATCTCTTCTATTTTATTTTCATTTTTTGCCATATCATTTAACAAAGCATTTTCTGCAAGTTCGGAGAGTTTTACTCCAGAAGCTGGAATAGGAGTGATTAAAATGAGCTTTAAAATCCTATTATCTATTAAAGCTATCTTTTGAGCTATCATAGTAGACATAGAGTGTGCTACTAAATACAGATCATCAAATCCTAAAGTAGTGATAAGATTTTTTACATCATTTGAGGCTTCTTCGCAAGAATACTCACCCTTAATATCTTTTGAAAGTCCATATCCACGTAAATCAA
>Ga0193953_1000388_pt1 | contig 24441 bp, 21 predicted proteins | sample BB_4_MG_FD_140325 | JGI IMG/M metagenome (GOLD analysis project Ga0193953, IMG submission 140325) | Microbial mat bacterial communities from the Broadkill River, Lewes, Delaware, United States - BB_4_MG | ecosystem: Environmental > Aquatic > Freshwater > River > Microbial mats | place: USA...
AGGGTATACCCAATGTGACTTATCTGTAAATGTAGTTTTTTGCTCCCCTGTACTTCCAACACTTCGCCCTTTATACCTTCTAACGGCCCAGAGGTTACAGTAACCACCTGACCTTTTTCAAGGCGGTTGGCTTCCATGTTGAATTCCAGTTGGTTTTCGATGGCCCGCCGCATGGCTTCAATTTCATGATCGGGGATTGCGGCCGCTTTTCCTTTGTGAGACACAAAAGCAACGACACCACGTGCCTCAAATACCCGACGATAGTCGCTCTCGGGGATATTAACGAAGATATAGGAATTGATGACAGGTGTTTCGACCCATTTTTTGCGATCGCTCCATTGACGTAGTGTGCGTTTTAGCGGCAAATAGGCTTTAATACCCATTTGCGTGAATTGCTCCAGCACTTTTTTTTCCGCCCTCGATTTGGTATACAATGCATACCAGTTATTTGACTGATTTTTCTCCAAAGTCCTTCTCAGTTTAACATGCGAATTTAGTAATTTTTGTCCACAATGCAGCGAAGATGATCGAACAAGTTGGTTCGAGATTAAAAGGAGAAGACAGAGGCAAAGAATGAAAAGTTAAAGGTAAAATGTTAAAAATAAACGGCGAGAAGGAGAAGGGGCCGTGGGCTAATTTTAATGGGTGTGATTAATTGACTTAGATTCATTGTTCATACCGATACACAATCATTGTAATAAACCAAATGCTTTATCAATCATTTGTTTATGCAATTGGTATCAAGAGCTTTTTAGTCACATTGAGGGGTTCGTCTACAAGTCTTTGGGTGCCCCGATATTTATCTGGGTAAGCTCCGAAAGTGGCATGAGATTAAAAGTTACCTTTTTTTTAGTCCTATAGAGCTAGAGAACTCTTCGATGCTTTTGTGGTTCTCTGTGAAACTAAAAAAGGCACCTATTATCGATGCCTTTTTATGTATGGAATGGACAATGTGTTAACGATCTTCTTTCAGGCGATCAGCCATAGCTTCGCCTAATTGCCAGCAAGAATTGTATTTATCAGCTTTTAAGGCATGTTTTTCCTCAACGGGTTCAGCTACCGACTCCCATTTGAGCGTTTCGCCGACTTCATTTAGCTTTTTCACAGCTGCACCAGCCCAGGTATATGAACCTAGTACACCATAATAGCGATTGGTAATGCCCATGTGCTGCAATTTCATGGCCAGTGCTTCCATGTTTGGATGCAGTTCGTTGCTGTAGGTTGGGCTGCCTAATACTAATCCTTTGTATTTAAATACATCCGAAATGATGAAGGACGGATGTGTCTTGCTCACATCGTAAACACGTACATTTTTAATGCCGTTTTCGGCTATGGCACGAGCTGTTACTTCTGCCATTTCCTCGGTGTTGCCATACATGGATGCATAGGCTACGACTACGCCTTCTTCACCTTCGTATTTGCTCCATTGGTCGTACATGGCCACCATGTCAGCGATGTGCTCGCGGTAAACAGGTCCGTGGGAGGGAGCTACCATCTTTAGGTCTAAAGTACCTAATTTAGACAATGCTTTTTGTACAGGATTACCATATTTGCCCACAATGTTAGAGTAGTAGCGACGCATCTCATCTTTATAATGGTCAAAATCCAGTTCATCATCAAAGATACCACCATCTAATGTGCCGAAGCTACCAAAAGCATCGGACGAGAACAGGATCTGGTTGGTTTCTTCGAAACACACCATGGACTCTGGCCAGTGTACCATCGGTACTGTATAGAATGTTAGTTTGTTGTTGCCCAGGTTCAGTGAGTCACCCTCTTTTACTGTTATGGTATTGGAAGTGATGCCATAATACCCTTCAATCATTGGTAATGTTTTCTTATTACCAACAATTTGCATGTCAGGATATAGTTCTGTCAGGATACGGATAGCTCCTGAGTGATCTGGTTCCATGTGGTTGACGACCAGATAATCCACCGGACGATCGTTTATAATGTTACGGACTTTAGCAATCCATTTTTCAAAATGACCTGCTTCAACGGTGTCGATAACAGTGACTTTTTCATCTACAATCAGGTAAGAGTTGTAAGATACTCCACGATCCAGCGGCCACATGTTTTCAAACAGGTTAGTGCGACGGTCGTTAACCCCTACATAGAAAATCTGGTCAGTAAGATTAACTGGTTTGTACATTTTATTCTGGTTTTATTTTTTATCATTTCGGTAAACGAGTGCGCAAAATTACAAAAAAGATCCCCATTAAAAAAGTGAGTTCGATCATGATGTTGGTTCAATATAGGGTAATGAGTTGTTGGCGATGTAGTAGGTTTAAAACTGCAGTGGCTCCCTGAAAGGATACGCGGGCTATGCATAGTTCTTTTTGTCCTGAAGAGGATAAATTATTTTCCCGTACAGGATATTATATTTTCCCCCGCTGGATAATGGTTTATCCAGAAGGGGATAAATGTTTTTCCCGAGCGGAATAATTGGATTTGCCCATGGGCATATCAAGGTCCTTTTCTTTTTGAACAGAGTTTATTCTTTGAAAAGGCTGTGTTAATTATAAAAAAAGTCGATTAAGAAACTTGTTCTCAATCGACTGTGTTTTTTTATTTGTGTTGGTACCTTTTAAGCGTGACTTATTAAATTGGTGCTATATGAAATACAGGAGGTGTTTTTATTAATGCCATAAAATAAAAGATATTTCAGGCTTTCAGCCTGATTTAAAAGAAATGATTAATCCCCTGATCTAAAGGTCTAACTTTCTATTCGTCTCTATTACTGCTTTCGGATCAATAACCAAACGTCATTGTATTTCTCAAATTTTTCACGGATACCACCAATTTTGTCTCTGGCCGGAATTTCTGTATTATAAGCCGAAACGGATACCCGGTACAACCCGTTTTCATTTTCTAAAATGACAGGCATGAATCCTTCGGAACGCAATTGGGTTTTGTATGTTTGAGCATTGTTCAGCACTTTGAAGGAGCCAATAATCACATAGTACTTGAATACTTCAGCTTCTGGCTCATCCACAACTTTCACTTTTTCCTCTTTAACAACGACGGGAGCTGCTTTGGGTTTGGGGCTTTTTTTGACAACCGGTTTGCTTTCTTCTTCAATATAGGGGCTATCGCTATCGTCGAAACTAGACGAGCCCTGGTTGCTTAATGAGGCACACGATGAAAGTATAAAGGTTGTTAGGGTTAGTAGGGTAATGATTTTTAATTGCTTCTTCATAATAAAAATATCAGGTATTAATCGTGTTACTTATTTTCCAAAGTGAAAGACTTCAATCAATTGTTTTCGATTGCGAAAATAATGCCAATTTTCTTCTGTTGCTACTTCTCTCAAGAATTCTTCAATGATATTATTAAAAATGGTACCAAATGTAAAGTGTTCAGAATGTAATTGATCCATGGTGTGAAGAGCCTCAATGCGCTGGGTGTATTTTTCTTCTATTTCTTTCGTGTCAATAGTCGATTTATATGCACCTGATGCCACTCCCTTTTCCATGTTTTTTCTGAGGTGATCTTTCAAAAGGTGCAGTTTCTCGCTCAGAAAATGGGTGTAGATATCAGGGTAGATATCCTTCAGGCAAATGGTAAAAGCTGGATTGATACGTGTGAAATTTTCGTAAAACTCTTGTCCGGCAAGTATTAAGCTATCAATAGCTGATTCAATATCTTGTGATTCGTTGCTAAGAATGGAGCCTAAAGCCGACAATTCCGAGTTGAGCAGTTGTCTGGCTAATGCCTCTGGTTGTGGGGCCCATGATGTAATGCTGCTTAGTTTTTCGCCAATAGCATCAGCAATTTCCAGCAGGTTTATCTTTTTAACGGGTTGTTCGTGGAGGTATTCCCGGATCTTCTCGATGATTTGAAGTTTGTTGTCCATGTTGTTAAGGTTAGTCTCATTGTTTCAAATATACAATAGATACTCAAATAAGTAGATGACAACACCATTCATTTTAACGGAATATCTTTCTTTCGCGGAGTGCCTTACGGTATTTAGCGGCGTTGCGATTGTGTTGTGATAATGTTTTGGCAAAATTGTGATAGCCTGAAAAATCATCTTTGGCACACATATATAAGTACTTGTGTTTGGTGTGTTTGAGCACTGCATCTATGCCTGATACGGAGGGTATCCGGATAGGTCCCGGTGGTAATCCCGCATACATGTAAGTGTTATAAGGAGAGTCTGTTTCTAAATCTTTATTTAGAATGCGGTTGACTGTAAAGTCCCCAATGGCATATTTGATAGTAGGATCAGCTTGCAAGCGTATCCCTTTGTCCAGACGATTCAGGTAGAGGCCTGCAACCTGGGGTTTTTCATCTGCTTTAATGGTTTCTTCATCCACAATGGCAGCCAGAATGCTCACTTCTACCGGAGACAGGTGGCAGGCTTCAGCTTGCTTCAGTCGTTCCGCATTCCAGAAGCGAGTATGTTCAGTGTGCATTCGTTTAATAAAACTTTCGGCAGAGGTATTCCACCAAAACTCGTAGGTGTTGGGAATGAATAAGGTCAACGCTGTTTCTTGATCTAAATCAAAGGTCTTAAAGAGCTGGTCATTGTTTAAGGCAGATAGTAGCGCGATGGAATCGGTCTCTAAACGTTGACTGATTACACCGGCCAGTTGCTCTCGGGTACGAATGTTATTGAAGGTCACTTTAACAGCTGTTTGGCGGCCTGAGCGCAAAATGTTGACCAGTTCGTTGTTATTTAGTCCACTCTTCAGGCGGTAACGCCCTGGTTTAATATTTGCGGGATATTGTTTGATGTTAGCTACCCATATAAAACCTTTTTCATTCTTCAGATAATTTCCCTTTTTCAGTTTGTCTAAGACGTCATTAAATGACGAATGAGTCGGAATATACAGATAAGGATCTGCCGTTTCTGTAATGGTAACATTGGATGCAAAAACCCATCGGTAATATTTTTGTCCGAAGAAACCACCAATGGTGATTAACAATAGAAGGGCAATCATCAGGCGAACTAACAAACCACCTGATCGTTTTCGTTTATAGCGTTGTTTTAAAGCCATGGATCATTAAGTGTTTGAACTACTAAAATAGTGAAAATAATTATTCAATTTGAAAATAAGCTAATTGGTTAATTTGAATATGAGGTAGTTGATTAGTATTCTGAATCTTTAAATTACTACATTTTCAAATTGTCACATCGCTGAATCCTCAAATTGAGTCATTTTCAAATTACATTTACTTCTGGTTCCAGGGTGATGTCGAAATGTGCACGAATATCAACGATGATTTGATTGGCTAGTTTTAAAATGTCCAATCCGCTGGCATCACCATGATTGACCAGAACAAGTGCTTGTTGATGATGCACGCCGGCAGGCCCCAGAGTTTTTCCTTTCCAGCCTGCTGTTTCAATGAGCCATCCGGCCGGGATTTTAACATGATCAGCATCTACAGGATAGTGCGGTGCATTGGGGTGGTCTTTTAGTAGATGCTTAAATACATCCAGTTTTATCACCGGGTTTTTAAAAAACGAACCGGCATTCCCCAGTTCCTCCGGTTCAGGAAGTTTGCTTTTCCGAATGTCAATAATGGTATTGCGGATGTTTTCAAGAGTGATGTCCCCTTTGGCTTCGAGTGCCTCTTTTATATGACCGTAATCAAGAGTAAAAACAGGTTGCTTGGAAAGTTTGAAAATAACTGAGGTAATAACCGTCTTGGCTTTTAGATCTTTTTTGAAGATACTCTGGCGGTATCCGAATTGGCATTGATCTTTGGTGAATGCGAATGGTTCAGCATTTTCCAGCATTATTCCATTAACTTTTTCAATGCAATCTTGGGCCTCCACCCCGTAGGCGCCAATGTTTTGAACCGGTGAAGCCCCAACGTTGCCGGGGATATATGACAGATTTTCCAGTCCATACCAATCATTTCGGACACAATAATCCACCAGATCATCCCACTCTTCGCCTGCCCCAACTTTTAACCAAATGGATGTGTTATCTTCTTTGGTAACTTCTATGCCTTTTATACGTGGATAAATAATCGTCCCCTCAAAATCTTTGGTAAAAAGAATATTGCTGCCGCCACCTAAGACGAGTATGGGTTTTGGAAGTTTTGGGATGTCAGATAAGTAGTCCATCAGGTCTTCCGTATTAGAACAGATAGTGAGTTGTGTGGCTTTGACATCAATACCAAAGGTGTTGAATGTTTTGAGTGATATGTTTTGTTGTATGTTGAGCATCTTGATTTCAAAATTTGGGCAAAGATAAAAGGAAAGAAAAGAATGAGGCAGTAATTGGAGGCATAAACTTTCACACTATTTAAGAAATTTTGAGTCGAGATGGCATGTGGATTGTCTCAAGATAGAGTATTTAATAATCATAATTTATGGACGAGGCAATTTGGCAATTAATGGTGGAGAGTTTTCCTTACGAAGAAAGGCGCTCTCGTGATGATCAGAAAAGAGTCCTGGATCATCCCGATTATCACCTCAAGGTTTTACGCGATGCGAATCGCGATTTGGTGGGTTTCATCAGTTATTGGATGTTTCCCCGCTTTTTATTTGTGGAGCATTTTGCAATATCTTCTGCGTTTCGAAATAAGGGGCTGGGTGCACAACTATTTAAGGAGCATTGTTTGAAGCCGTATGCTGGACGTCAGATTATATTAGAAGTAGAGCGGCCTGATTATGAGTTGGCCAAACGTCGTATTGGTTTTTATGAACGGCTGGGTTTCAAATTGAATCCCTTCACCTATATGCAACCTTCGTATCATGTCGAAAGTGAGGAGTTACCTTTGTTGTTGATGAGTTATCCGGTTGTCTTGGATTATAGTCTTTTTAAGGAAGTGAGAGCGCATTTGTATAAAAATGTCTACAAGGTGAGCATGTGTTAAATAGGGAAGGGGAGTCGATAAATTGAAATAAACTTTATTTTATCGGTTCCTGACGGTATGAAACTTTAGACAATTATTATTTTTGCGGGAAACCAATAGAGTTATGTCAAAATTCAGAGCGTGGATCGCTGCCTTTCGACTACGAACACTACCGCTGGCCCTTTCATCCATTATAATGGGGAGTTTCGTGGCGGCTTATTATCATTACTTTAGGTGGGAAGTTGCATTGTTGGCAGGTCTGACCACTTTATTTTTACAGATTCTGTCCAATTTGGCCAATGATTATGGTGATACACAAAACGGCGCTGATCATGAAGGTCGTAAGGGCCCCCGGCGAATGGTGCAAAGTGGTGTGATATCAGCTCTGGAGATGAAGCGCATGATTATTGTGTTTGCAATGTTGTCTTTTATTGCCGGTATTTGGTTGATTGCGATTTCATTGGGTGATATCATGTCCTGGAAAGCGCTCATGTTTCTTCTTTTGGGGATTGGTGCTATAGCAGCTGCCATGAAGTATACCATGGGAAAAAATCCTTATGGCTATAGAGGATTGGGAGATGTGTACGTCTTTCTGTTTTTTGGGTTGGCAGGAGTTGTTGGTACCTGGTTTTTACATTCCGGACAATGGAATTTCTGGGTGTTACTACCTGCTTCAGCCGTAGGTTTTTTGAGTGCCGGTGTTTTGAATCTAAATAATATGCGTGACTTTGAGAGTGATCGCACAGCTGGTAAAAATACCTTGGTGGTGAAGCTGGGGGTGCCTTTGGCTAAGCGCTATCATTTGTCAATCTTAGTGTTATCTTTTATTTGTTTGTTGGTGTTTGTCTTATTTCAGTCATTCTCCTGGGTGCACCTAATGTTTCTGATAGCAGTAGTATTAATTGTAGCACATGCACGACGGGTGGTGATGGTTAAAGAGCTTCAGGATTTAGATCCCGAGTTAAAAAGATTAGCGCTATCTACCCTGTTAATTGTAATGCTTTTTGGAACAGGACTTTTAATCGGTTAATCCTTGGGAAATGCTAAAAGCAGATTTTAAAAAACATATTTTTCAGTTTAAGCAACCTGGTGGTACCTCACGTGGTGTGCTACATGTAAAATCGAGTTGGTACATTAAAGTTTGGGATGAAATGAATCCGGTCTGTTATGGGATTGGAGAATGTTCGGTATTACCAGGTTTAAGCCCCGATGATCGTCCGGATCTTGAAGTTAAATTGCAGGAGGTCTGCAAGGAAATAGAACACTATGCAAGTCATGCCTCTGATTTGCTAGCTGATTGGCCTGCCATTCGATTTGCGGTGGAATGTGCATTGCTTGATTTACGTAATGGTGGTCAGAAAACAGTGTTTCCCTCTGCATTTACGAAAGGTGTTGGTTCTATTGCGATTAATGGATTGATCTGGATGGGTGAGCCGGAATATATGCTTGAACAGATTGAGTTAAAATTGGCCAGGGGATTCTCTTGTTTGAAGATGAAAATTGGAGCCATTGATTTTGAACAAGAGCTTCGCATTTTAACCGGTATCCGAAAGCGATTCTCATGTGATCAGTTGGAGTTGCGGGTGGATGCCAATGGAGCTTTTCAGCTCGATGAATGTTTAGAGAAATTGGAGCGATTGTCACAGTGCCAGATTCACTCCATTGAACAACCTATCAAAGCTGGTCAGTGGGAGGCAATGGCATCGCTTTGTAAACGCACACCTTTACCCATTGTATTGGATGAAGAATTGATTGGCATTGTTGATAGAGCAGAAAAGAAGGAAATGCTGAAGCAGATTCAGCCACAATATATCATACTTAAACCAAGTTTGATTGGGGGATTTCAGGCATCAGAGGAATGGATTGAATTGGCCGAAGGTAACAATATAGGTTGGTGGATTACTTCTGCTTTGGAAGGGAATATCGGTTTGAGCGCAATTGCTCAGTGGACCTTTGTTAAGAATAATCCACTCCCGCAAGGATTGGGTACAGGACAGGTATTCATCAATAATATAGACTCTCCACTTTGGCTGGAGGGGGAGCAGTTGCGCTATAATCCTGCTGCTGAATGGGCAGAACCTTTTGGAATAGATTTGTGATGAATGACCATTTAAACTATAAAAATTATCAAGGTCTTCTGGTCAACGGGAAAAGCTATGAAGGTGTTGGGCAAATGGAACAGCTTTGTCAGGAGCTGGCATCAAAGGGAGAGGATTGGTCTCTGTCATTGGTTCATTTCTTAAGTGATTGGATGGCTGAAACGCAGCACATATTTATTCAGACCTCTGGTAGTACAGGTGTTCCTAAGCGAATAAAAGTGCAAAAAAGTGCTATGGTGGCATCTGCCTTGAAAACAATAGCCTTTTTTAATCTTCAAAAAAACGACAAGGTACTTCTCTGTTTGTCAACTCAATACATTGCCGGTAAAATGATGGTGGTACGTGCATTGGTTGGTGGTTTAGATTTGATTCCAGTGGCGGTGGTTTCTAATCCGCTGCAAGAGTTGGATGAAGTAGTTGAATTTGCTGCAATGGTACCTTCTCAGGTGCACGCCATCCTTGAGGAGAATTCGGTAGATTTAAATCGGATTAAAAAGTTGATTGTTGGTGGTGGTGCGGTTTCTCAATCATTGAAAAGGCAATTAAAGAGCGTTGATGTAGAAGCCTGGGAAACCTATGGAATGACAGAAACGGTGTCTCACATTGCACTTCGTAGGATTGAGGATGGAGAGGATGAAAGGCCATTTCGGTGTTTAGAAGGTGTTAAAATTGACCAAGATGACCGGGGGTGTTTGGTTATTTCAGCTCCTGAAATATGTGATGAAAAGCTGGTGACAAACGACTTGGTTCATCTGCAACGTTCAAATCAATTTGTTTTATTGGGGCGCTGGGATAATGTTATTAATACAGGTGGGGTGAAGGTTTTTCCGGAGCTGATTGAGCAAAAATTATCCGCTCACTTGAATGTTTCTTTTGTTGTTGTGGGACTACCCGATCCTTTTTGGGGGCAGAAAGTGGTATTGGTGATTGAAAGCGACCAGGAAATTGAATTAACAGATGTTCATTTTTTAGGTTTGCTGGATAAATTTGAACGCCCAAAAGATGTGTGCTTTATTGCGTCATTCCCCAGAACATCAACTGGTAAGGTGCGGCGTCACCAAGTTATTCAATTATTGTTAGATCAGTAAGTGAATGTATGCCTATGCAGATTGTATATCTTTGTTCAATTCACAGAGAAGAAAAATAATAAATACGATGAAGCGTTTTACGAAGTTATTAATTCTGGTTTTATTGCCATTAGCTGCCTGTTTTAATCAACGTCCTGATTTGAGTTGTCCTACCTATCGGGAAGCGGATGATCCCAGTCCCATAATAAATGAAGTCTGGGATGTTACCGGAAGGGGGTTGCATGCCTCTTTTGGTTCAACAGATCTGCGTTATGCGAAGCATGAAGTGCCCATGCAAGCGGTTACTAAAGATTTAAGTTTTATGGCTTGGAAGGGGGAAAAGCTATCTGCCCAGGCTGTGCTTTGGTCTGTTGACTCTGTTCATCAGGTAGAGTGTGAGATGAGTGAAGTGAAGAGCAGGGAAGGATACATTATTCCCGCTGAGAATATTCAAACCCGATTTGTTCGATATGTGCTGACTGATGAATTTGCAGGTGGTTGTGGTTATCGGCAGGCAGTTAATTTTGATTCCAGTTTGGTGGCCGATGCATTGGATCCGGTTATATGTATGGATATGCCCAGGCGGTCGGTGCGTCCGGTATGGTTAAGTATCAAAATACCTCAGAATGCGCCGGTAGGTCAATATAGTGGATCATTAAAGATTTATTCAAAGAAAAATCCACCACAGGAATTGAGGTTCTCAATCAATGTACTGGATCGGACCTTACCCTCATCGGATCAATGGGGCTTTCATCTTGATCTTTGGCAAAACCCTTTTGCCATCGCTCGCTGGTATAATGTGGAGCCCTGGAGTGATGATCATTTTAAGGTGATGAAGCCTTATTTTGAGTTGTTGGCAGAGGCCGGTCAAAAGTGCATTACAACTTCTATTATGCACCATCCCTGGAACAGTCAGACCTTTGATCCTTTTCTCTCAATGGTTAAATGGACGAAACAATCCAATGGTACCTGGAAGTATGACTATTCAGTGTTTGATCGCTGGGTGGAATTTGCCAGGGAGTGTGGAATAGGGGAGCAGATTAACTGCTATACCATGGTGCCATGGGGAAATAATTTTCAGTATTACGATGAAAAGATAGATGAAGTTGTCAAGGTAAATGCTGAACCTGGTACTTCCGCGTATGAGAAGTTATGGAAACCTTTTTTAACTGACTTTGTGGGCCATCTCAAAGAAAAGGGGTGGTTTGAACATGCCACGATAGCCATGGATGAGCGTCCTGAAAAAGCCATGGTTGAAGTGATTAAGTTAATCAAATCGGTGGAGCCTGATCTAAAAGTGTCATTGGCTGCCAATCATTGGATTCCGGAAATTATGGATGATATTCATGATTTGTGTGTGGCTTCCGAATTTAATTACACTTCTGAGATGAAAAGAAAACGGAAGCAAGCGGGGAAAATTACTACCTATTATACTTGTTGTTCAGAAAACTATCCCAATACCTTTACTTTTTCACCTCCCGCAGAGTCTGCCTGGTTAGGATGGTATGCTGCAGCCATGGATTTAGATGGTTACTTGCGTTGGGCTTATAATAGCTGGGTGAAAAATCCCTTAGTAGATTCGCGTTTTAGAGCCTGGCCAGCCGGGGATACTTACTTCGTCTACCCCGGTGCGATGAGCTCTATTCGATTTGAGCGTCTGGTAGAGGGGATTCAGGATTTTGAAAAAATTCAGATTTTGAAGTGTGATCTGGAAAATGATACATCAGAGCAGGCAAAAGCAAAGTTGGCTTTCTTAAATGAGAAGCTAGGTGGCTTTAAAATGGACCGGATTCCCGGAGAAACAGCAGCGGCAATGGTGAATAAAGGGCGTGATATCCTTAATGCCATCTCTGTGGATTAAGGTGGCGTAAATTAATACATGAAGAAAATCATGTAGGATTATGGTCTTGTTTCGTTTATTTGCAAAAACACATTATTTAATCTTTTATAGACAATGAAAATATTTGCAGCATTTTTAGTGTGGATGATGGCGATGGCTGTTGTGGCACAAGCTCCCGCCGAGGGGTATCAATTTGAAGATATTTATGATTTAGAAGCGACTTCGGTTAAAGATCAACACCGTTCAGGTACTTGCTGGAGTTTTTCCGGATTATCTTTCCTGGAGTCCGAAATGATTCGTTTGGGTAAAGAACCTGCTGATTTATCAGAGATGTTCATTGTACGTCATTGTTATGCGGATAAAGCAGAGAAGTACGTGCGTTTGCATGGACATTTGAATTTTGGACCCGGTGGTGCATTTCAGGATGTGATTTACGTATTGAAAAATTATGGAATTGTTCCGGAGCAGGCTTGTAGTGGTTTGTGCTATGGCGAAGAGAGTCATGTGCATGGGGAGATGGATGAAGTATTAAAGCAATATGTGGATGGCGTCATCAAAAATAAAAATAAAAAATTATCTCCAGCCTGGAAAGAAGGTTTTAATGGTATCCTGAATGCCTATTTAGGTGAATTGCCTGAAACCTTTGAAGTAGATGGAAAGTCTTATACGGCTCAGTCGTATGCGAAAGAAGTGACGGGGTTAAATGCCGATGATTACATTCAGGTGTCTTCCTATTCGCATCATCCTTTCTATTCTCAGTTTGTCATTGAAGTACCTGATAACTGGTTGTGGGGGAAAGTTTACAATGTTACATTGGATGACTTGATGGCAATCATGGAGAATTCATTGGAAACAGGATACACTGTTGGATGGGCATCTGATGTGAGTGAAAAAGGATTTTCACATACCAATGGGGTAGCTATTGTGCCAGAAACGAATACAAAAGAGATGTCTGGTTCAGAGCGTTCACGTTGGGAAACCATGTCACGTACCGAGCGTAATAAAGCCCTTTATAGTTTTGATAAACCGGTAGAGGAAAAGGTGATTACTCAGGAAATACGTCAGGAAGCGTATGATAATTATCAAACAACGGATGATCATGGGATGCACATTACTGGCATGTCGAAAGATCAAAATGGGACGAAGTATTTCAAAGTGAAAAATAGCTGGAATACGAATAATAAGTATGATGGTTATTTTTATGCTTCGGAGTCTTTCTTTAAGTACAAAACAATGTCAATCATGATTCATAAAGATGCATTGACAAAAGAGTTGAAAAAGAAATTGGGCATTAAATAGATGTCTCTTTAAAAGAATAAATTAGAAGGGTGGCTGTCAGCCACCTTTTTTTTTGTATCTTCATTTTAAATACGCGTTTGAATATGAAGAAGGTATTGATCTCACTATTTTTAGTGGTAGCCATTGGAAGTATAAGGGGAAATGTAGATTCCGTAAAAGTAGCTTTGTTGCTCATTGATATACAGGATTTTTATTTTCCGTGTGGCGTCTCGGCTTTAGATCAGCCTGAAGAAGCCGGCCGTAAGGCAAAGGTGTTGCTGATGGAATTTAGAAAACGCCACTTTCCGGTTATACATATTAAACATCAGTTTGAACCTGGTGGTGATATTAATGAGGTGGTCAAACCAGTGGCAGGAGAGTTGGTGATTACCAAACAGGAAGTCAGCGCATTTAATGGAACTGACTTGTTGAAGCGATTAGCCGAAATGGGGATTAAGGAGTTGGTTATTGCGGGTATGCAAACCCATATGTGTGTGGAGGCAGCTGTAAGAGCGGCTCATGATTTGGGCTTTAAGGTTGTATTGGTGGAGGATGCTTGTGCTACAAAGGACTTGAAATACAATGAATACATCATTAAATCTAAAGATGTACATGCGTCTACATTAGCCACTCTAAAAAGCTATGCTAAAGTAATAAAAGCTGAAGAAATCCAAAAATGTTTTCCCTTTTAAGAAAAAAAACTCATATTTGCAGGCATTGTTAAAATATGTGAACAAATTTATGGGTTTGCACGTTTAGGTTTAAAAGGTGTTTATGATATCACGATTGGGTTAAAAAAGTTTAAAATGATCTGTTTTTTTTATTTAGATCAAAACTTTTAAGATTCAATTCAGTATAAGGAGTTATGAAGCTTTCTTCATAAGTTAGGGTTAAGGTTAGGTTGAAGAAGGAACGTTCGAAAAGTCGATCGTTCCTCTCTTTTTTTATAGGGGTATGAAACTTTTTAATGAAGGAAGCTGTTGGTATAGTAAAGAAGATTTTTTTTCATAGATTTGGGTTAGGGTTAGGTTATTAAAGGAGTGACGCCAGAGGTGTCCTCCTTTAATCGTTTAAGGACTTCATGTTTTGGTAGATGTTCAAATTTTCTTCGTCAAATATGGCAAAGATTACCAAATGAGGATAACTGTGATTGTGTAAGAATGAATTGGTAGTTGCTAATGCTATTTGAGCTGCTTCTTTTTTGGGATATCCATACACGCCTGTGCTAATGTTTGGAAATGCAATTGATTCAAAATGGTTTTTGTCGGCAATTTTTAAGCACTCCAGATAGCATGCTGTTAATAATTCAGGTTCGTGATGGTGTCCGCCTCTCCATATGGGGCCAACTGTGTGGATGATATGTTTTGCCTGCAATTGATAGCCGTTGGTCATTTTTGCCGAACCGGTAGGGCAGCCGTTTAAACTTTGGCATTCTATTAGTAGCTCTGGTCCTGCAGCGCGATGAATAGCACCATCGACACCTCCACCACCTAAAAGTGAGGTATTGGCTGCATTAACGATGGCATCTACTTTTAATTTGGTGATGTCTCCTTTGTATAATTCTATTTTTTTCATGATATTATTGTTTCGATTATTATTCATACAGGAAAGATCGTTCTTTTTAAATGTCAATTCAAGTGGATATATATTTTGTCGTGTTGTATAAGAATTAAAGATGTTGGTTGATAATTGTTGTTTCATATAAAAAATGATTAGGATAGGCATTGATATTTGTCACTTAGTAAAAAAAATACCTCAAGAACCGAAAATATCGTAATATTGTGATGGGAATCAGAAATATTATAGTGTAATGAAAAGTATGTTATCATTTGAAAAGTGGCTGGGGGCACTTTGTCTTTTGGTGTTTTACGTACCTCATAATGTTGTTAGAGCAGGCAGTTATTATGAGAATAAAGCATCGGATAATGCGGTCGTTATAGCAGCCGGAGAAACTTTAACAGTAGACAGTAACCATAGGATGTTTAGATATTCTGCTGGTGAATATGGAATACTCCAAGTGGCAAGTGGGGGCGTGTCCAATAGAAATTGTAGTGTTTTGGTCTTAAAAGGAGAATCCAAACAGGTTTTGAGTCAGAGTTCTGTGTTAAAAGATTCTGATCAGGTAGATGTAAATGTTCCTTGTGAAAAAGGGGAAGTCTACTATTTTTACTGGGATGGTTTAGAGGAAAGTGAAACCATTAGTTGGAGTTTGGTCGAAAAACCTGTTCCTGGAATTTGTTCAAAGAATCCAATTGAGATAGGGACGGGCTATTTTGAAGCTAATCATTCTCATGACGGTGATTGTTGGTATGTTTTTGAGGCAAGTGAGGAGGGTAGCTATTTAATATCAAGTATGGGATTAACTAATGAAAATACTTGTTTATTTGTGTATCATGAGGATGCGGAGGTTTCTATAGCATCTTCCAATTTCGTGGGAGAATCCATGCAATCAAAAACCATTCTGGACTGTAAGCCTGGTGAGAGATTGTTAGTTCGATGGTCCAATGCTTTTACAAGTGAATCTTACCGATGGGAGTTGAAGAGGGTTGAATAATAACCAGACTTATGTTAAAAGAGCGAATTCATTTGAATTCGCTCTTTTTGATATCTGAAATTAGTGTTATTTTCTAATTTGCGCACCCAATTCTTTTTCGAAGTTCATCATAAATTTCTTCATGATTTTATCGATTTGTTTGTCGTTAAGTGTTTTGTTTTCATCTTGCAAGATGAAGCTTACGGCATAGGACTTTTTACCTGCGCCCAGTTTTTTATCTTCGAACACATCAAACAGTGAAACACTTTTTAATAATTTTTTCTCAGTTTTTTGTGCGATCGCTTTCACCTGGGCAAATTTCACATCCGCGTTTAAAAGAAGTGCCAAATCTCTTTTTACTTCCGGGAATTTAGAAATCTCACTATAAGTAATGGTCTTTTTGCTGCTTTTCTTAAGAATTAGTTCCCATTTTATTTCAGCAAAGCAAACCGGTAAATCGATGTCAAATGCTTTTAATAATTTAGCATTTACTAAGCCATAATTAATAACTGTTTTGTCTCCAATTTTCAAAGAAAGGCCTTCTGCAAACAGATCAGAGGTTGTTTCTTCTTCGCTGAAATCGCTGAATGACAGCCCTAGTTGAGCCAGGGTGTTTTCAAGCTGGTTTTTCAAATCAAAGAAAGAGACGGGTTGTTCCGGTGTATTCCAATTCGCTGTCGCCTTATTTCCGGACATGAAAATCGCAAGGTGTTGATCTTCGTTGTAGCTTTCAACAACATTTTTAGAAGCACCTGGCGTATAATAATAACAGTTTCCGGTTTCAAATAATTTTAAATCTGCGTTACGTCGGTTCCGGTTGTGCTGAATTGATTCCAAACCACCAAACAGTAATGTTTGACGCATCACCCCTAAATCATTGCTCAAAGGATTTGCCAGCTCAACCAATTGCTCAGGCTGATAAGATTTTAATGTTTCATAATAGCTACCCTTAGTGAGAGAGTTACACATGATTTCGCTGAAACCATTAGATGTTAGTTGGTTGGCGATGAGGTTGGTCAGCTTGTGATTGTCTGGGTTGGGAGAATAGGAAATGGTGCTATTCACCGAATCCGGCATTTCAATATTATTGTAGCCATAGATTCTTAGGATATCTTCAATTACATCTGCCTCACGTGTTACATCAACACGATAAGGAGGTATCGAGAGTTCTAAACCATCTTCAGTTTCAGACATGATTTCCATCTCCAAGCCATTCAGAATATTCTTGATGGTTTCTTTTGAAAGCTCTTTCCCAATCAGTCGATGGACGTTGCTATATTTTATTGCTACCTCAAAATTAGCAATGGGTTGAGGGTAGATGTCAATAATGTCGCTTGAAATGTTACCACCAGCTACTTCTTTAATTAAAAGCGCAGCGCGTTTAAGGGCGTGAACTGTAATGTTTGGATCAATACCCCGTTCAAACCGGAAACTAGCGTCAGTACTTAATGTGTGACGCTTCGCTGTTTTTCGTACCCAAACAGGATGGAAGTAAGCGCTTTCTAAAAATATTTTTGAGGTGGAGTTGCTCACACCACTGTCAATGCCTCCAAAAACTCCGGCGATGCACATGCCTTCTTCAGCATTACAGATCATTAAATCCTGATCAGACAATTCGCGTTCAGTTTCATCCAGTGTTTTGAATAGCGTGCCGTCTGCCAGTGTTTTTACAATGACTTTATCGCCTTTAATTTTTGCACCGTCAAATGCGTGAAGCGGTTGGCCTAATTCATGTAATACATAGTTGGTAACATCCACCACGTTATTGATCGGACTCAAGCCAATGGCTTTTAATCTTGTTTGCAACCATTTGGGCGACTCTTTCACGGTAATGTTGCTGATAGTCACCCCACAGTAGCGCGGGCAAGCTTCCGTATTCTCAACTCTTACATCAACAGGGTAGTTGGTGTTGTCTGTTATGAATGTATCTACAGAGGGCATTTTTACCTGAACATCCGGATTTTGTTGTTTAAGGTATGCTGCTAAATCACGTGCCACACCAAAATGAGAAGCTCCATCAACGCGGTTGGGAGTGAGGTCTATTTCAATACAAGTGTCTGTTTCTACCTCAAAATAGTCCTTCGCAAGTGTCCCCACTGCTACATCAGCAGGTAAAACCAAAATGCCATCATGGCTGGATCCCATTCCGATTTCATCCTCTGCACAAATCATGCCCATGGATACTTCGCCACGAATTTTTGATTTTTTTATAGTGAAGCTGTCATCCCCGCTATATAATACGGTGCCAACAGTTGCAACCACTACTTTTTGACCAGCAGCCACATTGGGAGCCCCACACACAATGGGTAGTGCCTCTGCCTGTCCAATATTCACAGTTGTTTTACTTAACTTATCAGCGTCTGGGTGTTTTTCGCAAGTCAGTACTTCTCCGATAATGAGGCCTTCCAGCCCGCCTTTTACCGACTGAGTTTCTTCTATTCCACCTACTTCCAATCCGATGTCAGTTAGTATCTCGGATGCTTTTTCCGGAGTAAGGTCAATATCAATGTAGTTTTTCAGCCAGTTGTAAGAAATATTCATTCGTCTAATTTCATTAAATGTTAAACATGTAATGCAGCCGGTTGGTTTATTATCAGCCGGTTAGACCCGACGGGCCGGGGTCCTTTTTTAACAGCCAACAAAAGTAATGATTTTAGGGGCTGAATGCTAATTATTCGCGCTTACTTTTTAGTAAAGCAGGGCAGGTGTCTAAATAGTGATTATCACCCAGGACTAGTATATTTTTGTTCCTTCACTAATATTATTCATCATAATAACCACGACTTCTTCTGAAAACTTCATTTCAGCGAACAGGGCTTCTATCTCACTTTCTTCTAATTTCGAATTTTCCTTAAAGTTGATGACCAGGTGTCTTAAGCCATTGTTTCTGTAATAGAGGAAGTTGGTTTCTTCTTTTTCAAAGGCCAGGTAATTGTTTTTAATGAAATTTTTTACCCCCATCATTATTTTATCTTTAGTGTCTGTCACTCTGGTGATTCTTGCATCTTTTTTCTTGATGAATATTTTTTCGTGAGGTTCGTCTGTTTGGGTCACATCATATACTGCATTATAAAAATAGAGGTTAGCACCAAGTGGATCCACGTCGTATGGACTAATTTTATCGAAGTAATAGTTGATTCCGCAATTGCGATAACGAAATGTTTTGATCTGTTCTGATAATTGACTGTTTACTACAAACTTTGAAGCAGAGTCGGCATATGAACAAGCTAAGCGATTTTTACCTCTGGACTTTTCGATATGTGCCTTTGCAAAATAGGTGGTGGCATTGAATATATCTATTTCTCTAGCCTTCTTTAGGTCGTTTAATGCTTTGTCAATCTGTCCGGTTGATGAGTAGATTATTGCTCGGCCCGACCAGAATTCGCATTCCAAAGGATTTAATTGGAGGGCATTATTTATGTGTTTAAGTGCACAATCTTTTTGATCATGTTGGAGTTTAAAATTGGCATATAGTGCATGGAGGTATGAATTATCATATTCAAGTGTAAATGCATTTTGGAAAAAGCTTTCAGCTGCTTTGGGGTTACTCATTTGAATGGCTGAATCTGCCCGGTAGAAGTTTAGTAGAGCTTGGGGCTTTGCAAACGAGTTTTCGATTTTTTTTATTCGCTGATCACTTTTGATCATTTTGTAGACATCACTTTGTTTGAAATTTTGAAGGCAACTGGTTAACATTAAGAAGAGAAAACACAAGTATAAGGGCGTTTCGCGCATGGAAGATCTGTGATTAGGTTGCATGATTTTGATGTTGGGTTTCGGTTAATAAATAAAAGTGGCATTTTTGCCGCTTTACCTCACAATACATATCTTTGATTTCTTAAAGATAGTAATAGGATGGAAAACATAAAGCATAGGCCGTTAATCTTGGTGACCAATGATGATGGTATTAAAGCCGGGGGGATAGTTGCTATAGTGAGGATGTTAAAGAGTTTTGGTGATGTGGTAGTGGTAGCGCCAAATCAATCTTATTCGGGTATGTCACATGCCATCACTGTTAAAGTGCCATTATATGCTAAACTGGTGAAGGAAAAAGAAGGGCTGAAAGTTTATAAAGTAAACGGGACGCCTGTTGACTGTGTGAAGCTCGCTTTGAATAAATTGCTGGATCGCCGTCCTGATCTTATTGTATCAGGCATCAACCATGGAAGTAATTCCAGTATCAGTATTCACTATTCCGGCACAATGGGAGCAGCCCGTGAAGGGGCATTGGGTGGTATCCCTGCTATCGGTTTTTCATTACTGAATCACAGTTATGAGGCTGATTTTACCCATGCTGTGATGTTTGCCGAAAGGGTTGTGAAGCATACGCTTGACAATGGATTGCCTGATGATACTTATCTGAATGTTAACATTCCTGATGGAATGGATTTGAAAGGTATGAAAGTGGTACGTCAGGCCCACGGTCGATGGATTGAAGAGTTTATGGAACGCGAGGATCCGCGTCATCGAAAATACTATTGGTTAACAGGTCATTTTGAGAACCTGGAACCACATGCTACCGATACGGATGAATATGTTTTGAGCAAAGGTTACGTGTCTGTTGTGCCTTGCTTGCTGGATGCTACATCACATCCGGTAATTGACCAATTAAAAGGATTAAACCATGAACTGCAAGTGCAATAAATTATACATTGGAATTATTATTGGCCTTATTTTGCCAATGATAATGTCTGTCATACTCTATTGGTCTGTCTATAAGGGGCAATTGGAGTTTGTGACATTTTTGGATCGATTAATTGAACGGGGAAGTATTGGAAAATTGTTAAGCATAAGTGTACTTCCTAATTTGATTGTTTTTTTTGTGGCCATCAATCTGGAGCGTTTGTTAGCGGCCAGAGGCATTGTGACAGCCACCTTGGTGTATGCTGTGGTTGTTTTGGTTTTTAAATTTATGATTTGATAATATGCGTTATTACCTGATAGCCGGTGAAGCATCCGGCGATTTACATACTTCCAACCTGATGAAAGCCCTGAAAGAGTTAGATGCTGAAGCAGAGTTCAGATATTGGGGGGGAGAATTGATGCAGGCTCAGGGCGGGACTCTGGTGAAGCATTATAAGGATACAGCTTTCATGGGCGGATGGGATGTGTTGATGAATATTAACACCATTCGCAAAAATTTTAAGCTGTGTCAGGATGACATATTGGCTTTTCAGCCGGATGTGTTAATACTGGTTGATTATGCCGGATTTAATCTGAGGATGGCCAAGTTTGCACGGGCACATGATTTAAATGTGTATTATTACATTGCACCAAAAGTTTGGGCCTGGAACCGTAAACGCGTACACAAATTAAAAGCATACGTCAATCGGATGTTTACCATTCTGCCGTTTGAGACGAAGTTTTTTCAGTCCTATGGCATAGAGGTGGAGTACAGTGGTAATCCTGTATTGGATGCCATTCATAATCGCAAAAATAAAGAGGAGACTTTTGATACGTTTATAGGTCGTAATCGATTGGATGCACGACCCAAGGTGGCATTGTTGGCCGGTAGTCGTAAGTCGGAAATTAAGTATGTATTGCCGGATATGTTGAAGATGGTGGAGAAGTATCCGGACCACCAGTTTGTGATTGCCGGAGCCCCGTCTTTTTCTTACGACGAATATAAACCATTCATAGCAGGGACAGATGTGGCAGTTATCTTTGATCAGACTTATGAGTTGTTGCAGCAAGCCAGAGTGGCTCTGGTGACTTCGGGTACAGCTACCCTTGAGACTGCTTTGTTGAATTGTCCGCAGGTGGTTTGTTACAAGATGTGGGGTGGTGCTGTTTCGGATTTTATTGCCAAAAAGATTTTGATTAAGGTACCATATATTTCTTTGGTCAATTTAATTCTGGAGAAAGAAGCTGTGATTGAGTTGTTTCAAGCCGACTTCTCTCTGGAGAAACTGGAAAATGAATTAGGTGATTTATTGACCGAATCACCACGTCGAAAAGAGATGTTGGCCGATTATGAAGAATTACATCGGCGTATGGGTGGTCCGGGATCGAGTTATAAAACAGCTGAATTGATGTTGAAAGCGTTGAAACAATCAAAAAACAGAAATAATCCATGATTTCTCTATTGCGAAAAGAGGTAGCTGCCTTTTTTAGCTCCATCACCGGGGCATTGGTGGTTTCCGTTTTTTTATTGACCACTGGTCTGTTTTTATGGGTGATTCCCGGCGAGATGAATATTCTCTTTGGGGGATATGCTACTTTAGAGTCCTTGTTTTATTTGGCCCCCTGGGTGTATTTGTTTTTGGTGCCGGCAGTGACCATGCGCCTTTTTGCCGATGAGAAGAAAGCGGGCACATTGGAGCTCTTGCTGACGCGTCCTATATCAGAAATGAAAATAGTCTGGGCGAAATATTTGGCTGGTTTGGTTGTAGTTGTGATTAGCCTCTTGCCTACATTTATTTATTTTTTCTCAGTGTACTCTTTAGGTAATCCTGTTGGCAATATGGATGTGGGAGGTACCTGGGGATCCTATCTGGGATTATTCTTCCTGGCAGCCATTTATGTGGCTATTGGCGTTTTTGCATCGGCATTAACCGATAATCAGATTGTGGCTTTTGTGATTGCTGTAGTACTATGCTTTTTGTTATACAGTGGCATGGATTCTATGGCAGCCATGCCCGGATTAAGATCGCTCAGTGATGTGATTACAAACATTGGTATTGATAGTCATTACCGTTCTATTAGCAGAGGAGTGGTAGATTCGCGCGACATCATCTATTTTGCCGGTGTGGTATATTTCTTTCTATTTCTCACCAAAACGGTTTTGAATAGCCGTAAGTGGTAATATCCAATTTTTTATCGATGAGGAACCAAGAAAACAGAATTAATAGTCTTTTTAAGTTGGCCATTGTGTTCGTGGTAATTGTGGTTGTTAACTGGCTGGCACAACAATGGTTTATTCGGGTTGATTTAACTTCTGAAGGGCGCTATACATTGTCGGATACTACAAAGGGCTTCTTATCTAACCTGCCTGAAGATGTGTATGTGAAAGTGTACCTGGACGGGGACCTGAATGTTGGGTTTAGTAAACTTTCCAATGCAACTCGTGAGATGATGGAGGAGTTTGAAGTCTATGGTGATGATAAATTGCTTTTTGAGTTTATTGATCCGGCTGAAGGGACCATTCAGCAGAAGAAGGATCGAATGAAAGAGTTGGAGGAATATGGACTGGAACCTCAATCGGTGGATGAAACGGCAGAAGACGGCCGGAAAATCAGATCCTATGTATTTCCCTATGCACTTGTTTATTATAATGAACGGGTGGTAGGTGTGAATTTGCTGGAAAATCTGCCTGGTAGAGGAGGGGCTGAAAACCTGAATATTTCCATAGAAAGCCTGGAGTTTAAATTCGCGGATGCATTCAAACGGTTAATTACTGAAGAAAAACCACGCATTGCCTTTTTGGAGGGGCATGGTGAATTAGATGAGTTGGATGTGATAGAAGCCACTGATGCACTTTCTGCTTATTACCAGGTGGATCGTGGTCGTTTAGGAAATGATCCATCCATTTTAGATCCTTATAAACTGGTTATTGTTGCCAAACCCAGTCGGCCTTTTTCAGAGAAGGATAAATTCATTTTGGATCAATATCTCATGAATGGCGGACGTCTCTTATTTTTTGTGGATGCAGTGAATGTCACATTGGATAGTTTAAGGCGAGCACCTCAAACCATGGGATTATATGCGGATGTAAATCTGCAGGATCAATTGTTCAAATATGGAGTACGCATCAATCCGGTTATTGTAGAAGATATTCAGGCCGGACGCATCATGATGAATGTATCGCCCAAAGGTCAGCCCAAGCTGGTACCGTTTCCCTGGTTGTACAGTCCTTTAATGGCTACTTCGCCGGTTCATGCCATCACCCGTAATGTGAATTTGGTAAGAGGTGACTTTACGAGTACTATTGATACGGTAGGGAGTGATTTGGAAGTTAGGCGTGAGGTGCTATTGCGGACCTCTCAATTAACCAAGGTGAATCAAACGCCCGTTTTTATCAATATGATGGAGATTAATCAGCAACCCGATCGTAAAGCGTTTAATCATTCATTTTTACCCACTGCCATTGTGCAGGAAGGGTATTTTCCATCGGTATTTCAAAACAGACAAGTTCCCCCTGGTATTCAAATGAATGGGAAGCAGGTTAAGGTCAAAAGTCATCTGACACGGATGGTGGTGGTAGCTGATGGAGATATCATTAAAAATGAAGTGCGCTTTAAGGATTCCAATCCTCAAGTTCAGCAGTTAGGTTTTGATGAAGGCTCAAAGCAGGTATTCGGAAATAAAGATTTTATCGTCAATGCGGTGAATTACCTTTGTGATGATGAAGGCTGGATGACTTTACGGGGGCGCCATTTTGCCCTGCGAATACTGGATCGGGAAAAACTCAGCAGAGGCACTGTGTTTTGGAAGTGGCTCAATGTGGGAACTCCTATTTTGCTCATCATATTGGGCAGTGTCGTGTTTTTATGGATTCGCAAGCGAAAATATGGTAAGCGATAGCGCTTCCTTACATAGCTCCGGCATTTATAATTATTTTGGAGCTATCTCCGAATAGATAAGACTATTTTGTTTGATGGAATGAAGCTATTTCATTTTTTTAATAAAGAGTTTTCGTTCTGTTTCTCTATTGTTTGCAGGCATTGTTAAAAAAAACAGGAAAACTTCCTGAAAATGCCATTTTGACACGTTATCTTTTTTTGTATATTTCGACTTGGAAAATGGTTAACACAAAAAGTGATTAAGAAACCATTTGGTCAGGGCTTTTAGTAATAATTGACAAGAACTTAA
>Ga0193953_1000389_pt1 | contig 24433 bp, 15 predicted proteins | sample BB_4_MG_FD_140325 | JGI IMG/M metagenome (GOLD analysis project Ga0193953, IMG submission 140325) | Microbial mat bacterial communities from the Broadkill River, Lewes, Delaware, United States - BB_4_MG | ecosystem: Environmental > Aquatic > Freshwater > River > Microbial mats | place: USA...
GCAGCAACATGTTTCTCTCAAGACTTAACTTTAAAAAGTTTTAACACAAACGTTGGTAACAGCGATGATGTGACACAAGTAACTTCAGAACTTGGAAAAATCAACAACGATAGTATTTATTACCTATTAGATTCGGTAGCGGTATATAGCTACAATGCCGAAACAACTGACTGGAATCCATGTCTCAGAAAAGAAATTGAATTAACCCAAGAAGGTCAGGTAGCAAATGTTACTGAATTAAAATACAATTCCCAGGACAAAAAGTGGGCAGAATCTGCACGCGAGAGTTTTATCTACAATCAATTTGAAGAATTAACCAACCACCTGGTACAAGTATATAATACGGATGAAAACCAATGGGAAAATAAAACTCAGAAATCAATTTCCCGATCCAATGGTGGTCAAAAAGTATCTGTACGCTTCAGCGAATGGAGCAGTAATGAAGATAAATGGGTGGCACAATGGGAACAAGTACAGTCTTTCGACTCAGAAGGCAATCCCTTACGCGTGAATACCAATAAACGCCTGGAAGGCTCGGATGAATTACAGAATTTCTGGCAATACATTTACCTGTACAACAATAATGATGAATTAGAAATGGTATTCCAATACGAGTGGGATCAGGCATCAAATAAGTGGAAAGATATTTGGCAAAGCAACTACAGTAAAAATAATGAGGGCAATGTGGTGACCAACCTGTTAGAATGGAACGAGGCCGAAAATAGCTGGAGTGAGTTCCGAAAATACACCACCGAAGCAGACGATTATTCAAATGAATCTCTAACAATTCGAAAAGATTGGGACAACACCACAGGAGACTGGAGTGAAAAGAGACGGATCTCCGAGTATTTTTCGGAAGCTGACACAACGCTACAAATACTTGATGAAGAATGGGACGAAGAAATGGCAACCTGGACTAACAGACAAAGCCTAAAGTCTGTTTACAACTCTAAGGGTATTGAATTAGAACGCGAAACGGCTATCTGGGATAACAACACTTGGAGTAGTGATTTCAAAACAAGCTACCACTACACGGAAGTGATCATTAATAAAGAACAACCCGAAATGGCGAATGACTTCTATGTGTATCCAAATCCGGCCATAGATATTATACACCTGGCAAATGTAACAGAACGTTCCGTATTAACCATCTATAATATGTCAGGAGAAGTAATTTCAAAGAAAACAGTTGACGAATACGATGCGTCACTAAATATTGCTCAATTTGACAAAGGTGTGTATCTGTTCACTTTATCAAATATCCTTGGCGAGCAAACAGTGAAAGTAATCAAGAAGTAAACCGTTTAAAACATTTCATATGCAGACAGCACTTCCTTAAAAGAAGTGCTGTTTTTTCATAAAAACGCCGCAAGATTCGAAATACGCTTTCTTAATTCATTAAAAGGAAACAGCTTAAAAAGCCTTTCCCGCAAATAGAATAAACACAATCCCCAACAACATGATAACCTTAGAGATACTACTGGCAACATGAAAGTTTTTTGCGGATTGTGATCGATGCAGCTGAAACAGCAATAATAAATAAGGTACAGACAAACCAAGCACAAAATATGGGGCTGCATAAGGAATGCTTTGGACTTCTGGAATAAAAAAGAAAATCAGCCAAATTGTGAGTATGGATGCTATTACTAAAAGTGAAACAAGAATCTTCGTATAATTTACCCCTATGGCAATGGGCAGTGTCCGACAACCAACAGCCTTATCTCCTCTCAAATCTTCCGTATCTTTTATAATTTCCCGAATGAGATTGGTAATAAAGGCAAAGAAAGCAAATCCGGTAGTCCAAAACCAGGCAGTTGAGCAAGCATTCGTTTGTAATATGTTAGCTCCATGTACCCGTGCCAACATCGCAAATTCGATTGAAACAACCACATAAGGAACTAAAGCTGTCAACATCGAAATAATCAAATTTCCAATCACTGCATGCCGCTTAAAGGTAGTACTGTAATACCACAATAAGGCCGGAATAAAAACATACATTAGTGCATAATTCTCTTTTCGAGATACATATGCCAGAAACAAACCAATAAAAACGCCCGTTACCGTTAGCAATACATGTAAAAACAGAGCAGTTCTTCGCTTAATACGCTTCCCCACGATAACGGAATCAGGTCGATTGATGCGATCTATTCGAATATCAAAATAATCATTGATCACATAACCTGAGGCTGCCAATAACAAGGTTGATAAAACAACTAATGCAAATCTCAGATCTGATAAAACAGGCTCAATACCATAGTGGGTCAATATGGGAAGCAACATTGCATAACGCAACAAAACCTGCAATAAAGCGATGATGAACAGATTCTTATACCGGACTAATCGTAGAAATATCATTACTTAAATGTTTAATCAGGGTTTTAAATTACCTAATTAAAACGAATGTAACAATAGAAATACCATTAGCCAGCACCTACTAACCATTCAAGAAGATTGCTATAAGCCTCTTACCATTTATAATCCAAGGCCCATTTTCCATGCGCGCGTAAAACTTGCTCCATCACATCACGCACACAGCCTTCACCACCCTTTCGATCAGAAATGTATTTACAAAGTGATTTTATTTCTTCAACAGCATCAGACGGACAAACCGGAATACCCACACGTTTCATTATTGGGTAATCGGGTAAATCATCTCCCATGTATAGCACTTCTTCGGCCTTAAGATCATTTTTTTTCAGCCAATCATTAAAATGAAGCACTTTGTCGGAAGCCCCCATATAAATGGATGTTACCCCCAGGTTTTCAAAACGCTTGCGCACAGCCTTGGTGCTATTTCCGGTGATAACAGCAATGGGATATCCCAATTTTCGGGCCAACTGAAGAGCAAATCCATCCTTTACGTTAGCTGTACGCATAGGTTCTCCACTCGGATGCAAGGGAATGATTTGTGCTGATAAAACACCATCCACATCAAAAGCAAACGCCTTCACTTTCATCAAATCTTCTTTAAAATTGCTCATCACCGTTATTTTTTGGCGAAGTTAAGAAAAATGAAATAGATATATTGATGCACAAAATTAAAGCGCGTTTCCTCCTTGCTCTCTTCTGGAAAAAACATGAAAAAACTAATATAAAAACAATTTATTTTTTAAAAATCTTAATGCCTATGCATTAGACTATAAACGTAGTATGATTTTGATCAATTACCCCAATTTTCTGAATTATGCTTACTATATTTGAACATTGACTTAGCGAATATCAATCTATCCATAATGAAACAACTCCTATCACACTCAACTATCTTGTTGTTGCTAATACTCTTAATAAGTTCCTGCAAAAAAACCAGACCTCCACAGGTGCCACTGGTAATCGTTGAAGCAGTCAACCAAGACGATGTTAAACTATACGGTGAATATGTAGGACGAATCCGGGCCTTCAAATATGTGGAAGTACGTGCCCGGGTAGAAGGTTATTTAGAGAAAATGATGTTCGAAGAAGGCAAACGGGTTTCTGCCAAGGATCCACTATTCATCATTGATCCGGCCCAATACAAAGCCCGGGCAGACAAAGCTGAAGCGCAATTAAAAAAGGACATCGCTTCATTTAATAAAGCTGAGCGAGATGTCAGACGATTAAAGCCACTTTACGAACAAAATGCTGCCAGTCAGCTGGATTTGGATAATGCCCAGGCTGCCCTGGAAAGTGCAGATGCCAATGTGGCCATGAGTCGTGCCGACCTGGCACAGGCAGAACTGGAACTCAGTTATACAAAAGTTAAATCTCCATTGGACGGGTTTATCAGTGAACGCCATATTGATATTGGCGCTCTGGTTGGCCCCTCCAACAATTCCTTACTGGCAACAGTGGTTCAAAGCGATACAATTCTTGTCGATTTTAAAATGACCGCATTGGATTACCTGAGAAGTAAAGAAAGAGATGTAAAAATTGGCGAAACAGATAGCACCCGGTCCTGGCAACCAACCGTATCTGTCACACTAGCTGATAATACAGAATACCCACTACAAGGCATTGTTGATTTTGCTGATCCGCAGGTCGATCCTAAAACCGGAACATTTGGTGTTCGTGCAGAAATTCCTAATCCAGACCAACGCCTCCTTCCAGGTCAATTTACCCAGGTTAAATTTCTATTAGACGTCCTTGAAGATGCCATTGTAGTACCACGAAAAGCGCTCATCATTGAAAAGGGTGGTACTTTCGTTTACATCATGCGTCAAGATAGCATCACCGAAAAACGCTTCGTTCAAACAGGACCGGAATTGCCCAATCAAATTGTCATCGAACGCGGCCTGGGACTTAATGAAATCGTCATTGTAGAAGGTCAGCAAAAACTACATCCGGGAATAAAAGCGATTCCGGTCTCTGCAGATGACGCTGAAGCCATTGAAAACCTTAAAAAAGAGAACAACTGATGAAACCCGGATTTTTTATTGAACGCCCGGTCTTCTCGGCCGTGTTATCTATTTTCATTGTCCTATTAGGATTGATTGGGTTAATGCTGTTACCCATCGATCAATATCCCAAGATCACCCCACCAGTTGTGAAAATCAGTGGTTCCTACTCGGGTGCCAGTGCCATCACTGTCTCACAAGCCGTAGCCACGCCTATTGAACAAGAACTGAACGGAACGCCGGGAATGATTTATATGGAATCCAGCAGTTCCAATTCCGGTAGTTTATCCATCAATGTCACTTTTGATGTGGGGGTAAATCCGGATTTAGCAGCCGTAGAAATTCAAAACCGGGTTAAACTTGCCGAATCGCGTTTGCCGGCTGAGGTCATTCAAAATGGACTGAAAGTTGAAAAACAATCATCCAGTCAATTAATGACCCTCTGCCTGGTTTCTGAAGATCCTAAATTTGACGAAATCTACCTCAGTAACTTTGCAACCATTAATGTATTGGACGTATTGCGCCGAATTCCAGGTGTGGGCCGGGTCTCCAATCGCGGGAGCCGGTACTATGGCATGCGCATCTGGGTGATGCCTGACCGTCTGGCCAGTTTCGGGCTCACTGTCAAAGACCTGCAGGATGCCTTAAAAGATCAAAACAGAGAATCGGCTGCCGGTGAGCTGGGGCTTCAGCCCATTAATTCGGTCGATGTCACTATGCCCATTTCCACAAAAGGCCGATTGGAATCCGCCTCAGAATTTGAAGAGATCGTGGTGCGCGCCAATGCGGATGGTACCATCATACGCATGCGTGATGTTGCCAGAGTGTCACTCGAAGCTTCCTCATATACCCAGGAAAGTGGTATCAACGGTGGTAATGCCGCTGTATTGGCCATTTACTTATTACCGGGAGCCAATGCCGTTGAAGTGGCGGAAAACATCCGAGCTGCCATGGCAGAAATCAGTCAAAATTTCCCCGAGGGACTGGAATACCTGATTCCATTTGATATGACGGATTACATTAAAGAATCCATTAAAGAAGTATACATCACCCTCCTTGAAGCCTTACTACTGGTAGTTCTGGTCGTATTTCTATCCTTGCAGAACTGGCGGGCAACTGTTATCCCACTTATTGCCGTCCCCATTTCACTCATTGGCACATTTGGTTTTATGCTCGCCATGGGTTTTTCATTAAATATGTTAACCTTACTTGGCCTCATTCTGGCCATTGGTATTGTGGTGGATGATGCCATCGTAGTGGTGGAGACTGTAGAACGCATCATGGAAGAGGAAAAACTCAATGCCCGAGCTGCCACCCACAAAGCCATGAAGGGATTGGCTGGAGCGTTGATTGCTACGTCCCTAGTATTGGCCGCTGTATTTGTGCCAGTTAGTTTTCTCACAGGCATAACAGGTGAGCTCTATCGGCAATTTTCGGTGACTATTGTTGTATCCGTATTGATATCTACAGTTGTAGCATTGACCTTAAGTCCTGCGATGTGTGCCCTCATCCTAAAACCAAGTAGTGGTAAAAAAGCCTTTATCTTTCGTAAGATCAACCTATGGCTGAACATCGGAAATAAAAAGTATGTAAGCATTCTTCAAACAGCTATCGCCAATCGGAAACGGATGATCGCAGGATTTGGAATGGTCTTGGTTTTTATTTTTGTGTTAGCACGAGTTATTCCTACCTCTTTTATTCCGGAGGAAGACCAAGGCTATTTCACCGTCGAAATTGAACTCAATGAAGGTGCTACATTGGAACGTACCAGAAAAATAACCGAACATGTGGTCGATTATTTCAAAGCTCATCCGGCGGTAGACTATGTCCAAAGCATCTCCGGTACGAGTCCGCGCGTAGGAACGAATCAATCTCGTGCCGAACTGACCGTAACACTCAAACACTGGGGGGATCGTGACAGTGACATGAGTCTGGAAGATGTGATTGAAGAGGCGCGAAAGACCTTTTATTACATTCCCGAAGCCAGTTTCTATTTCAACAAACCGCCTGTTATACCAGGTCTGGGAACATCGGGTGGTTTTGAATTACAATTACAAGCCAAATCAGGAGCTACCTGGGAAAATTTAGTAACTGCCGCCGATACATTCTTACATTATGCCTCGCAACGCAAAGAAATTGGCAATATATCCTCAGCGCTTCAGGCGGATATACCACAGCTCTATTTTGACGTCAACCGGGATCGCGTGAAACTATTGGGCATTCCTTTATCCGATGTCTATTCCACCATGAAGGCGTATTTAGGTTCGGTATATGTGAATGACTTTAACATGTTCAACCGCATATACAAAGTGTATATACAGGCAGAAGCACCCTACCGGGCCAATCCCAATAACCTGGGACTCTTTTTTGTGAGAGGCAGTAATGAAGCCATGATTCCATTAACTGCACTGGGAAATAGCTCCTACTCCACCGGACCGGGTAATATCAAACGCTTTAATATGTTTTCATCAGCGGTGATCCGTGGCACGCCCAATTCGGGATATAGCTCTGGTGAGGTCATGGCCATCATGGAAGACATTGCTCGCGACCACCTCCCCAATAATATAGGTATTGACTGGAGTGGATTATCTTACCAGGAGAAAAAAGCTGGCGGACAAACCGGCACGGTCATGGCCCTGGTATTTTTATTTGTTTTTCTCTTTCTGGCGGCTCAATATGAAAGCTGGCTCGTACCAGTAGCGGTACTACTTTCCTTACCCGTTGCTGCGCTGGGGGCTTTTCTGGGGATATGGGTAACCGGCCTGGAAAATGACATCTACTTTCAAATTGGTTTGGTGACCCTCATTGGTTTAGCAGCCAAAAATGCCATCCTGATTGTTGAGTTTGCCAAAGTGGAAGTTGATAATGGGCGAGGCATTATTGACGCTGCAGTACAAGCCGCCAAGCTTCGTTTTCGCCCTATTGTGATGACATCACTGGCTTTTGTTTTAGGTATGTTACCGATGGTATTGGCCACAGGGCCGGGTTCGGCAGGAAGGCATTCCATTGGTACAGGCGTCTTCTTTGGAATGCTAATCGCCATCACCGTTGGTATCGTATTGGTTCCCTTCTTTTTTGTGGTGATTTATCAGTTAAAGGAAAAACGAAAAAGAAAATAATTATCGGATGAACATGAAATTACTGAAAGATACTTTTTTGATTTTCACAGGTCTGTTACTAATGGTATCGTCTTGTAAAATTGGTACCAAATATAGCCGGCCCGAACTAAACTTACCAGAACGTCTGGAGGTCATGAGTGTGGATTCCATCACCATTGATGATCTGGATTGGTGGGAATTATACACCGATACCGTTTTGCAAGGCCTCATCCATACTGCACTGGATAACAATAAAGATGCACTGATAGCTACTGCCCGTCTGAAAGAATACATGGCGGCCAAACGCATTGCATCTGCCGATCTGTTTCCCAAGTTAAATGCGGATTTACATGCCGAACGGGAAATTGAGAATTACGGAGGTGATCTCCAGGATGCCAGTAATACGATGGAAGCCAACGCCACGCTGACATGGGAACTGGATCTGTGGGGAAATATTCGCTGGGGACGGGAAGCCTCTGTTGCCGAGTATTTGGCTACTAAAGAAGCCCAACGGGCATTGCAAATGACCATCGTCGCCGAAGTGTCACAAACCTATTTTGAGTTGATTGCACTGGATGATGAATTATCCATCGTCACACAAACTTTAGAAGCCCGAAAAGAAGGCGCACACATTGCCCGATTGCGTTTTGAAGGAGGCCTGACTTCTGAAACATCTTTAAAACAAGCAGAAGTAGAATTGGCAAAAACCATGACCATGGTACCTGTATTGGAACGAAAAATACGCTTGATGCAAAATAAGATGGCTTTGCTATTGGGGCAATATGAAAGTGATATTGTACGTGGCCGTAATTTGCAGGATCAACATATGCCACAATACTTACCAGCCGGCCTACCGTCTGAATTGCTCATTCGTCGGCCGGATGTGCGACAGGCCGAACAACAGCTCATCGCTGCCAATGCCAGAGTTGGTGTCGCCACCACCGATCTGTTCCCCACCATCAGCCTCACCGGAAAATATGGTCGTGAAAATGACGCCTTAGGCGAATTGCTTAAATCACCCTATTGGTTTGTAGCCGGTGACATCCTGGCGCCCATCTTTGAAGCCGGTAAAAACAGGGCCCGCTTAAAAGCTTCCGAAGCGCTGTATGAACAAGAAATATATAGCTATCAAAAATCCGTCCTTCAGGCTTTTCAGGAAGCCAACTCATCCATTATGACTTTCCGGAAGGTGAAGGAGTTTAGAGAAGCACAAAGCAACCTGGAACAAGCCTCACGCGATTACTTGAATCTGGCACAACTGCAATACCTGAATGGGGTTATCAGTTACCTGGATCTGCTGGATGCCCAGCGCAGTTTACTGGATGCCGAAATCAAACTTAACAACGCCATACGTGATGAACTGTTATCCATGGTCTATTTATACAAAGCACTGGGTGGTGGATGGAATCCATAATGCACCTTTCTGTTGTGCCCCTTTGGGTTTTGATTACTAATTTTCTATTTTTGACAAACTCTATGATAAGCAAGATCAATACTATTAATAACCAATCCGGACATACTGCCTGAAGCTAAAACAAACCTAAAAACCTATGAAACTTAGCCTGATTGATCAATTAACCCTTCTTGCACTGGATGATGAAAGCGGATCGTTTGTTTGCGACTCCCTCGCCTATTCCTACAGTCTTGCCGGTGCCATCTTATTGGAACTTTCTTTACATAACCGAATTGAAGTCATTCATAAAAATAAAGTACTGGTAAAAGACAAAATAAACACCGGCGATTCACTTTTAGATGAATACCTCCAGCTGATGGTCCAGTCCAAAAAAGAAAAAACGGTACAGGACTGGCTAGATACCATCGGCCAACAAGCAGATAAAATCAACCAACAAACCATTGATAAACTTATTGAAACAGGCATTCTTAAGCACAAAGAAGAAAAGATCCTCTGGGTGTTTACGGTTCATAAATATCCGGCTAAAAACAGTGAACCGGAAGACTCGTTAAAACAACGTTTAAATAAAATCATTGAAAACAACGAACAACCTCAACTGAATGATATCATGTTGTTAAGCTTGGTGGACACCTGCGAGCTGCATAAAGAAATATTTGGGAAAGAAAAGGCGGAGGAATATCAGAAAAAGATGAAAGCCATTATCAAAGATGTACACATCTCAGCCATCATGAACCAAACAGTGAAAGAAGTGCATGCTGCCTTGCAAGCAGCTTTGCTGATACTGATCTCCTCTACTGTGATGACAACCACCATCATTAACTCCTAAGAAATAATTAATTCATCACCAAACACATAACTGTCGGTTAATTCCTGCTATTGAATCATAAAATAGATGCAAAATGATGTAAACAGGAAGTAGACACAACACTATTTCATACTTCGAAATCGCTGAAAAACTTGTTTTAGTTGAAAAATCACACCTCATAACAATACCTATTCCCAACATTACCTACAAATGGTGTAAAACACAAAATAAAAACCACTCATAAACCCATTTTGAATGAAAACAAATGATTTATACAATAAATCAAAACAAGATCTTGAAAAAATCAAGCTTATTGAAGAAATCAAGCAAACCAAAATATCACCATTCGTAAAACCGGGTTTTATTGGATTAATTGGGGTATTAGCTACACTAACACTTGGAATTATCCAAACCACAAAATATCTAGATGGAGAGAAACAAAACCAAATTGAAATCCATAGAGCTACCATTGATTCACTAGTAGCCATCCAAAACACCAATTTACTTCTGCAAAAAGAATTTGAGTTAGCAACCATAAACATGCGAATAGAAACGGAAAAAAAAAGAAGTGAAAACATTAAAACTGAACAACTCCGTGAATATTCCATCTCTCAAAATAAGAATAGGGAATTACAGGCACTCAATAAAAAGAATTCTCACTCTAATGAACAATTGAAAGCTAAAAACTCCGATTTACTATTAAAGAATAAAAACGCTGAGGCAGAGTTAATAACCCTACTTGCAAACCGGAAAGAATTAAACCATGAAATAGCCAAACACAAACAACAATTACAGATAAATTCTATCTTATCTCTTCTACATAACAAACTCAAATATCAAATTCTCGAAATTTATGATTTTCAAACATCTACCAAAATAAAAGCTCACAAAGAGGAGGTACGAAATGAAGTTGAAGCCAGATTGGGCCCTATTCTCCACTCCCTAGATGAAGCGTTTACAGCACTAAACACCGCCCGCTTTACAGATGACTTTAATATTATTAAAACACAAATAAATAACTGGCTCGGTGATAAAAAATCAATCCGAAGAATACATCCTTTTTACAATCTTAACAGAATCAAGAGTATTAATAAAAAAATTGACACTCTGGCCGAAACCATAAAGAAAGAATTAGAGAATGACAATGGAAGCATACTTGTCAATACTAAATAATAAAAAACGGGTACCTCAACGTTTTGAGATACCCGCTTCAAATTGATTTCTGAATCTATCGTTAACTAATTCTTTTCGGATTTCTTAGTTTCACCGGTCACCTCTGGTTCTTCGGCCTTTTTCAGTCGATTACGCACCCGCCGGTTACTACTCTCAATAATAACCGCTAATTCTTCCGCCACATCCTGATACTCCGCGGGCCTTACCTTAGCCATGGTATTCACATAAGTCACCAGCTCTTTATTCACTTGCGACCGCAGCTCTAAACTTAATTCAGTGGCCGATTGATTTTTATCTGCATTAACTTTCTGTTCTACCTCCTGCAAATAAGCGGCTTCAAATTCTTTTTGAGTCATCTCCAGTTGATTGAGCAAACTGGCAAATCCAGATAAGGTAGTGATCGCTGCCTTATTCTCTTCTTCTTCCAAATCAGACAAGAGCGCATTAATATTGGCACTCTCTTCGGCATAGGATTTATTAATGGTGCGCAATCCATATTTCTCAATAACTGCAGAAACATGTTCAGCCGCCGCCCGAACCGAATCATCAGGCCAGCGGCGTTTGGCCTTCACTTCGTAAAAAACCGCCTGAACGTATTCGCCACGCTTCTTATCAATGGAAGGTAACAGTGAATGTGCACTCATTTCCATATTAGCCTGGGTAAGCTTTGCATTGTTATTGGTCAATCGCGCAATCAAACTGGTGAGGTAAGCGTCCTCCGTCAAGTCGCGCCTGGCAAGGGCATTTAACAGAGTTGTCGTAACTGTACTGACATCCGCAATAATGCTGCGGGCATGAACGGTTGGTATCATCATTTTATAGTTTGGCGTAAATACCTATTACTATCAGTAAATTACAACAATCCCCTGTATGTTTCAAGTCCGTCTACAAACTTTTTTTATCGAACCATTACATTAACAAAAGCAAACACGCATCCGGTCTTCACTGATTCATTGAGATGAGTTTTCTTAACTAAATAGGCTCCCATTCATTTTTTTCATGAAACTGAGACCTCAAATTCCCTTTCAAATTTTCTTTTTCACTCAACTGAGGCCTCAGATGCTCCATTTTAATGATTACTTAAGCTTCAGGATGCCTCAAAATCCCAAATTTATTGTATCGCCAATTAATTTTAGCCCTCAGAATGACTATTCCTATTTCAAAATAATGGTTCTGAACTTATAAATGCCACGCCAATCTTTTGTTTTAGCTCTTATTAGTACTCATTAGGGATGACAATTTGCCTTTGATGGGCACATTCAAGCCCAGTGAAGGCTCAAACTAAATCCTTACCTGTTATTAGAGCAATAATTGGCTTCCCCCCTTCTATGCTATCAAAATGTCGCATTAGTTTCGCCTTTCCCATTTGTTTTTATTTACTGTTTTAGTAGTTTTGATAACTTGAAGTCATATTTATATAGGTCAATCTTCTAAAAGATTAGAAAAACTGATTTGATGGTAACCAACAATACAAATAGCTCTAAACTGCACACGTATGGAAGAAGATAAATCAGCCATTGAACTGTTAAAAGAATTTGCCCGCAAAACGGATCGAAAAATTGACTGTTCAAAGAAGTACTATCCCACCAGCACCATCAATCCCTGTTTCTTAAGTCAGAGTTACGCAATAATTCCCAACCAGAAAACACCAACAAATTTCTTTATTAGTTACTGTGACTTAAAAGGATTTGGCGATAATGCCTTTTATAGCGGGATATTCTTCGAAATACCAGCACCCCACTCAACCCTTATTCGTATTCGCGAAAAAGACATCCTGGATAAGCTAAATCCCTTCTTAAAACAAAGCAGTTATAAAAGCCGAATTCGGGATTTTGATAAACAAGTGGTGATTACTGAAAATGATTTTAACTGGACCAATAAACTCTTTCATAACACGCATATCCAAAATGCCATACTGGAGATTTTTAAACTGGATAAAAGAATAAGAATTGGGGTCAATGCAATTGAATTGATGCACGAACCCACTTTAAAGGGAAAATCCAATTTTGGTATCTACATCACTGAAGAATGGCTGCTGGATGATACCCTTATTGAAAATCTTTTTATGCTATCAGAGAAAATCAGAACTGAACTTTTCTAATAAGACCCACTAAACGATTAATACCACCAAATGAAGATGCCCATTAATACCCGCAAACTCTTTTCGGAGTCTTTAACCATTATTTTAAGTGTGTTATTCGCGCTGTTCATTAACGAATGGAGAAATAGCTATAACGAAAACAAACGTACCCAAGTTATTCTGGAAAACATCAAGCAAGAAATGCAGGAAAATCAAGCGCTCACCAAACAACTGTTTGATTACCACTCAACGGTCAGACACACGATAAAAAACGCACTGGACCAGGACTCACTGGAAGCCTCTTTCTTTTCTGATGGCGTCTTTGATTTATCAAAAGCCGCACCCAACGGAATTATCCAAAAACATTATAAAAATATTGCCTGGGAGGTGGCGAAAGAAGCACGAATCACCAACCGGATAAACTTTAAATTATCCACCAGTTTATTTGATGTATATACCCAACAACAAATTGTGCACACAACCATTTATCGAATCGGCAGCTTTTTCAGCGATCGGCGAATACACCAAAAAGCCCTTTTGCACGAGAATATGGTCGCTTTAAACGCAGAATTTAATTTACTGGTTGGCCAGCAACAGTATTTACTCGATAAATTTGAAATAGCCATTAAGCAACTCCACATGAAGAATAGCAATTAAGCAGATTACAAACCAGACTATCAACCATAAAAATAAACCCCATGAAATTTTTAAGCACTTTACTTATTTTAGCGCTCTCCTTGAGTTTGCAGGCACAATCAGCAGTGGATTCCCTCATGCCCGTACGTGGTTTTAGCATTGCTGCACCCCGCCCCCAAACGGTGGATCCCTTTATTACTTTTATCGAAAAGGAATTGGCACCCAAAGACATAAACACCCTGATTTTAAGAGTGGATTATAACTACCAATACCAATCGCATCCGGAGTTGCGTGATTCCAGTGCCCTGTCGGAAAAAGCGGTCAAGAAAATCGTGACTGCCTGCAAAAGACATAGCATTCGCATCGTACCGCAAATTAACTTGTTGGGGCATCAGTCGTGGGCTGAGCGTGTCGAGAATTTACTGAAAGTCTATCCGGAGTTTGATGAAACACCCCACATTAAAATGATGGAAAAACACGAATGGCCCAACAAGGATGGCCTGTATTGCAAAAGTTACTGTCCCTTACATCCTGGGGTACATAAAGTCGTGTTTGCCCTGGTCGATGAACTGTTGGATGTGTTTGAAGCCAGTGATTTCCATGCTGGCTTAGACGAAGTATTTTACATTGGCGATGATCAATGTCCGCGTTGTGCAGGTCATGACAAAGCCCGTCTTTTTGCCGATGAAGTGAGCCGCATCAGTAACCACCTGTCCATCAAAAACCGGAAATTGTGGATGTGGGGCGACCGCTTATTAGATGGCAAAACCACCGGTATGGGTATGTGGGAAGCCAGCATGAACAATACCCACCGGGCCATTGACATGATCCCCAAAGAGGTGTTTATCTGCGACTGGCATTATGAACGGCCTGACCAATCGCCGGTTTACTTTGCCATGAAAGGTTTCCGGGTAGCTACCTGCGTATGGCGAAAACCGGAGGTATCAAAAATTCAAATCGCTGACATGCTGCATTTCCGGGCAGGCTCCACACCTGAGCTAAAAGCCAATTATCAAGGAATTATTATCACGGTTTGGTCGGGTGCTGAACATTTTTTAGAATCCTTTTATAAGGAAGAGAAACATCCAATCAAACAAACCCTCGACATGTTGGGCGGTATTGCGAATTGAATCCGGTTAAATCGCGTCAACACAACTATTTTGACTACTATTTTGCAGTGCGGATAGAATGCAGCAGTAAACATTAAAAGCCCCACACAATCTACAAATTGAGTGAGGCTTTTAATTTCTCAGAGATATCCTATAAACTGATCTTAAGCCAGCTTATTGGATACAATTTTATATTTCGGATCTTCCGTGTAATTCACATCGATAATGGCCGATGCATTATCCAACATCAGGCGACAATCTTCGCTCAGGTGACTCAAGTGAATTTTCTTACCTTGCTTCGCATACCGTTCAGTGATTTTATTCAAGGCTTCAATGGCTGAGTGATCCACCACACGTGACTCTTTAAAATCGATAATCACCTCATCGGGATCGTTCACCACATCAAATTTTTCCTGAAAAGCAGTGACTGAGCCAAAAAACAAGGGCCCGTAAATCTCATAATGCTTAATGCCGTTTTCATCTACATGCTTACGGGCACGAATACGTTTGGCATTCTCCCAGGCAAAGGTTAAAGCTGAAATGATTACCCCCACAATCACGGCCACCGCCAGGTTGTGAAAGAACACGGTAATACCGGCCACAATAAACATTACCATCACATCCATAACAGGTACTTTGCGGAATATCTTCAGGCTGGCCCACTCAAAGGTACCGATGGCCACCATAAACATCAGACCTACCAAAGCTGCCATGGGCACTTGCTCAATCAGGTTAGAACCAAACAACACAATTAGTAACAATCCAACTGCTGCCACAATACCAGAGATACGTTTACGGCCACCAGAGCTCACGTTGATAATACTCTGGCCAATCATGGCACAGCCGCCCATACCACTGAAGAAGCCACACACAATATTAGCTACCCCTTGCGCTACAGATTCTTTGTTCCCACGCCCACGCGTTTCGGTCATCTCATCAATCACCGACAAAGTTAACAAACTCTCAATCAAGCCCACCAAGGCCATAATCAGGGAGTATGGAAAAATAATCTTCAAGGTCTCCCAGGTGAAAGGCAGATCAGGCATGTGGAATTTAGGTAATCCACCTGAAATGGAGGCGATATCCCCAACGGTTTTGGTTTCAATGCCGAAGGCCACAATGATACCCGACACCACCAGAATGGCTGTTAACGCTGCCGGAACCGCTTTGGTTAACTTAGGCAAGAAATGAATAATGAGCATGGTTAAAATGACAAAACCCAACATGATATACAACGGCGTTCCTGATAACCATTCCATCACACCACCACCGGCATCAAACTTAAACTGGCTAAGCTGCGCCATGAATATGACAATGGCCAAACCATTAACAAAACCAAACATCACCGGATGCGGTACCAATCGAATAAACTTACCCAACCGAAGTACACCCACTAATAATTGAATTAAGCCCATCAGTACCACGGCTGCAAAAAGGTACTCCACGCCATGGCGTACTACCAGGCTGACAATAACTACTGCAATGGCGCCTGTAGCTCCGGAAATCATGCCAGGACGACCGCCCATAATAGCCGTAATCAGGCCAATGATAAAAGCTGAGTACAGCCCAATCAGCGGACTCACTTGGGCCATGAGCGAAAAGGCCACCGCTTCGGGTACCAAGGCCAAAGCCACGGTTAATCCGGAGAGGATCTCATTTTTAAGGTTTGTTCCTTTCGTTAATCTTTCAATAAAAACCATTCTATGATGAATTTACAATTAATACGTTTCCAGATGCCCCACACTGACACACAAAAAAGCCAAAGCTTCATTTTAAGGGATTCTTCTCCTAAGTTGAAAGGGAATATTGTAGGATACTGATTTTTGGGCCTGCAAAGATAGGATAAAAGCATTAGACCTAAAAGAATATACCACTAAAAGCGGTTGTGATTCGAGGTCTTTTCAGTATAGTCAGTCTATTTGATCTGGATTTTATAATTGCTAAAAGCACAGTATAGTCTATATCATTGATAATTAAGCTATAGTGCGTTAATTTAATCATTGAAATCAATCCATAAAAAAATACAATCAAAACGTATTGCCATGAAAAGGATATTATTGGGATTGTTCAACCCCCATACCAGTGAAATAGTTTATTCTCTTTCTAAATTAATAAATAAAATTATCTAAAATGCAGGTAACATCAGGCCTGCAGCTTATCTTAATGAAATACATTGCAACCATTTTCATTAAAAAAATGTAAATAAATCATATTGAAGATTAATAAAAGCAATTACTTTTGTCGCGCCTATAGAATAGAAATCAGAGGAAAACAACGTAAAACACTAGTCATGAAGAAGCAATTTGGGGTATTGCTTATCGCCATTTTGTGTACCCATTTGTCACTTGTGCATGCACAACCACATGCAGCTATTAGCGACATTTTCCAGGCCCATAAGCAGGGAGAATCCACTTATAGTGAGGTTAAGAGTTTATTTAGTAGTCATGAACCCCAATTTATATTGGATAATTGCCTCTACTATTTAAATTCACAGGAAGAAAGTGACCGGCAAATGGCTGTCAAGCTGATCTACAAAGTAGCCCAACAGGCGACTGCCCAGAGGATCAAACATAAGGCTACTTACCAGCTGGTCAATAAGGGATTAAGAGATCCATCTGCAACTGTTATATTCAGAACGATTAATTACCTGGAAAGCCTGCCTGTTGATTGCTTCGATACCAATACAAAAAATAACCTGGCCGGCACGCTGACATCCAAACCACCCCATTTCAAATCAATGATTCGGCTATCGGGCCTGTTACAAATGGATCAGCTCATTCCCTACTACAGCTCTATACTCCATAAGGATTCTACTTTAAACCGGTCCACCCAATGGAATCTGCACCTGACATTGGGCCGATTGGGCGACCAGGAGCAGGTGAATTATTGCATCGGACAAGTAGCGCGTATTGGCATGAACGATGAAGTGATTTACCGTCTGTTACCTGACCTGCTTTATTTAAATCACAAACTGGTAATTGATTTTCTTCTGGATCAGCTCCTGACTGAAAACAACTCTTGTTCGTCGGCTGATCCCGATCACGAAGTAGCCATTGATTGTGGTTATCGCCTGGCTGAAGCAGTAGCCCCTTATGTACAGGACTTCCCCATTCGGGTGGATGCTTCCGGCGATTTGGACACAGATAATTATGCACAGGCACTTATCACCATACGCGAGTGGATCACCACTAACCGGCAAAACTATCAAGTTCAATGGGAGCATAAATAAGTTCAAGATTGCAAGATTGCAAGACATCAAGTTACAAGTCCTAAGTTAAATAGTTATTGATAAACCATTACCACATGATACATCCAGGCTATGCCGATAAGAGAATACTAATCCTTCTCTTTGTGCTGCTGACATTTATTCCCCTTCACCTCCTATCCAATGACTACGGCAATGGCGAAATCCGTTATTTTGACAATTTCGAACTCCCCATAACAGCAACTGCATTAAATGAGGAAGAGTCAGATCCGGCTCAAGAAACAGCTGTTGACAACCCCTATGATGCCATCCTGCAAAAAGTCATTGACGAAGGGCGTATCACTAATACGCTGGATTCATCAGCGTTTTTGAGTTTACCATTAGGGGTAGCCTATGGCGAAGATCATTCCTACATGATCGTTATTGACAAAGCGACTATCTATCCGGGATATGCTGAATTTAGCGCCTTTATGGTACTAACCAATCCCCTCGACGACAGCAAAATCCGTTTCAGGGCCAATAATATTGGTTTTTCATTCAAGCAAGGATTGGTTAACGGAGTACAATTGGAGTTAATCGATAAAAAGAAGGTAAAGATACAAGAGGATGCCGCCATGTGGTTTTTACCCGGCAGTTATGTAGACTGGGATTGCAATGGTTTCAAAAGCCTGGGTATTAACGGCGAGTTGGAACTGAGCCAAAAGCGATTCGTGAAAGTCGATCCCTTGAGCGGCGAAGAACAAGGGAAAGTTTCCACTTTCTTTTCCATTGTGGCCTCCGACTTCCAAAATATCCTGTTGGAGATATCACTTGACCCCTTCAAAATGAAAGGTTTCAACGAGGCCTATTTTGCCTTTGAAAGCATGGTACTGGATTTTAGTGACGATGCCAATGCGCCGGGATTTTCACTACCTGCCAATTACCCCGGTGGGTACAGCGGGGAGATGACCAACCTGTGGCGCGGCTTTTTTGTGAAAGAAGCCCGGGTTTATCTTTCGAAAAAATTCGCAGACAAAGGTGGACAACCCACTTCTTTTTATGCCCAAAACATGCTCCTGGATGACTATGGCCTCACCGGGCTGGTAGGAGCCGACAACCTGTTATCCATTGAAAAAGGTAAAATCGGCTCATGGCCCATGTCCATCGATAATTTTGCCATGGAGTTTTTCACTGGTGAATTAAAGGCCCTGGGATTAAAGGGCAAGCTGATCATGCAAGGATCTGACTCACCTTTACAGTACGACGCCTTTTATGATGCAGCAGGCGCCTATCATTTCGGCATCAATCCGGGAAAAGAATTGTCTTTTAATGCCTTTGCTGCCAAAATTACCCTGGATGGTTCTTCGCGTATTGAAGTCAGTGTAGAACAAAATAAATTCTACCCAACGGCTGAACTCAACGGCCAAATTAGTTTTGCCTGCTCCAAAGATACCACCCAAAACAGCAAAAAACTGGTCAACTTGCCGTCACTGAAATTCCAGGGATTGCGCATTTCTACCCTGGATCCCCGTTTTGACCTGGATTTCCTGGGCATGGCCTCGGGTGATGATTTATCATTTAATAATTTCCCCGTCACCCTCACCGAAGCCTCCTTCCGAAAGAACGGGACGAGTGAAGCGGTCTTTATCTTTGGCATTAAAGTGAACCTGGTACCCGCCCAGGATGATGCCATTGTGGGTGAAACACGCATTGGATTGATTGCTGATATCAGTGGGGATAAATGGCGGTTCGATGGCTTATCTGTTGAGAAAATAGCCATTGAAGCTAAAAAAGAAGGGGCTTATGACCTCAAAGGACTGATTCTCTTTGCCAAAGGCGATCCTGTATACGGGGATGGTTTTCGCGGCGAAATTGCTGCCAAATTTGCCAACACCTTTGAATTGGATGCATTGGCCGTGTTTGGAAAAGTCGAAGGGTTCCGCTATTTCTTTGTCGATGCCTTTATGACCTTTGGCAAGACTGGTATCCCGGCAGGTCCCTTTATTGTAAACGGCTTTGGTGGTGGCATCTATTACCACATGCACCAAGCCATTCCGGGCGAAACAAGTGGTGAGATGGGGCAATCCCTATCCGGCCTCTCCTACATCCCCGACAAAAGCAGTTTCATCGGTTTAAAAGCGGGCGTGCAAGCTGGAGTAATCAACCCGGCTATCGTCACTTGTAAAGTAAATTTTGAAATCATTTTTAACCAGAGTGGTGGGATTAATCAAATCGGATTCAACGGTGAAGCCACTGTTGTATCACCAGTGAAGGAGTTGCCCGCGGATGAAATGAAAGAAATAACGGAGAAAGCAGCCGCCAAAGAGCCACAAAAAGTAGAATCCTCAGAGGTCATGAAAGCTACCATCTCCATATTGATGGATTTTCAAAATGATGTCTTCCACAGTGAAATGGAGCTCTTTATTAACGTGGCTGGTGCCATCACCGGAATAGGTCCCAATAACCGGGCCGGTTGGGGTGTCATGCACATCGATCCCGAGAAATGGTACCTCCATATGGGAACGCCTACCGATCCGATGGGACTGGATTTAGTGGGCATTGTGAAAGTGGGCGGCTATTTCATGGCCGGTCACGACATACCGGATGCCATGATGATGCATCCTAAAGTACTGGAATACCTGGATATGGATAATGCGGATTTCAATGGAAACCGAAAAGAAGGTGTCCTCAATAAAGGACAAGGATTAGCCTTTGGAGCAAACTTTGAATTAGATACTGGTGATTTAAAATTCCTGATTTTTTATGCCCGTTTTGAATTGGGAGGCGGTTTTGATGTGATGCTACTAAAGCATCCTAATAATGCTTATTGTGCCGGACGAGATGGTGGGATAGGCATTAACCAATGGTATGGTAAAGGACAAGCATATGCCTACTTTGGAGGAAAAATTGGGATAAAAGTTAGAGTATTCAGGAGAAAAAGAAAATTTGATATTATCAACCTGCAGACAGCCGCGGCCATTCGAATAGAAGGACCAAATCCCACTTGGATGAAAGGGGTTGTAGGCGGAAAGTACCGAATTCTGGGTGGATTAGTGAAAGGTAAGTGTAAGTTTGAAATGACAGTTGGTGAAAAATGTGAAATGGCCTACGGTAGAGACCTCTCTGATTTAGAGATAATCGCCGACCTTACTCCTGGTAATACAGCCCAAGACGTTGATATTTTCACTTTACCACAAGCTGTGTTCAACATGCCAATTAATAAGATCATTCGTATATCGGAAGATGAACGATTAACAAAGGTATTTAAAGTGAATCTGGAAGAGTACTCGGTGTATAAAGGTGATACACCCTTTATTGGAACTACAGAGATGGGTTCGGAAAAGAAGACACTGGCCTTTACTCCGGAACGTATTTTCGACCCTAATTCAAAATACCGTATTATTGCACGTGTCAGCTTTGATGAGTATGAAAAGGGCCAATGGCAAAAATATAAGAGCGAATCGGGAGACATTTATTACGAAACCAAAGAGGTCGAATTCACAACAGGAGCCCTGCCGGATCGTATTCCAACCGACTATATACAATACACCTACCCTCTGAATCGACAGGTTAATTTTTATAAACAAGAGTATTCAACAGCTTATGTTACTTTCAAATCTGATCTAGAGCCCTTCTTCATGCCTCCGGTGGGTTGGTCTCAAAAAGCACGGTGGACACCAGCTAGTGGAGCTCCAATATATTCCGATATCATTTATAAACCTGGAGAAAAGACAGCGGAGACAGCAGTTCCTTCTGAACTTGCTAATGGTAGTGTACATCATTTTGAATTGGTCAATGTCCCTATAGATAAAAACAATGATATAAAACGTAATATAAAGACAAACACATCGGAAACGATCAATGATGCAGGAGGTACGACCTCTGAAATTACAACCATGGAAGCAGTTGGTGAGATTCGTGAAGTCGAAGAGAAGACATTCTATGCCATCCCTTTCAGAGTAAGTTCCTACAATACATTTGCACAAAACTTTACGGTTAGAAACCAGGAAATTGAGTACATGCATACCGTATCTCCTGGCGTGAGATTACCATTTATATCGGTTAATATTGGTACCGGCCTGGACAAACATGAGTTAATTGGTTCTGATAATATTGAACCGTTGGTACAGACGGAAGCTGTTTTGGAATCATCTGATTGGTACCAAGCCAATATAGCACCTATTATATATGATAATTACCCAGTGCATCCATCTGCAAAAATCACCTATCGTCCTTTGCACAAATTAGGCGTTCCGCCAGTACGGGGCATTAACCTAAACCAGATGGACTATGACCTCCTATTGACAGATACTGACATTGAAAATGGTTCGTATAATTCACTCATCAGTCATATTAATGTGGTCTACACCTTACCTAAACATTGGTCAACTGACTACGCCCATATCAGAAGTAAATTGGCAGAGTTATACCGAAAAGGTCAATACTATCCAAATGTTCAGATGAAGTCGATCTTTACAAATAAATTTTGTCCGCAAGCTAGTGTAGGGAACTATCCGGTTAAACTAAAATATGTATTACCTGGTAAAAAGACCGTTACAAGTGAGTTTATTGTGAATTTCAAAAACAACTTTGACTGGAAACAAATAAGTGAAAAAGATGAACGGTTTTAACAAAAAGCTGTCCTTTTAAGGATTAATCTTACAGAAAATGAAAAACATACAACCATCTATATATACTAGAATAAGAAAAGTCATGAAAATTCCAATTATCGCCCTTTTCTTAATAATAGCTGCCATGGGGCTTAAAGCCCAGGATAACCCACTCAAACATGAAGTAAAACTGATGGCTCGCCCAATGCCAGACAGTATCATGCTTCGTTGGGCTCCTACAACTTACCAGTTGTGGTTAAATGGAAACAAGTTTGGCTACCATGTGATCCGAACAACCATCATACGAAATGGTGAATTTGTAAAGGAGAAGTCCAAACAGTTAACCAAACAACCGCTCAAACCACGCCCGCTTGATGCGTGGGAAAGTCTGGCTGAAGTGAATGGTTATGCCGGGGTTGCTGCCCAGGCTATTTATGGAGATGGTTTTGATGTGGAAACAAATGAAGGCAGCAGTATCATCGACATCATGAATAAAGCCACAGAACAGGAAAATCGATTTGGTTTTGCTTTATTTTCTGCTGATCAGAGTACTGAAGTAGCCCGTTTTTCAGGGTTATGGTATACTGACCAAGACGTGAAAAAAAATGAGAAATACCTCTACCAGGTATATGCAGCTCAACTACCTGATGGAATACAAGCCGATACGGCAGTCTTTTACACAGGAGTGGACGAATTCCTACCCCTCCCAGCACCAATTGACGTAAAAGCTGAACCTGATGACAAAATGGTTACGATCACTTGGGACAAACAATTCCAATCACAATACTTCAATAGTTTTTGGGTGGAGCGTTCCGATGATGATGGAAAAAATTTCAGTCGGCTGAATGATGTTCCCTTGGTAAATACAACTCCTGAAGGACATGATGAAGCTAATTTCCATTTTTATGTAGATACATTGCCCGACAATGCAACAGCTTTTCAATACCGAGTGATCGGCATCTCTCTGTTTGGAGAACTAAGTCCTCCATCAAAAACAAAGATTACCAAAGGTATCTACAAAATTTCCTCTGTTCCCACTCTAACAGCAACACCTGGACCTACAGGCGAAACTGTACAACTGTTCTGGGAATTCCCCAATGAAAAACAGGAGAAGGTCGATGGGTTTCGAATCTATCGATCAGAAAAATTTGATCACGATTATGAACTACTAAAAGATAATTTACCAGCCATCAGCTTATCCTGCAATGACCAACAGCCTCTCATGACTGGCTATTATCGCATTCAAGCTTTCAACAATGGATTTGAAGGCCCCAGAAGTATCCCCAAAATGGTTCAACTGATCGACTCTATTCCCCCCGCCATACCAACGGGATTAACCGCCAATACAGATACATCTGGTATAGTGCAGCTAAAATGGACTGCCAATGCCGATGAAGATATCTTTGGTTACCGTGTTTTCCGAGCCAATCATATTAAGGAAGAATTTTCACAAATCACAATTGAAACAACACTATTGAATAGCTATGTGGATACAATCAGTTTGAAAACATTAACCAAAGAAGTGTATTACAAGGTCGTGGCCATTGATCAGCGGCAAAATAAATCCGGTTTTTCAGAAATATTGAAGCTGGAACGCCCGGATGTCGTCCCCCCTGCTGCTCCTGTCATCAAAACCATTGGTTCAACACCACAAGGGATTCTGCTCAAGTGGCACCCAAGCCCCAGTAACGATGTAAATAAACAAGTATTGTATCGTAATCGCCAGGGAAGTCGTGAATGGGAAGTCATTAAATCATTTCCTCCGGACAGCATTCAGACAACTGACCAACCACCATTATCCAATACAGTTTACCGTTACCTGCTTATTGCTGTGGATAAAACAGGTAATGAATCCAAACCGGCCTCACCAGTGGCTGGCAAATACCATGCTCCGAAACAAAAACAAGTTTGGATTCAGCCCACTGTAAAAATTAACAAAAAGAAAGGTACGGTA